>WNFJ01064977.1_pt1 | contig 14303 bp, 16 predicted proteins | sample 5400461 | NCBI WGS metagenome assembly WNFJ01 (sample SAMN13153349, study PRJNA577476) | soil metagenome | isolation source: 115 cm saprolite on Douglas fir-dominated hillslope | place: USA:California | collected 2013-09-17 | reverse complement strand
CCCCGGCCCGCCACTGTTCTGGTGGTTTCAAATGAACAATTGTCTCGTTCATGTTCACCGGCGCGGGATCGGTGGACGTTTCAGCGCGCCCCGCTTTGCCCACGGCGTATTCGACTTCTGGGAAGCTCTTTAGAATTTCGTCTTCCTTACCCATGATGGTTCGCGCTTCATCTATCGAGATCGCCGGATCGGTAACTGGCATGTACATCAAGTCACCTTCATTCAGCGGCGGCATGAACTCTTTGCCAATGCCGGTGGCTAGAAAAATGGCACCGCTGAAAAGTAAAGCCGCAAACAGCACCGTCAATACCCGATGATTCAGTGCAAATCGAAGTAGAGGCCGGTAGATAAAGTGCAATCCCCGCATCACTGGATTCGCCTGCTCAGCATGAAACTTTCCGCGCAGTAAAAGCGTGCAGAGCACCGGCACGAGAGTGGCCGCGATTATCGTGGCCCCCACCATGGCGAATGTTTTGGTGAAAGCCAGCGGATGAAACAACTTTCCTTCTTCGCCCGTGAGAGAGAAGACCGGAATGAAGGCGAGAATAATAATCGCCATTGAAAAGAAGATTGGCCTTCCCACTAACCGCGTCGATTCCATGACCGTCTGCCAGACCAATGGCCGGTCCTTCGGATCAACTTTGCGCTGTTCGATAAACCGAAAGGCGTTTTCCGTAACCACAATTCCCGCATCGACCAGCACGCCGATGGCGATAGCGATTCCCGCCAGCGACATCAGGTTAGAGCTGATGCCCATGTAGTACATGAACAGAAAAGCCATTAGCACTGCGAGCGGCAGCGGGATCGTAACGATCAGGATTGAGCGAAAGTGCGCGAGGAAAATGATGTGAGCCAGCGTGACGAGGAGCAGTTCCTCGATCAGTGCGCGCTTGAGCGTGTGCGTAGCACGTTGAATCAGTTGGGTGCGGTCATAGAACGGGACGACGCGAACGCCCGCGGGCAGGCCGACTTGCAAAGCCGCAATCTTCTTTTTGACGGCGTCGATCACTTCGAGCGTGTTCACGCCATAGCGCGCAATCACCACTCCCCCGACTGCTTCGTGTCCATTCTTATCGAGCGCGCCGACCCGGAATGCGTTGCCAAGCTTCACGTCAGCGACATTCTTGACGTAAATCGGGATGCCGTTCGACGAAGCCAAAACGATATTCTCGACATCCGCCACAGACTGAATCAGCCCAACCCCACGAACCACTGACCACTGGCCCGCTTGCTCGACGACGTTGCCACCGACGTTGTTGTTGGAACGTTCGACTGCTTCAACGACCGTCGACAGCGGCAACGAGTACGGGCGGAGCTTGTTTGGATCAACGTCGATCTGGTACTGCTGCACGTAACCGCCGACGCTGGCGACTTCGGCGACTCCCGGAACTGAGTTCAATTGATAGCGCACGAACCAGTCTTGCAGCGTCCGGAGGTCGCGAAGGTTCATTTGATCGCTTTCCAGCGTGTACCAGAAGACTTGGCCCACTCCCGTCGCGTCAGGTCCAAGTGTGGGAGTTACACCTTCCGGCAATTGCTTGGCGACCAGATTCAAGCGTTCCAGCACGCGGGTCCGTGCCCAATAAAGATCGACGTTGTCCTCGAAGATGACATTGATCATCGAGAAGCTGAACGCCGAACTCGCGCGGACGACGCGCACGCCGGGCAGGCCTTGCAGGTTCGTAACCAGCGGATACGTGACCTGATCCTCAACCTCTTGCGGCGAGCGCCCAGTCCAATCCGTAAACACGATCACCTGGTTGTCGGAGAGATCGGGAATCGCGTCGATGGGCGTGCGCAGCAAGGCCCAGTAGCCCCACGCGGCTAGCCCAAGATAGATTGCGATCACGATCCCGCGATTGCGCAGGCTCAGTTCAATTAGCCGGTGAATCATTGCGCTGTTACGCTAAACGTCCCGTGGCCTTTTCCTGCCGGGCCTTCATAAGCAAGCTGCGCCTGCCATTCGCCGCCCACCTCGAGATCCACCTTGCCGCGATAAGTCCCCGGTGTGCTAGTCGTAGTGAATGTTACGGCGTCGTTCATCGCCTTCATGCTGCCCATTTGCGGCATGTAAAAGTTAAGCGACACAGCACCGACGTCGCTTGGCTTCCCGGACGCGTCCGTTACCGAGAGGATTAGCTCCTGCTTGCCATGCTTGAGCACGCCACTGTCATTCGAAAGCTTGACGGTTAGACTTCCTACGGGAACAGTCTTGATGGTCTTACCGGTGAGAACACTCTTATCGGTTCCTGTCTTTGAGTCACACGCGGCCAGCAGCAGAAGAAAGACCATTAGAAAGACACTAGCTAGTACAGACTTCATTTCTCGATCCTCCATAAGCCAAAGAAAATTAGTTTGCGAGCGCGTGCGAGACACACGAACGCAGGAATGCCCTTGCAGATTGATAAAGCTGCAAGAAGACACACTTCGGGCTTATTGAAACTAGATCAGGAGTGCGAGATGTTGAATGTATTTGGGACTTGAGTCGTGAGGACTAGGCGTCTGCGCATAACGACCTAACAGCGCGACGTCATTGAAGCGTGCGGCGCTTGGGATAATCGCTGTGTTCGGCGCTGTCCCTTGCTGGGGTGAAACGGTTGAAGAAGAACTGGTGCCGCTGCTACCCGGCTCAGAACAGTTTAGGTTGCAACACAGCCGCGCCATAGAAACTTCGGGAGTGTTACTCGCTGACTGTCCCTTCTTACAGCAATCAGGAAGATTCGACATCGGGCAAGAACCTTCGCCCTGATGCGCACCAACGCCCACCGCGCCACCGAGCATGGCTGCGACGAGAGTCAAAGCTGTAAACCACTTCCGCATTGTCTTGAACTATAAGTATTCGATTTTAGCGCTGTCAAGCAAGCATCATGAAGGTCGCGGGACGAAATCCCCGAGAGTTCCGCATGAATAACCCAGGGACTGCGGCGGGCGCGGCCGCGAAAGGCGCCGCGCCAGCCGTCTTACCGGTGACTAAAACAAGTTAAGTTGTCTTCTTCTTGTTGGGCATCGGACAAGTACCCTTACCACAACAACACGCCTCTTTTTTGTCCATGCCTTTGCAACAGGCGTGAGCGTTCCTACCCCTTCGCTTCTTCTTACAGCAGGACATATCTTTTTTGCAGCAGTCCTTCATGTCGCAGCAAGCGGCAGACTTATTGTCATTCTGCGGGGATCCCAGGGTAAAGGCTGCGGCCGAAACACTCAGGGCCGCTCCGCATGCGAGGGCGATTACAAGTGCTTTGAATTTCTTCATCTCTATGTCTCCTGGTCGAAGAATTACTTTTTGCAATCGGAAAGTTCCAAAGTGACAGCTATGCGACCGTCAACGCATCCGCCCGAGCAGGCAAACTTCTAGATTAGAAAAGCACAACTGGTGATGTAGGTCCTCTCGAAACGATTTTTGGGACCGGCCTGCACGGTGCGGATTGTAGTCCCAGGCTACTGACTTTGTCGAGTAAATTTGCGTCAAAAAGCAAGATTGAGATAACCCAGCTTAAAGGCCTAAGTCCCCAGTTTCTTGACCCGTGGCGGTTCGTATTGCTCGCCGTATTCGGAGTACTCAATCGTTATTGTCTCGCCAGGTCGTGTATCTTTCGTCAACAACGCCAGTGCGTCGCGGAGCACTTTCTTTTGCAAATCGCGCATGCCGGGCCGGCCCAGACTGTTTCCGATCTTAAATCCTTTCGGGTACAGAGCACGCGGTGGCCGCATCTGTGCCGAGACTTCGGGACTAACGGTAATCAGAACCGTGGGGATGCCTTTCATCTCAATCTCACGTTGGACCGCGACGACCGTCCGGTGACAGACGCTCGGTCAACCACCGGTGAGCACGACCGCGTCGGCGCGCGAGCCTTTATCGATATGGTTGGCTATCTCGCGGGCCGTGCCTTCGTACATCGCTTTCAGTTGCATCGTGTAGCCCATATAGCCGATGTGCTTCTTTGCGATCCCGCCGATGAAACCTTCTGTTTCAAGATCGCGGAGCACATCTATCGGAAACACGACGTTGATGTCCTCGTCTGCGTCGGTATGATCGTAGTGATGATGCGTGACCATCAACTCTGAAGAGTCAACGTCAGGAGGAATCTCGCGATAGCCGAGGTCGCCCAGCTCATCGGCGATGTTGAAAGGCTCTTGATTTCTTAAGTGGACTCCGCCGGCAGTGACAAGCGCAATCGTGCTCTTTGACAGTTCACGCTCGAACGGCGTGAAGGGAACGCATTTTCTCGAGATAGTCATAGGACAGATGTCAGAAAGTTAGATTAGCAAATCTAAAGCTACTTACAAACCGCCGGCAGTTCCGAAAGTTGTTCTCTGTGAAACTCAGTGGCACTCCGTGTCTCTGTGGTAAAGGAACCTTGAAAACACTCATCACGGAGGCACGGAGCACACAGAGACAGCTCTGAGAAAACGAAAATGCCAGATGCCGGATTCGACTTCCCATCCGACATCTGACATCCGATTTCTGGCCTCTGATATCTGGCCTACAGCTTCCTCAACACTTCGAAAAGATCCTCGTTGTCCGGCTGGTCCGAAATGTCGTGGATGTCGACATAGGCGAACTTGCCTTCCTTGTCCACGATGAAAATTGCGCGCTCAGAGATTCCGTCTTTGCTGCGATACGCGCCGAACTTGCGCGCCACTTCGCCTTTTGGTTCGAAATCACTCAACAGGTCATACGAGAGTCCGCCGAGGCTTTTGGCCCAGGCGGTGTTGCACGGCACGCTGTCAACGGAAATGCCCAGAACCTGAGCATCATAGCCCTGAAAGCGTTCGAGGTCGGCCTCGTACGCGGGCATCTGCGCCGTTCAAACGGGCGTCCAGGCCAGCGGATAAAAAGCAATCACCACATTATTCTTGCCGCGGAAATCCGAAAGCTTTACCTTCTTACCTTTTTCCAAATTGCTCGGCAGCTCGAAATCCGGGGCCATCTCTCCAACTTCAGGCATGCTGGATAAATTCCTCCTCCAGGAAGATCAAATCAGAACTTGTTGTCATACTTGATGAGGCAAGAGTAACTTTTTTCGGATGAGCGGGCAAGGAGTGAATGAGCGGGCTAATCTCACTTGGAAACGATAGCTGCGGTCCTAGCTTGTTTGCTGATACGTCCAGCCACACTTTGGACACAATCTGACTCCCGCAGGCATCGGGGTATGACAAACGACGCACTCGGTCTCAGTGTATTCCAAATCATTTATGATCAGGATCATGTCGCAGGTTTTGCAGTGCAAAGCCGGCCTGCTGTCCGACGTCGTCATAATCGGCAAGGGTTCCCGCTCCGGCTCACGAAAGAGAAGTTCTGAAAGCCCGCCACCTCCTATGATGAGGTCAGCAAAGGGAACCTCCAAACCGATCTCGCCAGGCGTCATGGGGTTATGACAGGACGGGCAGTTCATATTCAGATCCGGCAGATTAGTAGTTCGCGCTCATAGATCATCTCCGGCGGCAGGCGGTCATGCAGATCCAGAAAAAGCTCTTCATGCCCCAGTACTTCGTCACGCCACGCGGCCGCGTCGAACGCCTGCAGCTCGTCAAATTTCTCTTTCGCAAAGTTCAGTCCTTGCCACTCGATGTCTTCATAGTGCGGCACCCAGCCGATCGGTGTCTCCTTCGCGAGCGCGCGGCCATGAACGCGGTCAACTATCCATTTCAAGACGCGCATGTTTTCGCTGAATCCCGGCCACAAGAAATTTCCTTCAGCGTCTTTGCGGAACCAGTTCACATGAAAGATGCGCGGGGTCTCGCTGAGCGACCGCTGCATGCGGATCCAGTGGCGAAAATAATCGCCCATGTGATAGCCGCAGAACGGCAGCATGGCCATCGGGTCACGGCGCACCTTGCCGATGGTGCCGGCGGCGGCCGCCGTCATCTCTGAGCCCATCGTGGCGCCGATGTAGACACCAGAGCTCCAATTAAATGATTGATAGACCAGCGGCATCGTGGTGGCACGACGTCCACCAAAGATGATCGCGCTGATGGGCACGCCGTTCGGATTCTCCCAATCCGGATCGATCGTCGGACACTGAGAAGCCGGCGCGGTAAAGCGAGCATTCGGATGCGCGGCTTTTGCTCCGGTCTCTTTCGCAATTTCCGGTGTCCATTTATTTCCCTTCCAGTCCAGACATTCGGCCGGCGGCTCGTCGGTCATGCCTTCCCACCAGACACCACCTTCCGGTGTGAGCGCGGCGTTGGTGAAGATCGAATTCGTGGCCAGCGTCGCCATGGCGTTGGGATTCGTCTTGACTGAAGTACCAGGCGCGACGCCGAAAAAGCCGGCCTCAGGATTGATAGCGTGCAAACGGCCGTTTGCGTCCGGCTTGATCCAGGCAATATCGTCGCCGACGGTCCAAACCTTCCACCCTTCAAAACCCGCCGGCGGAATCAGCATGGCGAAATTTGTCTTGCCGCAGGAGCTGGGAAACGCGGCGGTCACGTAAGTCTTTTCACCCTGGGGATTCTCGACGCCCACGATCAACATGTGCTCGGCCATCCAGCCTTCATCGCGCGCAATGTTGGAAGCGATGCGCAGCGCGAAACATTTCTTGCCCAGCAAGGCGTTGCCGCCGTAACCGGACCCGTACGACCAGATTTCGCGCGTCTCAGGAAAGTGGACGATGTACTTTTCTTTGTTGCACGGCCAGGGGACGTCCTTTTGACCATGGTCAAGGGGTGCGCCCAGTGAATGCATGCAGGGCACCACGCGCTTATAGTCCTTATCAATCTCTGCATAAACCAGCAGGCCGATGCGGGCCATGATGCGCATGTTGACTACGACATAGGGCGAATCGGTGAGCTGCACGCCAATCTGCGACATGGGCGAACCGATTGGCCCCATGCTGAAAGGCAGCACGTACATGGTGCGACCCCGCATTGAACCATCAAAAAGCTCTTTTAGCTTCCGGCGCATCCGGAAAGGTTCTTCCCAGTTGTTCGTGGGACCGGCAGCGTCTTTAGAGAGCGAGCAGATGAAGGTGCGATCTTCGACGCGGGCGACGTCGCTCTGATCCGAACGGGCGTAGTAACAGCCTGGCCACAGCTCTTCGTTGAGTTTAGTAAAGGTGCCGCTGGTTACCATCTGAGCTTTGAGAGTCTCGTCCTCTTCCACTGAGCCATCGACCCAGTGAATCGCGTCAGGCTTGGTCAGGTTGGCCATCTTCTCAACCCAATTAAGCAGATGGATGTTCTGGCTCAAAGGAATAGCGGGATCTCGATTAATTGTTTTCTGTGTGCTAGGAGAACTCATTTGCGCGCTCCGATCCGTGATAATTGATCGCTGTTGGATTTGGCTATATGTATCTAATTTCTTACATCAGAGCCCGGAGAGAAGCAAGTTGCTGAATCGTGTCAGAAGCCCGACCGTGAAGGAGGGCTTGCGTGCTGTTTAGTCATCAGCGACAGTGAATGCGCGATTGAATTTGGCGCAACTGGCCCTTGCTGACGCGCGGGCTTCTGACACGTCGATGACCTGACAAAACCGCCGGCTTCTGTTATTGCTTTCCTATGGATCGACCGCCGTCGCGCGAAGCCTTCACAAACACGGAATGGAAACTGATCCAGCGTTTGCGTACCCCACAACAAGTACAGCGTTGGCTGACTCTAATGCCTTACAACTGGGAGCGGCAGGGCGAAACGATGCGTTCATTTCGCGAAGTGGTGAAGCGAAACGAGGCCCATTGCCTGGAAGCCGCCGTCGCCGCCGCCGTGATCCTGGAACAGCACGGCCATCCGCCGCTGTTACTGGATGTTGAGTCGGTAGACTTGCTCGACCATGTCGTCTTTGTGTTTCAGCAAGACGGACGCTGGGGTTCGATCGCCCGCTCGCGCGATATTGGATTGCAGGGTAGAAAGCCGGTGTTTCGGAATCTGCGCCAGTTGGTCTGGAGTTACTTCGAACCGTACATCGACATGACTGGCCGCATTAAAGGCTACGGTCTTACGAGTCTCTACGATCTGGGAAATTACGATTGGCGCTTCTCAAAAAAGAACATGCACAAGATCGAAGATCACCTACGCGCGATTTCGCATCGCAAGCTGCGCTCGTCGGATCGTCGTTACGAGTACTGGCACGAGCGCTATAAGAAATTCAAGCAGCGCTATCCCGACAAGTCGCCCGTCTACTATGGCAATCGGACTCAATGGATGTTGTGAGGAAAAATCACTCGTGCGGCGTCATCTCGAATCCACCGGCCTTCCAGCGTTTCTCTTTCGCGGTCATCAACATGTGCGCCACGACTGACGCGATAATGATCGCACCGCCGACCATCGCCCATCCTGATGGGCGCTCGCCGATAAAGAGAAACACCCAGATAGGATTCAGCACCGGTTCGATATAGCCGACGATGCTGGCATCCAAAGAGCGGAGGCCGCGCGCCATGGCAGCCGTGAACAACGCATAAGCCACTCCGATCTGGATGATGCCAAGATAGGCCATGCTGGCAACATCGCGCGGGCCGATGCCGCGACGCGCAGCCGCAAAGAATGCGGGAGCAGCGATCGCCACGACGATTAAGTTGCCATAAATCGCCGCCGACGCCCGATTGACCTCGCGCGCCTTTGAATGCCGCAGCAGCAGGAAATAGAGCGCGAAGCAAACACCCGACGCCAGCGCCAGAAGGTTTCCATCCAGATCCTGTGGCCGCAGCTTGCCAACGAAAAACAACGACATGCCGACGGCGCAGACGGCGACGGTCAAGAGATCGCGCAGCCGAAACTTTTCTTTGTAGAAAAGCGGCTCCAGAATCAGCACGTAAACCGGCGCCGTGTACTGAAGAAAAATAGCGTTGGCCGCCGTGGTCAGTTTGGTTGCCAGGACGAAGAGGAGCAACAGCGCCGCGTAGAGCACTGACGTGATTGCCGTCACCCGGTTAAGGCCGAAGCCCTCGCGACGCGTGACAATCGCAACAGTGATCGCCGCCAGCAGCGAACGTCCGAATGAAAGTTCTACGGCCGAGAGTGAGGTGGCCTTGATGAAAAGCCCGCCGGTGCTCCAGAGGACCGCGGCGCCAAGCACCAGCAGGAGGGGAGATGTACGAACGGAAGAAACTATTTTCCATTTTTCATTTGACATTCATCATTTGCCATCTTTGCCATCAACAGGAGCGCAAACTTCCGGTTCGGGTTACATCTCTGGTCGGAATAAATGTGAAATGACAAATGAAAAACGACAAATGGAAAACAGCTTTACGGAATCTAGTTCACCGCTTCCTTACCTTCTGATCGCGCATTGTTTTCGTTCTGAACGGCGGCTGATTGTCCGTCCTCTCTCAACGCCTTCAGGTGTTTCCCAAACTGTCCATTCCAAGGCGGAATCACGACAGAGATCGCGCCGTGCGCCTGGGCCTGACAAGCCAGACGGATCAGAGGTTTCGGCTCGGCCGTGTCGATGTAGCCGAACTCTTTAATCTTTTTTCCTTCGCGCGCGCCTACGTCAGCGAGTTTCTCGGCGCCGCCGAGCACGCCGACCCAGCAAGTCCCGCACGAAGCCGAACGGCATTCGACGGGAATCGGGCCTTCCATGCGTCGCGGATCCAAGGCTATCCAATCACGCGAACGATCATTGGCCGCGCCCCACGCCAGGTCCTGGCCGTCGTTTAATTTGTATTTGGCTTTATCGTCGTTTTCGTCGTGGGTGACGGTAAATTGCTTGTCGACCGTTTTCAGAAAGCCGAGCAGACCCTGACTATCATCCTTAGCGCGGGCGCGGAGAATTTGCTCGGGTGCTTTCTTCCTGTGCTTGCTGTCGATGCTAATCGTGCCTGGCGCCTCTTTGAATGCCGGCAGTCCAGTTTGCTGCATGGTCATGAAAGCCACCGCCGTAATCCCCACCAGCAGCGATTCATCCTTCTTTAACTCCTGTGCGAGGCTGCGCGCGACGGCCAGAATCTGATCTGCCAAAGATGCGCGCAACGTTTGATTAAAGGCCTCGGCATGTTGCTCGACTGCCTGCTTTACCTGCGGCCAAAATCGATGGCCATACAGAAATGCGTGGGAACTATCAATCTGATCTTTCAATTCGTAATCGCCCTGCAAAAGTAACTGCTGCGTAAACTTGTCCCGGTCGGCTGACTGCTCGAGGGCGCGGAACAGCGGCAGCGGGTAGAAGGCAAACCAGATTTGCGTGGCGTTGCGGTCGACTTCGTGAATTGAGCGAAGCAACGTGACCAGGGTGGCCGACCATGCTTCCTCATCGTGTTGATTCAGGAACGTTTCAAAGGGTGTTTCAGTATTCATAGCTTGTAAGACAGAAATTTTCAGGTTAATCAAAACGTGTAGTCTAGCAGCAACGCGCGTCTCCTCAAAAGGCGGGCAGTTGGGCGAGCGTGTCAGAAGCCCGACCGTCAGGGAGGGCCCCGCCGAATGTTGCCCTCCCTGACGGTCGGGCTTCTGACACATTGAGTTTGACAAGCGACAATTGAGTCGAGTACAAGTCGAACACAATTCAGAGGGATTTAATCATGGCTGAAGAAACAACTGGCAGACGCAAACCCGGAAAAACTTTTGATAGCGCGTACGGTTTTTCTTTCAGCATCGCCGTGGGCCTGACTTTGTTCATTGCCGGTCTGGTGATCAGTCTGACTTTGGGCGAGGGAACCAGCATTGGTTTGATCTTCGGAATTCCTTTGCTGGTCGCTGGTCTGGTGATTCCTGTCTTTATGATGCGCGATCTCTTTAAGACCAACGAGATCAAAGAGCCGTGTCCCAACTGTGGAGCGACCATCCGCACCTCAGACGCCACGCTACAGCTCAGATGTCAGAGTTGTCAGCGAGTGATTAATGTGCGTGAAGAAAAGTTGTCTCTTGAAGATTAGTTGATGCCCGCCCGCTTCACATCACCGGCAGCCAGGCTCGCGTCGAATAGTCGCTAATCGTCAGCGCAAACATAATCGCCAACCAGAAGAGCGCCGCCGCGATAACCAACCAAATCAGACGCGAGCTATAACGCACGTGCATAAAATAGAGCACGACAAGAGTCGCTTTGATGACTGCGATCGTCAGGGCCACCACGGCATTTAACGGGCCGGGGAAATCCTGAAAGGCCGCCAGCACCGTCAGACCGGTGCCAACCAGCAAGACGAGAAAGACGGTGACATAAACTCGCGGATAAACTATGTGCTCGCTCATAATTCAGAGGTCAGAGGTCAGAGATCAGAAGTCAGAGATCATAAAACCCGCAAATCAAATCTCGCATTCCTCTCAACCGATATGTCTCTCCAAGTGCCGGCCCAGCAGGTAAAGCAGCGGGAACAGAAAGATCCAGACGATGTCCACAAAGTGCCAGTAAAGGCCGGAGATCTCGATCGGCGCATGATACTCAGGGCTGAACCTGCCTCGCCAGGCCATAATGGTCAGCACTGTCAGCAGGCCAACGCCGATGATCATGTGCAGCGCGTGCATCCCGGTCATGGCGAAATAAATCCAGTAAAACATCTCGACATTCTTTATGGTGGCGCCCGGCGGCAGATGCAGCTTGTGTTCGTCGGCCTCTTCTCCGGGTTTGGCCACTGCCGGATTAAAGGGACGCCCCGGAATAAGCTGGCCCGGAATCAGGCTGTCGCGATATTTATCGTGATACTCGACTGCCTTGATTCCCAAAAACGTCAAACCCAAAACTATCGTCAGCAACAGACAGATGATTGAATTGCGACGCTTCCCAACCTGCGTGCTGTACACGGCCATCGCCATAGTGAAGCTGCTGAAGATCAAAACGACCGTGTTGATGGCGCCGAGTCGTAGGTCCAGATGATTACTTGCCGCCGCGAATGCTTCCGGGTATTTATATCGATAGAGCGTATAAGCCAGAAACAGCGCGCCGAAGAACATGATCTCAGTAACGAGAAACACCCACATGCCGAGCGTGCCAGCTTCGCGCTGTTGCTCCATGTTCTCAAAGTGATGCTGCAACGCGCTGTGCGCGCCGGCTTCGTGAGTTGTGGCTATTGCTTCCGGCATGTGTTCCTTAAAAATCCAACCACTAAGTCACAAAGACACAAACTGATTTTCACGGTTATCTTTGTGCGCTTTCTGTCTTGGTGGTTATTTCATCTGTTTCTACTCTTCGCTACCGCTCAAGATCCTGTAACTATGTCCACAGATTTTTGCCGTTCGAACTTTCCGACTATCTGTTTGTGTTCCGGCGGCGCAAATTCGTACGCTTCATGAGTCACCACGGGCGTAGTTAAGAAATTTTCAGTCGGCGGCGGCGACGCCGTTTGCCATTCCAGTCCCGGCAGATTCCAGGGATTCGCGGCGGCGATGGGGCCGTAACGCATCGACCAGATGAGATAGAAAAGCGGAATCAACAAGCCGACTCCGAGGATTGACGCACCCGCGGTCGAAAGCACGTGCAGCACCTGCCAGGAGACCAAATCAGCGGGATAAGTGTGATAGCGGCGCGGCATGCCCATGTAACCCAGCACGAATTGGGGCAGGAACGTCAGGTTAAAGCCTACGTAGATCACTAACGCGGAGAATCTCCCCCAGCCCTCCGGGTACAGGCGCCCGCTGATCTTGGGCCACCAGTAGTGCAAACCGCCGAGATAACCGAACAAAGTTCCGCCCACCATGATGTAGTGGAAGTGCGCCACTACGAAATAGGTGTCACTCACATGAACGTCCACCGCCAGCGAAGCCAGAAACAGTCCGGTCATGCCACCAACAGTGAACAGGCCGATGAAGCCGAGCGCATAGAGCATCGGCGTGTCATAAGAAATCGATGCCTTATAGAGAGTCGCGGTCCAGTTAAAGACTTTAATAGCCGAGGGGATCGCTACCGCGAAGCTCAGGAAGGAAAAGATCATGCCCGCGTAAACCGACTGGCCGGCGACAAACAAGTGATGTCCCCAAACCAGAAATCCGAACACGGCAATCGCCAGACTCGAAAACGCGACGAACTTATACCCAAAAATATTCTTGCGCGAAAAGTTCGCAATCAACTCGCTGACCACACCCATCGCCGGCAGGACCATGATGTAGACCGCGGGATGCGAGTAAAACCAGAACAGGTGCTGAAACAGGATCGGATCACCGCCCGCAGCCGGATCAAAGATGCCGATGTGCGCCAGCCGCTCCAGGGCCACCAGCAGAATCGTGATCGCAATGACCGGCGTGCCCAGAATCATGATCAAGCTGGTGGCGTAATGCGCCCAGACGAAAAGCGGCAGCCGAAACCAGGTCATTCCCGGCGCGCGCATCGTGTGAATCGTCACGATGAAATTCAAACCCGTCAGGATTGACGAGAATCCGTTGATAAAAATCCCCAGACCTGCGGCGATCACGTAGGTGTTGGAAAAAGTAGTGCTATACGGAACGTAGAACGTCCAGCCCGTATCTACACCGCCGGCCAGCAACGCGTAGATGGTGACGATCCCGCCGAGGATATATATGTACCAGCTCAGCAGATTAATGCGCGGAAAGGCGAGATCCTTCGCGCCGATCATCATGGGGATCAAAAAGTTTCCCAGGGTCGCGGGAATCGACGGAATCAAAAAGAAAAAGACCATGATGATCCCGTGTTGAGTGAATACCTTGTTGTAGGTGCTCGACTGCACCAGATCGCCTTGCGGCGTCAGCAGCTCCAGGCGAATGACCATCGCGTACAGGCTGCCGATGAAAAAGAAGAAACTGATCGCGCCGAGATAAAGCAGCGCGATGCGCTTGTGATCTTTTGTCAGCAGCCACGACTTCAGGCCGTATTCGGCGTTGAGATAATTCGTTCGTGGCGGTTTTGGTACTTCGAATTCTTCCATCTTGTTTTTGAAGATCTATTTTCTCGTTTAGGGTCGGGCTACTGCCCGACCTCTGCCGGCGGGCGGTAGCCCACCTCTAAACATTATTTCTTCGGCGTACTAGTCGGCGTCGCGTTGGGCTTCGCGGTCGGCGGTGGCGGTTTCGCCGTCACTGCTTCAGGCTTTGCCGTCGACAAAGATTTAATAAAAGCCACCAGCTGCAAGAGTTGCTCTTCATTCACCTGCCCCTGAAACGAAGGCATGATCGGTCCAAACCCCGTTACGATTTTTGCCTGCGGGTTCAGAATCGACTCGCGGAGGTAGCCTTCATCGGCCGTCAGGGTTTGCCCGTTGTTCAGCACTACCTTGCTGCCGAACAGCCCAATCAGGGCCGGCCCGCGCCCGCCTTCGCCGTTGGCTCCATGACACGAAACGCACCCCAGGGATTCGAACAGCCCGCGGCCGGCTGCCGCCGGTGAACCCTGCCCGGCATTGCCGCTCAACCAATTTTCATAGTCGGTTGGCTCCATCACCACCACCCAGCCACCCATCCCTGAATGATTCATGCCACAGTATTCG
>WNFJ01360443.1_pt1 | contig 14304 bp, 17 predicted proteins | sample 5400461 | NCBI WGS metagenome assembly WNFJ01 (sample SAMN13153349, study PRJNA577476) | soil metagenome | isolation source: 115 cm saprolite on Douglas fir-dominated hillslope | place: USA:California | collected 2013-09-17 | reverse complement strand
CGCGCCTGCGCCCAGCCGAACAGGCCACCCTCGACGTCCTGGCCGCCGCGCCCGCGCCGCTACGGGTCCGCGCCGTCTCCGACGCCACCGGCCTGCACAGCAACACCGCCGCCAAGGCGCTCGCCGCCCTGCACACCCGCGGACTGGCTGCCCGCCACCGCGACGGCCACGCCTGGCTCTACACCCGCGCTACCACGGCCCGCCAGCCCGGCCACGGCCACCCCCAAGACGACAACGGATCCCCAGCGTGACCACCGGCGACACCAGCGGCGACAGCGACATCGCCGCCCTCGCCGCCGCGATGGTCCGCCACATGCTGCCCGCCGTGCCGAGCCTGCGGCTGGAGGTCACGCGAGACCACAGCGGCGTGTGGCTGCACCTCACCTACCCCACCCACGGTCCCGCTCCGGCGTCTCCATCAAGATCATCAGCCGGTGACCTGCCCGGCATCGACTCGGCCGCGCTGCGCTGGGGCCACTATGGTGACAGCGACTGGCACACCCTCTGGGCGCTGCTGCCAGCCCCGGCCGATGTTGCATCCGCCCGGGCCGACGATGAAGGCGGCTAGCGCCAGAGCGCATCTCCGGCCCCCACGCCGGCAGCAGGGTTTCCTGTTTTATCGCGGGTCATGTGCTCTCAGGAAAGGCGGTATCGCAGCCATTCGTGCGTCACGGTGGACATTTCCTGTTTCCAGGGCTGCGGGTCGTTGCCCGCGATCTCATCCCACAATCTGGCGCTGGCTGCCGCGAAGGTGCCGACGGCCTCTTTGGAGCCGGTGTGCCAGGACGGGACCTGCCGGGCCCATGCTTCGGCTTCGGGGGGGCTGTGGCCTGCGGCCATCAGCCGCAGGAGGAAGCACGCGGGATCGATCCAGGCGGCGCCGCGCGTTGGCCATGCCCAGTCGATGACGTGCGCGGCGTGGTTGATCAGGACGTTCAGACGGTTGTAGTCGGTGTGCAGGAGGCTGTCGCCGCGCAGCAGTTCCAGCGCTGCTGCGTTGTCAACATAGGGAGCCCAGCGTTCTTCCGCCCGTTTCAGGGGAAGGCCGGGGCACGGTAGCTGCCCGAGTAACCGCATGGCCTGGACGACCTTGGGGAGATCGCGAGATCCGGGTGAGTAGTCGGCGTGACGGCCGTCGATACGCTCGAAGCCCAGGATGTTCCATCCGCCGGTTTCGATCTGCCACAGCAGGCGAGGGGCGACCGGACGGACATGCGGGTTGATCATCGCTTCCATCTGCTGCGTCCAGGCGCTGGGGTCATCGCTGCGCAGGCCCTTGACGAAAACGCACCCAGCCTGGGTGTACGCGAAGGCGGCGATCTCGCAGTTCAGGCCTTCTGAAGCCGTCTCGGCTTTCACCACAGGACCGGTGCGCGACTCGACGGCGGCGCGAACGCCTGGGGGGATGTCGTCCCAGCGGATACGTGACCGTGGCACCGGCTTGTCCTCGCTCATGGAGATGGGTGAAGGGCCGTCCCGGCGAAGCATAGGACGCGGGACGGCCCTTTCGCGGGAGCCCTGCTCAGTACGGCTGGTCGTCGCCGGCTCTGCAGCTACATGTGGCCGACTCGACCAGCGCGTCCAGGTCTTCGACGAACACGATCTCGCTGGTGTCGTTCGGGCGTGGCGCGATCTCTAACAGGACAGGTGCCATCCGGGCGTTACCTCCTCTCAGTGCTGGCAGTAGGCGGACAGGGGCGCCTTTGCCTTGCGGTACAGCGTGACCAGCGGCATGCAGGTACCGCACGTGCCGCTGAGGGTGCAGCCGGTGCAGCCCCCCTGGCGCAGAAGAAGGGAGTCGGCGATGCCGCCGAGCCGGCGTAAGCCCTCGGCACCTTCGTCCAGCAGCGGGATCTGCGGATCGCGGCCCACCTTGCAGATGCTGGCCATGCCGTGCGGGTCGACGTGGAAGAAGGTGTGCCCGGCGTTGCAGCCGGTGAACGGTTCGCGCTTGCGCAGGTGTTCGGCGGACTGGGCGGGCAGGCTCTCGGGGCCACCATAGATCGTCGGCGCCATGTTGGAAAACACGTGGTGGGGGATTCCGAGACGTTCGGCCATGGCGGTCATCTGATCGACTTCGTGGGCGTTCTGCCGTGCGACGATCAGGTTGAGCCGGAGCGGCAGGCTGAATGATCCCTTCCGCCGGGTGAGGCCGTCGTAGCTGTCGGCGGTGGCGCCGTACACGCTGAGCGTGAGCCGGTAGGGGCGGCGGGAGGTGAGCAGACCCAGGATCCGCGGATTCGACAGCCGCGACCCGTTCGAGGAGATAGTGACCATCATGCCCAGTTCGCAGGCCAGCCCGTAGACCTCGGGGAACAGCTTGTCGATCAATGGTTCGCCGCCGGTGAGCTGGAGCCAGAGCACCCCGGCGTCACGCATGATGTGCAAGAGCCGCTCGCGAGCTGGCCAGGACAGGCCCGCGAACTTCTTCAAGCCCAGGTAGCAATGCTCGCAGTCGTAGTTGCAGCCGAGGTTCAGCTCGTATGAGGCGCGGCCGAACCTGTAAGGCGACGGCGCGCGGATGAGGACGGTGTCGCCGGCTGGCCGGCCGCTGATGTCGAGTGCCCAGGAATGACGGACGGCATCGGTGAGCCACGTCGGTGGAACGGCACCTGTCGCGGCAGCATGCCCGAGCTGCAGGTATTTCTGGTATGGGATCTTCAGGCCCCCGCTGCCGCCGGGGCGGAGCACGAGATAGTCACCCAGGAAAGGCGCGGCGATGAGTTCGTGCACAGTTACCTCCCGCTCATAGGAACCAAATCACCGGACAGCTCCCGGGGCCCGCCCGCAAGGGTGCTGACTTCCCAGATCCGTGCGGCACCGTTCAAATCCAGGCTCGATCGGCTGATTCAGTGGCCTTATCACCCTTCGCATGGTCGCGGCTGGCCATGCCTGTAATGCTAGGAACGCCACATGGGCATGGTCTACGAAGTTGCGAGATGTTGCGCTAACTCAGCTCGCGCAAAACCTGGGCGATCAGGGCCCGCGCCGGTTTCCCGTAGACGGCGGGAGCTTTGAGGTGCTCGAACATCCGGGCGTACAATTCGATCTCCTGCGGCCTGGTGACTTCGATGCTCGCCGTGGGCGTCTCCAGGGCGACCAGCGAGTCATCGAAGATCCAGAAACCGGTGGAGCCAACCGCAACCCGCTCGGTCATCAACGGGATGATTCCCAGCGAGACAGCCGGCCAGGACATGACCTCCAGCAGGCGCCTCAACTGGCCCTCCTGCGTTTCGGCGGTGCCGAACCGCGTCCGCAATGCCTGTTCTTCCAGCACCACCACAAACCGCCGGCCGCCGTGGTAGATGACCCGCTGGCGTTCGGTGCGGGCCGCGACGGCGGCCTCGATATCATTCGGGACGTCAAGGAACCTGATCCAGAATGACAGCATGGCAGCCGAATAGGCTTCGGTCTGGAACAGGCCCGGTATGACGTTGTGCTCGTAGATCCGGAACAGTTTGGTTCCTTCGTACCGCGGGATGGTATGAGCCCCCACAACCCGCTTCATCCCGGCGCGGGCCTGCCGCCTGAATTCGAGGTAAGCGGACTCGACCGCGTGGGCGGTGGCGATCAAGTCGGCGATCTGGTCCTCGGCCCCGCAGGCGCGGCACCAGACGCGGATGTCCTCGTCGGCCGGAGCCTGCACCCCGTGCTCGATCTTGCTGACGCGGGTGAAGTGCTGACCGGTGGCCGCCGCCAATGCCCGCCCCGACAGTCCCGCGTCCTTGCGAAGCTCCCGCAGGCGGACACCCAGCGCCTCCAGGGCCTGCTTGGCGGAGCTAGAGGGGCTTGTACTCACTGTGCGGTATCGACAGCTTCCACACGGCCTCGAAGGCGGACCGGCACAGCTGAATATCGGCGGGCTCGGCCGAGACGAGCTTCTCCGTGGCCAGGCCATTACCGGCGTAGAGGAGGAACACGATCAGTCGCTCATCGAACAGATAGAAATCGTTTCCTGGCAGGGCGACCGGGGACACGAGCCTACGCGGAACCCACCGGATGTCCTCGCCGGCCTCGACCATCGGCTGAGCGATGCTGAAAGACCAGAGCTGATAGTCGCTGAGCGGTTCGGACACGATCCGCGCCCGCCGGACCGCCTTCCCAGCCCTTACGTGCGCACGGAGGGTGGCACACCAGCCTTGCAGCCACTCCAGGTCGTCGGGCTCTCCGGCTGCCCACTTGGCCATGTGCGGCAGCTCCACCGCTGTGCCGTACGCGTCGCGGGTCTCCAGGTGGATGGCTTCACGGTCGAAGCTGGTGAGCAGTTCCCCGAACTCCTCATCAGTTACCGGCGTCACGATGCTCCTGCCTGAAGAACGGAATGATCCTGTCCGGGATCTCGACGGCCGTCTCTCCCTCCGGAATATCCATCTGCATGAGCGCATCGGAGTCGGTAACGACCCAGCCCTGAACGACCCAGGTCTCCCGATCAGTGCGGTACACGNNGGGCGACCCGGTCGGGTTCGACTCCGGATCCTTGCCGATTAACGTTAGGCGCATGCTTCGCTCCCTGTCCGGCCAGTTGCGGAATGTTGCGCTTCCCACGATCGTCATCCGGCGCTCCGGGCAGGTCAAGAGACATTGCAGCCGACGACCCGGTGTGCTACCCGCCATCGGCCCGGGCTCGTCAGCACAGTAAGCAGGAGCGCCTCAGTTCCACCGTACATAGGCGCGACGTAGGGGACATCCCCAAGAGGATGATCACGGAGCGCGCGAACCAGGTCGGTAATCGGCGCGATCCGCGGAATGTGCAGTTCATCCCGCTGTTGCTGCCAGAACGGATCGCCCGGACTAAGACCTACCATCGCGGTTCCTTTCGAAAATGGCGACCAGGCCATGCGCCAGCGTCTATGAGACGACGCCGAGCTGGTCGATAAGGACGGCAGGAAAGCCGACTATAGCCAACGCGCAGCCGACCCGACAGGGCCGAGGCGATCCGAGTCGATGACAGGTGGCTTTCCCCTGATCGAGGTCTCGTCGCAACTGCATGCCCGGTACCGTCGGGCCATGGACGACGAGCAGCGAACCTTGCGCTCACCCGACGAACGCGCCGCAGTCGCAGCGGCGCGGAACTCGGACGGACTCACCGCCCTGCAGAAAGGTCAGCTTGCTGACGCTGTCGCCATCTTCGAAGAAGTGGTAGCGACATTCGCAGGGCTCGGTGCGGCTCGCGAGACGTCTGCAGCCCTGCATAACCTCGGCCTGGTAGAGATGCGGCGAGGCTGTTTGGCACGGGCTCAGGAGGTCCTTGACGCCGCGCTCGACCTGGCGCCCGATGACGGCCACGAGGTCTCGGGCAAGCATGAGGCGGACGTGCGGGTGACGGCGGGAACGCTGGCCCGCAGGCGAGGCGATCCTCAGGGGGCCACTGATCACTACCGTCGTGCTCGCGAGCTATACGAGCGGCACGGGTACGCGGACGACGTCCTCGACGTACGGCTGAACACGGCGGTACTGGCCGAGAGGTCTGGTCGGCTCGCGGATGCTCAGAGGGAGCTGACGGAGATCCGTGCACGGATTCTCCTCTCCGTAACCGCGGACCTTTCCCGGTCAGGTTCGGCCGACGCCTACCAGCTCGGGGGCGGCGAGCGCACGCTCGCGGCGGCGAACACGACGCTCTCGGCTGTCGCTGCTCAGCAAGGTCGCTTCGCCGAGGCCGCCGCTTTGCTTGAAGACGCGGAGGCGATCTACCGCCGGATGTCCCTGCCCCGCGAGCTCGCCGACGTCCTCACCAATCAGGGATACGTCCACCTCCATGTGGGCGACTACGCGCGTTCGCGCCAGCTCCTGCAGCGTGCCCTGGGGATGTTCACGGCGATGGGTATGGAACTGGACAGCGCCCGGCTTCTGGGTGGGCTCGCCGGCCTGGAACGCCGGACAGGCAACTATGCCGGGGCGGTCGCCGCCTACCAGGACGCCCTCGAGACCTACCGGGGATACGGCCTAGACCGGGAGGCCACCGATACACAGCTCAATATTGGCGTCGTCAAGTGTGCGCAGGAGGAATGGCCCGAGGCCATTGAGATACTGCTTGCCGCCCAGGTGTCGGCGATCGGCGGCAGCGATGCTACCGCGGCGAGCGTCGAGCACAACCTGGGTGTGGCCTACGCAGGTGCTCAGGACTGGGACAGGGCGCGCGGGCACTACACGACGGCGCAGGAGTACTTCCGGCAGGCTGGCCAGCCGTTGCAGGTCGCCGAACTGGACATGAACCTCGGCATCGTGGCAGCCGCGAGCGGTGACCTGCAGTCCGCGCGTCGATGCTACGCGGCAGCGCAGCTCGGCCACCGACGCCTGGGCCTGTGGACAAACGTGGCCCGCTGCCTCCACAACGATGGCCTGACCTGGCCCGGAGATACTCCTCAGCGGCGGGAGCGGATCCTTCCCGCATGGCTGGCATTAGAGGCTGCCCGTTTCACCTTTCGCCTGCCCTCGGAGCGTGCCCTGTGGCGTGAGGAGATCGGCAAGCACGCTGCCGCCGCCTTCGACGCAGCCCACTTGTCCCGGTCACCGGTGCTGTTGGCCGAAGTGATCGAACGCGCTCGGGCCATCGGCAGCCTGGATCTCTCCCGGCCCGGTGCCCTGGGGATGCTCACGCCGGAGGCATCGCCGGTCAACGGACCCGGGTTGCCCGGCGAGGATGACCTGATGATGGGCAGCCCGGATGAGGATGACGCCCTGACGTCGCTGCCGGTCACCTCGGCGGTCGCGGTGGAATGCGCCCCCCGTTCAGAGCTGGCACCGTTCACCCGCCAGGCTCAAGAAATTCTCGATCTGCGCGGCGCTGAACCGGACACCGTGCCCGGCCTGCTTATCCGCCTCGCCGACGACGTAGTTGCGATCTCCGCAGTGCTGATCCGATGACCGACGTCCAGGAACAGGCCGCGGGTAGCGCCCTACCGACATTGTGGTGGTTGGGATACTGGCGGGCAGGCGAGCACCTCTACTGGTGGACAAAGGCGGTGTCCCGGTCGGCCAGTCCCGCCGGGGTGGCCGCTGCGGTCAGAGCGCGGGTCAGTGACGGCGCGTGGAGTACGGTGAGCTTCGCGCCGAGCCTGACGGCGGGCGAGGGAGGAAGAGCAGCCGCCGGAGGTTCCGAGGCAGCCCTACTCGGCGCTGGTGCTGTGAGCTGGGACGACGTGCACCCACTCGTGGGGCGTCTGACCGCCGGGCTTCCGGGCAGCGTGGCCGAGGAGACCGACACTCACGTGAGGCGACTGCAAGGACAGCTGGAGGAGATCGGGGATACGATCGCCGGTCCTCCGGACGAGCTCGGACCAGTGGTCCAACGTATCGCGATCTACACAGAGCTGGCCGCCTTGGAACAGCGGGAGTTCCACGCCTCCCTTGAGCGCGCGTGGAGCGGCCCGCTGGTAGAGCGGGCGGCCAACTGCGACCTCTTCGGACGGCTGGGAATGCTGCTCTTTCCCTCGGTGCTGAGGGAGTACCTGGCATCGTTCGAGCCAACAGAGACGCCCGCGACGACCGTGGTCGTTGCACCAGGTCCGGACCTCGGCCAGGTTCCCTGGGAGCTCCTCACCGTGCGCGATGACGACACTCGTGCGGTAGAGGTCGCTTTCATACAGGGCGGCCTGAGCCCTGCGTCCCTGGTGAATCTTGCCCGTCCGGCGGCGCGCGATGTTCCGGACGGGCCCGCGCTGCGGATTATCGACCCCACCGGAGTCAGCCGCGACCCTGAGGCATCCCCCATCTACCCGCATGGTGTGCCGCAATCCTGGACCACCCGTCAGCGTGGCCTGGATGCCGGTGTTCCGAACGCAGGCGAGTTGCCGCAACGTCCCGAGGCGTCTGGACAGCGAGGAGTACAGCCACGAGGCTGCACACGCGAGAAGTTCGGTGCCCTTCTCCAGGAGCGCGACTGGGCACGAGTGCTGTTCTTCGGGCACGTCGACAGCGGGGATGCCCTTTCACCGACGACGTCCGCCCTGCGTTTCAACGCCACCTCTCCGAGGGGCGAGCACCGCCATCCCCTGCGCACCGACGACGGCCGACTTCTAGAGGAGCCGGCCGGGATGCACGCGCTGAGTGCCCGGGTGTGGCTGCACGCACCCGACTGGTGGCCGATGCCACGCCGCGTCGCCATCATCGCGTGTCAGGCTGACGACAGCCGCTACGTCGAGCAGGCCGGACTGACCCTCGCCGCGGTCAATGCCGGGGCGCGCATCGTGACAACAACGCGATGGACCTGTCCTACAGACCAGTCCGTCAGTTTCGTGGGCGACGTCGTGCTCCCGGGCGAAGGAGCCACGACCGCAATGGCCTTGGCCGTGGATACGGCCCACGGCAGCGCCGATCCCGTGTCCGTCATCCGTGCCTGGCAGTGTGATCGGCTCGCCGTCTGGCGATCGGCTCGCACCCCCCAGGAGGCCCGCCGAGCCGCACCGCTCGTCTGGGCGGCTCCTATGACGTACGCCCTACCCGACACCGTGCGGTGACGACATGAGCGATCAGGCGGACCACCATCCAGCCGAAGAACTTCTGCAGCAGGGCAACGCAGCCTTTAATGCTGGCCTGCTGGAGGTGGCCGACGACCTGTATCGTCGCGCCCTGCCGCTCTTCGAGGCCCTTCCCGACGAGGGCAAGGTGGCCGACGTCATCTGCAACCTCGGCAGTGTCGCCTGGGAGCGAAACGATCTGGACGAGGCGGAGCGCCTGTACGACAGCGCTCGTGACCGATACGAGGCTGTCCGGAGCTATCGTGCCGTGGCCTTGGTCGAGCAGCTCCTTGCCAACGTCGCCTATGGGCGGGGCGACTTGCACCGGGCCCGCTGGTATTACTACCGGGCCTTGGCCGCGCTCACGGAGGCCGGTGAACCCTTGGAGATCGCCGACTGCCGGGTCAACCTGGCGGCGCTGCAAATTGAACTCGGTCAGGGGGAGCGGGCGTTGAGGCACCTCGCCGACGCGGAGGCCAGTTACCGCGAGCACCTCTCCGACGACGCAATGGCAGCGAAGCTCGCCGAAGTCGACGAGAACGCCGGCCTGGCGCTGCGTGCTCTGTCCCGTCACGAGGAGTCCCGGGCTCGGCTCACTCGCGCACACGAGACGTACGAGCGCCTCGGGCGAGAGTTGAAGTGCGCGGAACTCGAGCACAATCTTGCGGGCGTTGCCTGGCTTTCGGGCCGCGCGGCGGAGGCCGCCGACCGGTACCGGCAAGCGATAGACCGTTACCGGAGGGCCGGGCGGGAGTACGAGATCGCGGACTGCCTGCTCGGTCTGGGCCTTCTCAGCCTCGAGCAGGGTGACCTCCGGGTAGCGCGCAGCCGGCTCCATTCGGCCGCCGCGCTGTATGAGAACAGCCACCAGTGGCTGGCTCTTGCCCGCGTCACCCACAATCTGGGCCTCACCTGGCGGGATGACCCGCATCGTGCCCTGTCGTACGTAGTGCCGGCCTGGGCAGCGATGCAGTCTCTCTCCTGGGGGCTGCCGGAAGTGGCAGCGCGCGCCGAATGGGGGATCATGACCGAGCAGGCCGCCAGGATCGCCCTCGAGCTGGCCTCAAGCGCCGGGGAACCCGCCCTCCTGGCCGAGCTGGTCGAGGCCATGCGGGCCACCGCACTGCGGCCCGGGCTGCCGCTGCCCGCGGGGATCACGTCGATGGAGAGCGCAGCGGCAGAGATGCCGTCGGTGATGCCGCCGGAGATCGACTGCGGATGGCCGAGCCGCCTCGCGCCGTACGTGGATCAAGGCGAACAGCTCAGGGCGATCGGCGGAGGCGCGCCGCAACTGCGGGCCGGCTCGGTCCACCTAGCCTGCCTGCTTCTCGGGCCTGGTGTCGGACGGTGACCGTCGCTGCCCGTTACTCGCCGAATGAGTCTCCGAAGAACCGTCTCCAGCATCGGACCTGTTCCGGCCGGTTGCCGGACGCCGCTGCGGCCTCGACGGTCACCGCGCACTCCGCGACCCAACGGCGCAGGCCCTGGTAGGACTGAGGATCTAGCCGGTGCTCGAACCCTGCCCCCCAGCAACTGGGGTCCGCGATCCGGGGCATCGTGGGGCGCGCGGCGAGCCATCGGTCCAGACCGCCCACAAGCGACCGGAGCGCGGTCGGCACGTCCTGATAGCCACCCGACGCCGCGACACCGCGGTGAACCTGCTGGCCTAGCAGGATCGTCAGGATGACAGACGGGACTTCGAGTCCGGCCTCGCGATTGCGGGCGAACTTCAGCAGCCGCGTCACGGGTCGCAGATGCCCGGCGGCAGTGCTGTCCTGGTCCAGGAACCAGTGGGTGAAGCCCTCCGGGTTGACCCGCTCGAACTGGTTCTCGTGCCGGTTCACGATGTAGCCGCGCGGCCACAGCTCAGCGCGGGGACGCACGACATAGGGAACGAGGTCCACATGGTGATCACCGAAGGAGATCTCGACACACCGCGTCTTCATCCGGATGGGGTACCGGTCGCGGACCGTCTCGGCGACCACCGCGTGCAACGCATGTAGATATTCCCTCGGACGCTCCCGCCATCGTGCCTCGGGACGCCAGCAGACGAGCAGGTCCGCATCGAACTCCCGGCCGGGAGAAGGAGCGATGATTGTCTGCTGCGCCCACGACCCTTGCGGAACGAACTGCGGATCCTTGTCCCGGAAACCGTCATGCCGCCACAGTGCCGTGCGCAGTCGCTCGACCCGGGTGTCCAGTTCCAGGAGTCGCTCTCGGCCGATATTCACGTGGTTCTCGAGGAACCGTGTGAAGTCGTTGAGATCTCCCACGCTGTTGTTGTCCCCGATCACGAGTTTCCTGACGAGTGAGCAGAGAGTAAGTCTCCGCCGCCGGCGATCACGGGTCTCGGAGTCGGCCACACAGGGTCGGCTCCGATGGCATACTCGCGATGTGGCGTTCCTGAGATTCCCTCTCCAGGATGGCTCAGACCTGATGGTGAGGGTGGACGAAGATGTCCGTGACGACGGCGTCAACGGCGCCGACGTCCTGGGACCGAAATCCGCGTTCCTCCGCGACGCCTTCGTGGGCCTGGCGAGCGCCCCGCCGGCGACCATCCGAGCACTGACCGATCTCCTCAGGGCCCAGGCTGTGATCCCGGTGGCACCCCGTCTGTCGGCCTCCCACATCTCGCAGAAAACCCGGATGCTGCTTGGGGACATGGGACACCTGGACACCCGCGTGGATCGCCTCACCTTGCTGGCCGACGACGTCTGGGATATCCGCGGAACCGTCCAGGCCGGCACGTTTCTCGCTTTTGGCGACGACACCGGCTACGTGACACGCGTGGAGGTCACTCTGCGATCAGCCGGAAGCAACGGTGTGTAGGGCCCGCGGTGATGGGGAACGAACTCGGCGGCGAAGATCGGCGAGAAGTCGCGGCTATGGTGCGAGGCGAGCGCGAGCAGGTCCTGGGTGTCCGTGACATCGAGCCTGGCGAGCGATTCGGGTGTCGGAGGATCGAGCCGATAGACGCGGTGCGGTCCGAGCAGGTGCCGGGCCTGCGTGTAGGCGCCCTCGCTCTGGCCGGCCAGCACTACCTCAGCGACGTTCGGCGTGCGAAGCCACTGGATGAGGCCGCCACGATCGAGTCCCCGAGAGCGGTACGGGGTGGAGACCGTCGTCCCCACGCTCAGCACCCGGATCTGCTTCAGGGGCCGCCCGAACATCGAGACGGCCTCAACGACGCCCACCATGGCCGGATTGTTCGCCCAGACACCGCCGTCCACCAAACGCACGTGCTCGCCCGGCAGCGAGTACGCGGGGAAGAACACGGGAGCCGCCGTGGTCGCCATGGCGACCTGCCACATCGGAACCCTCCAGTCACGCCGCAGCCGGTCATGGTGCGGGGTTTTGAACAAGTAGACGGAGTTCGCGCCGACGTTATACGAAGGAATGACGAGCGGCATCTGGCTGTCGCCCAGTAATCCGTCCCCGAAGACGTCCTGCAGGACATCTTGCAAGCCATCGGGCCGGTACTTTGAGCGCAGCAAGGCCAACGGCAGGACGAGGGGATGGCGACGCCGCGCCGGGAAGATGGTGGCCATGTGCTGCACATAGAACTCGAGGATCTCTCCGGGAGACAATCCGGCGCCGAGCCCGAGGGCGATGATGCCACCGGTGCTCGTCCCGACGACGAGATCAAAATGATCGGCGATCCGGGCTCCGACGTCGCGCTCCAGACGATCAAGGACGGCCGCCACGAAAATTCCGCGGACACCTCCACCGTCGATCGACAAGATCGAGAACGGCTCATCGCCCATAACACTCCTCGGCTGTCAGCGGTCTCCACGACCAATGTGCCTCAGGACGGGCCCGAAGGACACGGTTGCGTATAGCGAGAACGCCAGACCTCCTTGGGCGGATCTCCGCACACCGTCGTCCCCGCTTCCGGGAGACCCACGTCAAGCAGTCGACATGACCGTGCTGCCAGGTCGCTAGCGCCGGCATCAGCGCGGTGATGCCGAGGTTGGAGGGATCTCTGGTGTCGTCCTGGCTGGCTGGCGCGCAGGACGAGCCACCGCCCACGCTGCCCGTGCTTGCCCTGAGCGTCCTCGCGGCGACACGGATGCACACTGACGCGTAGGGGAAGAATCACAACTACTACCTGCGATTGGCGCAGGCACTGCATCCTGGAGCCGCTGAGGCGGCCGTCATCAGCCCTGCCCGCGGGGTGCCATTGGCGGCGTCACATCGGTGCATGATCGCCTGGGATTGAACGTCGTCCGAGTCGCTTGCCCAGGTCAAGCCACAGCCTTCGATCGCTCGAATCGATTTGCTCTGCCACTGCGCGTAGCTCGATCTCCCATGGCTCGGTCGTCCGGTCGAGGATGCCGACGCCGGCGAGCGGAACATAGCGCATGTCCAAGCCGGAGTTGGGGTCATCGAGTGGGACCAGCACCTCGCTGTCGACGAGTGCATCCAGGAGCGGCGGAGCAAGGTCTGAGTGATCGAGATGCTTATCGGTCAGAGGCCCGGCGATCTCGTAACCGGTATAGGTTGCAGCGGGCCGGGTCAAGCAGGGGCAGACGACAGCAGCGGCAAAATTCAATAGCTGACCGGCGGCGAGAGGTCCGCTGGCGAGGGGACGCAGAAGCGTAAGCAGTGAGAGGCTATGGCCTCGGAACGGCCGGCTCTTACCCGTCTCCCACCGTTCGATGTTCAGGCGGCTCTGCCCCAGAGCGGTAGCAAACTTTGCCTGGCTGAGCCCGAGCGCGTGCCGGAACCCTCGAAGGGCAAGAGGAACATCAACCGGGATGGGCCACTCGGCAGCGAAGGAGCTATGCAAGGACGTGGTGATCCGGAGCGCGCCGAGCGGACCGTCGGTGTACTCCACGGTGATGTACTGGGTGCCCGGCGGGAGCTCTCGGTAGGCGGGAAACAAGACCGTCCCAGAGGGCAGGTACTTCGCCAGGTCGCTTTCCACCATCAGATCGTATATGAGGGTGGATCATGCGGCGTGATGGCGGCACGATCAGTTACGTGATGCATCGAAGACTAACCAGCCATCTGTCAGGGGACAGCGGCACGAAGCCGGATGCCTTGCGGCTGGCCGTCGCCCTTCACCGGGCCGCGTACATGGTCGATGCCGCGACTCGACTTGTCCGCTCCTGCGCCAGGCTTGTAGGCGCCGTCACGGCTCTAGTCGTGGCGGTAGCTGTGCTTTGCATGATCGCGAGCACTCGCTGGTGAGACGAAACCACTCCCATGTTTACCCAAGGATATTTATGCCACCGATCCGGAATGCCAGCACAAGAGGTAAGTGTCAAGGAGCACTACGCGGGGAGCGCAGAACTGGCCGTTATGGTCGGCCCAGCCGCGACGAAGTCACGATCGACCGGCAGTTCAGAGTCGGCAGGGAGGATGTGGGTAGTGCTTCCGGCTCCGGCCCTGCTTCCGCGGCTTTGGCGTGGTACGGGCGTAGCGTCGGGAGCCTGGGGTCCCGGTCTGACCTCCGAATCGGCTGACGCCGCTCGCGCTGTCCTGCGAGACGATCTGTCGGCCGGACCCCAGGTTTACGGCTCCCGCCAGCGGTGCCGGCCTGATCTGCCTGGCCTGGGAAGAGGCCGGGGTTCCCAGCTCCGGCGGCCAGCGGGCGCGTGCCATCCCTTCACCAGAGAAAAGAGATGGCAGTGACCATCGTAGAGACACGCATCACCCGTGCCATCACCGGCGGTGTGGACACCCACGCGGACGTGCACGTCGCCGCCGCGCTGGATCCCGTCGGCGGGCTGCTTGGCGTCGCGGAGTTCCCCGTCACCCCGGTCGGCTACGCCCGGCTGCTGACCTGGCTAGGCGGGTTCGGGACCGTCTGCCTGGTCGGCATCGAGGGCACCGGCAGCTATGG
>WNFJ01167896.1_pt1 | contig 14305 bp, 10 predicted proteins | sample 5400461 | NCBI WGS metagenome assembly WNFJ01 (sample SAMN13153349, study PRJNA577476) | soil metagenome | isolation source: 115 cm saprolite on Douglas fir-dominated hillslope | place: USA:California | collected 2013-09-17 | reverse complement strand
CTATTCAGCGTGACGTTGTTCGATCATCGGGCGAGGCTTCCGACTTCGCCCAACCGGGCAGGCGTGGTTCAATCATCGGACAAAGACTTCCTCGGACACGTCGGCGGGACAAGGCGCCTCGCTATCTGCTATCTGCGATTTGCTATTTGCTATGCGTTTCGCCAGCAATGACTAGACCGGGTGGAAGCGATTCACCGAAGAGACTGCTCCGGTCGAGTCCGGCAACCGGAAGGAACGCGTGAAGGCTTCGCAGCTTTAACTGGGCGACACCGGATTTTTCGAGTTTTGAGGCGATTTTCTGGCGGAGAGATTTCGGCAAGTCGACTCGCGGGTTGTCCACGATGCGCGCGGCGCGCAGAAAAAGGGTCTGGATCTCGGCCAGTTCAGGCTCGGTCCAATCGAGATCGGACAGCGTCTCGAACGCCTGTTCGACCTGGTCCGCCGCAACGACGGTTTCGGGACCGCCATAAAGTGGAGTGCGATTGAGGAGAAGTCCGAGCGCGACGAGATACGGAGAGCAATGTTGCTTCGCGGTAGCAAGTTCGCGGACGGTCGGGAGAAAAAGACCAACGAGCTCGGCTTTCGTGATCGGATTGATTCTTTCGAGCGATCCAGCAAGACGGACCAGCTCGGGTGATAGGTTTTTTTGAGCACGCAGTTTTGGCAGTTCCGCCGCCAGAATCGTCTCTTGTCGCTCACGGCCCAGCCCGCCAGAGACCCGCCTCCAGAGAATAAATTGCTGAAGCTGGATGCGTTTGCCTGGGTATGCGAGTCCGTCCGTATGAAGCCGCCAGAGTTCGTCGATCCGGACACCGTCCCCAGGGGCGCCGAATCCGGGGCGAAGAAGAAACCCAGCAAGGATCAGCCAGGCTTCTTCATGTTCAACCGATTGTTTGCGGCAGGGGATCGACTCGTACAGCGCCGGCCAGAGCGAGCGAATGAGCACCCAGTTCCAATTGGCCTTGGGCAGTCCAAGGATTTTCTCAAGGCTCTGGAGTAGGTTGGTGGCCGTGAGTTTGTCGCGCCGATCAAGCGGCCGGGCAAAGACCGCCTTAATGCGGGCCCGAGCGGCATCCAACCGGGCCGGATCAACGCCGACGGGGACGGCTGTATCATAGTCGATTTGTTCGGTGTCGCCCGGTTCGGGTTGGCGCAGGTTAAACTCGAGCGGCCACGCCTCGTGTTGGCTCGGATCGGCGCTAACGCAGGCGACCTGGAGCAAACCGAGTTCGTTCATCCGGGCGGTCAGAGTTACTGGCACCCGGTCGTCTTCTGGACGCCCTCCGGCCAGTCTGGCGGTGCTCTGGAGCGGAGGAAGCCGATGAAAGTCGCTCTCGTTCCATGTCACCAGGGCGCCGGCTTTGTCCTTGTCGCGTCTAGTCGAGTAATAGGGCTGAAACCGGACTGGACGGTTCACGCGGAGTTCGAGCCCGAGTTCAGTAACCCGAAACTCCTCTTCGGAAGACGCGCTCCGGGGCAGAATACAAACCAGGGCGGGTCCGACGTGTTCCTTCGGCAATCGCTGATGGACTTCCAAATAGATTGCGCGGGCCGCACCGGCCTCGATCCGCCGCGCGCGGTGATGCACTATGCTCCCGAAGCGAGCGGCACCCCGGGCAACCGCGAGACTTGGCTCCGGGTTGTGAAGGATTCGCGGTCTGGCGCTTCCCTGCCATTGCGTGATCTGTTGTTGCAACCGGGAGCGCAATGTTTCGGGAGCGAGTGTTCCGCCATTGAAAAGGATGGCGTCTACGCGAGGCCGGCCGCGCAGAAAATCGGCGAGATACCGCGTAACGGCGCTGTCCGCCGCATAGGGAAGCGCCCACTCTCTCAGTCCCGCCTGCGTCCGTGCCGGCCGGTCTTCCGCAGCGCATTGGGGAAAAAAGCCGTCCAGCACAATCGATTCTATCTCCGTTCGCTCGATCTGCCCGGAGAGTGTCCCACCGAGCAGGCTCGATCCGTGTCCGGGAATGGATACCGAAAAAACCTGACCGGACGCATCGGCCAGGCAGCGCTCTTTCAACTCGCGACAACGCGCCACGAGAAAGTTCCGTTGAGTAACTGAAAGCGGTTCGTCCGCCACCCGTGATTCGATGTGATGCGCAAGTGCGAGATCGATGTTATCGCCTCCGAGTAAGAGATGGTCGCTGACGGCGATTCGTCTAATGTGCGGGAGGGCTGTTCCGCTTTGCCGGTTGATCTCGAAAAGGCTGAAATCGGACGTGCCGCCACCGATGTCAATGACTACGAGATGATGGGTGCCGCCTTCCGGGAGCTGGTTCCAAATTTCCGCCGGTGTGCCATGTTGCTCGAGCCACGAATAAAATGCGGCCTGCGGTTCTTCCAAAAGGCGGACGTCTCCTGGAAAACCAGCCTCGCGTGCGGCGTCCATGGTAAGCCGCTGCGCGACAGCATCGAAGGACGCCGGAACAGTAATGGTAATTTCCTGGGCGTCGAATCGGTGTCCTTCGCCGGCGAACTTCGCGTCCCACGCGGCGCGCAGGTACTCGAGCAGAAGCGCGGACGCCCGGAGCGGCGAAATCCGCTTTTCCACCGGGATTTCGTCCGATCTCCATGGCAGAAAGGGCGCGTCGCGATCCACCGCATGATGGCAAAGCCATGACTTGGCAGAGTGCACTACGCGCCCGGGTGATTCGACCACCTGTTTTCTCGCGATACGGCCTGGAACCCATTCCTGTCGCCTCGCGCCTTGTCCCAGCATCTGTTCGTGTTCCGGCGGCAGGTAAAGAAAGGAAGGCAACGTCGCTGCCTCCGAGAATCGTGTGGGCGTCTCCCACTGCGGGATAAGGAACACCTCACTATGCGAGGGCTCGCCATCAAGCGCCTCGAACGCCATGGCACAATTCGTGGTGCCAAGATCGATGCCAATGCTGAATTTCGCGTGCGTCATCCCCAGACTAGGCAGGTTAACCTGAATTCCGCAGAGGAAAAATCCGCAGATTACGTGCATTACGCAGATTAGGATTGATTCGGCTATGACAGCGGCGAAGCCGTGACTCAAGAAAGCCTAGGGTGGAGCCCTAGGAATTCAGCCCCCAAGAAGAGCATAGCGCTGAAAGCGCGGTTCAATCCGGCCGGAGAAACACCTTATGGTTCACATCTCGTCACGCGCTTTCAGCGCTCGAACGCTACTTATTTTAGTTCCTAGGGCTGCGCCCTAGGCTTTCCTGAGTCACGGCTTCGCCGCTAAAAACCCAGCGCATTTTTCGCCCAGGAAAGTCCGACAAACCCCTCCGATACGCCGATACGCCGACACGCCAACACGCAAATCGATAGCCGATAGGCCGATACGCCGACTTGACGCCCATAACGCCGGTAGCGCCGATTTGTCCGACGAAAGCCTGCTTCGATGTTCGGATGATGGCTAACGCGTGGCGAAGTCGGATACGCCCACACACGCCTCACTCCATCCGCACCTGAAACTCGACCTTCCAGCGGCGGTCCGATCCGCTGTGCTTCATCCAGAGCTCGAGGTTTCCGAGCTCGGTGACGACCGGATTGATAACGACCGGGATCGCTTGACCCTCGGGGAATCCTTCAACCGCCGGCAACGTCACTTCGATCTTACTGGTCTCTTCGAGTTCGCGTTCGGCGTTCGGGACGATCTGACCAGGTGCGTCCCCGCTGCGTACCTCAGATGCGAAAAAGCGGAACTCCGCTGGCTGGCCGGTCATCAATCCGAACTCCCGTCCCTCGATCACTAATTCGGTGCCTTCCTCCATGCCCTGCGGAACGACGCAAAGGGCTTTGATTGGCGGCTTGAACCCCGGAATCGCAGGCATTGAGGATTCCAGCCCAATGTAGTATGACCGCGCGGTGCCTGCCTTGATCCGAATTCCCTGTCCCGTAGCGCGATTGTGCCCGTATACCGCAGCTCCTTTGGCGACCGCAAGGTCTGGTTGATATCCCTCGAGCTCTCGAACCGGCGTGTCTTTGTTCCACGAAGCGAGCAGATCGAGCACGCGCTTCCGGATCGGCGCTGCATTGAATACGCCCCCATTAAAAAGGATAGCGGTCGGTTTCAGGTACTCGCCTTCGAGCGCTTCTGGGCGAGACCTTAGCAGCGAGGTTAGCGCTTCGCTGGCCTTCACATTGATTAGGCTTCGTGATAAAAACCGGGCGAGATGCTTGCTGATGACCGGGTCCGACGCGTAGGGCAGACCAAATTCCTGGAGGCCGGCGCTCCGGGATTCCTGTGGCAGATCGGTGACCTTGGTAAGCGGGAAAAAACCGTCCAAAACCACCTGTTCAAGCGTAGCACGGTCCAGCGTCGTGGAGAGAGTCTTGGCGAGCAAGCGCGCCCCTCGAGACGGGACGGCGATCGAGACTTGCTTGAGCGACACGTCGGTGAACAGACTGACCTTGGCAATGCCAGCAGCATGGATTAGTGCCAACAACTGCCAGGAGTCGATCGGCTTCCCCGCATCTTCCAGTTGCGCTTGGAGGGTATATGCGAGTGCGAGGTCCATGTTGTCACCGCCCAGAAGGATGTGTTCGCCGACGCTGATCCGTTCAACCTCGAGGTTGCCATCCTTTTCGGTAATGGCGATCAGGCTGAAGTCGGCCGTGCCGCCGCCGATGTCGCAAACCAGGACGATATCTCCCCGGCTGACCTGGTTCCGCCAGTCGCTGCCGGCCTGGGCAGTCCATGCATAAAAGGCTGCCTGCGGCTCCTCGAGGAGCACTACCTTACCAAGGCCCGCAGCATCGGCAGCATCCGCGGTGAGATTCCGCGCAACCTCGTCGAAGGATGCGGGAACAGTAAGAACGACCTGGCCTTCATCGAGATTCCATGCGCGACCTAGTGCGCGTTCCGCGTAGAGAAACCCTTCTTTGATATGTTCGAGATACAGTCGCGAACACTCGAATGGAGAAAGCTTCTTAACATCAGATTTCCATGGCAGGACCGGTTTCTTCGGATCGATGTGGAAGTTCGACAACCACGACTTAGCCGAGGTAACTAGACGATCCGGAATCAGAGAGCCGTGATCGCGCGCGAAGTGGCCCACAATGGGTCCGCCCGCGTTCTTGGACCACGGCAACCGCAAACTCTCCTCGGGAAACTCCTCAGGATGCGATATATAAAGCGCCGAAGGTAGCGTCGGCTTTTCCCCGATTTTGTTGGGACCAAGGAGCTGGGTTATCTCAACGATCGCGGTGTGGCCGTTGTCGAAATCCTCGAGTGCCACCGCGCTGTTGCTGGTGCCTAGGTCAATTCCAAGGCTAAATCGGGCGCTCATTTAATTAGGTAAAGCATTGTTGTTGGAATTCATATCGGGGAGGGATCGCGGCCACATTCAGTAATTCGGGAATCCTCAAAATTAATAAGAGCGCACCAAAACGAAGCGGCGGCGATCCGCGGCGCACAGCGGGGGCTCACTTCAGTTCGACCTCTGCAGGCGCGATCACCGGCAGGCGTTTGTCATCGGTTTGGATGATTCGCGGGAGTTTCACGGATTCGGTTTTCCAGCCCTTATGGATAAGTTTTCCTGCGAAAGGAGGCTCTCCACTGAGTTTCCCAACGATCCGGTACTCGTCCGCGAAATATCCGGCTGGCACGGTGACTTGGGAACCTTCTTCAGCCTCGGAGACCGCAGTGATCTTGAAATGTTCCTGCAGAACCTGGCGGCACCCCTGATGAACAACCCTCGCGGCTGCTCCGACCTGCGCATCGTCGTACGAGGTGAGCTCCTCCATCAGAAAATCCACTAAGCGACCCTTCTCCTGAAGAAGGGCGAAGAATGATACAACTTCGGCTTCGGCCTGGTCCATGGCCGGCGCTGAAGATTGGACTGTCACCGGCGGCGGAGCCGAAACTGCGGCCTGAGCCGGAGCGGGCTCGGAAATCGCATTGCTCTTCATGCTTCCGAGAAAGGACAGTGCCACGACCAGAAGTGCCAGCACGACGCCTATCGCTGCGACCGGAACGGTGTAGGCCCTTGTGGCCGGAAGAAGGAGCAGGCCGTTGAGCACGGCAAGAAGAAGTCCGACCATCGTCAGATAAGGTTTCATATGGCAGTGTTTGTCGTTATCAGGAAAGACAAATATATGGAGAATCAAGAATCTGGAATTTAGAATTTGGAGGCAATCCTTCAGGCATACGATTCGGCCTCACCGTGGGCGAAGCGCATGGCAAATGACAGATGACAAATGGCGGATACTGGGAACGAATCCCTATCTGCTATTTGCGAGTCGTTCCGTTCCGTGATGCGCTTTCGCCCGCCGGGCCACGCGAGGTAGGGCGGCCCGTCCCGGACCGCCAGGTCACTGCTAAGCCGAAAAATATTACCAGAGGCTTACTCCTGCTAAGATCCGTAGCCCCTCACCAGACAATGGCACCCCAACGGTTTCGGCGGCCGGGACGGACCGCCCTACCTCACGCGATTTGGCGGTCGTGGAGCGACACGCCCTACCTCGTCACGGGAATCGCCGGATCGCTAACTAAGATCACTTTGGTTGCGGCTATGCCGCGCTGTTACCTTTGCTAACTTCGGTTCAGAAGATCGCCTTGTGTTGTGGTCGCAAACGCTTAGCGTTCTTGACCGAAGCAGGCAGCCGCCAGGCCACCCTTCGCTCCATCCCTCTATCAACCCATATACTATGAACAAACGAACCTCCCTCGCCGCAGTGATCTGCATGGTCACTCTGACTGGGTTCGGTACTCCGGTCCGAGCCGCGGACACTTCTGCCGCCGATTGTTTCAAACCGTTTAATCCTCAGACAAAAATGTTGCAGTTTAAAGCCAAGAAACCTCCATACCGGGTCGCTCTGGCCAACGGTTACATCGGTAACACCTGGCGCATCGAGATGATCAAATGCCTGGAGGCCTACGCCCAGGATCCGGAGATCAAACCTTTGATCAAAGAATTGAAAATTGTGAGTACCGGCACCGATGTCGCTGCGCAGATCGGGGCGGTTGATAACTTCATCAATGCTGGTTACGACGTGGTCCTGATCAATGCAGTCAGCCCTACCGCCTTTAAGCCGGTCATCGACCGAGCTAAGCGAGCTGGCGTGCTCCTCATTTCCTACGATAACACTATCGACAGCGATCAAATCGTGGCGGTCAACGAAGATCAGTTGGAGGTCGGTCGTCTGATGGGTCGCTGGATCTTGAAGCAAATGGGCAACAAAGGGAACATTGTCGAGGTCCGCGGCGTCGCTGGCAATCCCGTTGATCTCGAACGCCACAAAGGGTTGCGCGAGATCCTCGACAAAGAGTCAGACATCAAATCCGTCGAGGTGGTCGGGAACTGGGATGACGGCACCGCCCAGAAGGCAGTGGCCGATGCCATCGCGGTACACGGCAAGTTCGATGGCATGACTTGCCAGGGCGGCACCACCGGAGCAGTGCGCGCACTGATCGATGCCAAGAATCCTTTCATTCCCGTAGCCGGCGAAGCCGAAAACGGTTTCCGGAAGTTGATTGCCGAGCACGCCAAGGATGGCTTGAAAGGCTGGTCTTACGGTCAGTCGCCGGCTCTCGTTGCCATCTCGCTCAAGGCGGCGCTCGCTGCGCTCCAGGGTAACAGTCTGCCCCAATATATCTCCGCTCCGATCCCGGAGGTTGATTACACGAATATGAAGCCGGGCGTGGACTATTTTCCAAATCTCTCGGACGACTTTTTTGTCGCCAGCGGATTCCCACAGTGCAATATCACGCTCGACGCGGGCAAGCTGATGAACGCAGCCAAGACCAGCGACTAATCCGCCACTCTCGAGCGCGCCCTCGTGCGGGAAGAGCCTGACGCGAGGGCTGCGGAGCCCGCACTTACTTTTCCCAAATGTCCGAGCCGGCACGCAGACCCTTTTTGCGTTTGCAAGGGATCACTAAGCGTTACGGCGGTGTGACTGCGCTGTCGAACGTCGATTTCGCCTGCTCACTCGGCACCATTCACGCCGTGGCCGGCGAGAACGGCGCCGGCAAGAGCTCTTTAATGAAGATTATCGCTGGCGTCGTCCGGCCAGATGAAGGTCAGCTTTATCTGGAGGATCAGCCCGTGCAGTTCGCTTCTCCGGCGGAGGCGGCCCGTCTGGGCATAGCCTGCATTTTTCAGGAGCTGTCGCTCCTGCCGGACCTTTCCGTCTCGGATAATATCTCGATCGCCGGCCCACCCAAACATTTTGGGTTGATCGATCGACGCCGCCAACGGCGAACTGCCGAAAAAGTGCTACGCCAGGTTGGCTGCCCGGACGTTCATCCGGACGAGCGAGTCAAGGATCTTCCCCTCTCCCGCCAACAGATGGTCGAGATTGCGAAGGCACTCGTTCGCAATCCGCGCCTTATCATCATGGACGAAGCCACGTCCGCTCTTACCGCGAGAGACGTGGAACAGCTCTACCGAATCATCCGAGAACTGCGCGACCGAGGGTTAGCGGTGCTTTACATCTCCCACCGTATGCCGGAGATCTCTGCTCTTGCCGATATCTGTTCGGTGTTCCGGAACGGCAAACATATCGACACCTTCCCGATGGCAAGCCGGACGACGGAGGAGATTGTGCCGATGATGATCGGACGCGAGTTGGCCAAAGCTTATCCGGCAAAGATTGATACGAATGGCGCCTCGGTAACTCGGATCGACTCTGCGCACCATAAACCTCAAGCTGGGCCTCTGCTGGAAATCAGGAACCTGACCTGGAGTAACGTTCTCCACGGTATTTCGCTTCGGCTTGCCCCTGGGGAGATCGTCGGCCTCGGCGGCCTGGATGGCCAAGGTCAAAGCGAGCTTCTGCTGGCGCTGTTCGGTGCGCTTCGCGGGATTGGAGGTGAAGTTTTGATTGGCGGCCGGCGCCTTGCGATCGAGCACCCGCGGCAGGCCAAAGCTCGCAAAATCGGGTTGATTCCCCAGGATCGGCAAACTCAGGGATTGCTCCTGCCAATGTCGATTGAGGATAACCTGGTGCTCGCAGCTGCGCCGGACCTCAGTAAATACGGCGTCATCGATCGAGCCAGGGAGCGGTCGGCTATTGATCAAGCGGTCGCTAAACTGCAAATTCGAGCCAATGACCTTGCCGCTCCGGTAAGAACATTGTCCGGAGGCAACCAGCAGAAGGTCGTTATCGGTAAGTGGCTGCTGAAAAATCCAAGGATCCTGCTCTTGAACGATCCGACTCGGGGCATCGATGTCGGCACCAAACAGGAGTTGTACCGGTTGATGCGCGAATTGGCGCAAACCGGCATTGGCACTCTCTTTTATTCAACCGATTACGAAGAACTGATCGGCATGTGCGACCGGGTCGCAGTCTGTTATGGAGGCAAATTGGTTCGCGAACTTAGCGGCCCCGATCTGAACGAACACGACTTGATTAGTGCCTCGCTTAATCTGGGCGAAAGCAGTGCGGCAGCGGACTCCAGCAGCAGATCGCTGGAGACCGGCCGGCCAAAAGTGTCAGCTTGGCAGAATCTCAACCGGTTCTGGAAACGCAACGCCGGACCGGCACTCAGCTTCCTGGTGTTCGCCATCATGTTCATCCTGTTTGCCTCGCAGCAATCGAACGGGCTGTCCACCAACGTCTTGACATCTGTCTCCAACAAAGGCGCCGTTCTGGCGTATGTCGCCATTGCCCAAACCCTGGTGATTCTGACCGGCGGTTTTGATTTATCGGTCGGAATGATTATGACGATGGCCTCTTGTCTGGCTTCCGTGGTTTTGAACGGTTCGCCTGGCCAGACCGCTCTGGGAGCCCTGGCGGTACTTGCGAGCGGGCTTCTAGCCGGAATCATCAACGCCGTGATCGTTGTTCTCGGCCGGATCCAGCCGATCATCGCAACCCTGGCGACCGGGGCGATCTATTTCGGGGTTGCTCTCTGGTTGCGGCCCAGCCCGGGCGGCACCGTCAATGAAGATCTGAGCAACGCTCTGACGTACGACGTGGGGGGCGTACCAACGACCTTCCTTCTGCTGTTGGCGACCATCGCGTTCGTCTGGTGGCCATTTCGCAACTCTGTTCTCGGCCGTAATTGTTACGCACTGGGATCTTCTGAGCGAGCCGCCTACATGTCGGGTCTGGCCATCGGGCGAGCTCGGTTTGCTGCCTATTCACTGGCTGGTTTGCTGGCGGCGACCGGAGGGCTCCTGTTGTCCCTCATCTCTCTGTCGGGCGAAGCGAGTGCAAGTCAGGGCGGCTTTTACACTCTGAACTCGATCGCTGCCGTCGCGATTGGAGGCACCTCTCTATTCGGCGGGTCCGGAGGAATCATCGGATCGATTTGCGGCGCGCTGATACTGCGCACGATCAGTGATCTCCTTTTCGTCTTCGACGCTCCGGCGCTCTGGCAGCCCTTGTTTCAAGGCTTCATCCTGCTGGGCGCAGTCTGTCTAGGCGCGCTTCGAGTGCTTCGCCGCAAAAACCAAATGGACGTCTTTCAGTGAACCGCATTTTCACAAAAACGAATCAACCGATTCTCGCGGCGAGCGCTTGTATCCTGGTGATCCTGGCGATCGGGGCGACCATCAACCGCAATTTTGTTTCACCCAACTACCTGTTGCAGCAATTGGAGGTGGCCTCGTTCCTCGGGATCATTGCCGGAGGCTCGATGTTAGTCATCCTGCTCGGGCACATCGATCTTTCCATCCCATGGACCATTACCATGGGAGCGATGATGGGAACGGCGGTCGCTCATGTTGAAGAGACGGCTGGGCTGTTGACATTCCCGGTCGGCCTGGGCTGCGGCGCCCTGGTCGGCCTAATCAATGGGCTCGGCGTGGCGTGGTTGCGGGTACCTTCGATGATCTTCACGCTCGGGATGAACGCGGTCTTGCAAGGATTGGTTGTGCTTTATACCGGGGGCGCTGCTCCGGCCAGTCACGCGACGCAGTTGATGTCGATCCTGGCGGTCGATCGAACGTTCGGCATTCCCAATGCCTTGTTCGTCTGGATTGCGGTGTCAGCTGTGCTGGTATTTCTGCTCCGCGGCACCCAGTTTGGACGTTACCTCTATGCGGTCGGTAACCGGGAGAGGGCGGCATATTTGTCGGGAGTCCCAACCCGGTTGGTGATTGTCGGCGCTTTTGTGGCGAGCGGGATTACTGCTGCGCTGGGCGGCATCATGCTGGCCGGTTATTCCACCAAAGCGTACCAGGGCATGGGAGACGCCTATCTGTTACCGGCGATCGCGGCGATCGTGCTCGGAGGCACCAATGTTCTCGGGGGAAGCGGACGGTATGCCGGGACCGTCATAGGCGTGCTCTTGATTGTGCTCCTCCAGAGCATGCTCTCGGTCCTGCAGATGCCCGAAGCGGGGCGACAGATCATCTATGGAGGTGTGTTGCTGAGCATGCTTCTCATCTACGGACGGGCCGCCCGTCTGCGCGAATAGCCGAATACTTTACCGCGGGCGGTTTCAGATCAACATTGGACTCCTCATGTCGTATGCCGATTATCTCCGCCTCAACCCGCAGGACCAGGTCGCCATTGCCTGCCGCGATCTTGAACCTGGCACGCCACTGGAAAATAGCACTTGCCAGGATCTTATCCCGGCCGGGCACAAAGTCGCTCTCGTCGCGATCGCCTCGGGTGAATCCGTTCGCCGTTACGGACAGATAATCGGCATTGCCAGCCGAGCCATCGCTCCGGGACAACATGTGCATGTGCATAATCTCGTCATGGGCGAGCACGATCGGGATTACCACTTCGGAGACGATTATGTGCCGGCTCAGTCTGACACGGGGGTGACATTTTCCGGCATTGTTCGCCCTGACGGCAGCGTGGCCACCCGCAACTATCTTGGCGTTTTGAGCTCTGTGAATTGCTCCGCCACGGTTGTGCGCGCAATCGCTGATACGTTCATCTATCGGCCAGAGTTGTTGGCCGAATTTCCTAACATCGATGGCGTCGTCGGACTCACCCATGGCAGCGGCTGTGCGATGTCTGCCGATGGACTCCGCCTGCTGCGCCGTACCATCGCCGGGTATGCCCGTCACGCGAATTTTGCCGCAGTGCTGCTTATCGGGCTGGGCTGCGAATCGAATCAGATTCGGTCCCTGCTCGAAGAGGAAAATCTCGAGGAATCGGGCCGGCTCCGCACATTTACCATTCAGGAATCCGGGGGGACCGCCAAGACAATTAAGATGGGTATCGATCTCATCAAGGAAATGGCTGTTTCAGCGGATCGAATTACCCGGGCCCCGGTCTCCGCGAAGCACCTGGTTCTTGCCTTGCAGTGCGGAGGTTCCGATGGCTACTCGGGTGTGACTGCAAACCCGGCTTTGGGAATGGCAGTCGACCGCCTGGTGCGCGCCGGCGGAACCGCAATTTTATCCGAAACACCCGAGATTTATGGCGCCGAACACCTGTTGGTCCGTCGAGCCGCGACCAGAGAGGTTGCGGAAAAACTCATCGAACGGATCCGGTGGTGGGAGGAATATACGGCGCGGAATGATGCAACGATGGACAACAACCCGTCTCCTGGTAACAAAGCGGGAGGTTTGACGACTATCTTGGAGAAATCGCTCGGCGCTGCCGCCAAAGGCGGTTCAACTGGGTTGATGCAGGTGGATGAGTACGCCGAGCAGGTTGAGACCGCCGGCCTGGTCTTTATGGACACGCCTGGGTATGATCCCGTTTCAGCGACCGGTCAGGTGGCGGGAGGCGCTAACCTGATCTGCTTTACGACCGGCCGCGGATCCGCTTTCGGCGCTAAGCCGGCGCCTTCAATCAAGCTCTCCTCCAACACCAAGACTTATCTTCGCCAATTGGAGGACATTGATATCAATTGCGGCGAAATCCTCGACGGGACAGCGTCGTTGCCGGACACGGGCGAAAAGATCTTTCGCAAAATCCTGGCGGTCGCTTCCGGCGAGAAAACCAAAAGCGAGGAACAGGGGTACGGTGAAAACGAGTTCGTGCCGTGGGTTATCGGCGCGACAATGTGAAACCGAATTGGCCTTCCTCTCGTTTTGAGAAACGTGGAATTAGCTTGCCCCAGTGGTGCGACCATTTAGAATCTATTTCTAAAGGAGGCCATGTTCTATGAACCTGACAGTCACTAAAGTGGATGTTTGGGCCGCCCAAATCGAAGACAAGCCCGGCGGCCTCGCGAAACTTTTAGGAGCGCTAGGTGGCGCGGGTGCCAACTTGGAATGCGTAGTTGCTCGGCGTGATCCCTCAAAAACTGGCAAAGGCGTTGCTTTTCTCACACCCGTCACGGGTGCTAATGTTCGAAAAGCGGCCAAAGCAGAAGGGCTCGCACCTACTGAAAAGCTTGCGACATTGAAAGTAGAGGGTGACGATGCGCCCGGCCTCGGGTCTCGGATCACCTCAGCCATTGCCGATTCAGGAGTGAACCTGCGCGGCGTTTCCGGAACCGTCGTCGGCCGGAAGTTTGTGGTCTACCTTGGCTTTGATGGGAGCGCGGATGCAACAAAGGCTGCTCGCGTATTGAAAACCTTGGCTAGTGCCAAGCAATCGGGAAAAGCAAAGCGAGCATAACGCCTTCTTCTGGCGACCGCCTAGTACCCATACCCATAGTACCCATAGTATGGCGGGTAATATGGGTAGTACGGGTAACCCCAATAATAGGGATAACCCCAACCCCAAAAAACGACCACGGCCAAAAAAACGGCCATGGCCGTGAAAATCCCCGAAACGCCCGCCGCGAAACTCCCCAAAGCCCCCACGGCGAAAGCCGCCGAAACGCCCGCCGCCGCGAAAGCTTGCGAACCGAGCTCCCCCGTGAAAGCCTCCACCGCCATGAAACCCGCCGCCACCGTGACCGCCGCCCCGTCCTCCCCCAAACCCACCGTGAGCGACAGCATCAGGCGCCGAAGCGAATAATCCGGTAGCGACAATACCGGCCAGGAGAAACCGCAATTTCATAACAGCCAGCCCTCTCTTATTATATAATCGCCTATTTGCCGCACACCTCCATTGAAATTATCGACAGTCACAGCCTCAAAAGAGGATCACGTCTTCTAGTTTTGGCCGTCCGGTTGATCTGAGGATTTGTCGGTGATGTCAGCCGGGAAGATTTCATGTCGCTGGCATCGTCCGGACCGATTTTTGGGCGCTTCTCAGGCATGTCTGACGTCAAGGTTAACCCCGCAGGAATCGCTAGACCCGGAGGATCTTTCCCGGGTTCATGATGTTGTCTGGGGTCGATCCGCCCTCTTGATCGCGCGCATGACGCTTACCGCCTTTCGCCGTGCTCGGAGGGTACCCGTCGGCGTAATCACGCAGGTGACGGTCCGGCTTTACGGGATCCGGGCGCCGATTTCGGCTGTGGTGTACTAGAACCGACTCTGGGGTTTTTTGCATATCCCCGCAAAAAGGTTCAATCCAGGAT
>WNFJ01029087.1_pt1 | contig 14305 bp, 13 predicted proteins | sample 5400461 | NCBI WGS metagenome assembly WNFJ01 (sample SAMN13153349, study PRJNA577476) | soil metagenome | isolation source: 115 cm saprolite on Douglas fir-dominated hillslope | place: USA:California | collected 2013-09-17 | reverse complement strand
ATTCGCCCGGGCTTCCACGTCAATGCCCGCGAAAAATCGGAAGACTATCTCATCGCTACCGATCTCAAGGCCGCGCTTCCCGCCGGTTTCAGCAACGGCGGAGTCTCCTATCCCAAGGGCAAACTTGAAAAATTCGCGTTTTCCAAAACCCCGCTGAACGTCTACCAGGACACCGTGATTCTTCGCATGCCTGTCACTGTGCTCGCGAGCGCCCCTCTCGGCGAACAGCACATTCCGCTGAAGCTCCGCTACCAGGCATGCAGCAACGAACTCTGCCTGCCCCCGGTCACACTCACCCTTGACGCAACGCTCAACGTCGCCGCTTCGGCTTCCGCCGCCAAGCCCATCCACTCTGAAATTTTTGGGAAACAATAGGCCCGCCCGCCATGTCAATTTCAAGAATTGATCTTCGGCCAAGGAGGCAGGCTTCTAAATTTATTGAAGGAGGTTTGCTCTAGTCTTTACCGAAACTGGCCACCGCATCGCGCAGGCGGCGGACGACGCGCTGCTGGCCGAGAACGACCATGGTGTCGAAGAGCGGCGGCGCCACGGCCTGCCCCACGATTGCCACGCGCGTGGCGTTGATCAGCAAGCCGGCTTTCACGCCGCAAGCTTCGGCCACCGCGCGGGAGGCGTGGTCGCAAGCGTCGTGGTTCCACTCGGGAAGCGCTTCGAGCGCATCGGCGAGTTTCGCGAGGAGTTCCGGCACTTTCGGATCTTTCCAGAATTTTTCTTTTGCCGCCGCGTCGCGCGTGAATTCGTCGCTGAAAAATGCCCGCGACCATGAAGAAAAATCCGGAAGCAAGCGGATTCGAGGCCGCAGCAAATCGACGGTCTTCGAAAACCATGCGTGATCTCTGCCGTCGAGGCCCTGAGCTGCTCCCGCCGCCCACTCCGGCTTCCAAAGACCGCTGCGATTCAATTCATTTTCGACTTCGGGCAGCAACTCCTCGATGGGAAGTTTCTGTAGATACTGCGTGTTGAACCACTCAAGTTTGGGCCGGTCGAACACGGCGTTGGTGCGGCTCACGCTCTCAAGCGAAAACTTTTCTACCAAATCTTTCGTCCGCAAAAACTCTTCGTCCCCGCCGGGGGACCAGCCCAGCAACGCGAGAAAATTCCGGAATGCCTCCGGCAGGAAACCTTCGGTGCGGTACATGTTTACATCGGTTGCGCCGTGACGTTTCGAAAGGCGGGACTTGTCCGCGCCGAGAATCAACGGCACATGCGCAAACACGGGAGGCTCCGCGCCCAGCGCGCGGTAGAGCAGCACCTGTTTCGGAGTATTCGAAATGTGGTCCGCGCCGCGAATCACGTGGCTGATGCGCATGTCGATGTCGTCGACGACGACGCCCAATTGATACATGGACTGGCCGAATTCCTCTTCACCTTTTCCGGAGCGCAACAGGACAAAGTCCTCGATCTCATCATTCGAAAACTCGCGTTCGCCGAATACCGCGTCCAGGAATTTCGTTGTTCCACCAAGAGGAACTTTGAAGCGGACCGCCGGCTTCACACCCGGGGTTGAGGGCCGGCCATCGCGGCAGGAGCAGCGCGTGACGCGCCGCGGACCGCCAGCCTTCGGTTCCTCGTCTTGCGCAGGTTCGGCGTAGTCGCCGCCGGCATATTTTTCCGCGGGACAGTAGCACAAGAATGCGGCCCCGTTGGCCAAACATTTTTTCGCCGCCGCTCGATACAACTCCGTTCTCTTCGATTGGTAAAATGGGCCCTCGTCCCAATTGACTCCCAGCCACTGCAAGCCATCCAGAATTCCCTGCACCAATTCGGGCTTGTTGCGCTCGGCATCGGTGTCCTCGACGCGAAGAATCATCGTGCCGCCCTGGCGGCGTGCGAACAGCCAGTTAAACAGCGCGGTCCGCGCTCCTCCCACGTGCAAATAACCGGTGGGCGACGGGGCAAATCGCACCCTCACGGCAGATGTCTTCTGATGGGAGTCACTCATTGTCAGCGCGTCTTTCCACTTGAATTCAAGCTCTCAGTGTAGCCAAACCCATTATTGGCGTCCAATGAGGCCGGTTTCCCTGGAGCGCTCATGATTTCGAGAATTCGAATGGGCATCCACTCGCATGAGGGCAGAGTTCGAGCGCTCATAGAAAAAGCTGAGGATTCAACTGCGAGTAACAAAGACCATCTCAATCAAATGCTACGAGCCGAAGCGAATGGTGTTCGCCAATTCGGATATATTCATGGTCTTACTTCTAAGATAAACTCTGGGACTGCGAGAAGGCGGAATTGGGGGATTCGAACGACGCAACCATTTCGCCGGATTTGAAATCCAAGAACGCAGCTTGAGGGTAGTACGTCCAATCTTCCCAGGGTGGTTGCGACGCAATGGACCAAACAACTCTATCGGGCAGCAAGGCCAAGTCCTTCATCCTTCGTGCGTCCACCTTACTGCTCCTCGTAACGACTTCATTCCTGTTTGCGCACTTCCGGCCTGGAAAAGCGGCGACCAATCTCGAGGAATCCATCGTCAGGGTGGAAAGAAAAAACTTCTCGCAGACTCTGCGGCTAAATGGGGCAACCCAAGCTTCGCGTTCCTTTGTGGTTCTTGCCCCGAAGCTCGAAGGCGCTCAGGTCGGTTCCATGGTCATCACCAAGCTGGTCCCCGCCGGCACCCACGTGAAAAAGGGCGAGATCCTCGTCGAATTCGATCCTCAGGCCCAGACGAAAGACTATCTGGATAAGAAAAGCACCTACGAAAATCTTGTCGGGCAGGTCGCCCAGAAAGAGGCGGAGGAGAACATCGCGCGGGCCAAAGACGATACGGCGATGAAACAAGCAGAAGACGAACTCAAGCGCGCGCAGCTCGAGATTCAGAAAAATGAAATCGTCTCGCGCATCGATGCGGAGAAGAATCAGAAAGCTCTCGACGAAGCTCAAGCCACATTCAAGCAGCTGATAGAAACGTATCAGTTGAAGCGCGCCGCGGCAGCCGCATCCATTCGGATTCAGGAAATTCAGCGCGACCGCGCGCTGGAAGCCATGCGCTACGCGCAAGGAAACGCAGCAAAGATGGTCGTTCACTCTCCCATGCCCGGAGTGGTCGTGTACAACACGATCTGGCTGGGCGGCCGCATGGGAACCGTGCAGCAGGGCGATCAGGTCAGGCCCGGCGTGCCATTCCTGCAGGTGGTGGACCCATCCCAAATGGAGGTCCGCGTGGAGTTGAATCAGGTGGACCTCCTGAAAGCACATCCAGGCCAGCATGCACAGTTGCACCTGGATGCGTATCCGGGCATGACGCTCTCCGCGGTCCTCGAAGAACTCTCGCCCCTCGGCCTTACGGGACATTTTACGGAAGTCGTCCGATACTTTACCGCGCGCTTTTCCGTTCAGGGGACTGATCCGAGGCTTCTACCCGACCTTTCCGCCGCACTCGATCTCGACCTCGGCTCGCAAAAAAACGTTCTTGTCGTTCCCTGCCAGAGTATCGGCATCGAAGCCGAGCACTCGTTCGTTTGGGTGAAGACTACGGTCGGCTTTGAGAAGCGCAGCGTGCAAACGGGCGCCCGAAACGATCTCGAGGCCGTTGTGAATTCCGGGCTTTCGGAGGGAGAAATAATCCGGCGAGCCGCGATCGAGGGGCAGCCAGGGACGGGCCAGCAATGATTGGCCGGAATCAAAAATGGAAACCCGGGAAGCGAGCCGTACTCGGCGCAGCAGCACTGGTCCTCGGTGGTCTTATTTTTGGCGCGCTTCGACTCGCCAGTCCGGCGGCGAAACTCTCCACTGCCGAGGTGAAGCGAAAGGAATTCGTTGACTACCTGGAAGTCAAAGGGGAGGTTAAGGCGCTCCGTTCCGTAATCATCGCCGCGCCTTACGGTGCAGGTGATCTGCAGATCATGAAACTTGCGGCAAATGGAGCGAAGGTCAAAAAGGGAGATGTTCTGGTCGAATTCGACAATACGAGCGTGAAGCAAAAGCTCGCCCAAGATCAATCCGCGCTCAAATCAGCGGAAGCGGAGATTGAGCAGTCGCGTGCCGCCGCGCGTTTGAAGGAAGAACAGGATCTCACCGACGTGATGAAGGCCAAGTTCGACGCTGAGAAGTCGCGCTTGGATGCCAGCAAACAGGAGATTGTTTCCGTGATTGAAGGCGAGGAGGCCAAATTGAAGCTCGCGGATGCCGAGCAAAAGGTCAAGGAAACCGAGGCCAAGCTGAAGGCGGACCGCTCCGCCGCGGGTGCGGATCTTGCCAGCAAGCAACAGAAACACGATCAGGCCGCTTTTCAGGTGCGGCAGGACGAGCACAGCCTGGCTTCGCTTGCTTTGCGTGCACCGCTCGATGGGGTTGTCGCGCTGCAAAATCACTGGCAGCCACAGGGCGGCCCCACTCCTTTCAAGCCGGGTGACCCAGCGTGGCCGGGCGCCGCCATCGCCGAGCTTCCCGACCCATCCGCGCTCAAGATTTCCGCACGTGTTGAAGAAGCAGAAAGGGGGCAATTGAAATTAGGCCAGACGGGCACAGTGCGCATCGATGCCGTTCCCGACGGGAGCTTTGAGGGGCGCATCGATACGATTAGCCCGACAGCCAGCCTGGATTTCAACGCCGGATGGCCCGTTCCCAGAAACTTCTCGGTTGAAGTGGCATTGGCGAAGGGCGATGCGCGGCTCGCACCGGGAATGGGGGCAGTCGTCCGGGTTGCGGTGGACCGCGTGGCAGACGGCATCGTGATTCCGTCCTCCGCACTTTTCCGGAGAGCAGGCCGGACTGTTGCTTATGTCCGGCGCGGATCGAAGTTTGAAGAAACCACCGTCGAGGTATTGCGTCGAAGCGGAGATGAGGCACTGATCGCAAAAGGATTGCAACCGGGAGAGCAACTGGCACTGAAAGATCCAACGCTGACGGAATAGGGAATTTTTAAGATGAGCGGCCGCGCAAAATCACGAGCATTTCTTCTTGCCCTCGCGCTGGGGGGAAGCTGCTTCGCCTGCCGCCAAACCACCGTGCTGGCAACGGATTTCGAGATTCCAACGGCTACCGTCAAAGAGGTCGATCTTCAACTCAAAGTTTTCACCAAAGGAGTTTTGCGTACTTCCCAATCCAGAGCGATCACGGCTCCGCCCATCGCCGGGGGCACGCTGCAAATCGTCACGCTGGCACGTTCCGGCGCCCAGGTTCACACCGGCGAGGGGGTGCTCGAATTTGACCCCAGCCAGCAGGAATACAATCTCGGACAGAATCGCAGCGACTTGCTGCAAGCGGAGCAGGAAATCGTCAAAGCCAAGGCGGACGCCGCCGTCCAAACGGCGGAGGACCAGACCGCGCTCTTGAAGGCAAAATACGCGGTGCGCCGCGCGGAGCTCGAAGTCAGCAAGAATGAGCTAGTGAGCCCCATCGACGCGCAGAAGAACCTGCTGGGTCTCGATGAAGCCAAGCGCGCCCTGACCCAGCTTCAGCAGGACATCCAATCCCACTGCGCTTCAAACAAGGCGGCGCTGGCCACACAAGGCCCGCCTCGCCATGGAGCAAGCGGAGCAGAACATCAAAAACATGCACATCACCGCGCCCATCGACGGTCTCGTCGTGATCCACGGCAACAGGGAATCTACGGGCGGATTTTTCATGTGGGGGATGACGCTCCCGGACTATCACGTCGGCGATCAGGTCAATCCGGGAAGCTCGATCGCGGAAGTCATCAACATCTCTCACCTGGAAGTCTCGGCGCAAGTTGGTGAAACCGATCGCATCAACCTGAAGGCCGGGCAGTCCGTGGAGATGAAGATCGAAGCGGTCCCCGGCGAAACGTTCTCCGGCAAAGTGCAAACCGTCGGCGGGGCGACGAGCCACGAATTCTGGGACGATAGCGCCCTGCACAAGTTCGATGTGGCCGTGCAACTGGACCGCACGAACGCGCTCCTGCGCCCCGGTTTCGCCGTTCATTTAAGTATTCTCGGTGACAACCTCTCCCGTGCGATTTCCATTCCTGGGGAAGCAATCTTTGACCACGACGGCAAGAAAGTAGTGTATTGCAAACGCAACCGCGGTTTCGAAATGCAGGAAGTGAAAGTCCGCGCGGTGAGCGAAGGCCGCGCGGTCCTCAACGGCATTTCACCCGGAACAGTCGTGGCTTTGGTGAATCCAGAGAAGAAGCTCACCGGCAACGGCAAGAGCGCTGGCCCCTCGAATCCCAACCTGGGTCCGGGTTCCCGTTGAGGCCGCGACTATAACGATGAAACCCAGCTCCATAGCCGAGCCCAGATCCCTGCAACAGTGGCTGCCCGATCTTGTGTTCGGGTTCGAAAACCTGACCAGCCACAAGCTGCGGTCGCTCCTGACGATGCTGGGAATGATTTTTGGCGTGGCCGCAGTGGTCGCGATGCTCTCCATCGCGGAGCCGGAGCGCAGCAGAAAGTCATGGCTTTCATCGAACAACTCGGCGTTCGCAATCTTATCGTGGAGGCCAAGGAAGCGCCCAACTATCAGGAGCTAAAGAAAGTCCGGAAAAACTCGCCGGGCCTGACGCTCAGCGATTACCAGATCATTCGAAAGAGTGTGCCCGACATTCAGGAAGGCACGCCTCGCAAACGGTTTGCTCCAGGAAAGCTTCTTCCCAAGCCGCAGCAGGACACTCCAATCGTCTACGGCGTTGAGCCAAGTTATCTGGCGATCAGCCATCTCCGCGTCACAGAAGGCCGTTTCTTCGACGACTCGGAAAATTCCGCGGCCGCGCCGGTGTGCGTTCTCGGGGCTGCCGCGAAAGACAGTCTCTTCGGCACAGCCCCCGCGATCGGCGAATACATCAAACTCAACGAGCTGTGGTGCCACGTGATCGGAACCGTCGCACCGCAACTGGCCTCGCAGACTGAAGTTTCCGGCGTGCGCACCGAGGACATGAATAATCTCGTCTACGCACCCTTGAATGCGATCCTGTATCGCGTCGAAGATTCGACGAGATCGACGGCCTGTATTTGCACCTTGCGTCGCCCGACACGAGCAGCACCAATGCTGAAGTTGTCCGCGGCATCCTTAACTCCTCGCATCACGGCGCGGGCGACTTCAACGTGATCGTCCCCGCCGAGCTGCTCGCGCAACAGAAACGCACCGAACAGCTTTTCAATGCCGTGATGGTGGCTATCGCATCCATTTCCCTTTTGGTGGGCGGGATCGGAATCATGAACATCATGCTGGCCGCCATTCTCGAGCGAACGCGTGAAATCGGCGTGCGACGGGCCGTCGGCGCGCGGCGGTGGGACATCATCCGCCAATTCGTCATTGAAGCTGTTCTGATCTCATTTGCCGGCGGGCTTTTGGGTGTGCTGCTGGGCTTCGCGATGTCTCAGCTCATTGCTTGGCTCGCGGGTTGGTCCACGATCGTTACCATCAACTCCATTCTTCTGGCATTTGTGGTTTCCATTTCGGTGGGTCTGATATTCGGCATTTATCCCGCGGTCAAGGCTGCGCGGCTCGATCCAGTTGAAGCGATTCGCTACGAATAGACGCAGCCGTCCGCGAGAGATTCCCTGGGGGGGTGATCGTTGAGAGTGCTACGCTTCTTGTTTGCTTTGATCTCTTTGATGCTGACGTTCGGCATTTCGGCGCGGCCGCAAGACGCCCCGCGGCTGGAAACGCTGCTAGGCATCAGCGGCCGCCAGAAGCCCGCAGCGCCGCTCCTCGGGCCGCAGGGCCTGCAAGATCACGCCGCGAACGGGAAGCTCGTGCTCTCATTGGACGACACCATCCGCCTGGCTCTTTCAAACAATACCGACATCCGGCTCGACCGCTCCCAGATTGAGTTCGCGCAAAACAGTCTGCATCGCGCTTACGGGCCATTTGATCAGCTGGTAACATCCAGCTTTGCCGACAACCGGATCAAGTCGCCGACCATCACGCAGATTCAAGGAGCGCCGATTCTCAATACGCTGTCTCAAACAACGACATTCGGCTACGCAAAAACGTTTCAGACCGGCACGAACTTCCAAAGCTTCTTCAGCGCCAGCAAATTGTCGACAAACAGCTCCTTGAGCACTCTCAATCCCTCGATTGCGACTGACCTTCAATTCGCCGTCACCCAGCCTCTCCTTCGCCACTTCGGCCTTTTTCCCAATCGTGCCCCCATCCTCATTGCGCGGAGAAATCTGAAGCAGGCTCGCGCTTCCTTTCAGGGCGAAGTAAATGACATCATCCTGCGAACCGTCGGGAATTATTGGAATGTCATCCTTGCCCGCGAATCCCTCGTCGTCCAGCGCAAGTCTCTCGAAGAAGCCGAGAAGAGCTACGACCACGATAAGAAGGCCCTCGGCCTCGGCGCGCTCCCGCCGCTCGATATTTACCGCTCGGAATCCCAGGTCGCTACACGCCGCGTGGGCGTTATCCAGGCGGAATACGCTCTTAAACTAGCGGGAGATCAATTCCGCCAGATCGTCGGCGCCGACCTGGATCCTGCTATCCGTGTTCTCGACCTCGAACTGATTGACCAGCCCGAGCCCGGCGGCGACCTGCCCAACACGGACATCACTACGGCACTCGCTCGCGCCCTCGCCAACCGTCCCGAATTTGAAGCCGCGCGTCAGCAGTTGGCCGGCGATGAGCTGATCATTCGTCTCGCTCACAACAGCTTGAAACCTGACCTCGAACTCTCCGGCTTTTACTCGGGCAACGGCGTGGCCGGCAACCAGTTCAATACTGCTATTCCTCCCCAGCTATTTAGGACCGGCCTTGGCGATAGCCTCAGCCAGACTCTTCATTTTACCTACCCGGCTTACGGCGCGGCACTTTCGCTGAGTCTGCCCGTGAAGAATCACAGCGCGGAAGCCAACCTTGCCGATGCCGTTGTCAGCCAGCGCCGCGATCAATACCAGGAGCGCCGCACCAATCAGAACATCACGCTCGAAGTTACTAACGCGGTGCACATACTCGAGGAGACCAAGCTCACCATGGAGGCAGCCAAAATCGCTGTGACCCTTGCTAAGGAAAGCCTTCATGCTGATGAACGAAAATACGAATTGGGCGCCGAGCCGGTCTTTTTTGTTCTCGACGCCCAAACTCAACTTGCCCAAGCAGAGCTAAATCTCATCCAGGCCCAGGTTAATTTTCAGGTTGCCGTGGCCCAGTTAGACCACGCGACAGGTGATTTGCTGGAGCACCATCACGTCCAGGTCATGGAGCCTACAAAATGACGAGGGGCGTATCTCCCTTTGTATTGAATCGGTTACCTCTGGGATGCTGTCTCTTTGGCAACCAGTACCCAGGTACGCTTGCTTCCTGAAAATTTCATAATCCATAATCACACGTACTTTAGTTTTGTGTGCAGGCGCGACCTTCGTGCGCCGCCGCACGACTGTCCTCTCGTGCGGGCAGCCGGGTTGTGGCTGCGCAGGGGAGCACGTGGGACGTTTGTACCTTTGTGACTAGAGGAGTGCCGTCCGCGATGCGGGCGGAGAATCGAATGAGTTCCTGATGCATCAGAGTTTTATTTCACTGGCGCTGCTGATCGCCACCACTTTGGTGGCGGGCTTCTTTGCGTATATCCACAGCATCAAGCGCCAGACATATCTGTTGCTATGGACGGCGGCGTGGGCGGTGTTCGCGCTTCATTACGTGGGGGCGACGGTAGCTCCGTGGGCAGCGGCGAGCCCTCTGCAGAGTGCGTTGAATCACTGGCTCTTCGCGATTTCCGGAGTGCTCTTTTTTCTGGGAGCGCAGCTTTACTCCCAGCGGAAGGCCTGGATAATTCCCGGACTGGTTGTGGGTGTGCTTCTTGGACTGTGGGCCGCAGGTAACGCCGCCAATGTGTTTCCTGTTTCCGCGATCATTCCCGGTTCTCTGTTGTACATCGCGGTCGCGGTGGTGTTCTGGCAGGAAAGCCGGCGGCAGGAAACGCTTGCTGACAGACTGCTGGGTGTGTCTTTCGCTTCCTGGGGAGTGCTGTGGATCGCTCTCGATGTCCTGAACGCGACGCCGGAACTCCAAGGCGCGGGCATGAGCGTGGTTGCCGCGGCTCCGTGCGCGTTCGTGGCCATGCTTATGGTCATGGCGCTTTACGAAGAAGAAAAACGCCGCATCGAACGCAACATGCTGGCGCTTTCGAATCTCAATCTGGCGACCTCCGGCTTTGTGGGCGGCGAGATTCAGCGCATGTTGTCGCAGGCGCTGGACCGCGTGCTGGGCGTGGTGCGGCTGCCCGCCGGGGCGCTTTTTCTGCACCATGGTGATCCGCAGGGCCCGACTTCCGTCGTGGCCGTGGGCTTGAGTGATGAATTCTGCCGCGCCGCCCAGACTGAAGGCCTGGACGATTATCTCGTCAACCTGGTGGCGCGCCTCGGCGGCCTGCTGGGATTTCGCGACCTCCGCGACGACTCCCTCTCGGCGCTCGAAAAAGAACAGTCCATCCGCCGGTTCCGCGAACTGGCGCTCGCGCAGGGGCTTCGCAGCGTTGTGGCCATTAGTCTTCAAGCCAAGGAGCAAGCCTTCGGCGTGCTGCTTCTCGGGACACCGGACAGCCGGCGCTTTACGCCCGCGGAACTGCGGCTGTTGCTGGCGCTGGGGCACCAAATCGGCATGGCGGTAGAGAACAGCTACTTGATTCAACAGACTTCGCGACGGTCCGAAGAGCTTCACGTATTGAACGAAATTGGCCGCGCGCTCAGCTCCACGCTGAACAAGGAAGACCTGACCAGGAAAGTGTGGGAGGAGCTGCGGCGGCTCTTCGACGTGGAAAACTTCTACATCGCGGAGCTGGATCCGCTGCGCGACGAAATTCAGTTCGATCTCGAGATCGTGGATGGCACGCGCATGCCGAAGCGCGCACGTCCTGCCGGGAACCACATCACCGAGTACATCATTCGAACGCGCCAGCCGGTGCTCATCCGCGACAATTACATGGGGGAGATGAAAAAGCTGGGCGTCGAGCCTCTGCGCACAACTGGATGCTTCTGCGGCGTGCCGCTGGTGGCCTACGATCACGCCATCGGCGCGATGGCGGTGTACTCCGACCACGAACGCGTGTTTGACGAAGGCCACCTGGAGCTTCTGCGCGTCCTTGCAAGCGAAGCGAGTATCGCGATTGAAAATGCCCGGCTGTTCAGCGAGGAGCGCACCAAAGCGCGGCACCTCTCGCTGCTGAACACGATTTCGCGGAACGCCATCGCCACGCTCAATCCGGACGAGATGCTCGCCAAGATCACCGAACAACTCGAAGCCGGCCTGACCTACGATCACATCGGCATCGGAGTGCTGGATTATGCGACGCGGGAAGTGGTGATCCAGGCCGAAGCGGGCAAACGCCGCGGGACGCTGGGCCAGCGCATTTCCCTTGGCGCGGGCCTGATCGGCCACGTCGCGCGCAATGGCCACATGGCGGCATTCCGCGCCGCTACTCCGGCCGATGGAGCGATGAAACCGCTGTTACCGGATTCCGTTGCGGCCATCGCATTGCCTGTTTTTTACGCCGAACAGCTGCACGGCATTCTGTACATCGAGTCATCTGTGCCGGTGGACTTCTCCGAGGAAGAAGTTCTCCTGCTGCGCACGCTGGCCGACCTCATCGCCGGAGCGCTGCACAACGCGCTTTCTTTCCAAAAGGCGCAGGAGCAGGCGATCACCGACGGGCTCACCGGCGTGAAGACCCATCGTTTTTTTATGGAAGCATTGTCCGCTGAATGGAAGCGGTCCACTCGCGCCGGCCGCGCTTTCGCGCTGGTGCTCATGGACCTCGACCGCTTCAAATTCGTGAACGATTTCTACGGGCACCTCGAGGGCGACCTGGTTCTGCAGCGCGTCGGGCAGATCCTGGAGACCAATTGCCGGCGCTCCGACGTGGTGGCCCGCTACGGCGGAGATGAGTTTGTCATTCTGATGCCGGAAACCAACATGGAGCATGCGCGGCAACTGGCGAGCAAACTCCGCGGCTGGGTATCCGCCGATCCACTGCTGCGCGAGAAAAACATCAGCGCCAGCTTCGGCATCGCCTGCTATCCGCTCCACGGCTCGTCGCCGCAGGAGCTGATCCAGGTTGCGGACGCTTCGATGTATCTTTCGAAGCATCAGGGCGGCAACGCCGTCTCAACCGCCGATCACTTCGATCCCAACGAAGCGAAGAAATGGAAACGTGACGTCCTCGAAGCGTATCTGGGCGTGACGCTCAAACGGCTCTTCTCGACGGGCCCCGAGGCGTTTGAAGAGATCTACCAGCGCTTGCGGCAATTCACCGAATCCCTTGCGTCCACCGAGCCGAATAACGGCAAGCCGGCTGCGCCCCCGGCGCAGGGCGCGCAAGCACTGCCGCAGGCGGTGCTGGACACGGTCACTTCGCTGGCCTTTGCGATCGACGCCAAGGATCACTACACACAGGGCCACTCGCAGAAAGTCTCCGCGTATGCGGCGCTAATCGCGGAAGCGATGGGCATGAAAGACGCCGAAGTCGAAGAGATTCGTCTGGGCGGCGTGCTCCACGACATCGGCAAGGTTGGTATACCGGAAAGTATTCTGAATAAGAACGGCCCTCTCAATCCCGAAGAGTGGGAGACGATGAAATCGCACGTGAAGTTCGGCGCGAAGATCCTCGACCCGCTTGCGCCGCTCGCGCGTATCCGCGAAATGGTGCTGCATCATCACGAATTCTTCGATGGCTCGGGCTATCCGGACGCCATGAACGGCGAGAAAATTCCGCTGGGAGCTCGCATCATTGCGATTGCCGATGCCTACGACACGATCACCAGCGACCGCACCTACAAGAAGGCCCGGAGCGCGACGGACGCGCTCGCCGAGCTGGAGCGCTGCGCGAATGCGCAATTTGATGGAACCATTGTCAAACTCTTCGTCCGCACCATGCGGGCGCTGCCCAACCCACTCATTGACGCTGCCGCGACCACCGCCCCGCGTAACTCCTGAGCCTCGGTTTTTCCCGGGCTGCTACCATTTCTCCCCGCTGCTCCGTCCAACAAGGCAGTTCAGGGTGGCCCTATTTCCAGTCTATGCGTCTCGATGGCGCAGCACCGATCGGGGGCTTTCCATGACGCTACGCAAAATCGCGCCGCTACTCACCCTCTTGTCCTTGGCCGCGGCACCTCTCATTGCCGGAAGCCACTCCGAAGCGGTCTTCAAAAAGCTGCAATCTCTTGCCGGAGAGTGGGAAGGCAAAGACAGTCATGGCATGGTTGCAAAATCCAATTTCCAGGTCATGGCTTCGAAAACAGCGGTCATGGAAACGCTCTCACCCTTCGGGATGGAGGAAATGATTACGCTATACAGCATCGACGGCGACGGGCATCGCGCTGGTCCACTATTGCCCGACCAACAACCAACCGCGCATGAGGGTTGTCCCGCAATCCGACGACGTCAAAGAACTGAGCTTCGACTATCAGGTGGCGGGGAATCTGAAATCTCCATCGACGGGGCACCAGCATCACCTGGTGATCCACTTTGTGGACGAGAATCACATCACGGAAACCTGGACGTGGCGGGAAGACGGCAAAGAAACGCCCATGGTTTTTCAGTTCAGCCGTAAGAAAGGGTGAGTCTTGCCGGCTGCAGGCCGCCGCTCCATGACCCGTATTGGCATACAGAGCGAGCGTGACCCAGAATGCGGCGCGAGTAGGGTTCCTCAGCGGGCATCCAAGTCCAGGTCCTTGATCGGCAGATCCCAGTGAGCTTCCAGTATTTCGAAGCGGCGTTGTTCTTCTTTTTTGTAGGTTTCTTGATCGGGATAGAGCTGCTTGATCAGCGCAGCGCTGTCAAAATTGTCGTTGGCAATCGCGGCGTTCTTGAAGACGATGGTTACCCGGTAATCCCAGCGGCCATCTTCGGTGGTGTGATAGCGCGGAACGGTCATACTGACCTTTAGCATGCGGCCCAGCTCGATCTCTTTTTTCAGAACCGGGTAATGGTTCTTCTTGAAGAGCGTCAGGAATTCTTCGGCGTGCCCCCACTTTGCCTTGTAGTAGTACTCAATCACGAAGGGTTGATCTCTTGTTTCGGCGGCCATGCCGCCCTGCCGCGCTGCAACTCCGAATGCTGACGACCATAGTAGCGCCGCCAGCCCGAGCGCAGCCATCGCAAGGCGGCGCTTCGCCTTTGAGACTGGGAATTTCATTTGGTGTCTCCTCCCTGAACTCCATTGAGACTACTCGTCGAGCCACGCCATTTAAACCAAAAAACGATTCGAAAGCCAATTGGAATCTCCGTGGCTCGTTCCAAGTTCCACCTCCTGCTATGCTTCCTGCGGGGAGGCTGTATGCAGACTGGATCCGTAATGTGGATTGGCGAACAGAAATTCGTGGCCACGAGCCCGTCAGGACACTCGATGACCATCGATTCCGACCGCGCGTCGAACAAGGCGCCC
>WNFJ01493831.1_pt1 | contig 14306 bp, 15 predicted proteins | sample 5400461 | NCBI WGS metagenome assembly WNFJ01 (sample SAMN13153349, study PRJNA577476) | soil metagenome | isolation source: 115 cm saprolite on Douglas fir-dominated hillslope | place: USA:California | collected 2013-09-17 | reverse complement strand
CGGCACGCGCCTCTACAACCCGGATTTTAGCCAAACAAGCCGTACAGCCAGAGAAAAATAGCTCCGGCGAGCAAGCCGACGACGAGCGCCACTAGCAACATCTTCCTGTTCGTGACTTTCCGCTCCTCGGTGACGGTCCATGCCTCAGCAGCGGACACCGCAATGTCTGGCGGGAACACTGCCTCAAGCGCTTCGTGATATAAGTGTCGATCGTCCACGGACATTTCTCCGGCATGATTGAACTCTGTGTCGTTCACGATGATCTTCGCCTTCAGTTTCGCAGCCAGTCGCGCTCCGGAATGAAGCGCGGGCGTCTCGTGCACGGCACGATCGTACGCCGCCCTAACGTCGAGCGGCATCTCGTCGGCATTGGCATACTCCCGGCCATTGAACCGGATGTTGGTTTTGAACCTCGCGCTCACTAGAAAGACGAGAATCAAACCTAGCCTTCAGTTTTGACAACTACTTTTCCTGAAATTCGAGCGCGCCGTCTTTTGCGTTGACGTAAACGGTCTGGCCTTCGCGGACTTTACCTTCGAGAATATCGATGCTGAGCGGATCGAGAATTTCTTTTTGAATCACGCGCCGCAGCGGGCGCGCGCCGTAAACCGGATCGTATCCTTCGCGCGCCAACAGGTTCTTGGCAGAATCGGACAGCTTGAGCGTGATCTTTTGTTGCTCGAGACGCTTCGCCAAACGGCGAAGCTGGATTTCTACAATTTTCTTCAGGTCGTCCTCGGTCAGACGATCGAAAATGATGATCTCATCGACGCGGTTGAGAAACTCTGGACGGAAATGCGCACGCAACGCATCCATCACCAGCCGACGGCGCGCTTCACGTGATTCTTCCTCAGTGATGTATTGCGACCCGATATTTGAGGTCATGATGATGACCGTGTTCTTGAAGTCGACCGTTCTCCCTTGCCCGTCTGTAATCCGGCCGTCATCGAGCACTTGCAGAAGCACGTTGAACACGTCGGGATTCGCTTTCTCGATTTCGTCAAAGAGCACCACTGAGTACGGCCTGCGCCGCACAGCTTTGGAGAGCTGACCGCCCTCCTCGTAGCCAACATATCCCGGCGGCGCACCGGTCAGTCTCGCGACCGTGTGTTTCTCCATGTACTCGCTCATGTCAATCCGGATCATTGCGTTTTCGTCGTCGAACAGAAATTCTGCGAGCGCGCGAGACAATTCCGTTTTGCCGACACCGGTTGGTCCGAGAAAAATAAACGAACCAAGTGGACGATTTGGGTCCTGTAACCCGGCACGCGCACGACGCACCGCGTTGGCAACGGCTTTGATCGCCTCGTCTTGATCTACAACGCGCTCGTGCAAATGCGCTTCCAGTTTGAGCAGCTTTTCTCTTTCCCCCTCTTGCAATCGCGAGACCGGAATCCCGGTCCAGCTCGAGACGACCTTGGCAATATCCTCCTCGGTCACTTCTTCGCGCAGCAGAGTTAATTTCCCTGTCTTTTCGGTCAACTCGGCCAGTTTTCGTTCCAGCTCGGGGATTTTTCCGTATTGAATCTCGCTCGCTTTACTCAGCTCGCCGCGGCGTTGGGCGCGTTCTAGTTCAGTCCGAAGGGCGTCAAGCTGTTCTTTTATTTTTCGCTGTTCGTCAATGATCGCTTTTTCCTTCTGCCATTCGGCTTTGAGCGCGTTCACTTTCTCTTTCAGCTCCGCCAATTCCCTCTCGAGTCTCTTGAGACGCTCCTTGCTCGCCGCATCTTTTTCTTTTTTGAGCGCCTGCCGCTCCATTTCATGTTGCATGATCTCGCGCTCGATCACGTCGATCTCCGTCGGCATCGAATCGAGCTCGATCTTCAAACGTGACGCCGCTTCATCGACGAGATCGATTGCCTTGTCCGGCAAAAACCGGTCGGTGATATAACGATGCGAGAGCATTGCCGCCGCGACGATCGCTCCATCGGTAATACGCACTCCGTGGTGCACTTCATAACGTTCCTTTAACCCGCGGAGGATTGCGATAGTGTCTTCAACGCTTGGTTCGTTCACCAGCACCGGCTGGAAACGCCGCTCCAAGGCAGCGTCTTTCTCGATGTATTTACGGTATTCATCGATCGTGGTCGCACCGATCGTGCGCAATTCGCCGCGCGCCAGCATCGGCTTGAGCATGTTTGAGGCATCGACCGACCCCTCTGCCGCGCCTGCACCAACGATGGTGTGCAGTTCATCAATGAACAAAATGATTTCGCCTTGCGAGTCGGTCACTTCTTTCAAGAACGCCTTAAGCCGGTCTTCAAATTCGCCGCGGAATTTTGCGCCTGCGACCATCGCGCCAATGTCCATGGCGATTATGCGTTTATTCTTTAGAGATTCGGGCACGTCGCCGCTGACGATTCGTCGCGCCAAACCTTCCACGATCGCCGTTTTGCCGACACCCGGATCGCCGATGAGCACGGGATTGTTTTTGGTCCGGCGTGACAACACCTGCATGACGCGTCGGATTTCGTTGTCGCGGCCGATTACCGGATCGATCTTTCCGCGGCGTGCCAGTTGGGTCAGGTCACGTCCATATTTTTCTAGCGTCTGATACTTGCCTTCCGGATTCTGATCCGTCACGCGCTGCGAGCCGCGCACCTGCTGAAGACCCTGCATAAGTTTGTCACGCGTAACACCAAAGTCTTTGAGCAGTTTTGCCGTGGGAACATTCGCACCACTCAATGCAAGCAAATAATGTTCAGCGCTGGTGAATTCATCCTTCAGCTTCGACATCTCCTCTTCTGCATCGTCCAGCACGCCGCGGAGTTCATTGGACAGCCGTAGATCGGCGGCGGCGCCGTGAATTTTTGGGCTGCGCTCGAGCTCCGAGCGCAGTCGTTCCCGCAACTGATCTACATTCGCTCCAATCTTCTCAAGGAGTGGCCGCGTTATGACCTCGCTTTGATCCAGGAGCGCGGAAAGAAAATGTTCGTTCGCGATTTCAGGATGATTAGCTTGCGACGCGAGATCCTGCGCCGCCTGCAGCGCCTCCTGCATCTTCTGCGTGTATTTGTCGATACGCATCCTTCAAGTTAGTGAACAGAACCGCACAGGCAATTCTCCAAAGCGCGAATCCCCGCTAGTCGTTTGACACAAACGCCTCTACACGGATGAGTGTTTGGATGAGCGCGGAGGCAAAACTATCCACTCGCAACGCATTGCGCGTTCTGCGCCGTGGCGCGTTTCGCCGCTACATCATCGGCAGCGCGATCTCCGACACAGGAACGTGGATGCAGGTAATGGCTCAAGGGTACGTGATGAGCACGCTCACCAACAAAGCGATCATGCTCGGAATGGCTAATTTCGCTGCGGGTCTGCCGATGCTCCTTTTAACGATGGCCGGCGGTTCGGCGGCCGATCGTTTTGATAAACGAAAAATTCTTCTCACGACTCAGTATGTCCAGATCGCGCTCGCAATTTCCATTGGGCTCTTGGTCATGAGCGGCAAGCTCCAGATCTGGCACATCCTGGCGTTCGCGGTTGTGCTCGGCATTTCGAACTCATTTGAAATGCCGACGCTCAACGCGTTCGTGCCGGAGCTGGTGACGCGCGATGAAATCCAAAGCGCGATTGCTGTCGACCGCGCGGTCTTTCACGCATCACGAGTGGTTGGTCCGGCGTTCGCTGGAATTCTCATCAGCGTGTGGGGCGCAGCTTCGGCTTTTTTTGGCAACGCAGTTTCGTTTGTGGCGCTGATCATTGCCTTGTTTATGATCCCGCCGCGACCGCGCGGCACCGCCGAGGAGGAACAGAAACGCTCCAGTGGAATTAAGGAAGGCTTTCGATACGTCGCAAAGGATAAGCCGAGTCTCGCGATGATCGGGCTAATCGCGGCGACCACAGTTTTTATCTTTCCAATAATCACAGTGATGATGCCATTGTATGTGCGACTGGTGCTCGGGCTCGGCGCGGACCGACTGGGCGTTTTGATGGGCGCTTCGGCAATCGGCTCCGTGATAGGCGCAATTTTCCTGATCAGCATTCCTCGCACGAAACGTGTGCCGTTCATGATGGTGAACGTCGGCATTGTCGCATGCGCGATTTTCGGCTTGTCGCGTGCACCAAGTTTTTACGTGGCGATGGCGCTTCTCATTTTCAATTCGCTTGGGTTGGCGATGAATTTCGGGTTGGCGAACACGATTGTGCAGGAACGTGCGCCCGATTATTTGCGCGGGCGCGTCTCGGCTGTGTTCATGTTGAGCTTTGTTGGTCTCATGCCGGTCGCGGGCTTGGGAATTACTGGTCTATCGGATCTGATCGGAATGCGCACAGCGCTGGCGATTGCGGCCGGCTGCTACGCCGTAATCGCGTTGATTGTGCTGGGACGGGTGCGCCGGCAGTGCGCTCAACCTGCGGTCGCAGAAACGCCCACAGCCGAAACGCCGGCGCCACCGATCGCCGCCGCTGTTTAGTGTGATCGCGTTCTCCACCTGCTGGAACTCCGGGCGCCATACAGCCGGGGAAGAAATGTTGCGGGAAATCAAGACCGAACTCGGGTTTGACTTGATCGAGCTGGGCCATGGTATCCGCTTGTCGTTGATGCCAGGAATCCAAAAAATGTTTGACGCGGGGGAAGTCCGCTTCACCAGTTTACATAATTTTTGTCCCTTACCCGTCGAAGTGATGACGGCTTCGCCGGATTGCTACAAATTTTCCGCCGTTTCTTCCGAGGAACGCGAGCGCGCCATAAAGCAAACGTTTCAAACAATCGATTTCGCAGCGCGATTGAACGCGCCGTTTGTGGTATTGCATTTAGGGCAGGTGAACATGCCTCCAATTACTGACCAGTTAATCGAGCTGGCAAAAACTGGGAAATACCTGTCGCGCAAATACGTGAGATTGAAGATCGGAGCCGTGCAAAAACGGGAAAGAGTTGCCCCCGCTTATTTGCGGCGAGTCAAAGATTGCCTGGCCCGCATCACTGAGTACGCCGCATCAAAGGCTGTCAAAATCGCTTTGGAAAGCCGTCGCGGTTATGAAGAGATTCCGACTGAGCGCGAATTACCAGGGCTACTCGGCGAAATGGGCAACGCGCAGCTGGGTTACTGGCACGATTTCGGTCACTCGCAAATCAAAGAGAATTTGGGATTCATTGATCATGCCGAATGGTTGCGCTTGATCGGTCCGCGCGCATTTGGCTGCCATGTCCAGGACTGCAGGTGGCCTGCGAAAGATCATGAAGCACCATTTACCGGCAACGTAGATTTTGAGAAACTAATTCCGCTCCTTCCCAGAAACTGCTTATTTGTCTGGGAGATGAGCCCGAATAAAACGGCTGATGCAATCCGCCGCTCCGTTCAAATTTGGAAGGAGCGCCTTGGCGAATGAAAAAAATCCTGATCACGGTTTTCCAGCTTAGCGTGACGATCGCGGTGCTTTACTGGGTCTATCATGATCCCAACAGGCGCGCGCAGATGGTCGAGGCGATCCGGAACGCCCAGTTTCGCTGGGTTGCGATGGGCATTCTGGCATACGCCGTCGTGGAAATAGCCGCTTTGTTTCGCTGGCACGTTTTGCTGAAGGTCCAAAAGATTAGCCTGAGTCTTCCGCGTCTCGCCGGCTTGTTTTTTATCGGAATGTTTTACAACCAGTTTCTTCCGGGAGGCACCGGAGGCGATATCATGAAGAGCTACTATCTGCTGAAGGAAACGCCCGATAAAAAAGCGGGCGCACTGCTTGCGGTGGTGTTCGACCGGTTTATCGGACTTGTTGCGTTAGTCGCCATCACCGCCACCCTCATTGGATTGCGATATGATTTCCTTTCCCAGAAACCTGAGACCCGAAATTTACTCTGGCTGTTGCTCATTATCCTCGGCTCGTCGGTCCTCTTTTTAGTTTCAACCTTCGTGATTAGCGGCTTCAAACTGTTGCATTCTTTGCCGGCGCGGTTCCCCGGCCGCGACAAGCTAATCGAGATCTCGGCCGCGTATCATCTCTATGCGCGTCATTGGCGCGCAACGCTCGTTGCCTTTGCGGCATCAATCGTAGCGCATCTTGCCACGTTCACCACTTTTCTCTGCGCAGCCTATGCGTTGGGTGCACCGGTGCCCGTCGTAAATTTCTTCGCTGTGATGCCAGTGGAGCGCACAATCTCGGCGTTGCCAATCAGTTTCGCCGGAATTGGACTCAGAGAAAAAGTTTTGCAGATCATGCTCAACGGTCTCTGCGGTGTCCCGGAGGCGAAAGCCATTCTGATCGGCTCGCTGAGTTTTCTCATTATTCTCGTCTGCTGCCTCCCGGGAGCGATCGTCTATTTGTTTTACAAGCCGAGTGGCGCAGTCGGACGCGTGCCGCTGCGCGAGATGGAAGAGGAAGTAGTTACGCTTGAACACCAGATAGGCGAAACGGAGTGAAATGTGGCAGGGGCCTGAGTGTCCCGACTCGTGTGAGAAAGGAGACATCGCGGCGCAAAGGCCGCTCCCACGTTGTGAGGCGTCCGTTCGTCGTCGCCACCTTTGCCATGACCGCCGATGGCAAGGTCACGACGCGAAACTTTGCGCCCGTTGATTTCACTTCACGCGAAGACAAGCTGCATTTGTTTCGCCAGCGTGCTCTGGGGCACGCCGTTCTGATCGGACACACCAGCTTGAAGCGTGACAACGTTCGGCTCGGATTGCCGGCTGAATTGCAGACAGCCAGGATCAAGCGTGGTCACAGCCGATGCCCATTGCGCGTAATCGTTTCGAACAAAGGCAGAATTGATGATCGATTGAAGATTTTTCAGTCCGACATTTCTCCGATCGTTATTTTTTCTACGAACCGAATGCCGCGGAAACAGCAGGAGGTTTTGAATAAAAGGGCGACCCTCCATCTGACCGACGCAAAGCAAGTCGATCTCGCCGGAATGCTGGAAACATTACGCAGTAAATACAAGGTCCGCAGGGTTGCATGCGAAGGCGGACCAACGCTTTTTCGCTCGTTGTTGGAACTGGGTTTAATCGATCAACTCAATCTCACGATTGCGCCATACATGTTCGGCGGCGCCAAAGCGCCTACGTTGACAGGTCTGAGCAAGGAATTCCTGCCCACTAGCGTGCGTTGCTTGCTAGTCGACATGCGCACAATTGGTGACGAGTGTTTTCTCACTTATCGAATCAAGCATCCGCGGGGACGCCAGAACTAGCCGCCTCTTTGCGGCGCGGCCGTTGCACAAGTTCACCTTCGCAGTTTTGGCAAACGAAGTTCAATTTCTCGGCGCAAGTCGCGCAGTACGTACATTCGTAACTACAAATGTAAGCTACTCCGCTTGTCGTCAGGGTCCGCCCGCATTTTTCGCAGAGTCTTTTTAGCTCTAGCGCCATTTGTTTCGCCTCCTGTGAACCAGGCGCTCGTAAAAACCACCTTATCCGGCAAAGAAACAAAGGGCCTCAAAAAGTGGTGATGAACGTCTTTGGCCCGATTAATAATGTTACTCGGCTGTTCCGGAAGGTTTGTCTTTTTGCGCAACGACAATCTGAAAACCGGTATGACTTTGCGTCGTGGGGTCCACCGGTTTGTCGGTGAAGATAATCGTCGCCCCTGGACTTATGACTTGCCTGGCCTCGGTCAAGAACTTAGTAGGCAGCCCACTTTTCTGCGCCGCGAGGAAGAGGCTCTCACTTGAGGCGTCCTTTCCCTTGGCCGTTACTTGCACCCAGCGCAGATGTCCGTTTGCATCGATGCCCTGTAGCACGCTGAAAACACGATCATTCAAAGGCGAAACCACCTGAGGATTGGGAATTCCGGCGCGGCCGATCTCAACGCCGTTGCGATAGACATAAACTGTCTTGTCCGCGCTGCTGACAATCATCGAGACTGGGCCGCTGGGAGATTTATCGGGGTCCCATTCAAATTGGCCGGCGGTTATCGGTTCGCTTTCCTCGCCACTGCGAGTGAAGAACAGACCTGGGTGAACCGTCTCGGCAGGGGCAGAATGTTCATCAGCAATAATTACGGTTGCACCTTTCATCGTGACGCCAAAGAGCAGTTTGGAAAATTCTAATGGGAGCCGGACACACCCGTGTGAGTCGGGGTAACCCGGCAGATCACCTGCGTGCAGTGCGATTCCACCCCAAGTCACGCGCTCCATGTAAGGCATCTCCGCGCCTTTATAGATACTTGAGGTATGATGAACCTCCTTCTCCAGGATCGTGAAAATGCCAGTCGGCGTGCGGTGACCTGGTCGACCTGTGCTAACACTCGATCGCGCGATGCGGATACCGTTGCGGTAGACGTATGCCACCTGCTCGGCAATGCTGGCCACAATCAGCAGAGGTCCTTCCGGTGCACGCTCGGGTTCCCAGACATATTGGCCAGTTTTTAGTGTGACGGTTTCCGGAGAGACTTGGACGCCCTCGGTAAAGATTTCGGCAGAAACAATCAACGCCCCAAGACAGACGAGACCGATAGCTAACGACGCCAATCCGAAGAATAAAGCCCTCATCACAGTATGAATTAGCTAGCTCGCGCAATGATTCGATTTGCTGGCTACTTAGTCAATCACTTTTGCTGACCCAGAGTGACATCAAAAACTTTATTGGCAGCCACGAGCTAGGACAAGACTAAGAACATCGACAAGAACCACATCTAGGCCGTATCTTTGGCCAGACGGGCCAACGTGTTTATCATCGGTTCACTCAGGACTCGGATCATGCCGGAAAATGGATAGTCCAGTTCCAAGATTATCAAAACGGCGCAGGCGACGGAGAACGCGCCAGCTACCAGGGCGAGTGTGGTTTTAGCGTTCACCGGTGCCAGCAGGCTAAAGCCAAAGAAGATCACCACAAGCCATATCACCAGTGCGATCAGCAACGGCTTCGAAACAGACGAAACCGCCTGGGCCTGTAGCAGCGCTCGAACCTCGGCGAGTTGCACCATGAGAGTTGCCGCTTGTGTCTTAAGAGCATGTTGCGCGTCATCGCGCGGAGCGAGACGACTTATGGCCACATAAACAGCATCCCCCTCCGCGGGCCACGTGCGCCGCACTCCGTCGGCAATGGCGTCACGAAGGGTGTGGCGCGCGTCGGCAGTTTCGGGTCCGTAAAGCGCCAACACACGATCGAGCAAGGCGACCTTGGCGGCCATCTGGATCACTTCGCTTCGGGTGGTGTCGAAGGCGCTCTTGCCTGAACTGATGAGCAGCCCCAGGAGTATAGCGCTCATAGTCCCGACAAGGCCCAGTGCGAGTTTGACCGCGTCTTTAGACTCAGGGCTCAGTTGCTCCGCCGGAAGGCGTCGACGCAGACGTTCTCCAGTCAGGATGACGCCAACGAGGGCTGTGAACAAAATAAGGGCGACAACACTTATAATCATCGCGGGAATTTCGGACAGATGGCTTGGTAACTTGTTTCAGCGATAGCTGGTCTTGAGGCGCCATTGTTTATTTGATGTATGTGCAGGATGCGTTTGAGTCCGCGATCGGATCCCTCACCAATTTCCCAGGAACTCCGCGCCCATCTGTCCAAAGCTATCGAATTGCTCAATTTCGATGCGGTGTGGTTCCGCCTGGCATCCTGTTACCACTGTTACGATGGCGCCTACAATAACTGTTAAAGTTAGAGGTTTCTTTATTGGTGGCAATTTAGCGTCTTCTTTGTTTCCTTCGTTCTACAAAAAACTTAAAGCGTCGTTCAAGACAATAGTTGTGACCGTCCCTCCTGAATGTAGCCTACGCCCGATTTCCGCTTGACTCGTCAGGGCCTCTTCACCACGATGCCGTCGAAACAAATAAGGAGAAAAGAAGATGAAAAAGTACATCCGCCCAATCGCAGCAGCTCTATGCTTCGGCACGTTTGTGCTGGTGGCATCAACATCGTTTGCTCAAACGAAAGCGGCGAAGCTTGAAGCAATAGCACAACAGCTAAATCTCACGCCGCAACAGAAAGCTAAAGTTTCGCCCATTCTAGCTGAAGAAGCGCCAAAAGTACAGGCAATCAAGAACGACAATTCGCTCACAAAAATTCAGAAAGTCCAGCGGCTCAAAGCTGTGCACCAACAGACTGATCCGCAGATGAAGGCGATTCTTTCACCTGTACAGTACCAAAAGTTACAGGCCATTCGCCAACAGGCGATTCGGGACGCTGTGCAGGGGCGATTCTGATCGCTTTGCTGTTTGAGTTTAGTTAGGCACGCGCGCGGCCGGTGATTGCCTGATTACTTTATTTGAAGAGAGCCGCACCGCGAGTTTGCCTCTCGAAACTACCGTTCAGTTCCGCACGGCACTCGCGAAACGCTCTAGATATATGTGCTGCAAATCCTCGGCGCTGACCTTGGTCGGACTAAGATCGAATTGTACCTTCTGGATAGTGCCTCTGAAATTGGTGGGCAATACTTTGGCGTAGATAAATTTCGGCACGACCGGAAGACCATTGTCGGTGCCGATATCCATCCCCTCGTAAGCGGTAAACCGGAGCGGCACGCTGTGCTCAATCTTACCTTCGGCTTCCTGTTTGCCGTTAATGAAAAGACGGCTTGTGCCGCTCGTGGCAAACTCACCGGGTTTATCGGCAGTGAACTCATAGCGCACGTTGACCTTACCCTTTGGCAATTCATCGCGTGAGGTGATAGTGTCGAGTTTCAAACCAAGAAAACTGTATGTGTGCTTTAGTCGGCCTTCTTCGACATAAAGCGAGAAGCCGCCTAGAAAACTGCCCTCCGCGACGATGACGCCCGCTATCCCGGGCCGCAGCCCGAGGCCGGACCGGCCCGGATTATCCAAATCTGCGCTGATGCTATACGAACGATTGTAAATCGGAGGAATCATGCCGGCGGAGATGTTTTCCGTCCCGTTGTAATAGATAAATTTCGTTTGACCGGTTGAGTCTTTGGGGAAGCCCCACAAAAACGCGAGTTCGGCAAACAGTGGCAGCACCTGATACCTCTCGGCTTCGGTCCAAAACAGCGCCGTCATTTCGCGCACTTTATCTGGGTATTTGTTCGCGACGTCGTTCGCCTGCGAGAAGTCTTCGTCGAGATTATATAGCTCGCACTTGTCATTGTCTGGGTCCCATTTGCCTGGTGCAAATCGCGCTGCTGTTTCGGGATCAAACTTCCACGGAATCCGGTTGGGTCGCCAGCATGCAATCCAGCCGTCCTTGTACATGGCGCGGTTTCCCAAAATCTCGAAATACTGTTGTGTGTGTCGCGAAGGCGCGTTGGCGTCATCAAACGTGGACAAAAAACTTACGCCGTGCATCGGCACCTGCGCGATTCCGTAGACTTCCTTTGGCTCCGGAAGGCCAGCGACTTCCAAGATGGTTGGTGCGATGTCGGTGCAGTGAGTGAACTGACTGCGCAAACCGCCTTTATCCTTAATGCGTTTCGGCCAGGCAATAACCATTGGGTTACGAATGCCGCCTAGATGTGAAGCCACCTGCTTCCCCCATTTAAACGGCGTATTGCCAGCCCACGCCCATGCGGCTGCGTAATGCGGAGCCATATGCGGTCCGCCCCATTTGTCGAGGCCACCGTAAGCTTTGATTGCTTTCAATTGCTGGTCGCTCGTCAGCGGAACGCCGTTCAGAGTGGTCATTTCGTTGAATGTTCCAGTCTCCGTGCCTTCCATGCTCGCGCCGTTGTCGCCAAAGATGTAAATAACGAGGGTGTTATCGGCGAGACCCATGTCCTCAATCGCTTGCACAACGCGCCCCACAGCGTGGTCGGTGTTTTCCTGGTAACCGGCATACACCTCCATCTGACGCGCATACACTTTTTTTACCTCCGGCGGTACGCTATCCCAGGCCGGGAATACCGGATCTCGAGGAGTAAGCTTGGCGTTGGCCGGGATCACGCCGAGCTGCTTTTGCCGCGCGAACGTTTCCTCGCGCAACTTGTCCCAGCCTTGATCGAACTTGCCCTTATATTTGTCGCTCCATTCCTTTGGCACTAAAGAAAGGTTTGTCCGGCGCCTGCGCTTTCTGATCGCGAATCCAGTCAATCGAGTGTTCTACCATTGCGTCGTTGAGATAAAAGTTCTTCTCCTTCGGCACACCGACGATGCTGTTGTTCTCGGCGAGGAGTGGATCGAACTGACTGTTTTCTCCGCCGAGAAATCCCCAGAAATAATCGAACCCGAGCGCATTCGGCCAGCGATCAAAAGGGCCCGCCGGGCTCTGCTGCGAGTCAGGTGTGAGATGCCACTTGCCTATGGCAGCCGTGTTATAACCGTTGGCCTGAAGAATCTGCGCGATGGAAGCCGCGCTCGTCGGCCAGCTCGTGCTGTAGCCCAGCCAACCGCCGATTAATTCGGAGATCGAGCCAAAGCCCACCGCATGATGGTTACGCCCCGACAACAAAGCCGCGCGCGTGGGAGAACAAAGCGCTGTCACGTGAAATCGATTGTAACGAAGTCCCTCCGCCGCCAGTTTGTCGAGCGTGGGCGTAGCGACGGGCCCGCCGAAGGTGGACGGATTACCGAAGCCGGCATCGTCAATCAACACTAGGAGAATGTTCGGCGCATTCGGCGGAGCTTTCACTGGCTGAGTAAAAGCCGCTACAGATCCTTCCAGGGTGCGTTTGGCAATTCCTTCAAACGGTTGGGCTGCACGCGGCAGCACAGTTCTATCCCACTCCGCATTCGCAGCGACAGATCCAGCTATTTGAGTTGCGACCCCAAGGGCAGTCACGATTAGGCATACCATTGGCTTAGGCATAACGGTTTTGGTCAGGCTGTGTATCCCCATAAGCGGTGCATTGCAGCTTAACAGGACCGACCAACAATCGATATCTTTGAACAATTAGCTAGATCAACAATTGCATCGCGTTCGAGCAGCAAAGTCTTTCCAACCTCAACGGCGATCACCCGCAGTCGTGCTTCGACTGCGATGCGAATTGTTTCGAGACCAATCACCGGCACGTCGAACCGCGTGTCTTGTTTTGGTTTGGCGACTTTCACCATGACGGCGCCTTCCCGCGCCAGTTCGCTACCGCGCCTGATGGCATCGTTTGTTCCTTCGAGAGCTTCTACCGCTACCACAGTTCCATTTTTGACGATGATCGTCTGCCCGATGTCGAGTCGCGCAATTTCCTTGGCGGTCTTCCAGCCTAGATCAACATCGGCTTCTTCTTGCCGGGATAGCTTCGGGCCGGCAATTAATCCTGAAGGCGCCAAGGAGTCTTCAAGAAACGTTGTCGCCGGCAATAGGTCGACATCCACGTTGGCCAGTTCATGTGCGATTGCCGCGAAGATCGATTCCGCGTTGCGCTGTTTGAGTTTGCCCAGCAACATCAACGCTTTCCAATCCGGACGCAGATCGAAAAGGTTCTTCGGCGCGATTTGTCCGGCCATGATTGCGTGATGAATGTCTTGCACACGAAAAAATTTGAGGAGGCGATTAAGCTGTCCGACGCGCATCCATTCAAGCACATCGACATGTTGCTCCAGCGCTGGATCGGTCTCACTAGTGAATGCGGCAGCGATTATTTTTTTCACACCAGCTTTTCGCGCTGCATCAGCGAGCAATCTCGGATACGCGCCGTTTCCGGCGATGATTCCCAGGATCTGTAGCGGTGCCTTTGCCAAGCACCGAATTTGAAATAAACCGGCGCTAGACACAAGCGCCGCTACAATTATTAGCCGTGGTGGCGGCGGCGTTTGACGTGCAACTGGGCGAGCGCTTTCTGCAGCGACGCTTGAATGGCTGCCACCTGTTCGGGGGTCTGATCTTCTTTCATCGCTGCCTTGGCGCGCTCGACCGCTGCCTCGGCCGCAGTAATGTCGATCTTCTCGGATTCGAGCGCCATGTCAGTTAAAACCGACACTGCGTCGGCTTTAATTTCGACAAAACCTTCGCCTATCGCCATGGAGCTTTCGCGCCCGTCTTTCAAAACACGCAGCTCGCCAGGTACCAAGGTGGTTAGCAGCGGGACGTGTTTGGGGTAAACTCCCAGCTCCCCCTCCGAACCCGGCAACGTGACCATCTCCACGTCTTCGGAGTAAATTTTTTCCTCGGGCGTTACAATCTCGAGCTTTAGCGTTGCCATGATGATTCGTTAGGCGTCGAAGCGCTGAAGAGTTGAAGCGGGCACGTTGCGTTGATTCTCAACCGCTTTATCGCTTAATCGCTTCATCGCTTCAACTCTCTTTGATCATGTCGATGTTGCCCTTCATGTAGAAATTTTGCTCGGGCACATCGTCATGCTTGCCGTCCAGAATTTCCTTAAAGCCGCGCACGGTCTCAGCAATTGGCACGTACTGTCCTTTGTAACCGGTAAAGACTTCAGCCACATGGAAGGGCTGGCTAAGGAACCGCTGAATCTTGCGTGCGCGCTGAACAGTGACCTTGTCCTCCGGGCTTAATTCATCCATTCCGAGAATCGCGATAATG
>WNFJ01594413.1_pt2 | contig 14307 bp, 12 predicted proteins | sample 5400461 | NCBI WGS metagenome assembly WNFJ01 (sample SAMN13153349, study PRJNA577476) | soil metagenome | isolation source: 115 cm saprolite on Douglas fir-dominated hillslope | place: USA:California | collected 2013-09-17 | reverse complement strand
GCTCCGATCTTGAACTTCATTCCGCAGTACCCCTGCTCCATGAAGAAGCGGGCCTCTTCGCGCAGCTGGTCGTCGTCGTGACCGTAGTAGCCTCCGATCCCGATCATGGGCAGGTGGTCGCGGTATCCGCCCCACAACCGGTAGAGCGGCATCTTCGTCTGCTTGCCCAATGCATCCCAGAGCGCGCTGTCGACGGCCGCGATCGCCTGCATCGCGAGGCGGCGATCCCGCAGCTGGTCATAGGTGCAGAACTGCATCGCCTCCCAGGCCCCCTCGATGTTGGATGCCTCGCGTCCGATCAGCGCGGGGGCCAGCTCATCCTGGATGATGTGGAGAATCTCGGCCTGCTCGCCGTCGCTGTCGGCGTTGTAGATCTCGCCCACGATCCCGTTCTCGGTGTGGATCCTGGTGATGATCGTGCAGCGGGCCTGCATCTGGTAGTAGCTGCCTCGATAGACACGATCGAGCGGAACCCGAATCGGAATGGTCTCGATCTTCTCGATCTTGTTCACGCCCCCTCCTGCGGCTTTTCCACCCTCACCGGAATCGTATCCAGAAACGTTCACATAGGATAGACAGCTTACGGCGGTTCGTCAAGGCGGCCCTCCGTTCAGCGCCCAGCGCGCATCAACGTCCGGATCGTCTCCGCGATCGACGCCGGCCCGGGCAGCATCGCGTCCTCCAGGCCTGGGCTGTACGCCAGCGGAATATCCGGCAGCGCGATCCGGGTCGGAGGAGCCTTGAAGGGGACGCCCGCTTCGGCCAGCGAGGCGATCACGGCGTTCCCCCATCCCTGGGGCTTTGGCTGTTCTTCGACCGTGACCAGGCGGCCGGTCTTCTCCACGGACCGGCGCACGGTCTCAACGTCCATCGGATGCAGGGTCCGGAGATCGATCACCTCCGCCTCGATTCCGTCCTCGGCCAGGGCGGTGGCGGCGGCCAATGACCGCTCGACCATGAGCAGGGTCGCCACCACGGTCACGTCTTTCCCGGGCCGGTTGATCCGGGCCTTACCGATGGGGACCAGACCGGACTCCCCCGTCGTGACCTCCGCCTTGCGCACGTAGAGGCCCTTGTGCTCGAAGAAGAGCACCGGATTCGGGTCGCGGATCGCGCTGCGAAGCAGCCCGTACGCATCAGGAGGCGTGGCCGCCGCGACGACACGCAACCCGGGGATCCCCGTGAACCACGACTCCGCGGTCTGGGAGTGCTGGGCACCGAACCGTCCGGTTCCGCCGCCGATGGCACGGATCGTGAGCGGCACGGCAAACTTGCCGCCGGACATGTAGCGGTATTTGGCGGCCTCGTTGACGATGGCATCGAAGGCGACGGCCAGGAAGTCGGCAAACATGATTTCCACCACCGGCCGAAATCCCGTCACCGCCATACCGATCCCCACGCCCACGAAACAGTTCTCAGCGATCGGGGTATCGAAGACGCGGTTCGCGCCGAAACGCTTGAGCAGGCCTTCGGTGGTCTTGAACGGGCCCCCGGCATCCCCGATGTCCTCCCCGAGCAAGAGCACGGTCGCGTCCTGCTCCATCTCGTGCTCGAGGGCAAGGCGGATCGCCTCGCGATAGGTGAGTTCCCTGGTCTCGGACTGCGCGCCGACCTTCGTCTCAGCGAGCGTAGACATTCTGCCGTGCATCCTCCAGGGTCGGGGCCTCCGCCTGCTGTGCCCGTTCGACCGCCGCGTCGACCTGAGCGCCGAACGCCGATCGGAGTTGCTCGTCCTCGTCGTCGGTGAGCAGGCCGGCGGCGCGGAGGCGCGCGCCGGTGATCAACAGCGGATCACGTGCCAGCCAGGCCTTGACCTCTGCCTCGGGCCGGTATTTCCCCGGATCAGTGCGCGAGTGGCCTCGATGGCGGTAGGTCTTGCACTCGAGCAGCGATGGACCGTCGCCGCGGCGCGCTCGCGCCACCGCCTCGTGGGCGGCGGCGTAGACCTTCTCGACATCGTTGCCGTCGACCACCACGCCCGGCATTCGGAAGGGCTGCGCGCGTTCCGCAAGGTCGTCGATCGGCGCCGTCATCCGCATCGGGGTGTACTCGCCATACAGGTTGTTTTCGATCACGAAGATGACCGGCGCCTTCCAGACGCTTGCCATGTTGAGCGCCTCATGGAAGGTCCCGATGTTGGTCGCGCCGTCACCAAAGAACGTCACGGAGACTCGCCCATCACCTTTCAATTTCGCCGACATGGCCGCGCCCAGGGCGACAGGCAGCCCGGCTCCGACGATCGCGAAGCAGCCGATCACGTTGAGCCCGGCATCGGTCAGATGCATCGAACCGCCCAGGCCCAGCGACACGCCGCTGCGTTTGCCCATCAACTCGGCAAAGATGCCGTCCATGGACATGCCGCGGGCGAGCGCCTGCCCATGGCCGCGGTAGGTCATCGTGACGTAGTCCTTGGCCTCCAGGGCTCCGATCACCCCGACCGAGACCGCCTCCTGTCCCTGGCAGAGGTGCGTCGTCCCCTGGACCATATTGCGCAGGAACAACTCCTGGGTCTTGTCCTCGAAGAGGCGAATGCGCAGCATCTCCGTGTACCAGTGCTTGAGCTGCTGCGAGGTTGCGGGAACGATTCCAGTCATGGCCGGTCCATCTAACACCAACGGCATCTCCACTGTCAATCAGCGGCCGCTTACCGGCCAGGCGAAGTCCGAGGAGGCCCGAGCGACAAAGCGCGTGGGGAGGGTGACACTCCGTATCGGCGCATCGGGGGTGGCCAGCCGCTCGAGGAGCAGCTCGCATGCCACCTGTCCCATCCGGTACTGGTCGCGCACCACCACGCTGATGGCGGGGGTGTAGAGCCGCGCCAGGTCAACGTCGTCGCAGCCGACGAGGGCGAGGTCACGACCGACCACGAGGTTGGCCTGGTGGATACCCTCCAACACACCGGTCATCAGCCGGTTGCTTCCCGCGATGATCGCCGTGGGTGGCTCGGGAAGGCTGAGGAGCCGCACGGTTTCCTCCCTTCCGACTTCCGGCCGCATGGTGCCGATCCGGATCAAATCTTCCTTTGGGGTCAGGCCGGCGTCCCTGAAGGCCTGGCGAAATCCCTCAATACGTTCCCGAGCCGGCTTCAGGTAGTGCGAACCGGAGACCATGGCAATCCCGCGGTGGCCCCGGTTGATCAGGTGGGCGGTCGCCTCGCGCATGCCGGCCGCGTGATCGCCATAGACGGTGCTGACCCGGGAGTTGGGAGGCGTGTCGCGATCCAGCACCACGAAGGGGACGGTTGGGTTGGTGAGGGCGCGCGCAACTTCAGGGGAGCCGGTCTCGGCGGTGGAGAGCATGATGCCGTCCACGCGGCGCTTCAAAAAGAGGCGGAGATGTTCGGCGTCCAACGCCGGGTTGCCCTCGGAGTTGGTCAGCATGACCGCATATCCTTTAGCCCTCGCAAAATCTTCGGCGCCACGGATGACGTCAGCAAAGACCGGGTTCGAAATATCGCCGATCAAGAACCCGAGCGTGTGGGTGACACCGCGGCGCAGGCTCTGTGCAATGAAGTGGGGCTCGTAGCCGAGCGAGCCCGCCGCGCTAAGGACCCGGTGCCGCATCTCCTTACTGACGTCGGGGTGTTCGGTCAACACCCGGGAAACCGAGGAAAGCGAGACGCGCGCCTTGCGCGCGACGTCTCGAATGGTGACCGCCGAGGCCATCTCCAGCGACGCCTCGAGCACCGGTGTCTGCTTCAGTGGCATGGCCCCCTTTCCCTCTCGATCCCGCATGTCATTATATAAAATCATTACCGGAAACGATTAGCAGCCGGCGCCCTCGTCGCCGGCGGAAACCGGGAGGGACAGTGAGCGGGCAAGCCTTTGACGGCCGAAACGTCGTGGTCACCGGTGGCGCCCGAGGGATCGGGGACGCGATCATCGCCGCCTTTCTCGAGCAAGGTGCCCGAGCGATTTCGCTAGACCAGATCGCCCCGGTACGCCCGCGCGAGGGCGTGCGCTACCTGGAGGCCGACATCGCGGACCCGGCGAGCGTCCGGCACGCGTTCGACGAGATCGACCACAGCGCGAAGCGGGTCGATGTCCTGGTCAACAACGCCGGCATCCAGCGGGTGGGCGCCACCGGGGAACTGTCGGTCGATCACTGGATGCAGGTGATCGGGACTAACCTTTCCGGCGCGTTCCTCTGCAACTCGGCCGTGGTCCCGATGATGAAACGCGAGAAGCGTGGCGCGATCGTCCATGTCGCCTCGGCGGCGGCCTTCGTCGGGCTGCCAGGTCGTGGCCCCTATAGCGCTGCCAAGGCCGGACTGCTCGGCCTGACCCGCGTCATGGCCGTCGAGCTGGCTCCTGTCGGGATCCGCGTCAACGCGGTCGCACCCGGGTTCACCCGCACCGGCCTCGTCAACGAGGCGATCCGGGATGGATACCTGAAAGAGGAATGGATGGTCGAACGCATCCCGATGGGCCGGCTTGCCGAAACGCACGAGATCGCCCGCGTGGTGCGCTTTCTGGCGAGCGACGATGCGGCCTATGTCACGGGACAGGTGATCGTGGCGGACGGCGGCTGGACGGTCCAGGGTATCGGAACGGCGCCCGGCTGGTTGATGGCGGCACCCGCAGGTGACCGGGCCGGCTCCGGGCAGAAAACGTCCTGACCGCGCGCTACCTCGCGGCTGCCGCCGGCGCACCGAACGCGCCGGCACTGGCCAGGGCCTCCATCTCATCGGGTCGGTAGCCGAGGGATTCCAGGATCGGGAGCCGGTCAGCATCCATCCGCGGGCCGGCGCGGTACTCGGGGGCATAGCCCTCGAGCTTGAACGGCGTCCCGACCATACTCACTCTGCCCAGGGTCGGGTGCACGTACGAGGCGTACATGCCCTTCTCTTTGAGTTCCGTCTCATCCAGGGCGCTGGTCATCGAGCGGACGGGTGCCACCGGGACCTTTCCCGCCAGGAGCGCAACCCACTCGACCGTTGGTCGCTCGCGCAACCTGGCGGTCAGCAGCTCGACCAGCGCCGCACGATTCTGGCGACGGGCCTCGTAGGTGCTGAACCGCTCATCGAGCGGCACGTCGATGGCGCGGACGAGCGCGCGAAAGAACTTCTCCTTCGGGCACGCGACCGCGAGGTATCCGTCGGCCGTCTCGAAGAACTGGAAGGGCACCATGCTCGGATGCGCGGAGAGTGGCAGCCGCTCGGTGACGATCCCACGACTCAGGTACCAGGTCGCGGGATAGGTCAGGAGCGCGAGGGCGGCATCGTAGAGGTTCGTGTCGGCGTCGCCACCCCGGCCGGTTCGTTGCGCCTGGAAGACGCCGATCATCAGCGCCAACGCGGCCATCAGTCCCGCGCTGTAGTCGACCATCGAGAGGCCGCTCTTCACCGGCGGTCCGTCTGGCTCGCCGGTCAGCGCCGCCCAGCCCGCTTCCGCCTGGATGAGCGCGTCGTATCCCGGATACGCGCTTCGGGCACCCGAGCGGCCGTAGGCCGAGAGGGAGACGCATACCAGCGCCGGATTGATCGGCGCAAGCTGCGCGTAGGTCAGGCCGAGGCGCTCGGGCAGGTCACCGCGAAGGTTGGTGAAGATGGCCTGCGAGCGCGCGACCAACCGCTCGAACACCTGCCGTCCGGCGACGTTCTTCAAGTCGAGCGCGATGCTCTTCTTGCCCCGGTTGAAGGTTTCGAAGAACAAGCTGTCCGTACCCTGCTGGCCGGGTGGGACGTAGCGGCTGATGTCGCCGCCGGTGCCGGGATCCTCGATCTTGATCACCTCGGCCCCCATGTCGGACAGGTAGAGCGTGCCGTAGGGGCCGGCGCCGTACTGCTCGATGGCGATCACCCGCAGGCCGGCGAGCGGCCCCTCCGGTCGGCCGGTCATCGACTGGCCGGAAACGGTTCCAGTTTCGTTTGCATCCTCGCTAGTCTATGTCAACATACGGGGGCGGAAGCTTCACGAGGGAGGAGGAACGCCATGGCATGGAGCGTCGGGGCCGGCCTCGAAGGCAAGGGCGTCATGATCACCGGCGCGGCCGGCGGCATCGGACGGGAGGTGGCGAAGGCCTTCGCCAGCACCGGCGCCCGGCTGATGGTCGTCGACCTCAACCGGGACGCCAGCGAGGGAGTCTTGAAAGAGCTGGAAGGGTCAGGACACATCGCGGCCTCCGCGGACCTGACCGACCTGTCGAGCCATGACCAGCTGGTCCGCCGTGCGCGGGCCGAGCTTGGATCGCTCTACGTCCTGGCCCATCTCGCCGCCGTGCTGCGTCGGCGAAACTCCGTTGACGAGGTCACCGAAGAGGACTGGGATCTCCAGCTGACTACCAACCTGAAGGCGGGCTTCTTCCTCGTTCGGGCGGCGGCGCGGGCGATGATCGAGCAAGGTAAAGGCGGACGGATCATCACGTTCACATCGCAGGGATGGTGGACCGGCGGCTTCGGTGGGTCGGTCGTCTATGCGGCCTCGAAGGGTGGGGTCGTCTCGATGACCCGCGGACTCGCGCGCACCTACGGCCCGCACCAGATCACCGTCAATAGCGTCTCGCCGGGCCAGGCCCGCACCCGCATGTTGATGGAGGGGCTGAAACCGGAGGTCCTGGAATCGATGACGAACGCGACCCCACTCGGACGCATTGCCGAACCCGAGGAGATCGCCGGGACTGTGGTGTTTCTGGCGAGCGACCATGCCAAATTCATCACCGGAGCCACCATCAACATCAGCGGCGGCTTCTTGATGTACTAGGCGTCGATCCGGGGCACCTCGAAGGGGCTCTGGCAACGGTTCCAGCCGGTTGTTATGATGCTGACGCGGATCGGTCTCAGCAGGGAGGATGCGAGTGGGAGAGGCACGCGGCCGGCGCAGCGTCGTCACCGGGGCCGCCAGCGGCATCGGTTTTGCCGCGGCCGAGCGACTGCTCGCCGAGGAGGCCTCGGTCCTCGCCGTAGACGTCAACGCCACAGGCCTGGAGCGCCTCCGCCAGAAGGGTGCCGAGGTGATGGTCGCAGACCTGGCGCAGCCGGCCGACCGGGCGAGGGTCATCGAGGCCAGCCGTGGGGTGCACTACCTCGTGAACGCGGCCGGCATTATCCGGGTCCGACCGATCTTCGAAACCACCGTCCAGGACTGGCGAGACATCTTTACTATCAATGCGGAGTCTGTCTTCTTCCTCTGCCAGGGGATTGGGCCGCAGATGCCGGGCGGCGGAGCGATCGTCAACTTATCGTCGTCATCGGCGAAGCTGGCGTCCACCATCGAGGTCGCCATCTACGCCGCCTCGAAGACGGCGATCCTCTCGATCACCCGCTCCTTTGCCTACGCGCTCGCGCCACGGGACGTTCGGGTGAATGCTATCTGTCCGGGGATCGTCGATACGCCGATGCAGGACTCGGTGCTCGAGCGCGTCGCCCCGATCCGCGGCACGACGGTCGCGGCATTGAGCGAGGCTCGACTCAAGACGATTCCACTGGGTCGCGCGGCGCCACCCGAAGAATGCGCCAACTTCATCTGGTTCCTGCTGTCGACGCAGGCGTCCTACTTGACCGGTCAGAGCATGGACTTCTCGGGAGGGTTGGTGACATGGTGAGCACGGAGACACCCGTGGTGCGAGAGGTTCGAGCCGGGCGGGTCACGGCCCTGCTCGACGGCGTGGACCTCCGGTATCTCCGCGTCGGCGGCGTCGAAATCGTGCGCCGCATCTACGTCGCCGTCCGTGACGAAGTCTGGAATACGATCCCCGGAACATTCTCGGACTTCGTCTACGACTTCGGCCCGGACCGGTTCAGCGTGAGCTTCCGCGGCCAGCACCGATACCAGGCCATCGACTACTCGTGGACCGGCCGCCTTGAGGGCACCCCGGATGGCGTCATCACGTGTTCGATGGATGGGGTAGCGAACGGGTCCTTCCGCTACTGCAAGATCGCAGCAACGCGGCCGCCGGTACGTCGCCAACACTCCTGAGGGACCGCACAGCGGCGTACTGCCGGAACTGATCGAGCCACAGCGTCTCGTTGACGGGGCGCTCACGGCGATGTTCGCGCCCTACGGCGCGCTTCGCATCGAGCACGAGCCGGGTCTGACGGTTCGCTTCGAGTTCGCCGGCGACCTATTCGAGATGCAGGATCATCGCAACTGGACGGATGGCAACTACAAGAGTTATGGGACGCCACTCGCCATTCCGTGGCCGATGGACGCGCATCAGGGCCAGTCGATGCAGCAGACCGTGACCGTGCGGGTGGACGGACAGCCGGCGTCCCCGCGGGCGGCTAAAGACACCCGGATCGATATCGAAGCGGGCGCGACCCACCGCCTGCCAGCGCTCGGGCTCGGCATGCCGAGTCACGGCCGGCCGCACTCTGCGCGCGAGACGGCACGGCTCCGCTCCCTTCGGCCCGACCATCTTCGCGCCGATCTCTATCTCGACAATCCCACCTGGACCGATCTCTTGCAACGGACGGGCGAGAGCGCTGAGCAACTGGGGGCAGCGCTCGAGCTTGCGGTCTTCCTCACTGAGAATGCGCAAGCCGAGTTGCGTGGGCTCGCGGCGCAACTGCCGAGCATCCGTGTCCCGGTTTCCCGGGTGCTGGTCTTCTATGGCGGAAAGGGATTCAGCACCGGGACCGGAGCAACTCCGGGGCGCTGGGTCGAACTGGCCCGTCAAGAGCTCTCGCCCCTCGCGTCAGGAGCATCGTTCGCGGGAGGGACCAATCAATTCTTCGCCGAGATCAATCGCGGACACCCTGAAGTCGCGGCGATGGACGCGGTCGTCTACTCGATCAACCCGCAGGTGCACGCCTGCGAGTCGCTGGCACTAATCGAGAATTTGGAAGCGCAGGCCGACACGGTGACGACCGCGCGCTCCTTTTGCGGCGATCGGGCGATCGTCATCAGCCCGGTGACACTTGCCGCTCGCAATGGCCCCTACCCGGCGGGACCGCCGGCAGCCGATGGCCTGCCGCCGCAGGTCGATGTCCGCCAGGCCTCGCTGCTCGGCGCCGGCTGGACGGCCGGGAGCATCAAGTACCTCGCCGAAAGCGGTGTGAACTCCATCACCTATTTCGAAACGACCGGCTGGCGGGGCGTGATCGAGACCGACGCCGGCTCATCCCACGAGGGCTTCCCCTCCGAGCCGGGCGAGGCGTTCCCCATGTACCACGTCTTCGCGGACGTCGCCGAATGGAAGGACGGCGCCGTGCTGCCCACCCGCTCGAGCGAGCCGCTGGTGGCGGAGGCGCTGGCGGTCCGCCACGGGAATCGGATGCACGTCATCCTCGCGAACCTCACGGCGCAACCCCAGCAGGTGACGGTCGGACCGATCGCGGCGAAGCAGGTCCAGGCGCGCGTGCTGGACGAGACGACGGTGCGCACCGCAAGGTCCGAGCCTGAATCCTTCCGCGCCTCGGGCACGCGGCGCCCGGTCGAGGGCGGCCGCGTTGTACTCCAGCTGGCGCCCTACGCCATCGCCCGGCTGGACGAGGCATGATCGGCGAGGAACAGTTCCCGTACCACGTCCCGCCGGGCGCCGCCAACCCGACCGATATGGCAGAGGACGAGGTCGTCGCGCTCTTCACGGAGTGCTCGAACCGCGGGCGCTGGGGCGACGATGACGAGCTGGGGACGCTGAACTACATCACGCCGGCGAAACGCGTACAGGCGGCCGGCCTGGTCCGGACCGGCCGGCTCGTGTCGCTCGGCAAGGACATCGACACCAGGCAGAGCGCCGTGAACCCGCAGCCCGCGATCCACCAGATGCTCTATTACCATCGCCATTCGCTCACCGCCGTGGACAGCATCGCGCTCGGCATCCACGGCAACGCGACGACGCACCTGGACGCGCTCGGGCATATCTTCTGGGGTGAGCGCCTCTACAACGGCCGGCAGCAGGCCGACGTGGTCACGCCGGCCGGTCTGCTCTACGCCAACATCATGGCGCAGAAGGAAGGCATCTTCACCCGCGGCGTGCTCCTCGACGTGGCAGCCGCCCGGGGCGTCCCGTGGCTCACGCCCGATCAGTCGGTCATCCCGCAGGACCTGGAGAACGCCGAACGCCTGAGCGGAATCCGGGTCGAGTCGGGTGACGCGATCGTGGTCCACGTTGGGCTGGAGGCGCGCGAGCGCGTCGAAGGCCCGGAGGATCCGAGGGTACGCGCGGGCCTCGATGCGGGAGCGGTCCGCTGGCTGCATCAGCGCCAGGTGGCCGTCTTCACCGGCGATTGCTTCGAACGCATTCCGCAGCCCTACCGGCGCGTTCCGTTGCCGCTTCACCAGGTGGGACTGGTCGCGATGGGCCTGGTGATGCTCGATAACCCCACCCTCGCGGAGCTGGTGCGCGTCTGCGACAGTCTGCGGCGCGCGGAGTTCCTCTTGACGGCCGCGCCACTGCGGATCCCGAACGGGACCGGTTCCCCGGTCAATCCGATCGCCGCGTTCTAACGCAGCGCGCCGGTCGGCCCAGGCTCAGGCCGCTTCGCCGCTTCCCCCGTGCTGTTCGAGGCGGCTGATCTCGCTGGCCAGGGACTCAAGGTCAGGAAAGGTGGCGACGGCGACCGCGGGCGAGAGCCGGCCGTCCGAGACCACGTGCAGCCGGTCGGCGACCTCGAACACCTCCGGAACTTCCGTGCAAAAGATCACAAGGGAATGACCGTCGGCGGCAAATTCGCGCAGGATCCGGTAGATCTCTCGCTTGCTGCCGACGTCGACACCGCGGGTTGGCTCCTCCAGGACGAGCAGGCGCGGCTGCCGGGCAACCGCAGCGGCGATCGCCACCTTCTGCTGGTTTCCACCGCTGAGCGACCCGATCGGCTGGGTCACGCTGCTGACCTTGATCAGGAACCGCGAAACGAGCTCCGTCGCGAGTTTGATCATGCGCTTCCGGTTGAGCAGCCCACTGGTGCCCGCGATCAGTGGGACGCCGAGGCGCGAGACGACGTTTTCGTGGACACCAAAATTCAGAAAGAGGCTGCCCCGGCGATCGGCCGACACATACGCGGTCGCGAAGCGCACGCCTTCCCCCTCCGGGCGTCCCGCGATCTGGATCGAGCCGGTCCCGTGTTCGAAACCGGCCAGCGATCGGGTCAGTTCGCGAGCGCCGGACCCCTCCACGCCAACGAAGGCCAGGATCTCGCCATGACGCACGTCGAGCGTGATCGCCTCGAAGGCGCCCTCCGGATGACTCCAGTTCTTGACGGTCACCGCCGACCCGGCGCGGGCCGCAGCCTCCAAGACGCGATCGCCGGTCGCGGTGTCGTGGATGGGCTGGCCCAGCACCAACTCGCGCGCGATCGCCTCCTGCGACACGCGGCTCCCCTCCAGCACGACGCGGCAGCGACCATCGCGGATCACCGCCACCCGCCCGGCATGCGCCACCAGCTCAGCGAGTCGGTGCGACACCAGGATGACGACGCGTCCGTCGTCGGCCAGCTGGTGCATGTGACGGAAGAGGTCATCTGACTCCTCGTCCGTCAGCGCCGAGTTCGGCTCATCGAAAAGGAAGACGCGGGCGTCCTGCGCCAGCGCCCGGGCAATCTCCGCCTTCTGCTGGACAGCGAGCGTGCAGGACCCGAGCGGCCAGTTCGCGAATTGGGCGATCGCGAGGTCGTTGAGGAGGTCGGCGTCCTGCGGGTTTGCCACCGGCTGGCCGAGCCGCCACCGTTCGCGACCGACCAGTAGATTCTCGCGGACCGTCAGGTTGGGGAACACCTGGGGCTCCTGGTGCACAACCGCTACGCGGTGGCGGGCGGTCGTCGGCGACCATGGGGCGCCGTCGAGCACCACGTCGCCGGAGTCCTGCGTCGTTTCCCCCGCCAGGATGCGGATCAGCGTGCTCTTGCCCGCTCCGTTGGGCCCGGCCACCCCGAGGATCTCCCCTTCTGCGGCATCGAGATCCAGTCCGTCGAGGGCGTGGGTGTCCCCGTACCATTTCTTGAGCGCGCGAATCTGAATGCCGTCCATGGGACTCAGGCGGCGGCGAGGCGCCGCCAGCTCGATGACCAGCGATCGAGGGCGACCGCCCCGATGGTCACCGTGCCGATGAAGATCAGCTGGACGAAGGATCCGACGCCGATCAGGGCGAGGCCGTTGGCCAGCACGGCGAGCAGCAGCGAGCCCATCAGGGTCCCGAAGACCGTGCCGCGACCGCCGGTCAGGCTGGCACCGCCGATGATGACCGCCGCGAAGACGGGGAACGTGAGTGAGGCTCCAGCGTTCGGCTGCGTCGTCCCGATGAAAGCGAAGTCGAGGATGCTGGCAATCGCGGCCATCAGCCCGCAGATGACGAAGGCAATCAGCTTGTACTTTCGAACAGGGAGCCGCGCGAGCTCCGCCGCCTGCTGGTTTCCGCCGATCGCGAGCAGGCGAAACCCGAACAGGCTGCGATGAAGAAGGATGAAAAAGATCACCGCCAGGACGGCCAGCCAGGCCACCTGCGCCGGGACTCCAAGCGGCAGGGCGATGTTGCTGAGGCCGGTGAAGAACGCCAGCTGCCCCGGATTCACTGGTGGCTCGGCATAGGCGGCGTTGAACGTCTGCGAGTTGCTCAGCAGGAGTGTCATTCCCTGGACGATGCTGAGCGAGCCCAGCGTCACGATGAAGGAGGGGATGCGCAGCACAGTCGTAAAGAAGGCATTGAAGGCGCCGATCCCGCAGGCCGCGATGAGCGCCACCGGGATGGCGACGTAGACCGGGACCTTCCATTCGATCCACGCCACCGCCATCAAGGTCGATGCCAGCCCATAGGTCGATCCGATAGACAGATCCAGCTCGCCCGCGACGATCACCAGCGTTTCCCCCAGCGCGACGATGGCCAGGGTGCTCATCGCGCGGAGCAGCCCGAGGAGGTTTAACGGCGACGCGAAGGCCGAGTTGAAGAGCGAAAACACCACCATGACGGCGACGATCACGATCAGCAGGCTTAGCGCCCGGGCCGCTCGCCGAACAAAACCCTCGCTAGAGGGCACACTCGCGGACTTGGGTCTAACCGCCACTAAGGAATTTATTCAGATCGGCTCGCGCCTGCGCGCTGTTTTCCTTGGTCACCGGAAAGAGTTCTTGGGTGTTCGGCAGGATCTTACCGTTCGCGAGGAATTGAGCGCACGCCGTGCCCCCGAAGGCCGCCTGCTCGCCCCATTTTTGATCCATGGTCCCGATCTGGATGCCCTGGTCGATGTAGTCGAGGTTGGCCTTACTGACGTTCCAGCCGACGGTGAAGGTCTTGCCGGCCTTCCCGAGGTCTTTGATCGCCCGATCGATGTGCTCGGCACCGATGTCGGAATTTTGGAACACGTCAACGTTCGGATGCCCGAGGAGGAACGCCTTCGCCTTGTCGTAGGTCGGCGCCGGGTCGTAGCTCGTGTTCAGGGCGGTCGATGGGTCGTTCACGAAGTTGGCGTCGGGAATGGCGGCCTTGATCGTGTTCATGAAGCCCGTCATGCGCCCTTGCGCCCAGAACTGACTCGGGTCACCACCGGAGACGGCGAAGTTCTTGAAGGTGACGTTGTTTTTGTGCATGTAATCGAGGACCGTGTTGGCGGCCTTCGCACCTTCTTTCAACGGAACCTGGGTGAAGTTCGTGAACTCGTGGCCGTTTGAGGTCACGCCCACGGTGAAGACGGGAATGCCCTGGTCCATCATCTGGTTGGTTATGGCCGTGAACCCGCTCGAGGTCGCCGGCTCGATGCTGATGCAGTCGATCTGGCCCGCCGTGAGCAGCGCCTCGATCTGCGCGACCTGCTGATTGGGATCGGTCTGGACCGGGGCGATCGACTTCCCATTCATGGGATAGATCTTTTTACCGGCTGCCAGGCCCTGCTCGTAGCCATCTTTGTACTGCGCCGAAAAGAGCGGAATGCCGGTTCCCTGGTAGGAGAACACGTAGTTGATCGCCTGGTGCTTGCGCACCTTGTCGGCGATACTCGCCTTGAGCTTGAACGTGCCCCAATCCTGCTTGGAAACGTACGGCGGTGTGGTCTCATTCCCCCCAACCGATGTACTGGTGCCACAGGCGCTCAGCGCCAGGGCAAGTGTGACGCCAGCCGCAGCCAATCGGCGTGACGTACGAAACATGGTTCCTCCTCTCCCTTCAATTATTAGGATTTGTTAGATGTCGAGCTGCCGAAAACCGAGGGTTAGTATCCCCGCTCCACCCCGGGTTGTCAACGTTACTGGAAAGGTTTTCACCTTTAGGCCTTCCCGGTGCCGGCCAGCACCTTCTCGCTGCGATAGCGATCGACCACCTCTTCGATCACCTCGATCCCGAGACCGGGACCCGCCGGCGGAAGCACCCACCCGTCCTTCCACTCGAACGGCTTCTTGACCAGCTCGTGTTGCATCGGGTTGCGAAGGGGCTTGAACTCGA
>WNFJ01094477.1_pt1 | contig 14309 bp, 19 predicted proteins | sample 5400461 | NCBI WGS metagenome assembly WNFJ01 (sample SAMN13153349, study PRJNA577476) | soil metagenome | isolation source: 115 cm saprolite on Douglas fir-dominated hillslope | place: USA:California | collected 2013-09-17 | reverse complement strand
CGCGTGCCCGACCTCGTCCAGTGCGCGCTCATGCACGAGCAGTTCGAGGCGATCCATCCGTTCCTCGACGGGAACGGCCGGGTGGGACGGCTCCTGATCACGCTGTTCCTCATCGAGCGCGGCCGGTTGTCCCAGCCCCTCCTCTATCTGTCCGCGTACATCGATCAGCATCGGGGGGAGTACTACGGCGGACTCCAGGCCGTTCACACCGACGGCGACTGGAAGGGGTGGATCCGGTTCTTCCTGACCGGCGTCGAGGTGATCGCACAGGATGCGGTCGTGCAGGCCGCGAAGCTGATGGAGCTGCGCGAGCGCTGGCGGGAGCGCCTGGCCGACTATCCGAAGGCCGCGCAGCTGATCGACGCGCGCTGCTCGTGAATCCGTACATGAGCGTCGCCCGGGCCCAGCGCCTCCTGAAGGTGTCCAACCCGACGGCGCGCCAGCTCGTCGCCCGGCTCGAGAAACTCGAGCTGCTGACCGAGATCACCGGGCGCGAATGGGGCCGACTCTATCTGGCCCGCCCGATTCTACGCATCATCGAGCAGATGCGCGGGCGCGGTGCTCCACGCGGAAGCGGTTGAGCTGCGGTTCCGTCGACGAGTCAAAAACGTGCCTCGGCGTGCCCGTCCTAGGACTCCATCCGCATGGTCGCCCAGTCTATTTCTCCGGCCACGAATATGTGGCCCCAATGACCGTCCGGTAGGTCTCGTCCAAAGTGGATTGAAGAGCAACGAGCGCCGCAATACGGCGCACCATTTCGGTGACATAGCGCGCCTCAGCGAGGGCTTGGGAGAGGGACAGAGCTAAGGATTCCTTAGGTAGGCGTCACTCCACAGGCGTCCTTGACAGTCCCGGCGCGCGCGCATAGCTTTGGCCTCACCATGGCCGAGCCGGACGTGCAGGACCTCAAGGGGATCGGCGGATGGCTGATCCTCGTGGCGGTCGGGCTCTGTCTCCAGCCCCTGCTCCTGCTCAAGGCGCTCTCGGAAAACGCCACGGCGTTCAAGCCCGACACGTGGGGCGTCCTCACGACGCCCGGCACGTCCGCCTACCATCCGCTCTGGGCGCCGCTGCTCGTCGCCGAGACGGGTGTGAACCTCGTGCTCCTCGCGTGGTCGGGCGTGCTCCTCTACTTCTTCTTCTCGAAGGGGCGTCGCTTCCCACGGATGGTGATCGTCTACATGGGGGTGAGCGTGGCGGCCGTGATCGCCGACCTCGCGGTGGCGAGTGCGATCCCCGTCGCGCGGGCGCGGCTCACGGCGAGCGAGTACGGGCAGGTGGGCCGCTCGGTGATCGGCGCCGCGGTCTGGATCCCGTACTTCCTGCGCTCGAGGCGGGTCGCCGCGACATTCGTCCACTGACCGTCGCCACGTCGAGTGGCGTCAGAGGGAGGCCTCATGATCCGCATCTCGGTGCTCTATCCCGCCGGTGAAGGCAAGAAGTTCGACTACGACTACTACAAGAACAAGCACATGATCCTCGTCGCCGAGCGCCTCAAGCCATTCGGCCTGATCCGCACGGAGGTGGACCGCGGCATCGCCGGCGGCGCGCCGGGATCGTCGGCACCCTACGTCGCGGTCGGCCACGTCTACTTCACCGCGCTCGACGGATTCCAGAAGGGGATGGGCAAGCACGGCAAGGAGATCATGGCCGACATCCCCAACTACACGAACATCCAGCCCCAGATCCAGATCAACGAGATCATCGGCTAGTGACCGCGCCCTGGGACGTGATCGTGGTCGGCGGCGGCAACGCCGCGATGTCTGCGGCGCTCTCCGCGCGCGAGGCGGGCGCCCGCGTGCTCGTCCTCGAGAAGGCGCCGGAGGCGTGGCGCGGCGGCAACGGCTTCTTCACCGCGGGCGGCTTCCGGTTCGCCTTCAAGAGCTTCGAGGAGCTCGCCGGGCTCGTCGGTGACCTCTCCGAGGAGGAGAAACGCTCGATGGAGGTCGATCCCTACACGGAGGAGCAGTTCTACGACGACCTCATGCGCGTCACCGAGGACTGCGCCGATCCCGATCTGGCCATGCAGCTCGTGCGGGAGTCCCAGCCGACGGTGCGCTGGATGCGCGACCGCGGCGTCCGCTGGATCCCGATGTTCGGCCGGCAGGCGTACAAGGTCGGCGGGCGCTTCCGCTTCTGGGGCGGCCTCGTGCTCGAGGCGGTCGGCGGCGGGCCGGGGCTCATCGACATGGAGTACGCCGCGGCGGCGAAGGCGGGCATCGCCGTGCGCTTCGAGGCGAAGGCGGCGCGCCTCGTCACCGACGACCGCGGCGCCGTCACGGGCGTCGTCGTCCGCACGCCCGCGGGCACCGAGACGCTCGCCGCGCGCGCGGTCGTGCTCGCATCGGGCGGCTTCGAAGCCAACGCCGAGATGCGCACGCGCTACCTCGGCCGCAACTGGGACCTCGCGCGCGTGCGCGGCACGCCCTACAACACGGGCGACGGCATCCGCATGGCGCTCGAGATCGGCGCGCTCCCGTGGGGCCACTGGAGCGGCTGCCACTCCGTCCAGTGGGACCTGAACGCGCCGTGGCACGGCGACCGGAAGGTCGGCGACAACTTCCAGAAGCACTCGTACCCGCTGGGAATCATCGTCAACCTCCGCGGCGAGCGCTTCGTGGACGAGGGCGCCGACTTCCGCAACTACACCTACGTGAAGTACGGGCGCGCCGTCATCGAGCAGCCGCGGCGCACCGCCTTCCAGGTCTTCGACCAGAAGGTGCTCGCCCTCCTGCGCGAGGAGTACCGGATCCGCGAGGTCACGAAGGCCGAGGACGCGACGCTCGAGGGGCTCGCGAAGAAGCTCGAGATCGACGTCGAGGGCTTCGTGCGCACGGTGACGGCGTTCAACGCCGCCGTCCAGCCGGGGACCTTCAACCCCGCGGTGAAGGACGGCAAGGGCACGCGCGGGATCACGCCGCCGAAGTCGAACTGGGCGCAGCCGCTCGACGCGCCGCCCTTCGTCGGCTACGCCGTCACGACGGGCATCACGTTCACGTTCGGCGGGCTCAAGATCACCCTCGACGGCCAGGTGATCGACTGCGAGCAGCGCCCGATCCCCGGCCTCTACGCCGCGGGCGAGCTGGTCGGCGGGCTCTTCTACCACAACTACCCGGGCGGCGCCGGCCTCATGGCCGGCGCGGTCTTCGGCCGCGTCGCCGGGCGCTCCGCCGCGCGCCGCGGGGCCTAAGACGTCGCGGACGGCCAGATCGAGGGAAGCGTGAGGCCGGTGAAGGGCTCGGCGACGATGAGCGGGTCGCCGGTGGCCCGCGCCCCCAGCTCGTAGGCTCCGCCCGCGAGCCCGTACATCTCGATCGCCCGGGCGTCCGGGTCCACGATCCAGTAGCAGGGCACGCCGAACCGCGCGTACAGCTCGCGCTTGGTGTGGCGATCGGTCTGCGCCGTGGAAGGCGAGACGATCTCGACGACGAGCGTCGGCGCGCCCTCGATGCCGCGGGCGCTGACGCGCTCGCGCCGGTCGCGGGCGACGAAGACGAGGTCCGGCTGGACGATGGTCGTGTCGCTCAGGATCACGTCAACCGGTGCCGCGAAGAGCTGGCCGAGGGCGCCGGCCCGAACGTGGGTGGCAAGCGCCACCGACAGATTCATGCTCACGGTCTGGTGCTGGGTTCCCGGTGCCGGCGTCACGCATAGCTCCCCATCGAGGATCTGGTAGCGCCGGCCGTCGTCCGGCAGCGCCGCGTAATCCTTGTAGGTGAGCGCGACCCGATTCATCGCAAAGCCTCGGCTCGATTCTAGCGCCCACGCGCATGCGTGTCAGCGCCCAATGATGGATACACATCGGGAGCTACCTCGGTGTCTCACTCCGCCCACGGCTCGGCCCGTCGCACCGCCCGCACCGCCGGCTCGGCGGCGTCGAGGAACCACGACGGCAGGAGCGCCCGGTAACGCTGGAGGAAGCGCTCGAACTGTGTGTCGAGGACGTAGGTGACGCCGTGGTCGGCCGCGTGGCGGCACGAGCGCCCGTAGGCCTGGACGAGCGCCTTCGCCGTCTCGATCGCGTACCAGCGCGGATCGCGCTGCTCGCGCGCACGCGTCCACGGGTCGCCGAGGTCGGGGAACGGGAGCTTCGTGACGATCTGGAAGCGGAGGAAGTCGTCGGGCAGGTCCACGCCCTCGCGGAGCGACGGCGAGACGAGCACGGTCGGGAGCGGCGAGGCGCGGTGCTGCTCGAGCGCCCGCGCCTTCGCCTCCGCCGATGCCACCCAGATGAGCCGCCGCGCCGCGAGCGGAGCCCGCGCGGCCAGATCGCGGACGAGGCGCTCGCCCGCCGCGTACGAGGGCGCGTGGATCAGGCCCTTCTCACCGGGGTGGGCGGCGAGGAGCGCCGCCACCTCAGCGAAGAGCGCGGGCTCGAGCGCGGCGAGGCTCGCCCGCGAGAGGGCGCCGACGGGCCGGTAGACGATCCGGCGCTGCTCGAGCGCGAAGGGCGATGGGCTCGCGAAGACCCGGAGGCCGTCTTCCGCGAGGCCGAAGCACTCGGCGACGACGGCGCGGTGGCCGAGGTAGGCGGAGGAGAGGACCGTCAGCTCCGCGGTCTCAGCGAGGAGCGCCTGCGCCATCGGCGCGACGGACAGCGGGACGAGCTCGAGCGTCGCCGCCGGGTCCATGGGGTAGCGCACGACCCACTCCTGGTCCTCCGCGTCCACGAAGAAGCGGAGGCGGGCGAGCGCCCCCTCGAGCTCGTCGCGCTGCGCGAGCAGCTCCTGCTCGGCCCGCGAGGGCGGCGCCTTCAAGAACGCATCCGCCGCGAGCTCCGGCGGCGTCAACGCCTCGAGCTCTCGGCCGATCGCCTCGCGCCGCGCCTCGAGATGTTCGAGGTGCTCGGCCATCACGGGGCGGTAGGCGTCCGCGGAGGCGAGCCGCGGCAGCGGGGCGCCGAACCAGGCGCGCATCTGCTCGGCAGAAAAGGCGACGGTGAAGACCGAGACGAGCTGGGACTCGAGGTTGTGTGCCTCGTCGACGACGAGCAGGCGGCGCTTCCTGAGCTGCTCCGCGTGCCAGTGGCGGAGCGTCGCGAAGTAGGCCGTGTTGGTGCAGAAGATCGGCCCGTTGAGCGCCGCGGTCTTCGCGCGCACGTACGGGCACTGGCAGAGCGGCCCCCGCGGGCGGCGGCACAGGCCGCGCGAGGTCGGCACGCGCGCGCCGGGGAAGTGGTCGCACGCGTAGTTGTCGCGGCCCTTCACGATCTGGAGCTCGCCGCCGAACTCCCGCTCGTACTGATCCTGGAGCAGCTTCTGCGAGGTCAGGAGGTAGGCGTCGCCGCTCCAACGGGCGAGCGTCATCGCGACGTGGCTCTTGCCGACGCCGGGCGGGCCCTCGACGAGGAACACGCGGGGCGCCGCCGGGTCGTCGAGCGCCTCCGCGATCGCGTCCTCGAGGGCGCTGAGGAGCCGCGCCTGCTCGGGCCGGGGCGTGGCGCCGGCCGGAAAGTGGGTGAGGAGGTCGAGCGCGCCGCTCACTCGTCCACGAGGAGCTTCTGGAGCTCGGCGCGCGTGCGGCGGCGCTCCTCGAGGAGCGCGTTGATTCGCTGGATCGCCTCCGCGTAGCCGGTCACCTCCTGGCGGTCGCGCGCGTCGAGGAAGTCGAGCAGCGTCAGCGAGCTCTGCGCGTAGCTCCGTCGCGCCTGGCGGACCCGCGGGAGGAAGACCGGCCGGAGCTCGGCGCCGGCCGCGCCGTACTGGGCCTCGGCCCGCTGGAGCTCGGCGATCGCCTGCTGGCGCGCGTCGCGCAGGGCCACGTACCGCTCGGCGGCGGGCGGGTCGCTGCGCCGGAGCGCCTCGACGAAGGAGCGCTCGGCGTCGTCGGCGCCGCCCGGCTGCGCCGTGGCGGCGGGCGGCGCGGCCAGCACGGACGCGAGCACGGCCGCGCCGAGGAGAATCCGGCTCACGAGCGAGGTCCTCCGGATCGCGGGATGCGGGCGAGTGGATGGTACCACGCGCGGCGTATCATGAGCGCGTGCCTCCCGAGCGGACGCGCCCGGTGCTGCAGTACTCGGCCGGCGGGCTCGTCGTGGACGCGGACGGCCGGATCCTCCTGATCCGCGCGCGCGACCTCCGCGACCGCCCCGTGTGGACGCTGCCCAAGGGCACGCTCTCGCCCGGCGAGTCGAGCGCGGACGCCGCGCTCCGCGAGGTCCGCGAGGAGACGGGCTGGCGGTGTGAGATCGTCCGCGAGCTCGAGGACGTGACCTATTGGTTCCAGCGCGACGGCCGGCGCGTCCGGAAGTCCGTGCGCTGGTTCCTCATGCGGCCGCTCGAGCAGGCCGGCGAGCACGACCACGAGGTGGACGAGGTCTCGTGGGTGACGCGCGCCGAGGCCCTCGACCGGCTGCGCTACGAGTCGGATCGCCGCCTGGTCGAGGCGCTCGCTTAGGGGGCCGGGAAGAGGCGGTCGCCGTTCTTGAACGCGATCAGCTCGGCGACCTCCGGCGGGAGCTGGCGGAGCCAGACCTGCACGTCGCGCATGTAGTCGCCGACGACCTCCCAGCGCGACGTCACCCAGGTGTCGGTGCCCACCATGAAGCGGTCCGGGTGGCGCAGGAAGACCGCGCGCCACTCGGGATCGAGAACGCCTCCGGGCGCGACGTCGGTGCGGAGCGCCAGCTCCACCCAGAGCTTCGGGAACCGGTCGAGAAGCGCCGCCACCGCCTTCGGCCCCGCCGACATGCCCGCGTGGGCCCAGAGGAAGCGCACCGTCGGATAACGCGTGAGGAGCCGCTCGATCGCGACGTCGTCCACGTGGGCCTGGAGGAACAGATCGCGCGCGGCCGCGAGCTCCGCGATGCGCCTGACGACGGGCGCGTCGACCTCCGCCGCGCCCAGGTGGAACTCGCCGATCCCGCGGTAGACGCCCCGCTTGAGCCGCTCTTCCACGTACGCGGCGACCGCCGGGTCGCGCGCCCAGCCCGCCATGTCCTCGCGCGTGCGATAGGGGCGGAGGAAGGGCACGATGCTCTCCGGCGCGCGCTCGTAGAGCTTGAGCGTCCCGTCGTCCGGCGTGCTCGAGACGATCGCGCGGCGCACGCCGGCCCGCGCCAGGATCGACAGCGCGCGCTCCGGCGGGTACCCGTCCCAGTCGGGCCGGCTGTAGTGGATGTGGGCGTCGAAGATCGGGAGCTGCGCCGCGGCCGGGAGCGGCGCCGTGGCGAGGAGCGCGGCGGTGAGCGCGAGGGCCGCTCGCAGGATCATCGCCGGCATCCTACCACCTTCCTTCGCCGGCGCCGCCGCACTAGGCCGCCGCGTCCGGCCGGCAGACGCGGCACGGCCGGTAGCCCACGCTCCGCGCGTCGGGGATCGAGGCGAAGACCACGCGGTTCGGCTCGGCGACGCGCTGCTCGTGCGCGCAGCCGCGCCGGCAGACGATGCGCGTGGACGTGCACCCGACGAGCGCCGGCGTCGCGCGCTCGAGCGCGAGCAGCTGCGTCTTCATGCGCCCGCCGAACGCGTAGTGGCCCCACGAGCCGTCGCCCCGGATCACCCGGTGGCAGGGGACGATGATCGGGACGGGATTCGCGCCGAGCGCGTTGCCGACGGCGCGCGCCGCGCGCGGCCGCCCGATGCGGCGCGCGAGCTCCGCGTACGACTCCGTCTCGCCGAACGGGATCCGCCGCGCCTCGGCGAGCACCCGCGCCTGGAAGGGCGCCACGCCCGCGAGGTCCACCGCCACGAAGAAGAACGCGCGGCGCCCCGCGAGGTACTCGCCGAGCTCCTCCTGCGCCTGCGCGGCGTGCCGTTGAGCGCGCGCCGACGCGGCGGCGACCCCGCGCCCGGGATAGAGCCGCAGCACGCCGCGGTCGGTCGCCTCGATCCGGAAGCGCCCGGCCAGCGCCTCGAGCGTCGGCGGCCCGCCCGCGAGCCGCCCGACGAGGCGGCGCGCCAGACCGCGGGGCGCCGCGGTGTCAGCGAAGAACTCCCTGAGTGCCGTGTCCATTCGGTCCATCCTTTCCAGTCTCCTCTAGTCTCCCAGCGCCGTCCGGAGAATCGCCTTGCCCCGCGCGAGCTGGCTCTTCACGGTGTTGACGGAGATCCCCCGGATCTTCGCCAGCTCGCGGTACGAGAGGCCGTTCACGTAGTGGAGCGCCAGCAGGAGCCGCGCCTCGCGCGGCACCCGGTCGAGCGCCCGCGCGAGGTCCACGGGCTCGACGCGCGGCGCCCGCCGCGCGTCCCCGGTGGGGAGGGGCTCGGGCAGGGGGCGCCGCCGACGCAACTCGTCGATGCAGACGTTCGAGAGCACGCGGTAGAGCCACGTGGAGACCGCCCACCGCGGCGCGTACGACGCGCGCGCGGCGAACGCCTTCAGGAGGGCGCGCTGGACGGCGTCCTCGGCGTCGGCGCGGTTGCCGAGCAGGCGGTACGCGACGGCGTAGAGCCGGCCGGCGTACGCCTCCGCGTGGCGGGTGAACGTCGCCTCATCCATCTCACACAGGTATACGTCCGGGGCGGAGGGAATGGGTGGAAGAGTCGCCGCGCGTGTGCAAGACTCTCGACGCCCGAGCGCTTCGGCCGGCACGGGGAGGTGTCACCCATGAGCAAGCGTCAGGACGGAGCCCTCACTCGACGTGGGTTCCTCATCGCCACCGGCGTCGCCGCGCTGGGCGCCGGCCTCCGGGGCGGCGCATCGGCTCAGCCGCCCCCGGCGCCGATCGCCGGCAAGGAGAAACTGATCGTCAGGAGCGGCCGCCCCGTGAATCTGGAGGCGCGGCTCGCGGACCTGAAGGATTACTACACGCCCGAAGAGCTCTTCTACGTCCGGAACAACTACGACGCGGCGCCGATCGATCCGGCGCAGTGGTCCCTGAAGATCGAGGGCGAGGTGGGCAACCCCGTCGTCCTCGGTCTCGCCGACCTCCGGAAGCTCCCGATGCTCACCCAGGACGTCACGCTCGAGTGCGCCGGCAATGGTCGATCGTTCCACAGGCCGCGCGCCTCCGGCATCCAGTGGGAGCACGGGGCGGTCGGCAACGCGGCGTGGAAGGGCGTGCGCCTGGCGGACGTGCTGGCGCTGGCGACGCCAACGGCGTCGGCGCAGCACGTCGCCTTCGACGGCGCGGACACGCCGCCGACGCCCCAGGCCCCAGACTTCATCCGGAGCGTTCCGATGTGGAAGGCCCTCGAGCGCCACACGATGATCGCGCTCGAGATGGGGGGCAAGCCGATCCCGCATCTCCACGGCGGGCCGGCCCGCGTGGTGGTGCCGGGCTTCGTCGGTTCGGCGTCCATCAAGTGGCTCGAGCGCATCATGCTCCTCACCGAGGAGTTCAACGGCTTCTACATGAAGTCGAACTACACGGCACCGCGCGCCGACAACGACAAGGAGATCTACTCGCTCCAGTCCCTCGAGGTGAAGTCGGTGATCGTCGGGCCGGCCGACGGCGCGAGGCTCCCGGCCGGACGCACGCCGGTCTGGGGCTGGGCGTGGAGCGGCGAGGGCGAGCTCACCGGCCTCGACGTCTCGACCGATGGCGGCCAGACCTGGACGCCGGGAAAGTTCACCGGGCCCTGGGGCCGCTACTCCTGGCGGAAGTGGGAACACGAGTGGGACGCGAAGGCGGGGACCCACACCGTCATGGCGCGCGCGACGGACAGTCTGGGACGGGTCCAGCCGACGACCCGCGCGTTCAACCGGCTCGGCTACCGCTGGAACGTGATCCACGCGGTCAAGGTCGATGTGGCGTAGCGCCGCGCTGGCGACCGTCCTGGCGCTCGTGGCCGGGGCGGCTGCGTCGCGCCCGCCCGGCGCCGCCGCGCAGAATCCGCCGATCCCGCAGACACCGGGCTGGGAGCTGATCATGCGCTGCGTGATCTGTCACAGCGTCGAGATCGCGGTCCAGCAGCGCTTCGGGCCGCAGGGCTGGTCGGACACGCTCGACCGCATGATCAAGTACGGCGCGCCCATCCCGGCGGAGGACAAGCAGAAGCTGCTCGTCTACCTGCTCCGGCACTACCGAGACCCCGACGGCCGCTGACTTCCGGCCGAGGGTCGTCCACGCGGGGTGGCGTCGCGATCGTGGGCGGGCGGCGCCGCTGATACGATAGAATCCGTGGGTAAGTCGCCGGCGGCGCCGCCGTCGGATACGCCTGGAGAGCAAGCGTGAGAGCTCGGGTCCTCGCCGTCGTCCTCGTCCTCGTGCTGGCGCTCTGCGCGCCCCCCGCCTCCGCCCAGTCCGGGACGCTCGCGCTCACCTCGGCCGTCGCTGGGGTCGAGGTATGGGTCGACGAGCAGCGCGTCGGCGAGCTCACGCCGGACGCCCCGCTCGTCATCCCGAACCTCTCCACCGGCTCGCACCGGGTCGTCGCGAAGAGGGGCACCCGCACCTGGGAACGCGCCGTCCCGGTCACGGCCGACGAGCGCACGAGCGTCGAGATCCAGATCGACCTGACGGGACAGGCGCCCGCGCTCGCGCGCCTGACCGAGGTCGCTTCCCTCGTGGACTCGATGTACGTGGTCGCGCCCGACTTCGACCAGTTCCGGCTCGGCGCGCTCCGCGGCCTCGAGAAGCTCCTGCCCGAGGGATCGCTCGCCGTCGTCACCACGGCCGAGGGCACCGCGATCACCTACCGCGGCCCGCCGCCCGGGGGCAACACGCGCATCCTCTTCGCGGCGCCGGCGGAGCGCGAGACCGTGCTGCGCGACCTCGTCTTCGTCGCGGGCCTCGCCCGCGAGGCCGCGCCGGCCGTCCAGCTCGGGGCGCTCGAGCAGACGCTGCTCCAGGGAGGGCTCGGCGCCCTCGACGTCCACTCCGCGTTCCTCAACCGGGACACCTACCGGGACATGCAGGTCGACATCAGCGGCACGTTCGTCGGCATCGGCATCGAGCTGACGCGCAAGGACGAGGCGCTGAGCGTGCTCGCGCCCATCGAGGGCACGCCCGCCCACCGGGCGGGGCTCCAGACGGGGGACCAGATCGTCAGCATCGACGGGACCTCCGCCGCCGGCATGGCGTTGCCCGACGCGGTCAAGCGCATCCGGGGCCGGGCGGGCACCAAGGTGACGCTCGGGATCCTGCGCGAGGGCTGGGACGCGCCGCGCGATTTCGAGATCACGCGCGAGCAGATCCGCGTGCACTCGGTGCAGAGCCGCGAGCTCGAGCCCGGGATCGGTTACGTGCGGATCCGCCAGTTTCAGGAGAAGACCGCGGCCGACCTCGAGGACGCGCTCGCCGGCTGGAAGAGCGGCGCGCTCCAGGGCCTCGTGCTCGACCTCCGGAACAATCCCGGAGGGCTGCTCACGGCCGCCGTGGGCGTGGCCCAGAAGTTCCTCGACCAGGGGCGGCTCGTCGTCTACACGCAGGGGCGGGTCAAGAACCAGAACGCGCGCCTCATGGCGAACGGCAAGCGCGCGTACACGGACTTTCCGATCGCGGTGCTCGTCAACGGCGGCAGCGCCTCGGCGTCGGAGATCGTCGCGGGCGCGCTCCAGGACTGGGGACGGGCCGTGCTGGTCGGCAACAGGACGTTCGGCAAGGGCTCCGTGCAGACGATTATTCCGCTCTCCGATGGCACCGGGCTCCGGCTGACCACGGCGCGTTACTACACGCCGAAGGGCCGCTCCATCGACGGCACCGGCCTCGAGCCCGAGACCATCGTGGCCGCCGGCGACGCCGCGGGGCAGGCGACCGCGGCGGATCCCCAGCTCCAGCAAGCGCTCGCGGAGCTGCGGACGCGGATCGCCGAGCATCAGGGCCGCTGAGGAGGCTCGCCGCATGAACTACCGTCCGGTCGAGGGCTGGGGGCGCCTGCCCGAGGGCTGGTCCTTCGTCGAGGCCACGAGCGTGGCCGTGGGCCCGAAGGACGACGTGTACGTGTTCAACCGGGGCGCGCACCCGGTCATCGTGTTCGACCGCGACGGGAAATTCCTCCGGTCCTGGGGTGAGGGCGTCTTCCGCCGCGCGCACGGCATCACGATCGGCCCCGACGGAACGCTCTGGCTCACGGACGACCTGCACCACACGATCCGCCAGTTCACGCCCGACGGGAAGCTGCTCCTCACGCTCGGCGATCCCGACAAGCCCGCGACGCTCCACGGCGGCAAGCCCTTCAACCGCCCCACCCACGTTGCGCTGGACCCGAAGACGGGCGACGTCTACGTCTCCGACGGCTACGGCAACTCGCGCGTGCACAAGTTCGACCCGAAGGGCCGGCACCTCGTCTCCTGGGGCGAGCCGGGCACGGACCCGGGGTGCTTCAACATCCCGCACAACATCGCGACCGACGCCGAGGGCCGCGTGTACGTCGCCGACCGCGAGAACCACCGCGTGCAGGTCTTCGACGGCCGCGGCCAGTACCTCACGCAGCTCAACAATCTCCACCGTCCCTGCGGGCTCTTCTGCGACCGGCGGAACGGCGGCGTGCTCTACGTCGGCGAGCTGCCGTCGCACCTCGCGGTGAACACGGAGGTGCCGAACCTCGGCGCCCGCGTGAGCGTGCTCACGCTCAAGGGCGACCTCCTCGGCCGTGTCGGCGGCCGGTTCGCCGGCGAGAAGCCGGGCGAGTTCGTGGCGCCGCACGGATGCGTCGTGGACTCGCGCGGCGACCTCTACGTCGCCGAGGTGTCGTGGACGGCCGTCGGCAAGAGCCTGACCCCGCCGCGCGAGCTCCGGTCGCTCCAGAAGTTCACGCGCGCATGAGCGGGATGGGCGATCGCCTGCTGGACGCGCTCGCGCGCTCGGCGGCGCGCCTGTACGGCGGCGAGGCGGTCTCGGAGCTCGAGCACGCGCTCCAGTGCGCGGACCTCGCGCGCGCGGCCGGCGCCGACGAGGAGCTCCAGCTCGCGTGCCTGCTGCACGACGTCGGCCGCTACGCGGTGGACCCGTCGCTCGTCGCGGACACGACGGAGCCGCGGCGGGCCGGGCCGGGGGCACGCGGGCACCACGAGGTCGGCGCCGAGCTGATCGCGCCCTGGGTGCCGCCGCGCGTGGCGTGGTGCGTGCGGATGCACGCCGACGCCAAGCGCTATCTCTGCGCGACGGAGCCGGGGTACTACGATCGCCTCTCGCCGCCCTCGCGGCACACGCTCCGCCTGCAGGGCGGTGTGATGACGCCCGCCGAGGTCGCGCGGCTCGCCGGCCACCCCTGGCTTCCCGACGCGCTCGGGCTCCGGCGCTGGGACGATCAGGCGAAGGTCCCGGGCCGGGCCACGGGACCGCTCGAGGCGTGGGCGCCGCTCCTCGGGCGCTACTTCGGGCGCTGAGCCGGGACGCTCGCGATGGCGGTGCTGAGCGACGCGGACGTCCAGGCCGAGCTCGCGCGGACGCCCGGGTGGACACGGAGCGGCAAGACGATCGAGAAGACCTACCGGTTCCGGGACTTCAAGGAGGCGATGTTCTTCGTGAACGGCGTCGCGGCCCTCGCCGAGCGCGCCGGGCATCACCCCGACGTCGCGATCCACTACAACGCGGTGACGCTCTCGCTCTGGACCCACTCCGCAGGCGGGCTCACCGCCAAGGACTTCGCCCTCGCGCGCGGGCTCGACGCTGCGCTCGCGTGAGCCTCACTGCCAGCCGACGTCGTAGCCGCGGTCGCGCAGGCAGCGGTCCACGTAGCGCTTGTACACCGGGCTCGGCTCCGTGTGCTTGACGGCGCCGTGGACCGCGTCCGCGGTGGCGCCCGTCGCCGCACCGACCGTGGCGCCGACGCCGGCGCCCCGCCCACTCACCGCGCCGCCGACGGCGCCGATCGCCCCGTCCGCCGCGCGGGCGTGTCTGCGCCTTGGACGGCGCGCGGCGGCGTTCCATTTGCGCGGCCGATGGTACACTCCGCCGCGATGCTCGTGCCCGAGCCCTTGCCCGAGATCTTTCGTGAGCGCTTCGCCGGGCTCGAGGAGCAGCGCCTCGAGGGGCGCCCCGACGAGGTTTACACGCGCTGCTTCGGCTGCGGTCCGGCGCATCCGAGCGGCCTGCGCGTGCGCTGCTTCAAGGTGGAAGGCGGCGTCGTCTCGCCCATCCTGATCGACCGCCGCTACGAGGGCCCGCCCGGCGCGACGCACGGCGGGATCGTGGCGGCCTACCTCGACGAGGTGCTGGCGGGTGCGGTCGTCCGCGGCACGGGTCGCCTCGCCGTGACGGGCGAGCTGACCGTGCGCTACGTGAAGCCGGTGCCGTTCGAGACCCCGCTCCTCGGCCGGGCGCAGCTCGTCGCCGACCGGGGACGCTACGCGGATGTCGAGGGCCGGGTCGAGGACCTCGCCACCGCGGAGGTCCTCGCGACCGCGCGCGGGCGCTTCGTGTTCATGCGCGCGTGAGGAACGCCAGGACCGCCGGCCGCTTCTGCGCCGGCTGGTAGAGGCAG
>WNFJ01673004.1_pt2 | contig 14310 bp, 15 predicted proteins | sample 5400461 | NCBI WGS metagenome assembly WNFJ01 (sample SAMN13153349, study PRJNA577476) | soil metagenome | isolation source: 115 cm saprolite on Douglas fir-dominated hillslope | place: USA:California | collected 2013-09-17 | reverse complement strand
CCCCGCCGCTTGCGAGCACGTCGGGCCGCAGGGAAATACCTCGCCGCGCGGGAGCTCGCCAGCTTTGGACGGCAGCGGCTCAGTCGCTGCCAAGGATGTCAGCACCTACGGCTACCGTCGGCATCAGTGAACAGACCGACGCCCACAGAGGCACTGGCGGAACTGGTGGCAACCAAGCGGTCCCGGCCGCCCGCGGAACTCCGCGTCCTCCTGGCAGAGATCTGGCCCGAACTGCACGCGCCCCTCCGGAACTATGACTCCGCAGTCCTAGCGGCGCTATTCCGCCGCGCCGGGTTTGTCAGCGACGGGCCGCCGCAGCCTGACGGGGACTTGCTGGTCTACCGAGGCGAGCCAGCCGACCCGGCCAGTCCTGGCATCGCCTGGTCGACCGACGAAGCAGTCGCCACGGACTACGCGCGCCGTTACAGCACCGCCGGGCAGACCCGGCTGCTTCAGGCAACCGCGCCACCGATGGCGGTGCTGGCGCGCTTTGCCGCCGAAGATGAGGTCGTCGTGCAGCCCGACCTGCTCACCGACATCGTGAACCTGGGCGGGTTCCCGCATTTCGCCTGGCCGCCTGCCGGACGGTAGCCACGCAGCAGTCACTCGGCGCGGAGATTAATTCTCGCGAGCTGGCCGGGATCGAGACCAGCGTTCCCGGTCGTCACCGGCGCGGCCGGTGAGAGCGGGGCTCGGGCAGGTCGATGAGCACGCCGGGGTTGAGGATGCCTTTGGGGTCGATGGCGGCTTTGGCGGCTCGCAGCGCCGCGGCGAACGGCTCGGGGCGCTGCCGGTCATACCATGGCCGGTGATCGCGGCCGATGGCATGGTGATTGGGTGATGGTGCCGCCTGCTCGCAGCACGGCGTCGGATGCTGCCGCTTTGATCGCGTCCCACTTTATCGTCCTCCTCCGCCACTGTCCTGCTCAGCGGGGCCGCACGCGCATGCGGTGCTGGTCCATATCATCCCGTGCGCCATCCGCGCCGTTGCCCGGTATCCGCTCCTGCCCTTAAACGTGCCAGGCGTACGGGCCGCTGCTGTGGCGCTAATCAGCGCTCTCCTCGCTACGCCATGCGCGGCGCGTGGACTTGTGCACCCGCATCATGTAGTCCGCCACCTCGATCGGGGCAAGGGGCGCGCGCCGGTATCCGGACGGTTTGCCGAGCACCCACCGGCCCCGGGTCACCTCCGTGAACGCCTCGCAGCCCTGGAGTTCGGCGCGGACCATCTGGGTGCGGTCCCGCAGGTTCCCGGGCGCCTCGAGTTGGCGGGCGATGTCCACGGCCAGCAAGGGCTCGAAGGCGGATGCCAGTACCCGCGCGATCCGCTCTCCCAGGGTCTGGGCGTTGGCCCGGGGGACGACGGCCCGCGAGAAGACCACCTGGCCCATGGCTTGGCGCTCGAAGGTCTGTAGGAGGGGCGGGCCGTAGGTCCGCCCGACTTCCTTGATCACCGGCCGGGCTCGTTCGATGAGCTTGTCGGCCTTGCCGTTTTTGACACACCAGATGACGCTTACCACACCGGCGGCGGCCAAGAGGACTAGGGCTATCTTGACGCCCGCTGAGACCGCCGCGATGCGGCGGGAGATCGCCTCGATCGTCGCCTCGGCGACGTTGAGCGGGATGGTGGCACTCACGTAGATGGAGTTCATCTCAACCTCGTTGGCCGCAGCGTGAGCGACATCGAGCCAGGCGGCGACCCCGAGGCGGGGCGTATCGGTCAGGTCGGGGTCCTCGCTGAGCAGGAAGCAGCCGCCGATGGTCACCGCGAGCTGGGCGGCTGGCAGGTCCGCGGGATGCCGCTGGCCGACAGCCTGGACCCGGGGGTCACTGCTGCCCCAATCCGTGGGAACGTCCACGATGCGGGCTCGGGAGAGGTAGAGGGTCCGGAGCCTGCGGTAGGCCAGGGCGAGGTCATCGGTGGCCTTGGCCCGGCGGGGCAGGTCCCGCTCGACCTCCTCCAGGATCTGCCGGGGCAGGATGAGAGCAGCGCCACCCCGGTGAAGAGCCCACAGCATGCTGGTGATCCGGCCACCTGGGGAGCCATCGGACCGGCGGGAACTCTGCAAAACCTCGCCCATGAGCATGCCGGAATCAGTGATCACGATTACGGCACGGGGCAGCCGCATGCTTGAAGAGGATAGGGGCGATCTCTGGCCAGCGCGTCCCGCCCTGAACCCCTCCGGCCTGAAGCGAGCCGACTAGCCGCTTGCCGATGGCACATACGTCGAGTGCCCTGGAATGATCGATCAGCCTGACTCCGCCGCCAAGATCACCTCGAAGCGTGAACTGGCCGCCGAGCTTGGCTTTCGACTCATAGTCGTTGGTCCGACAGATCTCCACAGGCTCGAAGCGATCTTCGATGGACGCAGAACCTACGAGCGCAGCAGTGGGTAAACGGGCGCATGGCGATTACGGGGATGGGAGCGGCAAGGCTCGCTGTGCGGCAGTGTCGATGGCCAAGGTCGCAGGTGACGCGACAAGTCAAAGCTGTTGGTCGGCAGATCTGCCGGCTCCGTCTGCACGGTCGGACTACATCCCGGCCGAACTCGGACGTCCTGAGCGGTCAGCAGCCCCTAGTTGCCCCCCACCCGCGGTGCGAAGATTCGCTCATGCCCTTGTTTGAGATGACGCCCGAGCACCTCGTGCAAGTGCCCTCGTCTACGTTTGCGGCCGAACAGATCCTTGAGCGTGCTGATCTGCAGCGTCTGCTGCGCGCACGCATCGATGCGATTGTCCAAGACGTGCTCATCGTGTCGGAGGAGTTCGGCGCCTTCTCGGATGCGCGCCGCCGAATTGATCTGCTCGGCATCGACCGCGAAGGACACCTGGTGGTCTTCGAACTCAAGCGGACGGCAGACGGCGGGCACCTAGAACTGCAGGCGTTGCGCTACGCGGCCCTGGTCTCGGCGATGACGTTCGACGATCTGGTCGACCACTATGAGCAGTACTTGGCCAAGGTCGAACCGGATGCAGCCGGCGACGCACACTCCCGCTTGGCCGACTGGCTGGAGGAGGCGGATGGAGACAACACCGTCCTGAGCCGCGAGGTGCGCATCGTGCTGATCTCGGGCGGGTTCGACCGGGAAATCACCACCACAGTCTTGTGGCTGACCGATGTGTACGCCCTGGACATCCGCTGCGTCCGGCTGACGCCCTACAAGGTCGGCGACCGGCTGTTGCTGGACGTGCAGCAGGTCATCCCGTTGCCAGAAGCCAGCGAGCTTACGATCCAGCTAAAGCGACGGGAGACGCAGGCGCGCGCCGCGCGCAGCAGCGATGGCCGTGACTGGACGCAGTACGTGATCACGACCGCCGTCGGCAATAGTGAGCCCTTGCGCAAGCGGCGGGCTGTCCTCGCGATGATCACCGGTCTCCGCGCTGCTGGGGTGTCCGCAAAGGCCATAGCTGACGCGGTGACCCACTCCAGGTTCCTGGACGTCGACGGCGAGCTTGTCGGCGACGACCTGACAGAAGCGCTCGCCCTCGCTTACCCCTCGGCGGCCGGGCGGCTCGGACGATGGTTCACTGAGTCGCCGATCCACGACGACGGCAAGACCTGGGTCCTGTGGAAGATGTGGGGCAGGAACACCGAGCGCGTGCTCCGCCGCCTAGCCAGCCTGGCTCCCGCCGACTCGGGCATCTGTTATCAGGCAGTGCCGACGTCGCCGGCACCTGAAGGCTGAGCGAATGGAATGCCGATCCGCGTCTGCTGCCGGTCCAACCCGGACGCCACCTCACGCATAGACTCCTGCCTGCGCTGCCAGAACATTGACAGCATTCGTCCAGGCCCCAGCATGGCTCAGTGCTAGCTCGGCCTCGGCGCGCTGGAACAGATCGATGGCAGCGATGTTGAGCCGTTCATTGCCGTACTTTGCCATCGCGTAGAAGCCCATCCAGAACTTGTAGAGCACGAACAGTCTCGGGAAGTTGAAATGTTTGACCGAATCAGGGATATGCTCGAACAGCGCGGCGAACTCGTCATCCGTAAACTCGTGCCGCTTTGGGTAGGGCTGGGATAGCAACACAAAGGTGGCTTTCGCAGCGAACTCTATGGCTTCGATAGAGTTCGAGATCGCCACGTCGTTACGCCCTTGTGTGAGGGAGTTCCTGGCATCTGTTTCTCTGCCGAACGCCCTGCGCAACATGTGCTCGGCCATCGTGGTCATGGGGTGCCCGATTCTGGATGTGGGAGGTGCAATAGTTCTCGGTTGTTCTACCGACATCGATACAAGCTGATCAGTATTGCGACGTTGAGGCTTCTGCGGAACTCAGCCAGTGGCGCGTGCCCGGAGCGCGCTCCGGGCCTCTTGCTCCGGGACCAACCTCCTCTGCCTGGCCGCCTTTTTGATCGCGTAATCAGGCCCGTCAGCATCAACTGGTCACGTCGTCGAGCCTGCGAAAGAGGACGCTCGCCATCGCCAGGTATTCAAGTGTGCGTTGAGCGTCAGTCTGCTCGACCAACTCGTGGCCCTTCGGGTTGCGAATGCCCTGGATGACGCCCATGAAGATGAACCGGAACCCTTCCTGCTCATCCTTACCGCTCTGACCCTGCTCCACGGCAACATTGATCGGTCCGCTGGTACCGAAGGCCTGAGTCATCAGATCGCGGCCGTACAGATCAAGACCGCTCTGAGTTCGCACGCGCCCTTCCAGTGCCTTAAATGCCTCGAAGATCGCCTGCGAGTAGTGGCCGTCGGTGAACAGATCGCTCGCCGCCGCGATGACGACCGGATGGAGTCCCTCGATCCCGAGGCGTCGCACGGCGGCGAGACGCACCGTTGGTGCCTTGTCCCATTCGACCTTGATATGTCGCATGGACTCGGAGCCGAAGTCGTTTACCTTGACCGCTGACGCGAAGCGTCTGTCGGTACCGCCGCGTGCATCTGGTATCTCCACGATGTCGCCTTCATGGATCGGGGTGTCGACGGCAAAGAAGCCGGCCTCGGGCTGAACGAGCGCCTCCACCGTCAGCCGACTCTCGTCGGGGGTGCCCTCGCAATGGATGACCTCCACCTGCTTGGAACCGATCATCATGAACCCGGGACGCATGACATAAGTATGGACGACGGCTGACCCGCTCTTGACGATCTCTGAAGCCGCTTACCAAGACGGAGGCTTCGCATGCGTGAGTTGGCCTGGCGCCGAGTGGCGCGTTGCCTTCGGCTGCGAAGGCCCGTACGGCATCGACATGCCCGCTCACGCCGCGCAGTCAAAGTGTTGACAGGCAGCGCCCACGAAGGATTGCTCATTTTCCGTAACAGCCGCTGCCTCGCTTCCGCTTTGAGGTTGCCGTCGGGCGAGCTGGCAGGCGTAACGCTCACCAAGTTGTCGCGGCCAGACAGAAGATGACGGTCCCGGCGCGGTCACAATGAGCAACGCCAATGCTCATAGCGAGTGGCGCATCTCAGCGGAGGGAGCCAGGCCGATTGCGGAGAGCCGGGATTCCAGCAGGGCGAGGGTGCGCCGGGCGGCGTCGGGCCTGCCGAGCCGGGCCTGGATGGTCATGATCTTCTGGTAGAGGGCCTCGTTGTACGGGTCGTGGGTGAGCGCGGTTTCCAGGGTGGCAAGGGCCTGCTCGGGGTCACCCGGCTGGAGGATGTCGGCGGCGCGGGCCAGGGCGTCGACCGCGCGGCGGCGGGCCGGCTCGGCGTGGCGTTCGGCCCACTCGTAAGTGGCGCCGTCGGACAGCGGCCCCTGGTACAGCGAGATGGCGTGCCGCAGGGCGGCGAGCTGGTCCTGGCCGCTGGCGGCCTCCCGGGCGCGGTCGAGGGCGGCGTCGAACTGCCACAGGTCCACCTCGATCAGCGACGGGTCGAGCCGGTAGCGTTCCGCCGCCAGGACGATGAACATGGGCGCGCGCAGGCCGGTGGCCGTTCGCAGCATCTCACGGGCCTTGCGCATGGCCAGATGACGCTGGGTGGCCGCATACCGGGAGCTGGATTCGGGCCACAGCGCCTCGCTGATGCCCTCACCGGTCACTCCCTCGGGGTTGACCGCCAGGTAGGCCAGCAGCTCGCGGGCCTTGCGCAGGCCGCCGCTGATCTCCTGGCCGCACGCGGTGATCCGCAGCCGCCCCAGCACGCTGATCAGCACCGGCTTTGCCGTCCTGGGCGGGCTGGCCGTGACGAGCGTGCCGACAGCCGGTGCCGCGGATTCGGCCACGGGGCCGGCCTGCGCGGCCGGCGGCCCGCCGCCGGGCGGGGCCACCATCGCCCCCGGTGGCTTGGCAGGAGCGGGACCGGGGCGCGGCGACCGCCCGGCAGGCCGCGGGCCGGGACCGCGAGCGCCGGGGCTGGCGTCACCGGGATCGCCTTCTCCGGCGGCTGCCTGGCTGCCGGCGCCGCCAGGACCCTCCGGGGTTGCCCTCTCCGGCTCAGGAGCGGCGGCGCCTTCGGCGTCCTGGCCGGGCCGGGCTCCGGGCGGGCGGGGCTGGTCATCGGCGAGGTGGCCCTGCGCGCCGCGGAGCATGCTCAGCATGGCCGCGGTGTCGGCGGCGGTCAGGTGAGACGCCCAGATCCCGGCCAGGCCGGCGTCGCCGGCCTCGGTCACCTCTCCGCCGGCTCCGATGTGGCAGGTGATCCCTGACGGCCAGTCGCCGAGCAGGATGCCAGTGATCCCGGCGGCGCCAGCGTCGAGGATCGCGCGGATCCGGGGCGCGGATACAGCGTCGGGCGGCACGATCAGCGCGAGCGGCGGCGGGCTGTCCTCACCGGCATCGAGGAGCCGCAGGCGGCGGGTGATCTCGGTTTCGGCGTGGTCCAGCGCGGCGGCGAGGCCGGGGGTGATGACAAGGCCGTCGGGAAGCCCGGGGGTCACGCCAGGGACCCGGGCCGCCGGCGGATCGCGGTCGCCGGTGAGCTGGCGGAATTCGGCTGCGGGGATGATGACCCTGGCCGGAGCGTGCCCGCCGGCGGGGGCGGACGCGGCCAGCACTCCGATCATCAGGGCACGTGCGGTGGCGTGCGCACCCGGGCCGGTCAGGCCAAGGCCCCCGGCGGCGATCGCGGCCAGCGGGATCTCGGCGCTGCCCCGTGTGCCGAACACGACGGTGCCGGCCGGCTGCGGCCGGGCAGGCGGCGCTGGCGGCATGTATTCCTCGTCAGGAGGGAGGGCGTTGTCCGGCTGGCCGCGGCTAGTTCCGGCGGGACGAGCGAGTCCCGGTGGGGCAAGCGGCGCGGGCAGCGGCCCGCTGGCGGTGCCGCCGGCCGCGCTGGTGCCGTGCGCGGCGATCTGGTGGCCGTCACCGGAGACCGGGCCAGCGGGCTGCCAGACGGCGCCGGCGGGTGCCCCGAACTCGTCCAGTCCCTCATCGTCGCCGGTCCTGCCTGGCCCGGGGATCATGTCGCCGGGTTCGGGGTCGTCGGGCCAGGGTTCGCCGCGGGCTTCGGCTGCGTCGGCGGCCAGGCTGCGCAGGTGCGCCCGCCGCAGGGCGGTGATGGCCTCGGGGAGCGGCGGTTCGGCTCGCTCGTCGGGGCTGGGCCAGCGCGGGACGAAGGCACGGCGCCGGTGCAGGCGCCAGGCCACCATGGCCGCGCTGATGGCGGCGGCGAGCGTGATGCCGACCAGGCCGCCGCCGGGCAGGTGGACTTCAGATGGCCGTTCACGCCGCTGGTGCGCGGGGGCGTGGCCGGCCGGGTGCGGTGTCCGGGTGCGCGGGCCGGGCAGCTGGTGGTGCTGGCCTGGTTCCTGCCCGGAGCGCGCACCGGGGCTCCGGTCGTGATCAGGCTCCTGCGGCCGGCCAGGCAGCGACGGGGCCGGCCGGGACCGGGCCGGCGGGTGGTGCCTGGCTGGCAGGCCTGCGGGCTGCGGCAGCGCGAGCACCCATCCGGGGTAGATCAGGTCCGGGTCGGTGAGACGGCCGCCGCCGGGCTGCGGCTTGCCGCGGTTGAGGTCGTAGATCTGCTGCCAGCGCTCGCCGTCGCCGAGGAACCGGGCGGCGATGTCCCATAGGTTGTCACCCTCGGTGACCCGGTAGACCTGCGGGCGCTGCGGCGCGTGCCCGGGGACGGCCAGGCCGCGGCTGCCGCCTGGACCCTGGGCGGCGGCGAGCACCGCGGCCGGGGCGGCGGGCGGGGGACCGTCCAGCAGCGGCGGCATCGCGCGAGTGGCGAGGACCGCGTGCAGCGCGGGGCGGGGCGCGGGCTGCGGCAGCGGGACTGAGGTCAGGATGACGGCGCTGACCAGGGCGGCGGCGAAGCCCTGGATCGGGGCGATGACTGGCAGCCGGGGCGTGTGGCCGCCTCGCGCAACGGCTGCGGCCTCGATGATTACCGACACGGTGAATGCCAGCCACAGCAGCCAGGTCAGGCCGGCCAGGGCCTTGATGATCGCGTCGTTGGTGAGCGGGCTGGTGAGGAACATCCGGGTGCCGGCCCAGGTTGGCAGGCGGCGTGGCAGCGGCCAGCCCACGTACACGGCCAGCGCGTACGGCACCCCGCCCAGCATCGCCGCTGTCAGGGTGAGCGCCCCGGTTGCCCGCAGCGCCGGCCACGCGCGGCCGACGGGCACTCTCATGGGATGACTCCATTAATGCCGCGCTCCGGGATGGCGCTGGCCGAGGCGTGCACGGTGATCGAGCCCAGCCCGGCCGCGTCCAGGATCTGCATCTGCTGGGTGACGGTGACGTCGACGGTGACGACGTTCCCGGTCACCTGCACGCTGCCCTGGTAGCCGGTGGCGGCAAGGTAGCGGTGGCTTGCCGCGGCGGCCTGGGTGGGATCGAGGACCAGGGTGCCGTTCTGCCGGTAGGTGGTCAGGTTGATGGCCTGGGCGCCGGCGCGGGCGGCTTGCTGGGCTTCATTGAGGGCGCGCTCGCGGGCGGCCAGGGTCAGGCCGCCGTCGAGGACCAGGCCGGCGACCAGGATCAGCGCGACGGTCATGACCACGACGAACACGGTGATCTGCCCCCCATCGCCGGAGCGGGGAGGAGGCCAGCGGCCCCGGCGGCGGCTGGTCATGGCCCGGCTCCGCGGAAGACGTCGATGGGGGCGGAGGCCTGGGCGGTGAGGGTCTCGGCGCCGGGCAGGTGCAGCAGCGCCAGTCCTGAGAGGGAGACGGTGCAGGACACGCGGACGGTGACCTGCCCGCCTGGCCGGAACGCGGTCGTGTCGGTGCTGACGGCGAGGCTCGCGCAGGTGAGGTGCTGGCTGGCGAGCGCGGAGGAGGAGACCGCGGTGGCCTGGCCGGCGGCCGAGGCCGGGTCGCGGGCCAGCGAGGCGGCTCGGGCGGCCTGCGCGGCGGCGCTGGCGACTTCCAGCCGGCCCTGGACTAGCCGCCCGGCGGCGACGATCAGCATCAGCAGCAGCACCAGCAGAGGGGTGACCAGCGCCAGTTCCACCGCCGCCGAGCCCTGATCCGTGTGCTCGTGGCGGCGGGGGCGGCCAGCCAGCCGGAGGGCCATGGGTTCACCTCTGCGTGGCGGGGACGAACCGCTCGACCGGGCCGGTCACGGTGACCGTGACCGGCAGGCCCAGGATCGTCACCGTGACGGTGGTGGCGGTGCGGGTCACGCTCACGTGCGGGCTGAGGAGGATGGCACCGCCGATCTGGCCGAGCACCTGCCTGGCCCGGGCCTGCCCGGCGGCGGCGGTGCCGCCCTGGACGCGGGCGGCGGCGAGCGCTTCCTCGGCGGTGGCCTGGGCCACGTGGGTGGCGTGCGCCCAGATCCCGAACTGGATCACCAGCAGGATCAGCAGCATCAGCAGCGGCGTGGCGACCACGATCTCCGCCGACCCCGCCCCCCGGTCACCGGCAAGCCGGCGCCGGGCGGCACGCAAGACGCGCGTGGCGGTCATCCGAAGTTCAGGCCGTTGGCCTTGGCCAGCACCTTCGCGGCGATGATCGCGATCGCGGCCAGGGCCATGGCGACCAGCAGCGCGATCACGACCACCGTCTCGGTGGTGTACCCGGCATCTTTGCCGCGTTTCAGCTCGATTATGGCGGCGGCCAGGTGGGCTCGGATCAGGGCCCAGATGGCGCGCGGCGGTCCGGTGCCGGGCACGGTCATCCTCCTTAATGGCTCACAGGCCGGTGAGAACGTGAACGATCGCGGGGAACCCGACGAGCACCAAGAAACCGGCGAACAGCAGCACCAGCGGCAGGCTCATCCGCTCGGTAGCGGCCTCCGCCTGGGTCTCGGCGGCGGCGAGCTGATGGGCCCGCAGGGTGGCGGCCTTGGCGGCCAGGCTGGTCTTGACCTTGGCGCCTTCGGTGCCGGCCAGGGTGATGCTGCCGGCCAGCTCGCCCATCTCGGCGATGCCCAGCTCCTGGCCGAGGGCGGCCAGATGGGACCAGGGCGGCTGGCGGGTGATCCGGGCGGCCTCCAGCGCGCCGCGCAGCCGGGCGAACGCCGGGCCGGTGCCGACGGCGGAGGCGCTGGTGAGGGCCTGCTCGATCCCGGCGCCGCCCGCGAGGGAGATCACGACCAGGTCCAAGAACGCCGATAGGGCGTGGCGGAAGTCGTCCCGGCGCCGGGCCGCCTCGGCGCGCACACTCAGGTCCGGCAGCATGAACCCCGCGGCACCCAGGATCACCGACGCGGCGGCGGGCAGCTGCCAGCCCAGGCTCACCCCGCCCAGCGCGAGGATTGCGGTGGTGGCAGTGGGAAGCAGCAGCCCGGTAATCGCGGCGGTGGCCTGCTCCGCGAGCAGGCGCCCGGGCGTGCGGCCGAGCACCGCCAGGTCGGACCGGACCCGGTCGCCAGGCAGGCCCAGGCCGGCCAGGACGGCGGCGAACGGGCGGCCTGCCCGGGCTGCCCACCCGCCCTCATCGGCGGGCGGCCCGGGCGCGGGCTGGGCCGGCCGGGTCAGGGCGGCGAGCACCGCAGCCAGCGGAGGCCGGGCCGGGGCGAGCCCGAACGCGATGGCTGCCAGGCCGAGCCCGAAGCCGGCTCCTAGCATCAGCGCCGCGGTCACGACTGCTCCCTGGGCGGGCGGCCGAGAGCGGCGAGCTGGGTGAGGAAACGCTGGGGCTCGCCGAACCGGGCGATCTTGCGCAGCAGCCAGAACGCTCCGGCGAACAAAGCGCCGACCAGAGCGAGCACGACCTGCCCGGCCGCCGAGTCATACGGCTGGAGGAACGCGCGGCTGAAGACCAGCAGGCCCAGCACCAGCGCCATCGTGGCGGTGATGATGATCCGCACCGCGGTGCGGACCCTGGCCCGCCCGGCGGCGATCCGCATCCGCATGCCCGCGTGCGCGCGGGCGGTCTCGGCCAGGTTGCCCAGCAGCTGCCCCAGGTCGCTGGCCTGCTGCTGGGCGGCCAGCAGCAGCGCCGCGACGACCAGATCCCCTGTGGGGTCAGCCAGGTCGGCGGCGAACTCCCTCAGCGCGGCCGGGAGGCGTTCGCCTTGCCGCATCCGGACCGCCAGGGCGGTGACCTGATCCCGGATCGGCTCGGGGGCGACCGGCTGGGTGGCCAGCAGCGCCTGCTCCAGGCCCGCCGCGGCGGCCAGCGTGTCGCGCAGCGACTCCGCCCACGAGGCGATGGCCTCGATCTGGGCGACCTGCCGGTTATGGTCGCGGTCAGGGCCGGCGATGCCGGGCAGCCACCACGCCGCGATCCCGGCCAGCAGCGTGCCCGCCGGCCAGCGGGTGGCCACCGCGACCACAGCCGCGGCCAGCACGGCGCCGGCCATCCGAAGGCGCCCGCCCGGCCCGGCCAGCCCAGCCGCGTGCCCGGCCAGGTGCCGCCACTTCGGCCAGGGCGGCACATCTGTGCGGCGCAGGCCCGTCACTGCCAGGACCAGCCCGAGCCCGGCGCCGGCTCCCAGCAGCCCTGCGGCCGCCGCGCTCCCGCCCATCACAAGCCCCCCACCGGGTCGTGGCCGGCCGCTGCCAGCTCCTCGGCCGTGACGGACCGCAGCGGGGCCGCGGCAACCGCGCGGCGGTCCGGGCCGGGGGCGTAGATCTCGTTGGAGACGACCTGCCGGCCATCGGCGTCAGTTACCTCGCGGATGCTGGAGACCACCCGCTGCCCGCCGGGGGCGTAATCAAGCTGGACCACGAAGTGCACCGCGCCGGCGATCAGCAGGTTGGTGTCTTCCAGCCGCAGGTGCTCTTCGGTCTGGGCGGCGTAGGCGGCCAGCTTCATGAACGCTCCCCGGGAGGAGGAGGCGTGCAGGGTGGTCATCGACCCGTCGTTGCCCTGCGACATCGCGTTGAGCATCGGCACGACCTCGCGGCCGCGTACCTCCCCGACGATCACCCGGTCCGGCGACATCCGCAGCGCCCACCGCACCAGCTCGGCCAGGCTCACCTCCCCCTGTCCCTCCACGTTCGGCTCCCTGGCCTGCAACGCCACCGCATCCGGGTGAGCGTCGGTGTCGCGGTCCAGGCACAGCTCAAGGGAGTCCTCGATGGTGATCAGCCGCTCATGCGGGCCGATCGCCGACGCCAGGGCGCGCAGCAGCGTGGTCTTGCCGACCGCCGTGCCGCCGCTGATCAGGATGTTCTTACGGGCCCGCACCGCCGCGGCCAGGAACGCGGCCACCTCGCCGCTCATCGTGCCGTTGTGCACCAGGTCCGCCAGGGTGGCCGCGGCCAGCCGGTCACGGCGGATCGCCACGCACGGCCGGGCGGCCACCGCCATCACCGCGAACAACCGCCCCCCATCGGGCAGCGGCACCGACAGCCGGGGACAGCCGCGGTCGAACCGGCGTTCCTTGATCCCCGCACGGGCGGCGATCGCCCGGACCAGGTCCTCCAGCTCGGCGTCCGAGGCCGCCACCGGCGGAACGCGCTCGCGGTGACCGTCCGCGTAGCGGACAAACACCTGGTCGCAGCCGTTGGCGTTGACGTTCTCCACCAGCGGGTCATCCAGGTACGGCTGGAAGCCACCCAGGCCGCACAGCGCGTCGAACACCGCCCGTTCCAGCCGTGCCTCCGTGTCGGCGGCCAGCGGCGGTATCCCCGCCGCGAGCGCGCGGGCCGCCTCGCCGTCCAGCACCTCGCGGATCACCCTGCGGCACAAGACAACCCGGTCCCCGGCGGTTAGCCGCCCGCTGCCCGCCTGCCCGGCCGCGCTGGCCTCGGCCGCCATCCGGGCTGCGGCCTCGGCCCTTACCCGTTCGGCCAGCCCGCCGTCGTGCTCGCCGGCCAGCGGGAGGCCAGCGGCCGCCTGCCCGTCGCCAACCCACCCTCGGGCGATGCCGGCCGTCATCTGACGGTCACCTCCGCGGGCGCGATCGCCCGCCCGGCTAGCGTCGCGTCCTGCCCGCCCGCGTCCCCCGGGCCCGGAACAGGACCCGGTCCTGGCGGCAGCGCCCCGGCCACCACGGCGGCCAGGTCCCGGGCCGCGCGGACCAGCGGCAGCCGCCGCCCTGCCCTGGCCGGCTGCCCGCGGCCGGCCAGCAGCGCCGCCACGCCGCGCGGGTCAGCGGGCATGCTGGCCAGCACCGGGACGGCGAGCGCCTGCGATATCTCGGCTGCCGGGTACGCCGGATCGCCGCGCGGCAGCCCGGCACCGGTGACCAGGACCAGGCCGGCCGCCTTCGCGTGCTGTGCGATCGCCTCCAGCCGCCCGGCCAGGTGGGCCAGGTCGCTCAGGCTGGGCCTTGTCACGACCAGCACCACGTCCGCCAGCACGCCGGACTGCGCGGTCACGGCTCCCGGGTCCAGCCGCCCGCAGTCGGCGATCACAACCTCTTCCCCGCCGGCGGCCTCGGCGGCCAGGCGCCGCAGCACCCCGGCGGCGGACAGTGTCCGCAGGCACGCGCCGGCCTGCTCGGCCCCCGGCGGGGCGGGCAGCACGTGCAGTCCCCCGGCCAGCTCGCGGGCGAACGGCCAAGGCGAATGACCGGACTGCGGGCGGCGGGCCGCCGCGGCCAGCCCGGGCCCAGCCGTATCTCCAGGTCCCCGCCGGCCGGGTCGAGCTCGGCGAGCAGCCGCCGTGGCGCGGGCCATGCCGCGGCCAGGGCCAGCGCCGTGGTGGTCACGCCTGGGGAGCCCTTCAGCGATGTCAGCGAGATCAGCGGCATCACTGGCCTCCGCTCGCGGGGACGGCGGCCAGGTCGATCTGCCCGGTGGCCGCGGCGGCGGCGATCTGCGGCATCGCGTCCTGGGACACCTGCAGTTCCACGACCACGGTGCCGGGCGCGGCCGGCTGCGAGCTGACCGACACCACGAGCGCCCGGCCCACCGGCAGCGCTGCCTGCGCGCTGCTCGCCGCGCCGGCCGAGCCTCCGGCAGACGGTCCGGCTGGGGTGGCCAGCACGTCGACGGTGTCTCCTGGCGCAAGGTCCGGGGGGAACTGGCCGGCCTTGACCGCGACGCCCAGCATCGCCTGTCCCGCTGACGGCGGCGCGGCGCC
>WNFJ01451066.1_pt3 | contig 14310 bp, 9 predicted proteins | sample 5400461 | NCBI WGS metagenome assembly WNFJ01 (sample SAMN13153349, study PRJNA577476) | soil metagenome | isolation source: 115 cm saprolite on Douglas fir-dominated hillslope | place: USA:California | collected 2013-09-17 | reverse complement strand
TGTGCCGATCTTCGCCAGCCCGAGGACGGGGGGCGGATAGTGGCAGTAAGTGGAAACGCCGACGACGCGGTCTCCCAGACCGAGGGCGAACAGCGACTCGGGGAGGCTCGGCGATGTAGACACGATTCGTGCCGGCTGCGCGAACGCAGCCAGCGCCAACATCATCCCTGGAAAGAGTCGTCGTATCATCGGTCAGAATCCGTAGCTCAGCCCTCCTAACACGGTGCCCTGTGCCGCTAGCCATCCATTTTGGTAGTAGCGCTGATTGAACACATTATCCGCCTTGCCGTACAGCCGCAGCGAGCGCCGCTCGCCTTGCCACAATCGGTAGCTTGCAACCAGCGTACCTTTAGTGAAGCCTGGGAACTCAAACGGCCGTGACCGCGTCCCGGCAAAGAAGGACGTGTAGTAGACGCCGCTACGGAATAACGAGAATGTAATGTCGAGCTTGCGACCCCAATACTTGCTGGCCACGAGTGACGCCGTATGTGCCGGCACTCCGAAAATCTTCCAAAACCCAGCGACCGAAATATCACGATCCGTATTCTCATTGACGTAGGTATACGAACCGGAGAGACTCAACGTCTTGAGTGGACGCGCCTCCACGCCCAACTCCACCCCGCGCGCGGCCGTAGGGATCGGTAGCGGGCCTGATCACGCCGCTGGAATCGAAGGCCGTGATGGAAACTACGCGCGTGTAGAACCAGGTGGCTGAGAGTCTCACACGGTTGGTGAACACGTACTGATCGACGCCACCATCGAGAGAGTTGTACCGGTCCGGTGAGAGCCGCGGATCGCCGTAAGCAGTGAACACCGTCTCTCCGTTGACCGGATTACTGGAGAAGCCGCCGCCGAAGCGCTCATAGAGCGAGGGTGCGCGATATGCGTTGCCGAAATGGGCCCGCAGTTTCGTATTCGACGCCGCGATCAGGTAGGCAGCGGAAACATCGCCCGTGAGTGCCCTGGCCGGCGCCGTCAGGGTCACCGAAGCATATGGGCTGGCAAGACCGGTGTATGCGAACCTGGGGTTGGCCAGCCGGAAGTTCTGGCCGCGCCCCGAAACTGAAACCTGCAGCCGGCGCCGCAGCAGGCTGAGCTGGCTGGCGAAGTATCCGGCATTGGAGTTTTCGTGAATATGACTGCGTTCGGTGAATAACCGCGGCGCGGGAAGATTATTGGTCTGCGTATCGAAGTACCCCTCGCGCTCGAATTCGTACCCGACCGTTACGCTCATCCAACTCGTCAACTGTCCGTTGCCCTGAACATTCAGAGTATCGATATCGCCCACGTACCTGCTGTAGTTGGATACCGGGGGCTGTGAACCGGTGCCTCCGGGGCCGTTTTGATAGACGCGTGAGGTGTGCACGCGCTGGTAACTGGCCTGCCAGCCGGCGCGCGGCGAGAGGGCCTGCCTGAAAATGAAAGCGCCTGTGTAGAAGCGGGAGGCACGCCGGCTATCCGGATCATCACGCCCGGGAATGAACGTCACTCCGGTGTAGTCGGGTGTGCCGCCGCCATTCAGAATCGCTACGTTCGCCGGCGACAAAGGGATCGCCGGAATGACGCCGCTGGCGGGGAAGTTTGCGCACGGAATGCCGGTAGTGGTGGGGCTGGTATTGGTCTGGACGAAATCGTCCGATCCCCATAAGCGTCCTGTCAGACTGATCGTCGGTAGCACGTCATACCGCACGAGCCCCTGCCCGCCCGTGCTGCGATTTGCGTCGTGTCCATCAATCCCGCTCATGACATTGAGGTGCAACAGCCCGGCCGAGTACTTGAGCCGGTCGCCCAGCGCTCCTCCGCCGAGAGTACCGCGAGTTCGCAGCATGCCCAGCGACCCTCCTTCTAATTGCAAATCGCCATGCAGAGGCGCGCCGCCATCCTGAGTCACGATATTTACGACGCCCGCAACCGCGTTCGATCCATATAGCGAAGAGGCCGAGCCGCGAAGCACTTCAATGTGGTCGGGGGCCACGATGTTAAGCGTGGACATAAAGGAGCTGGAATCGCCTTGTGTTGTACTGGCGTCGCGAAATCGCAGGCCGTCCACCAGCACCGCGGCGGCGTCGGATCGCAGCCCTCGAATCCGGATGCTGGTGTTCTGTCCGGGACCGCCGCCGTTAGTCACCACCACTCCCGGAACTGTGCGCAAGGTGTCGCTCAGCGCATACTCGTTGCGGTTTCGAATCTCCTCCTGGGAAACGATGCTGACGGCCTTCGAGATTTCATCCAGCTTTTGCGGCGCTCCGGCCGCGGTCACAACCACCGAATCATTGACACCCGCTACTTGCAGCACGAAGCCGGCGGCGAAATCGCCGCTCTTCAATTCGATGTCTCTGGCGGCGCTTTGAAATCCCTCTTTATCGATTTGCAGCAGAAAACTGCCCGGGGCGAGCCGCTCAAACAAGAAGCGGCCGTCCGCATCGGTCGAACTGCGGATCGGGGCGCCGGCGTCCTGCCGGAAGAGGCGGACCTGAGCCTCGGCAACGGACTTGCCCTGGGGGTCTTTGACCACTCCCTCAACCTTCATTCCCGCTTGCGCGAATAGCGACGCGGCCGCTAAGGCCGTCGCCAAAAGCATTCTGATCATTATGAATCCTTTCGATGAAAAACGTAGACCGGGGAGCCGTCCGCGCTGCAAAGCAATTCGGCGCGGATGCGGAAAACCTCTTCGAGCGTTCGCGTGGTAACGATCTCGCTGCGCGGCCCGGAAGATGCGATCCGTCCGGATGCGATCAAAACAGCTTGAGACGCGTACCTCACCACCGCGTTCAGATCGTGCGTCGCCAGCACAACCGCCTTGCCGGCTCGCGCGAGCGCCGCGCATAGATCCAGAATGCGGATAGCGTGCTCCACATCCAGATTGGCCGTGGGCTCGTCCAGCAGGATAAACTCCGGCTGCACCGCCAGGCTGCGCGCGATTACCACCCGCTGGCGCTCACCGCCGGAGAGTGTATTGACCGCGCGCTCGCGCAATTCAGCAACGCCGCACCACTCCATCGCCTCTTCGATCGCCCGACGATCTGCGGCAGCCGGGCGCTCGAATCGCCCACGATGCGGGTACCGGCCCATTGCGACGATCTCGGCCACTGTGAACGAAAAATCCAGCCTGTTGTCCTGCGCCACGAAAGCAATCCGTTGTGCGATCGCACGCCGCCCTAGCGTGCCAAGCGGTTTTCCGCCTAATGTAACGGAGCCCTCGGAGACAGCCCAGATTCCGGCCAGCGCGCGCAGTAGCGTACTCTTCCCGCTGCCGTTGGGGCCCGCAATCGCCGTGAACGTGCCCGACTCCACGCGCAAGTCCACGCCATCGAGAATTCGCCGGCCTCCGCGAGCAACCGCGACACCGCTAGCTTCAAGTGAGTTCATGACGCACTCACATCCCGGTGCCGGCGCAGTAAAAGGGCGATAAAGATCGGGCCGCCCAGCAGCGCCGTGACCACGCCCAACCGGATCTCCACCGGCGGATGAAGTGTACGCGCCGCAAGGTCGCACAAGATTAGAAAAGTGGCGCCGGTCAGTCCACTCGCGGGAAGCAACCTGCGGTTTGCGGGCCCCACCACCAATCGAACCGCATGAGGCACCACAAGTCCGACAAATCCAATCATCCCGGCCACCGCTACGCATGCGCCCGTCAGCATCGCCGCCGTCAACGCCAGGACCCGTTTCGACGCTTCGATATCCAACCCAAGGGCAACGGCACTCTCTTCCCCCTGCTGAAGAAGATCGAGATCGCGCGCCTGTAGGATTGCAGCCAACATTCCCAACACGACAAACGGCCCGCACAACCAGACGTGAGTCCAGGACCGCGCGTCCAGCCCGCCCATCGTCCAGAAGATGATCTCCTGCGCGATCTGCCAGTTGACGATGTTGACGGAGAGCAACAGGCTCGACGCGGCGCTCAGTAACGATGTAGTGGCGATTCCAGCTAGCAGCAGCGTGCCCAGCGGCGTCACACCGCCGCGTGTCGCAATTGCATAGACCACGATCAATGCAAGAAACGCCCCGGTCATCGCCGCCAGCGGTACCGACACGACGCTCCTGGCGCTCCACCCTGCGACAAAGGCGATGACGGCGCCGAGCACGGCGCCCGAGCCAGTGCCCACCAGCGCCGGCTCCGCCAGTGGATTGCGAAAGAGAGCCTGCATCACCGCGCCCGCTCCAGCGAGGCCCATCCCCACGAAGCCCGCGACAATCACGCGGGGTACACGGATCAGCCATACGATCACGATGTCGGACCGGGTAACTCCCGCGGTAGCAACCCAACCTGCGGGCAGCAGCTTCACGCCGGCCACGCGCAAAATCGTCGCCCAGTCGATGTAGGTGCTGCCAACCCCAATGGCGGTGAGCACGCTCATCGAGAAAAGCGGTATGAGAACCGCGTAACAGAGCGCCACTCGGCGGCTATCCATAGATCGCCTCCGCCATCGCGGTGACCAATAGCGTGGTGAACGGCGACGTGGGCAGGAATACGTTAAATTCGACCACGAGAATGTGACCGTCGCGGGCGGCTTGCGTTACCGCGATAGCAGGGTCCGCCATCAACGCCGCCATCATCTCCCCGGTCTTGCCCCGATTCGCCCCAGCGACAATCCATTCCGGGTTCCAGCGGACAATCTGTTCGTTGTTGATCGCATCGTAGCCCTTCAAACCGCCTTCGGCGCCGACGTTGATCCCTCCCAGGGTGCGCACCACGTCGTCGAACAGGGTGGCCGACCCATAGCTGGAATGGCCGCTGAAGCCGAGAATGCGAGGCGGCCTGACGCCGGGCTTGCGCCTGCCCTTGGCGCTCTCGATCGCGCTCCAGAACCGATTCACTTCTTTGGCGGCCGCCTCGTCCTCGCCAGTCAGGTACCCGGTGAGACGAATCGTCTCCGCCACCTGCGCCAGGGTCGTAAATGTGGTGAACACCCGGTAAATGGGCACTTGTGTGGAACGCACCAATGCGCAGAAATCCGCCCGCGAGCTATTCGAGACCAGGAGCAGATCAGGGTCGAGCCGCAGCACCCGCTCGGGATCGGTCGCAACCGCTGGCCGGAATTTTTGCACTTCCCGGTAGACGTTGCTGATGTTCGGCAGATACGCGCTCTCGCTCACTGCCACCACTCGATTCGGCGGCGCCACCGTGTACACATACTCGTCGATCGACCAATATTGCGACACGATACGCAGCGCAGGCCTTGCCACGCGCACCGTAAAGGCGTCGCTATCCACGGCGTCGCGCGGGTACTTGAGCGGACCAGTGCGAATCGCCGTATTTCCGTAGCTCGCGCCGGCTCGATTGATTTGCAGTCCAGCGTCGGGCGGGACAAAATGCTCCACAGCCGCTGCGATTGTGCATACCAGGATGGCCAGCACAACCGACGGTGCGAAGCGCCCCATCTTCACCATGCACGTGACCAGGGTGGACCGCTCTTGCCGTTGATCTCGCGCAATGAGTTGCTAACTCCGGCGCCCAGCTCCACCTTTCGAGCGAAGAGCCATAGCAAATCGGAGAGGCGATTCAGATAGGCGAGGATGTTCGGTTCCACCGCCTCGCCGGACTCGATCAGACGAACCACCGAGCGCTCGGCACGACGGCACACCGTGCGGGCCAAGTCGTAGGCGGCGCCTGCAACTGTCTCGCCCGGTAAAGACCAGTCCGATAGCAGCCCTTCCGTCGCCTCGAGTTCATGCACCTGCCGGGTCAGTTCATCCACGCTTTCCAGCGGGAGCGGAACCTGTGGTTTACTGCTATGGGGTGGAGTTGCCAGCGCGGATCCGAGGCGGAATAGTTCGCGCTGAATCAGCTTTGTGCGCTCGCGAAGGTCCGCATCCTCGCACATCGATCGCGCCAACCCCAACGCGGAATTTAGTTCGTCGACCGTGCCGTAAGTCTCGACTCGTAGGCAAGATTTGGAAACGCGGATGCCGCCGGCAAGACCGGTCTCACCGCCGTCGCCGCGCTTGGTTGCAATGCTCATACACTCTGTCCTCCTGAATTCGGCGACAGACTGCGAGCGAAAGAGGAATCATCCGAGGTGCAAGGGCGCGAGTTGGAGTGAGGATGAATCGCATTCTTTCCGTTCTCCGCAGAAAGGTGGCCGACTATACCTCAGGTAGGTCTCCTGGCTTGGAGGGTTGCAGCCGAAGCTGCCGGATCGCTTCGCCTTCCCCGATCTTTCGACCAAGTGGCGTAATGAAGCGATTGCCCTCACTCACAGTGGCGGGACCGCGCCGGTTTCACACCGGACTTCCCTTTTATGCCCCCAACGGGCACCTGAGCTAATTCAGTATGACCGATACAGAATTCCAATTGCAATAGCGACGGCCAGAATTCCGGTCACGGTGATGAGGATGGCCGCACGATGAAAATCCCTCTTTTCGCCGGCGGGAACATCATTTGGGTCGCCCAGCCACGTGTCGGTCACCAATTGTCCGCCGGCCCAGATCGGACCGATCAGCCGTCGCTCCAGTGCGCCCGCGGTGGCAGCCTCGCTCCAGCCTGAATTCGGGCCCGGCACGATGGCGTGCTGCCGCCAGCCCACTATCAGACTCTTGCGCCCGGAGTAGCCCGGCAGCATCCAGGCGACCGCGCTGAGCAGCAGCCACGTGATGCGCGCCGGAATCCAATTCATCAAATCGTCCGTGCGTGCGCCGCACCATCCAAAACGGAGATACTTTTCCGTTTTGTAGCCAACCATCGAATCCATGGTGCTCACCATTTTGAATACGACTAGTCCGGGCAGACCGCCCAACACGTACCAGAACACGGGGCTCACGAAACCATCGGTGAGGTTCTCACTCAGACTCTCTATCGCCGCCCGCGTACACGCTGCGCCGTCCATTCTTGCGGTATCGCGGCCCACCAGCTTGGCAACCGCGAGCCGCGCCGCCACCAGATCGCCAACGGCCACCGCGCGTTCCACGTCCCAGCCATGACGCAGAAGGTCGCGTAATGCCAGTAGGCTATAGATCAGAAACACGCTGACCATCGACGCGGGCGCGGCCGGCATCGCGGCGACTGCCAATGAGACTCCACCCGCCCAGACAGAGGCGAGAATGAGGAATAGGGCGATGCCTCCGCCGTACCCATCGAATCCGAATTTGCGTAGCGCGTTCTCCGTGCGCGTGAGCGTCCACCCGATCAGCCGCACCGGATGGGCCGGATAGTTTGGGTCGCCCACCAGCAGATCCAGCAGGACTCCCACCGCGAGAAACCACGGGTTCGGCGTGAGGTTCAGGAATGCCACTTCGCGGCCCACCCGAGAGCGATCGCATGCAATACCAGGTGCATGGGATCCTCATCCTTGAGTTGCGCTCGAAACTCGCCCCATCGCTGGGTCTGTGCGGACAGGCTCGCCGCCATGACTGCCGCCTGCTGCCGCAGCGCCTCAACCCCGGCGCTTTCCGGAAGGGTGCCGTAGCGGATTCGATCGAGCACCGCGGCGAAGGCATAAGCAGCCGCGCCGGTCAAGGGCTCGTAGTATACCGCCTTGCTGTTTTTCTGAAGCAGTTCGAGTTCGCGTTCCGTCAGGTAGGGTGCGATGTCGTCGAAAAATTTCTCTTCCCGCAGCCCGAAACGCGTCAAGGCTGTGAAGATACTGCGCGTGTAGCTCAGTTCCAGGCCGTTCTGCCAGCGCAGCGCCTCCAGTGTCGCGTCGCGCACCGCACTGCCAATCAACTCGCCAAGCTTCACATGGGGGCTGGCGGACGTCAGCGGTGTCGCACCGTAGGCGGGCGCAGCGATCGCGAACTGATCCGTACCGGTCCCGGTCGCAGGGTCGCCCGAATACAGGCTGCGAACCGCGAGTCGCTGGAGCGCGGCAGTCTTGGCCTCCGTCATGGTTACGACGGCCCGCGCCATCGCCCCCATTGTCAGCGGACGATTAATCAGGAGCAAGGTGTTGATGGTGCCATTTACCTTTTCCCACTCTGCCTCATTCTCGCGCCAACTGGCGGGATCGCCGGCACACGTCGCATTACCCTGCACGCCCGCGGTCACTGCGGCGGTCACCTCCAGTCCCCGGTCTTCCCGTACCACCACAGCAGCATAGTTCATATTCGCCGCCGTACCCAGTAGTGCGACCTGGTCGGCGGGCAGTCCGATTTCGCCGCAAACCAGGTTGTGATAGGCCTCCTGTCCCATTCCCTTGATCAGGTCGTGACGCTCGAGGTGGTGTGTTGCTTCGCAGCTCTGGTGATTGACAAGGTAGCGCAGCGCCTGCTGTTGGCCGCCCCCTCTTACGGAGGTGCTCAGAACGAGGTGTTCCTCCGATAACTCGGCAATCAGAAACCGGCTCCGCCGGTGCAGGGTAAAGGTGGTCGCTTCTCTAAGGAATTGCTTGTTCAACCCGACGCTCCTGATGATCGTCCGGCATGAGGAGCCGGAAATCAATAGGATGGCAGAGTCCTTTCCCGTTCGCCAAACTGGCGCGCGAATTTACGTTGGTCGTGCTGGCCGATTTCCCGATCGGAGCCAGCGTCTTGACGACTAGAAGTGAAGCCGCAGACCAAACTCCATATTGCGCGGGGTGTTGGCGGTCCCGGTGATGCGGCCGAACGTGGACGGCGTGGTGACCGTCATCGTCGGCGTGCCCATCACCACGTGGTTCAGCACGTTGGTGATCTGGACGCTGAAGTCGGCGCCCATGCCTTCGCGCCAAACCGCGATGGTCTTGTGGATGCCGAGATCGACGTTCCAGCGCGGGACGGTGCGCATGGCGTAACCGGCGCAGTTGGCGTCGAAGCCGAGGACGCACTTACGGAACTCGGTGAGCACCGCGTTCGGATCGGCGAACATATTGACGCCCGCCGGGTTGTTGGTGCCGACTCCGTTGGAGCCCGCGACGTTGTAGTTCGCATTGCTTCCGCCCGTGTACGGTGCGGCCGCCGGCGCGTTGGTGGTGTAGGAACCGGTGGCCGACGATGCCGTGCTGACTTCGCCAAACGCCTGGCATCCCGTGCAGCCGCCTTCGCTGTAGGTCGGAGAGAAGGGGTTCCCGCTCTGCGCGGTGAACAGGGGCGAGAAGGTCCAGCCGCCGAGCAGTTTGCCCAGTACGCCTTTTTGGCTCTGGTAGATCTTGGGCGAGTAGTACATGGCGATGTTGTAGACGAACTTGATGTCGTAGGGCTGGATTCCGTAGTCGTTATGCAGGTTGTAATTATCCAGTTCGGTGATGGAACTGCTGGACTGCGCTACCGTATTGGTGCCGAGTGCGCGGCCCCAGGTGAAATTGCTGGTGGCCGTGATCCCATGGAAATCGCGGATGTGGTGGGTGATAAACAGTGCGTTGTAGTTGCCGAAACCGAGCGCGGTGGACTCCAGGAAGGTATACCCTTGGCCGGTGGTTTGACCCGGCAGCGGCTGGGCCACCAGGCTGCGGCCCAGAACCCAACCTGGAGCCTTATACAACGCGGTCCACAAATCGGACACGGCCGTGTTCTTAATGGCAGTGGCGTTTTTGGAAGCGACCGCCGCGGTGCAGCTTGCATAACCGGCGCAGTAGGCCCCACCGGGTCCGCCGAGCGCAGCTTCAAAGAAGGGCTGCGCTGCGGGAGTCCCGCCCGCGGCGACCGCGAAGTAAGTCTGTGCATACGCATTGGCGAACGTCTGTCCGCCAAGCGTGGTCATGTACGGAACCGAATCCAGGTTGATCGACATCAGCTCATTGCGGATGATACGGCCGATGTAGCCGACTTCCATGCTCACCGTCTTGTTGATCTGGCGTTGCACGCTGACCGTGAGGTTGTCGGTGCGTTCCGGGCGGTACTTCGGATCGTCGGCAGTTACATCGGAAGCGCCGGCGTTGCCGCCCAGGCCCGGAAGATACGGTTGACTCAGCGTCTGGCTAACCGCCGGCAGCGGAGCGGCCAAACCGTCCGGTCCGATGCGGAAGGCCGTGCTGGGGTCGACCCCGTTGTTGCCCAAACACTGTCCCGTCCGGCTGACGCCCGTGCAGGATACGGCCTGCAGCAGTCCAGGCGCCAGTAGCGGCGTCAGTATCTGAATTACGCCGTTCTGACGGCCGTAGAGGCGGCCATACCCGGCGCGCAAAACGGTAGCGTTGTTGCCAAGCAGTTTGCCCAGGATGCCATCGTTGTACTTGGGACTCCAGGCCACCGAGAAGCGCGGGGCGAATCCGCCGTAGAAGGGATCGTACGGGTACTTGCGGCCGGCTCCGACATTGTTCACGGTAGCGAAACCCAGGGTCGGATTGTATACCGTACCGGCCAGCGCCGCCTTCTCGCGCTGGGCCATGTAATCGGCCGCGACCACGGGCGACCCGTCCTGATAGACCGTCATGACCTGCTTGCCATTGGCTTCGTGCGGCGGCATTTCCAACTGGTAGCTCATACCGTAGGAGATAGTCACGCTTGGCTTGACGTGCCAGGTGTCGGCAAAGTAGGTGTTGTAGTAGGGAATCACGCTCCCCGCCACGGTGCTGGAGCCGACCGGGCCGAGGGTGAGATTGGGACCAGAGCGGGTGTAGACCAACTGCGACTGGCTGACCATGCCCATTACGTAGGAGTAATAGGTGTTGAAGTTACTCGCCTGGCTGGCGGGCATGCCCGTCGGGTAGGTGAAGTTGCCAAAGTTGATGTTGGAAGAGGTGACCTGGTAAGTCAGCGAGTTGTTGATGCCCTGACCGTTGTCCGTGCGCGAATGCTCGTTGTAGTTGCGCTGATAGGAACCACCGACCTGCAACAGGTGGTTGCCCTTGATGATGGTCACGTCGTCTTTGAGCAGGTTGTCCTTGCCGTCCCAATAGCGCGTGCGCGTGCTCTGCGCATTCACGTTGTAAGGGATCAGCGCGTTGGAACTCTCACCGGCGATCTCCACGGCGCCGGCGAGGCCCGGCAACTGCGGCACGTCCCCTCCTGTGAGGAACCACTGCCAGTAATTGCGCGAGAAGTTCCAGCGGAAATCGTTGGTGATGGTGGGCGTGATGGAGCTGGTCAGGCCGACGACCCAGAACGACGGCCTCTGCACGCGCGGCGCCGTGGCCACTGGTGTTCCGAGAGCACCGCCGCCAACGAGGCCGCCGATGTCCACCTGGTTGGTGGTCAGGCTCGTAACCGTGGAGTAACGGTAGGTGGCGAAGAAGCGGTTCTTCTCGTTGAAATCGTGGTCGATGCGGGCCACATAGGAGTTCTGAACCAGCGGCGCGCGAACTGTGGAGATATAGCCGCCCACGTTAGCTCCGTCACCAGCGGCTCCGGTGAAATCGGTCGGCATCGGCATATACTGCCAGATCTTCGAAACTATCGGGTTGAGACCCATCCCGCGCGGATCGCACAGGCTGCTTCCGCACTGCGCCGGCTGGTACGTCACGCCATTCACCGTTACCGGATTGGGGTTGAGATTATATGCCTGGTATTTGCCGGTGGCATCGGCCACCTGAATGACACCGGCGCGCAACAATGCGGAGGGCGAGTTCTTCTCGATGGTGCCGACGTTGGGGAAGCGGCTGCCTTCGTAATTCACGAAGAAGTAAGTCTTGCCGCCCAGAAGCTTGGGGAAGAGGACGCCGCCCAGCGAACCTCCGAAACGGTCGCGGTGATTGGATGGCAGCGCAGTGTAGGCAAGGCCTCCGGATGGGGTGTGATTGTTGGCCCAAGTGTTGGCCGCGCCAACGTTGGTGGCGAAGTAGAATCCGTAGGCCGAGCCATGATAAGCGTTGGTGCCGCGCTTGGTCGCCATCTGAACCTGGGAGCCGATCGAGCCGGAGAAGTCGGCGGACTGGTTAAAACTGCCCACCTTGAACTCTTCGATGCTTTCCACTGGCGTGGGCACAATGCCGGACGGGCTGCCGTTGGTCTGGGTTCCGCCGGTGCCGGTAAAGTTGGTCACGTAGCCGGTATTGTTGCCCGCCATGTCGTCGGAGTTGTTGCCGCCATCGAGCATGAACACGTTCTGGTCCGACATTGCGCCGGCGGTATGGCCGCTGGGCGTGGTGCCGGGTTGCAGCACCGCCAGCGTGGCCACATCGCGGCCCAGGTTGGGCAGCAGCATCAAGGACGCGCTGGTCAGCGTGTTGCCCACGGTGGCGTTGGTCGTCTGCAGATCGGCGCCGGCCGAGGCAGTGACTTCCACCGTGGTCGAAGTCGAACCGATCTTCAATGTCGCATTAATCGACAAGGACGCACCTAAGTCAACCTTTTGCGAGTTGATCTTGTAGACGGTGAAGCCCTGCTTACTGATGGTGACGGTGTACGTTCCCGGCTGTACGTTGACGATTACGAACCGGCCCGTCTCGTTGGAGAGGGTGGCCTCGGTAGCGCCGGTCGCGCTTTCGAGAAGGCGAATTTGAGCTCCCGCGACGGCGGCATTTTGTTCGTCGGTTACCAGACCGGTGACGGTTGCGGTTGACGTTGCCTGCGACCAGGCCGGTGGCGCACTGAGATTCAAGACAACCCCAAGACACGCCACGCCCAGTCCGAAATTCTTGAAAACACTTAACCTTCTAAGTTTCATATCCCCTCGCTCCTGGTTGCGTAGATTTAGGAAAGACCCGATGACCTGCGGCTTCTTGGGCGCTTTGTTAGTTTGTTAGAAGGAGTCTAGTGCTCTCCTCGCCCCTCGTCAAGAAAATTGTTTGAATGGAACGCCTAAACGGGACTAGATGGGGTAGGTCTGGGCGCTCGCCTCTCCGGGAGCCTCGGGTTGACATTTTCAGAGGCGGTGCGCATAATGGACCAACGCCGACCGCCCCGTTCGCCGACGTTCCTCACTCCCTGACGAGTCGATTCCAGTCATCGTGGAGACCAGGCTGACTCCCAAATCCCGCTATTTTCGCACCACCGGCTTTTGATCGCCGTTCACCGACGGATAGGTGGCATGAAACCGAGGGAGGGCTGTCCGATGAGGGAGCGACTAGTATTTGTCTTCGCGCTGACTGCCGCGCTGGCGCTGGCGCAGCAGACCAGCATTACGGGGCGATTGACCGATCCTTCGAACGCGGTCATGACGAATGTAGTGGTCACTGCGTCCGCGGATGACGGAACGAAACTCGCGACGCACACCAATGGACAGGGAATGTATCAGATACCCGGAGTGCGCGCCGGCAAGTACGTGCTGCGGTTTGAGACCCCGGGATTCGTTCCGGCGGAACGCACTCTGAGCGTCCTTGTGGGCCAGGTTGCCACCGTCGACGTGGCGTTGCAACTGGCGTCGGCGAGTACCACCGTTGCCGTGGAAGGGGCAGCCGCAGGCGTGGATGCCACCACCTCCACCGTTGCGGGCGACGTGAGTCCGACTGAAGTCAGTCGTGTCCCGCTTAATGGGCGTAACTACCTCCAACTGGCGATGATGGTGCCCGGCATCACGAGCAATGACGTCACCAATTCCCCGCTTGGCACCACGGATGGCGGCAAGCTGCAGATCAATGTGGACGGCCAGCAGGTGACCCAGAACTCGGCCGGAGACGGCTTCGGCGAACCGCAATATAGCCAGGACGCCATCGACCAGTTCCAGATCATCACGAACCGATTCGACGCCACTCTCGGCAGGTCTTCGCGCATTCAGGTAAATGTGCAAACCAAGTCGGGCACCAACCAGTTTCACGGCACACTGTACGGCTATTTCCGCAACAGCGACTTCAATGCCAGCGATCCGGTTGCCCACAAAGTGCTGCCATTTTCCGATCAGCAGTTCGGCGGAACTTTCGGCGGACCGATTCTCAAGAATAAACTGTTCTTCTTCTTTGCCTATGAAGGGGAGCGGCAGCCGAACACCATCTTCGATGTGCCCACCGGATTTGGAGGCCAGTCCTATACATTCAACAACGAGTTGCGCACCAACAGCTACCTTTTACATGCGGATTGGCTGACGGCGGCCAAGCACCGTTTGTCGGTGCGCGCGACCGGTTACACCTGGGCCGCGCCCTTCAACAATGTGACAGGAAGTTCTTCGCCGACGCGAGCCACCGATTCCACTCGCACCAGTTATGCTGTGCTGGGCACGTGGACGTGGACCGCATCTGCAACCGTCGTGAATGAACTAAGGGCGGGGCTGAATCACTTCGACTGGCAGAACGTCCCACTGATTCAAAGCCAGGAATACCGGCTGCCGACCATTACAGTGGGGTCGCCATATAACTATCCGCAGCAACTCGGGCAGAGTACGCAGCAGTATCGGGACGATCTGTTCTGGCTCAAGGCATCCCACAGCATCAAAGCCGGCGTCGACTATCTGCATACGCCCTATTCGGGGAACTTCGGCCAGAATGTGCGCGGCACGGTGCTTTCGTTTTCCTCTGGCGTGAGTGCGCTGAATCTCGCCTCGATCTTCCCCACGTGGAACGATCCTGCCACCTGGAATCTGGGGGC
>WNFJ01317363.1_pt3 | contig 14311 bp, 10 predicted proteins | sample 5400461 | NCBI WGS metagenome assembly WNFJ01 (sample SAMN13153349, study PRJNA577476) | soil metagenome | isolation source: 115 cm saprolite on Douglas fir-dominated hillslope | place: USA:California | collected 2013-09-17 | reverse complement strand
CCAGCCTTTGGAGATGGACGGCGCTGCTCAAGAAGGGCAAGGCCTGAAGGCGTAATCCTAACGATACAGCGCCCGTTCACTTCCTCCCTCGCGACGAGTCGCCGATCATTCGCCTCCTCCCAAACCGGGAGTCTGGGGCATGAGGTGCGCCAGGCGTCCATCACATCTTCGTAGCTCCTCCCACCGTTTGCCACGTACTCAAGGAGATCAAGGATCAAGCTTTCTGTTTGTCGTTTTCAACTAATAGGTAGATTGGTTCGATTGATAGCACACAGGTTATCCCTCTTTAGGCGAATTTTTGTTTTCATTTAATGAGTAGACTTTCAAGAAATCGGTAGAGTAATTTCGTGGCAAAGAAACACAGGCAGCAGAATCCGGCCGGCCCGGGAAATGAGCCGGAAAGTGCGACGGATACTGCCTGGGCAATGGCTGCTACCCGAGAAACTGTTATTTCCCACCTGTATTCCCTTCCCCACGGTAGCAGTTCTGAGGTTGACCAGGCAGCCCGGCAGCTATCGCTGAGGCCCGCCATGACCTACCGGTGGTTGGCTCGGTACCGCCGTGACCCTCATGTAAGCGCTCTACTGCAACAAAGACCCGGGAGAAAATTGGGCACGCGTGTTTTACCCCGCAACGTGGAGCAAATTATCGAGGAGACAATTCACTCGTTCTACCTTACGCCGGAACGTCCCTCCCTTGCGGCTCTGCACCGGCGCATCTGGGGTGAATGCAGAAGGCGCAAGTTACCGCCACCCTCCTATAACACGATTCATACAAGGGTACGTGGCATCGACGCACATACTACTACGCGCGTTCGAATCGGTCCCAGGGCCGTTCGCGATCGACTCCAACCCATAGTTTCGTGTGGGCCGCGGCCCGACTATCCTTTGGATCTCTATCAGGTGGACCACACCAAGGTCGATGTCATTGTGGTAGATGAGTACGAGCGTCGGCCTCTGGGTCGACCATGGCTCACCCTGGTCCTGGATGTCGCAAGCCGCATGATTGCCGGCTACTATTTGACATTCGATCCCCCGTGCTCAACTTCTGTTGCTCTTGCGCTTTCCCATGCTGTGTTGCCGAAGGAGAGATATTTGCAGGAACTAGGGCTGCAGGCCGAATGGCCCATCAGCGGTCTTCCTTGTGTAGTCCACGTGGACAATGCTGACGAGTTTCACGCGCGTGCACTAAAGCGGGGCTGTCAGGAGCATGGAATCCAGTTGTGCTATCGTCCTCCCCTGCAACCGCATTATGGTGGACACATCGAACGCCTGATCGGCACTCTTATGAAAGAAATGCACCTGTTGCCGGGCACTACATTTTCTTCTGTTAAGGAACGGGGCGAATACGATTCCGCAGCCAGGGCTGTGATGTCCATGCAGGAACTGGAACAGTGGCTTGCTCTCCAAATCACCGGGGCATATCACCAATCTGTGAATCGTCATCTACGCTGTTCGCCTCTTCAAGCCTGGAGGCGCCTCCATAAACCAGACCGGATCCGTCTTCCGGATGATCCGAACCGCTTCTACATTGATTTCCTGCCCGTGGAGCAACGATTGATTCGACGGGACGGCATTCAGCTCTTTCGAATTCATTACTGGGACAACGCACTGAGCCCTTTAGCCGGCCGTTCCACGCGTCGCCACCTCATTCGATACGATCCGCGGAATCTCTCCAGGATTTTCGTCAAAGGGGTTGTGGAACGCGGATACCTGAGCGTGCCCTATCGCGACCTGGCGCATCCACGAATCACTCTGGCAGAACAACGGGCAGCACTGCGTGAACTGGCTCAAGCAAAGCATTTGAGCCTTTCGGAGGACAATATTTTTCAAACCGTCGCCAGTCAACGTCTCCTGGTGGAACAAGCGCGCAAAAAAACCGCACGGGCAAGGAGGCAAACGCAGACACCCTCGACCATCAAGAGCAAATCGCACACGCCCCAACGCACAGAATCTGGAGAGCCTGGAGCCTACGATTCGTTTGCAGGTCAGGTGCAGCCTTACCCTGTTGAGATCTGGGATGAGTGATCGCACCCATCTGTGCCTGGAGGCTTTGGAGGAATCCTGCCTGCCGGACGAAGAACGGATACGTCGCATTCGAGCGGAGCGGTGGATCAGTTATGCACGCGCGGAGGAAGTGCTGGTCCGCATGAGCGAACTTCTGGAGTATCCTCCCCGCGATCGCATGCCATGCCTGTTGCTTTACGGCAGCACAGGTATGGGAAAGACAAAGATACTGCGCAAATTTCTACGGGACCATCCGTCCGAACCCGGACGAAGAAAGAACAGTCCACGGCACCCAATCATTTCCATGCAGATGCCTCCTGAGCCCGATGAACGTTCCTTATATGAGGAGATTCTGAGTTCTCTCCGAGTTCCGGTACGCTCGGTCTCTACCTCACATCTTCGTCCGATCGTACGCGATATGCTCCGCTACGTAGGCGTACGCATGCTCGTTGTAGATGAGGTACACGCTATGTTAGCCAGTACCTACCGTAAGCAACGAATTCTGCTCAATACATTGCGGTTTCTGGCCACCGACCTTCGCATTTCACTGGTCTGCGCCGGTACCCATGATGCGAAACGAGCCCTGACTACGGATCCACAACTGGCAGACCGGTTCGAAGCTATAGAACTGCCACCCTGGAAAAACAACGAATCCCTTCATCGACTGCTGACCAGCTTTCAGTCTCTTCTCCCGCTCAGAGTCCGCTCGGACCTAGTCGCTCCTGCGATGCGAAGGGCTCTATTGGAGAGAACCGAAGGCATCACGGTTCGCCTGGTACGTTTGATTGAGACGCTCGCGGTCGATGCTATCCGCAACCACACCGAAAAGATTGATGCCACCAGCCTGCATAGGCTGTCTACTCCTCCACTCCTGTCTATGACAGAATCACATTCTGCCTCTGACACATCGCCGTAGTTCTACCGATTCATTGAAATTATGTGCCCAATCTCTATCGATTAACTGAAAATTCTACTCATTTGCTAAAAACGACAGGTTGGCTAAACGGCACCAATTTCAGAAGCGAAACAAGTAGCTGAATTTTACGAAGAATTGCCGGCCGGTAGTCGCACTGAGCGAGTTCGTGATCAGGACCGCCGGAGGACTTGTCGGGTTGAGGGCTAGATTCTGCTGTTGACTTGTATAACCGATGTAGAGCGCTGTTCCGGGATGGACTAAATACGTCAGAAGAATGTCCCCCGTAAAGGCTTTGGAAGTCGTATTGTTGATCAGCGCCCCATTGGGTAGCAATCCATAATAGTTCAGGATGCCACGTACCGAAAGTGCCCGGGTTAATTGATAATTGACCTTCAACTGTGCAATGTGGTTGTTGAAGATGCTGCTTCCGGACGGTACGCCAAGGGACCCCAGGTCGGCGCGTGTACCCAACCGGTTGTAGAGGTAGAGGCCCTCGATCCGGACACGCTGAGGAGGGCGGAGGGTCAGAGTCAAGGAAGAGCTGGTCGAATCGCCCAGAAACGGCGAGACACCTGAAGCCGGCGAATAATTGATCGCAGTGCCCCGCTCGTACGATGCAGATAACCCCACCCACTTGGCGAAATAGGTGTAAAACGAGACAGAGTCGCTGCTTTCGTGGAAGCCTGTACCATTGAAGAGTTCGAACGCCTGCGAGTGACCCACTTTAACCGACGTTTGGCGCGCAAAGTTCACTACGAACTTCGGGTTAATATTCCAGTCCTGGAATTGCCCCTGATGATTCCAATCGGCTGACACCGAGACAGTAGGGCCAAAACTCAGGAGGTGCCTGCCTCCCGTGTGCCACAGATAGGTGTCGTACAGGGACACTGCGCGGATGTCCACGCGCTTGACAAAACCCAGCTCGGAGACGAACGAGGGGCTCAGATCCGTATAGTTGATCGACTGTGTAAGGCTTCGCCCGCTGTAATCAAGCTGCGCGATGTATCCCGGCCCGGAAAGCCGAGTGCCGTTCAGTGCGCGTGTTTCGCTGTCGATCAGCTGGCCCGTGAAGTACCAGTGGGGACTCAGTTTCAACCGCGTGTCGAAAGCAAAGACGCGATTAAAACTTGGGCCGAAGTCGTGCTGGATGCGGATTGCGCCGACGCCGGCGCGATCTCCGTGCAAGGGGTCCGACTCCGACAGTAGGTTTCCTTGCGCGCGGTCGTCCATGAATAGGGCACCCACCGCCCAGTGGTCGATTTTGCCAGTGAGCCGCACTCCGAATTGGGGATCAATGATGCGGCGAGAGTAGAAGAGGTTCACCGGTGTTTGGAAGTATCCGGAGTTGTCCATGAAGAACGGTCGCTTCTCAGGAAAGAAAACTGCGTACCGCTGGTTGATGGTGACCTGCGGGTCATCCGACTCCACTTGGCTGAAATCGGGGTTCAGGGTCACGTCCAGCGTTAGCGCGTTCTTCAGAACGAATTTAGCATCCAGCCCTCCACGGAACTCGTTCTGGGTCCGGAAAGCGGGGATGCTCGAATCCAAGAAGTACGCCGTTGTGAACATGCCATAGGGATTGAACTGCATGTTGCGTCCGGGAGAGATCTCGTCAAGCCCATCGAGCCGTGCCATCTGGTTTACAAAGCCCTCGATTCGCTCGGTGATATAGGGCCAGTAGGCTTCTTCATTCGTGCGAAGGATTTTGCGTCCCAGGGCGATGCCCCAGGTCTGCTCTCGATCACTCGGGAATCGCAAGCTCTTGAACGGGATCGCCATCCAGGTGATGTAACCGTACTCGGTGAGTTGGCCCTCCGAATTCCAAACCGTGTCGAAGGTGTAGTCGGTCTTCTTCTGCCCTTCATTCACGAGGCCGTCGCGCTGCAGGCCGATTGCGTTGGATTCAAATGCATATGCATGCCGGCCGTCATGAAATGTGTCGAGGTAGACGCCGACATAATCGTCGTCAGAAATCTCCTCCCGTTTGGCCGTGTGGACGCGGATCTTGTTCCGGTCGTCTTTGCAAACGAAGACGACGTAGAGATTCCGGTCGTCGTAAGAAAGAAAAACGGTAGTCTCTTGGCTAAGCGGAATGCCGTCGCCGGGCTCGCGCTGTCGGAAATCAGTCACCGTGGCCTCAGTTTGCCGTGGCTGCCCATTAAGGAAGTCTTCGAGCTTCGGAGCGCGCGTGACGCGCGGGATTCGCAAGACGTTTGAGATAACAGGGGTGCTCCCGGGAGAGAGCGGACGGTCTCCGGGTGCGGCACTCGTGGCGGCAGCTTGTCGCGCTTGGCCGAGTGCAAAAGGTGCGAGTCCGGATAATCCAGCAATAAGGAGAACCACCCGGACCGCTTGAGAAACAAATGCTCCGCAGCGCATGTCCTGCCCCTCACACCACTGGAGGAACTCTTCCTCCCAATCTGTGGTAAGACGTCAATTCGATTGCCATTCTTGCGATAGCCTTTCGTGCCCGGGCATCACAGAGCGTCTCGAGTTCCTGCTCGCGCTCGATTTGATACATCGTGTCCAGATCTCTTCCGACAGCAGGATGGCAGCCAAGTTCCGTGCTTCCGGATGGAAGCTCCTCGAGGATTCGAAGCAGATTCTTTACGCTGATCCCTTCCGGGTATGGCAGACCTTTGTCCGCCTGCCCGTAAAACTCGCCGGTATAGCGAACGTCCGCACTGAAATCACGAACGGGGATGGCCATTTCTGTCGCCAGCGCCAACACAATGGACCGGGCCGGTTCGTGGCGATGCCTGTGTTGATGGGAATCAATATGCGTGGGATTTCTTCTCATCAGGTGGTGGAACGCCGTCACCTGTTGCTCCACTTCCTTGGCCACAGCGACGGAATCATCTTCTTTAACGACCTCATAGAGCTTGCGCCATTCACCATCGCGATAAGCCCACTCCCCGAGATCGAGATGCAGACCTACGCTCAGTTCAGGGTGTTGTTTAGCGTACGCGGCGGCCTCCGTAGCGACGGGCCACCGTACCATCAAGCTGGCACTAGTCACAATTCCGTGTTCATGGGCTTCGATGATGCCGCGGTTCACTCCGGGACTTTGTCCGAAGTCGTCGGCGTTGACGATCAGTATTTTTGTTTTCGGCACGTTTCAGATCCCCAAATCCGCTAAGAGTGTTGCGAGCACTTTCTCAGCGCAGAAGTATTCCTGTGCGATTTCCCGAGCCGAGCGGCTGTGCTTCGCATAGTCCGATTCAACGGCCTCGAAGGCTGAGACAATCTCTTCCATCGTGTTGAAGGCAAACAGACCCTCGCCAGTTGGAAGAACCCTGCCGAAGCCAGTGTCCTGCGTGATTACCGGGCGGCCCGCGGCCAGATAGCATGCGCTGCGTTCGCTGAACCAACCGCTTCGAAGACGGACGTTTTGATCCTTGGCCACGGTGAATTCGCCGCGCGAAGTTTGCACATAATCCCGGTAGGGCCACGGATCTTTCGTAATCGCGTCAGCACCTATTAATTGCCAACCGTTTAACTCAAGCGTGCGACGGTCTTCCAGGTCAAGGCTCCCGAGCGCGAGCTCAATCGGCTGAGGTATGTATTGTGGCAGAGCGATGAACTTCAGGAACTCGTGATGTTTGCTCCAGAAATAGGTTTCGCCTTCGTATTCGATGTCGTGTCCAAACTGCCTAAAATTGGCAACTGTAGTGAACTCCTTTTTGCTGGGTGGGCCGTCCTGCCAAAACGAGAGCACGACCGGCTGCCGAGTCCTGGCACGAAGGCGGGGCAAGGGTGGTATCAGGCATTCAGGCGTTCCAATGTTCTCGCCATAGGTTACGAAATCATCGTGCTCCTCCTCAATCCAACGCTCCTCACCTTTCGCAAACGCTAGCTCAAAACAAACTGGGTCGGTCCCGAAATAAACCAAGCGGCCGACTCTCAGACCTTGTATTGCAAGACTTGTAGCGCCCGCGACATTTAGCACGGCGTCGGCGTGAAGGAGCAAGTTCTCTGCCATCGTCCGGCCAAGGCCGAACCATTGACCATCGGCATAGCTCTGCCGATACGCCCAGCGGTCCCCCAACCCAAAGCTTTGAGCGACCCGTGCAAGATAGGACAAAGCATAACTGGAGTCATTAACCTTTGTGTTGCGAACCGGGTCATACGGCCAGGTGGTTGTTGTTTCAAAATAGTAAGCATCGTGCCCGAGGAGTCGCAGTCCGAGCACGATCTGCATATGCATCCAAGCCATGCCGGCGTAGGGGTTTGAGGCCATAGTTCCAAGCACGACAATGCGCCGCGGTTTCATCTAATCTCCCATCAAATGCACGCTAAGAGCACGTAGGCATTCAAAATGCCAGAAACACTTTTCGTCAGCGGTCCACTCAGGCCTGTCACCAAGCCAACGAAAATGAAGATATAACCTCGCAGCGTCCAGGATCCGGTGGAAGTGCGCTGGCGCAGATCGAGGCCAACGGGCACGCTTGTATTCAAACTCACACTCGGAGGCAAACTTGCTGGGCCACACCTCGGTGAGGGCCGCGAGGTCAATTTCACCCGGACCGATCGCTGCTGACTCCCAATCGACAGGGTAGATGATTCCACTGGAGAAGAGCACGTTTTCCGGGTAGTATTCACCGTGAATGATGGTTTGCGGCGCCTCCCAGAGGAGTGCTAGCAACTCCTCTGCGTGGGCGCAGAGATTCGCCAGCCAGGGGAACTTCTCGTGCATACCTGCAGCGAACATCAAAGTCCGCCGAACCCATCCAAGATAGTAGTCGGAGTCGTATCGATGAAGAAACGGTATCAGATCAACGACCAAGCGCGCCTGGGCGGCCGAATGAAATCTCCCAATCCAACTCGCGGCCAAAGTCATGGCCGATTCCTCGCATGCCTTGTTAACCCACAGACTTCTTTCTACGTATTCCAGGATCAGCCACGTCTTTGAGGTTGTAGGATCGAAAAACGTTCCATAAAACGCCGGTGTCGACATTTCCAACGGTCGTAACACTTGAGCATAGACGCGAGCCTCGTATCGTCCCCCGCCTTTGTGTTTATATACTTCGTGAACATGTTCGGCCGCGTATTTGCATAAGAGACGCCGCTCGGTTCCATCATCCAATCGGCATGCGACCACTTCAGTTGGAAATGTACTGGAATACTCAGCTAGCCTGCGATCGAGCACTGTCACCTCGCCGCTTCCGCGTCCGTTCCTGGTAAACGCACACATAAGTCCAAATATTAAAGTTTGAAGATCGGGGAACTCAGAAGACGACGTTTCCATGATCAATACCTCACAAGAGCGCCAATCGTTCGGCGGCAGAGTACAATTGGTCGAAGCGCCAGCTCAAAGCCTCATCTGTTGTCCACTCCGCCCGCTCGCCCAACCACCGAAAACCCAAATAGAGGCGGGCTGCAGCGAGCCTGTCATCAAATTCATCAGGAAGAGCCATAGGCCAGCGCGCCTGCTTATATTCACGTTCGCATTGCTCGCCAATCTCAGGCCACTTCTCGGTCAAGCTAGCCAAATCGATTTCGCCCGGGGCGATCGCGGCTGATTCCCAGTCAACAGGGTAGACAGCTCCCGCACGGAACAGCACGTTTCCGGGATAGAACTCGCTATGGATAATCGTTACGCCTTGTGTCAAGAACTGTTCCACCACTCTGTGATAACGATCATGGATTCTTTTCATCCACGGGTACCTTTCGAGAAGATCGCCGGCAAGCAGCAACGTGCGTCGAGACCAGCCGACGTAAAACTCTACATTGTATCGATTGAGAAAACACATGTTGATGTCGGCCAAGCGTAGCTCATTGGCGGCGTGGAATTGCCCGACCCACCGCGCAGCGAGGCTCATTGCGGATTGGTCGGGCGTTTTTGTTACCCGTACCGCGTCATCTAAATATTCGAGAAAAATCCAGGTTTCACCAGTACTTGGGTCCCGGTGGGTACCATGAAACGTTGGAAGGGTTAGCTCTATTCCCTGCAGAACATGACGGTAGACCTCGGACTCATACCAAACTCCACCGCGATGCCCATGAGAGTTATGGCTAAATCCAGCCGAGTACTTGCACATTATCCGTTGTTCTCGTCCGTCCTCAAACCTGCAGGTCACAATCTCACTGGGATAAGAGCTCGCTCGAACGCTAAACTGCCTTTGAATAATAGCGACATATCCGTTCTGATTGCCATTGCTGTTGAACGCGGAATTGAGAGCAAACGCCAAACGGTCCTCATCAGGGACTCTGTGAGAAAATTCTTGTAGGCTAGTTAACTTTCGCATTTGGTCGTCAACTCACTTTCCTGATTTGATCTGGCGAAATCTTGCGGTTGTTTGTAGCGGGTTATCGGTCGTAGATCTAGACTCCCCGTGTGGCGTTCATTCGTTCCGTCGATCGGAGTCCGATTAAGCAAGGGCGGCCTTCCCCTCGACGTTCTCGGTTGTGCCTGACAAGACGAAAAGGCGCCCATTCTCGATTTCGAGTCGAAGATCACAATCCCGCAATGTGGTTAGCCGGTGCGCGATCATAAATGTGGTACGGCCCCGCATGAGGCGCTCCATGGTCTCCATGATTCCAGCCTCCGTCCTGGTATCGATCGAGCTGGTCGGCTCGTCCAACAGCAGAATGGGAGCGTCTTTCAAGAAGGCGCGAGCGAGAGAGATGCGCTGGCGTTCGCCGCCCGAGAGCCGCATGCCGCGTTCTCCGACTCGCGTCTGGTAGCCATCCGGCAAATTGCTGATAAAGTCGTGGACGTTCGCGGCCTTCGCCGCGGCCACGATTTCTTCTTCGGTGGCTTGCGGCTGGGCGTAGGCAATGTTTTCCGCAATGCTGGTTGAGAAAAGGACCGGCTCTTGAAGAACCATCGCAAACTGGTTTCGCAGATCGGCCAGTTTGTAGTCTCGAAGGTCAACTCCATCAAGCAAGATCTGCCCGGCCGCCGGGTCATAGAATCGCATGAGCAAGTTAGTCAGAGTAGTCTTGCCGGCACCGGTGGCGCCCTGAATCCCGACGCGGGCGCCGGGCTCCGCCTCAAACGAAATGTCGCGGAGAATGGGGCGCGTGTCATCGTAGGAAAACTGCACATTGTAGAAAGTGACTCGCCCCGCCGCCCGCGCAAGGGGACGCGCGTGCGGGCGTTCGAGTACCTCCGGCAGCTCGTCCATCAGAGCGAAAGCACGCTCGGCGCTGGCAAACCCGGACTGGAGGTCGGCCACTTTCTTGCTTAAGGTTTTCAGAGGTTCATAAAGTTGTGCCTGATAGGCCATCACCACAAGGAGACTGCCGATGGTCAGGGTGCCCGCGCGGACATGCAGCACGCCCATCAGAAGAGTGGCCGCCGCACCGCCCGCTATCGTAAGCCCAACCAACAAATCGAACCCGCCTTGCATCAGCACGAGCCGCATCTGTTCCGATAGGCGCCTGTTTGAGTATTCGACAAACCGGTCGCTTTCGTGATCCTCCTTGCCAAATGCCTTGACCACCCTCACGGCGGAGAGAACTTCCTGCGCGACCGACATGGCGGAGCTATCCAGCTTTTTCACGGTTTTCCATTTGTCCCGTAGATGCTGGCCGTAAATCCGCGTCAGGAGAAAGAGCAGCGGGGAAATCCCCAGAGCAATCAGGGCTAGCTTCAGATCGATCCGCGCCGTGACGTAAAACATAGCGCCCAAGGTCAGGACGGCGGAGATCAGAGGGATCACACCATTAACGGTGATGTACTGAATTGAAGGCGCATCATACTGAATTCGATAAATCGAATCGGCCGTGCCCTTTGAATCGTGGTACGCGATCGAAAGGCGCTGCAGGTGGCGGAAAAGCAGACCGCGGAAGTCGAGAAGGAGTCTCTCTCCCGCGTACGTTTCGAGGAGCCAACTGCCCAAGGCCTGCAGTTGGACGAGAGCTGTAATCGCCACCAATGTAACGATAGTGAAGATCAGTAACCCTGCCGTGGAGTGCTCGAATCGACCAGGAAGAAAAGTGCGCAGTGCGCCGGTGACCGGACGATCCCCGATGAGATTGTCGAAGGCCAGCTTGAGAGGTAGGGGCGTTAGTAGCCGGAGCGGTGTGGAGAGCACCGAGAGCAGGAAGACTCCCGCGAGATGAAGCCAATAGGGCCCCACCTGGCGCGACAGGCGGCGGAAGAGCTGCAGATCGGTTTGGCGACGCGCGGTCATCAGAATTGGCGAAAGCCGGCCTTTCTCTCGACGCTGCGAGCGTATCCCGAAGGCACGCCGCTCTCGATCAGCGTGTGGACCACTCTTTTGTTGATCTGTTCCTCGCCAAAGTAGCGGCTGTGAAAGCGAATTGACAGCGTCTGGCTCACGCAGTCTGCTCCTTTGCGGAATCCCGCCGGCGGGCCGCGACAGGGTCTGCGGCCACAGGAACCGCCGCCATACCCGGTTGCGGAAGGACCGAGATACTCTTGCTAGCCTCCTCGAAGGGGATGGGGTTGGCAGCGGGCGCACTCGCAGATGGCCGCAGCACATTCTCAAACTCCTCTATAGCAAACTCGCACTCCTGCACTGTGCCCAAGGCGAGCAACGCCGCCAGTAGGCCCACAACTCCGCAGGCGACCCACGCGCCAGCGTTGCCGGCTCCAACGGACAGTGCGGCGAACGGCAGCGCCAGTGCCAGGCCGGGTTGCGCATACTGCGGCCACAGCCGTAGCCGCACCAGTTGGCGTCCCTGGCCGTGCTCTTCGATTCCCAGCAGCAGGCGTGCCGAGCCCAGCAGACCGCCGCGAATTTGCAGGTCCCACGCGTCGAAATCTCCGCCGCGGTGGACGACGACGCCTCGATTCTTCAGACTCGCCTCGATCGCATGCAGGCGGCCCTCGGCGGATTCCCACTCTTCACGCCACAGAGCCAGCGAGATCGCTCGCGGCGCGGAAGGCATCTTCACGCTCAAAGAGCGCCACGGCGTCAGCCCCCAGTGAACTCTTCCCAGCAAGCGTGCGATTGGCTGCAGAAGGTGCAAGAGTGCAGTTCCGGCATGCAAACGCAGCAACGCGAAGCGGCTGTGCCTCTGCGCCGTGAAACGCGCGCACCAGCCGCTCGCGACGGCATGTGCCAGCGGAGCCCCCACGGCGGCAACCCACAATGGAACGGCCAATAAGAGCGGCTTCCAGCTAAGACCGAGCACGCTCAAAACGCTGAGCAGGGCGACGATCAAATACCACTCTGGCATCAGAACTAGTGCAGAAAACAATCCCGGCGTGGGCTCGTATAGACTCTGGAAAGGCGCGGTGCCCCACTGTCCTTGGTAGATGCGCCGGGCGCGCGGAAGCACGGTGAAGAATCCGTTGCCATAGACCCGGCCGGCCCACGAGACGTGGCCAGCAGCGTTGTATTTCTCCGGCCATTTTTTCTCCAGCAGAGCTTCGGCTCGGCCGTATCCCCGTTGCTGCTTCCAATAGGCGCGAATGGAGCTGCGGCGCTGGTGCCATATCACGGCGGCCGGGCTGAATCCCAGCTTCCAGCCTTGCTTCTGCAGGCTCCAGCAGACGTCCACATCGTCTCCGGCTACTCGAAATCTTTCGTCGAATCCGCCGATTTTGAGCAGCGCGGACTTGCGATAGGCCATGTTGCAACCGGGAATGTGTTCGGCCTCGCGGTCGGTGAGCAGAACATGGATGGGCCCCCCGGGGGAGTTGCTCACACACTCTTCGACCCAGCCGCCCGGCGGAGGAATATTGGGACCGCCGACACCGGCGTAGTCAAACCGAAGGAACACGGCCGCCAGATAGCGGAGCCAGTCCGGATCGGGATAGGCATCGTCATCCACATAGGCCACGATTTCCCCGGTGGCCGCGTGGAGTCCGGTGTTGCGCGCGCTGCTGAGGCCTGCATTCGGCGTCCGGATCAGACGGAACCCGTATTCCGTGGCGCAGTCGGTGCCATGATCGGTCGAGCCGTCGTCCACGACGATCACTTCAAAATTGGGGTAATCCAAGTGCCTTAGGTACTGGAAGCATCTTCGCAAGGTGCGTTTGCCATTGTAGGTACATACGACGACCGAGATGCGCGGCCAAGGGGTATTCGCGCGGAATGGTAGTTCGGCGAAAACACGCCGCACAACCTCAAGCGCAAGTTTCGGACTGCGGTCGCGGCGTGTGATGCCAAAATCCCAATCTTCGATCTCGCAGCCCCCGCGGTGCCATTCGTCTGTCCAAGAAAAGACAAACGCTCCCGCACAGCCTTCGGCGAATACGCTACGGACTTGCCATTCCAAGGAGCGCGCCTGGGCTTCCTCGCCGTTTCTCCGGCTATCCAATCCGATCTCCGCCATCAGCAGGGGGCGGTCGCCGACCAGGGTCTGCACACGGGCGAGGTAGGATTCAAATGTGGACTGTGATTCGAGATAGACGTTGAAACAGAACAGATCCAGGAACGGCAACTCTAGGTACTCCGTCGTCGGGAAGTTTACGTACGTCACCAGGGCATGGGGGTCTTCGGCTTTTGCCGCGCGATACAGTTTCTCGATGAACTGCTCCACGCGGTGACGCCCCAACCAACGCACGATCCCGGCGGGAATCTCATTTCCAACGGAATAGAAGAGCACCACGGGGTGGCCGGCGCACTGCCGCACCCCGGCGCGCACACGCTCTTCGATCGCCCGCGCGCGGCCTGGTTCATCGAGAAACGTGACGTGCTGTTCCCAGGGCAACCCGATCATCACGCGCAGGCCATGCTGCTGCGCGAGATCGAGCATCCACCGAGGCGGGACACTGTAGGTGCGAACGGAATTGATCCCATTCGCAGCCATCTGTCCGAAATCCAGGGAAACCCGCGCCGGATCTGGATATTCGGTCCCGTCTTCCGTCGGCCGGAACGGGCCATACGTCACACCGCGGACATAAAACTTCTTGTGATCGGCAAACAGGAATTTGCCGATCACCTGAGGACGCGAAAGCGTCTCCGTATGCGGAAAGTCTCTGAGCCGAGAACTGGCAACGCTCATAGTCCTCTTTTTCTGCTGATTTCAGAGTTCGTGAATCAGCTGGTAACTCCTGAGTCCCCCGGTGCAGCGGCCCTTTGGAATTCGACCGTGGCTCCCCCTGAACCACGCCCGCTTTTACTTCTTCAACCCGCAAACTACGGTGTCTCCGACTTGCGTGCGGCGTCCGCTACCGTCTGTTGGCGCCTGCGGGTGCCATCCCCTTGCCTTCAAGGAAACTAAAGATTCCTGCCAGGCCAACGCGGTTCGCACAATGGTTTTCAAGTCTGATTGACGCGGCGACCAACCCAGCACTTCCCTGGCGCGCGCGCATCGCGCGACCAGAATCGGCGGGTTACCCTCACGCCGCGAGCCCAGCGTCACACGGACCTTGCGCCCACTCAAGTTTTCGACTGTGTCGATCACCTCGCACACGGAATGGCCGCTGCCCGTGCCCAGGTTCAGCGCCAGATTCTGGCCTCCCCGA
>WNFJ01733568.1_pt2 | contig 14313 bp, 16 predicted proteins | sample 5400461 | NCBI WGS metagenome assembly WNFJ01 (sample SAMN13153349, study PRJNA577476) | soil metagenome | isolation source: 115 cm saprolite on Douglas fir-dominated hillslope | place: USA:California | collected 2013-09-17 | reverse complement strand
CGACATCGGCTGGAAGCCGACCCAATTCATCAACAACGTGTCCGCGTCGATCGGCGCCGCCCTCAAGCCGGCCGGCCTCGAGGCCTCCAAAGGCCTCATCACCGCCCTCTACCTCAAGGATCCGGACGACCCGGACTGGAGGGACGACCCGGGGATGAAGGCGTGGAGGGTGTGGATGCAGAAGTACTACCCGGACGGCAACCTCCACGACGTGAACAACGTCTACGGCTACAGCGTCGCCCAGACGCTGGTCCACGTCCTCCGGCAGTGCGGCCCGGAGCTGTCGCGCGGCAACGTCATGCGGCAGGCGGCGAACATCAAGGACCTCTCGCTGCCGCTCCTGCTGCCGGGCGTCAAGATCAACACGAGCCCGACCGACTTCTACCCGATCGAGCAGGAGCAGCTCGCCCGGTTCGACGGCGAGCGGTGGGTGCGCTTTGGCCCCCTCTTTGACGCGAGCAAGCACCCCAGCATGTAGCCGGCGGCCGCGAACCCAGGCCCCGGACGTACTATAATCGGCGCTATGGAGCGGCCCCTCGCCTACGACAAGCTGGCGCGTGAGGATCGCTTCGTCCGGATGCGGGGCCGGCGGGTGGCCCAGCTCAAGGTGGCCCAGGGCCTCCCCCCGTTCCCCGACCTGGCGAGCCGCGAGTCGATCAAGGAGCGCGTCCACGGCATCCTCGTCGGCGAGCTCCAGGCCATGGAGGGGGCCGGCCGGTCCGTCTACGACTTCCCCGACGCGCCGTGGGAGTTCACGCTGGACATGGCGCGGCAGGTGTGGGACGAGTCGCGGCACGTCGAGGTCTACCTGCGCCTGCTCGAGCACCTGGACGGCTACGTCGGGGAGTACCCGGAGACGACCATTCTGTGGCGGTGCGCCTGCGCCGAGGACGCGGCGGCCCGGGTCGCGGGCGTGAACCGCGGGCTCGAGGGGCTGGCCTGCGACGTCTTCAACCAGCTGATCCACATCGCCCGCAAGATCGGCGATCCGATCCTCGAGCACGCGGTGGACTACGTCCTGGCCGACGAGATCACCCACGTCCGCATGGGCTCGAAATGGCTCGACGCGCTGACCGAGGGGGATCCCGAGCGGCGCCGTCGCGCGATCGAGTTCCAGGAGACGATCGACGAGCGGTTCAACCTGGGCGGCATCCGCCAGGAGGGCGACCCAGAGACGGTGCCGATCTCGATCGCCACCGAGGCGCGCCGGCTCGCCGGCTTCACCGACGAGGAGATCGACCGCCTCATCAAGGCGACGCAGCGCTCCCCGGTGTACTGATAGCTCAGCGGCGGTGACCGCGCACACGCTCGCTGGGCACTTCTCGGTCGACGCCTCCGCCAAGCGCATCCGGCACTACCGCTTCGTCGAGGAGCGCATGATGCGGACGATGGGCGGCTGGATCGCGCTCACGCCGGAGCTCTCGGCCAAGCTTGTGCTCGGACGCCACGTGTGGGACTGCGCCCAGCACGCCGACCTCTGGGGCAAGCGGCTGCCCGAGCTGCGCGCCCCTGCTCAACGCTCGGAGCCGTCGGGCGAAGCCTTCGTCCGCTTCATGGCGGAGCTGGCGAGCCCGGAGGCGTTCCACCAGACCGCGGAGCGGCTCGTCGGTGTCTACCGCGTGCTCAAGCCGTGCCTGCTCGCGACCTACGAGCACCACCTCGCGCGGGCAAACCCGGTCTACGAGCCCCCCACCCGACGGATCCTCGAGCGCTGCGTCGAGGAGGAGCGGCGTCACGTCGCCGCCGGGGAGGCGATCCTCTGCCAGCTCCTGGCGACTCCGGATCTCACCAGGCGGGCGCGGGAGTGGGAGCAGCGCCTGTCGGAGCGGCTCGGCGAGACGGCGGGGATCGCGGGGGATGGCGTAGAGCGGCGGGCCGCCCCCCCGGCCGCGGGCGAGGCTCCGGAGGTCGTTCAGGACCTCGTGCAGGTCGAGAAGCCCCTCGGCCGGTTTCCGATCCCCGACGAGCTCGCGCGTCAGCTCGACGTCCACGCTCGGGCGATCCTCGCGGGGGACCTCGGGGCCCTCGAGCGGCAGGTCCTTCCGGAGGCGCGCGACGCCGTGATGCCGGCGTACCGTGAGCTCGCCGGCGGGCCGGGCTCGGAGCTGACGCTGGTCGCCAGTGCGCGCCTCGGCGGACACTGGGTGCTCAAGCAGCGGCTGACCGGCCCCGACGGGGTGCGCCTGCTCCAGGCCCGCTGGCAGACAGGGGAGCGCGGCTGGCAGGTGGCCGAGGCGGACATCGTCCGCCGCGAGCCCGCCCCGTAGCGGGGGTCCGCGCCGGGCTCGCCGAGCGACGGGGAGCGAGGTCTTCGGTACCTGCGACGCCTGGGCTCGCCATGCTGATCGCCTCCGCGGAGACGCGGGACGACGCGATCCCGAGGGGGCGGGCGGCGCTGGCCGCCTGCGGGATCGCGGGTGTCCGGACGACGGGCCCGTTCCTCGCCCGCGTGTTCGAGCGCGCCGCCTTCCGGGCGGGTCGGGTGCACCACGGGGATGGTCGAGGGAGGAGCCTTCGATGCGTGAGGAGATCAAGGCCCACATCACGGGCGTCGTCTTCGAGATCACGGCGCGGCCGGGAGACCGGGTCGCCGCCGGCGACCCGGTGATCGTCCTCGAGTCGATGAAGATGGAGATCCCCGTGGAGGCGCCACGCGCCGGGGCCGTCACGGAGATCCGCGTGGCCGAGGGCCAGACCGTTCAGGAAGGCGACACGGTCGCCGTCCTCGAGTAATCGACGAGGAGCCGATGGCACAGGCGAGGGACACCGGCGGCGTCAGGATGGTGCGGGCCGACCGGCTCCGGCCGCTCGTCCGGAGCCTCTTCACGGCGGTCGGGGCGTGCCGGACGCGGACGCGGAGACGGTCGCCGAGGTGCTGGTGGAGGCCGACCTGCGCGGCGTCGAGTCCCACGGGACGACCCGGGTGGCCGGCTACGTGAGCATGATCAAGGGCGGGCTGCTCAATCCGAAGCCGACCGTCGAGGTCTTCCGGGACACGCCGTCGACGGCGATGCTCGAGGGCGACCGCGCGTTCGGCATCGTGGTCGCCACGCGCGCCATGCGACTCGCGATCGGCAAGGCCGCGCGGGCGGGCGTGGCCTGCGTGACCGCCCGGAACGTGACCCATACCGGGATGGTCGGCTTCTATCCGATGCTCGCGGCCCGCGCCGGGATGATCGGCGTCGCGGTGAACAACGGGCCCGCCATCCTGCCGCCGTTCGGCGGGAGGACGCCGACCGTCGCGACGAACCCGTTCAGCGTCGCCGTGCCGGCCGGGGCCGAGCGGCCGATCGTCCTCGACATGGCGACCTCGATCGTGGCCGGCGGCAAGCTCCGCCTGGCGGCCAAGAAGGGGCTGCCGATCCCGGAGGGCTGGGCGCTCGACCGGAACGGGGCGCCCACGACGGACCCCGGGGAGGCGATCTTCCACGGCTTCATCCAGTGGGCCGGCGGCTACAAGGGCTTCGGCTTGGCGACGGTGGTCGAGGTCCTGAGCGGCGTCCTCTCCGGCGGCCTCTTCGGCCGGGACGTCCCGGCGATGCGGGAGTTCGGCCGGGATCCCCTCATCACGAGCGCGTTCTTCATGGCGATCAACGTCGAGGCGTTCATGCCGCTCGCCGAGTTCGGCGCGCGGGTCGATCGCCTCATCGGCCACGTCAAGTCCTCGGCGCCGGCCCCCGGGGTCGAGGAGCTGTTCGTCGCGGGGGAGCTCGAGTTCCGCCGCCAGGCCGAGCGCGCGCGAGACGGCATCCCCCTGAGCGACGTCGTCTGCCGCGAGCTCGAGCGGCTCGCGGCCGAGCACGGGATCCGGTGTGAGCTCTGAGGCGGCGCGGCCGCCCGCCGCGCGCGCCGCTACTTCTTGGCCTGGGCTTGGGCGACCGCGGCCTCGGCCGCCTTGAAGCCGAGCTTGCTGTGCGTCCCGTCGCAGAACGGCTTGGTCGTCGAGCCGCCGCAGCGGCAGAGGGCGATGGTCGACCGCCCCCCGGTGTGGACGCGGGCGCCCGTGGGATCCTGGAGCTCGATTTCGCCTTCGACGACGTAGGGCCCGTTCGGTCGCGCGGTGATCTTGACCGTCATGTCTGCCTCCCGTGTCGCGGATGAGTAGCCCGCCTCCCACCAGAGTACACTAGGACCGTCGCGATGACGGAATCGGGCGCCATCCTCCTCGTCGCTTGCTACGAGCTCGGCCACCAGCCGCTGGCGGTGGCCTGGCCGGCGGCGTTCCTCGAACGCCTCGGCTACCGGCCGGCGACGCTCGACGTCTCCGTCGAACCCTTCGACGCCGAGGCGGTCAAGCGCGCGCGGCTCGTCGCCATCTCCGTGCCGATGCACACGGCGCTCCGGGTGGGCGTGGCCGTCGCCGAGCGGGTGCGAGCGGTGAACCCCGGCGCCCACCTCTGCTTCTTCGGCCTCTACGCGACCCTCAACGCCGACTACCTGCTCGCGCACGGGGCGGACTCGGTGATCGGGGGCGAGGCCGAAGCGCCGCTCGCAGAGCTCGCCCGGGCCCGCGCCGACGGCCTCGAGGGCCCGGTCCCGGGCGTGAGCCGGGCGGGGACGCGGGCCGGGCCGTACCTGGCGAAGCTCCCGTTCCCGGTGCCGAGCCGCGGCGGCCTTCCCTCGCTCAAGAAGTACGCCCATCTCGAGCGCGACGGGGGACGCGACCTGGCGGGGTACGTCGAGGCGAGCCGGGGCTGCCGCCACCACTGTCGGCACTGTCCGATCCCGCCCGTCTACGGCGGCCGCTTCTTCGTCGTGCCGCGGGAGATCTGCCTGGCGGATATCCGGCAGCTCGTCGCGGCCGGGGCGACCCACATCACGTTCGGCGATCCGGACTTCCTCAACGGGCCCGGCCACGCGCTCGCGGTCGCGCGCGCGCTCCACGCCGAGTTCCCGCGGCTCAGCTTCGACCTGACGGCCAAGATCGAGCACCTGCTCCGGCACCGACGCCTTCTCCCCGAGCTCGCGGCCCTGGGCTGCGCGTTCGTCGTGTCGGCGGTCGAGTCCTTGAGCGACGCCGTGCTCGCGCATCTCGACAAGGGCCACACGCGCGGCGACGTCCACGAGGCGGTCGGCCTCGTGCGGGCCGCCGGCGTGGCGCTCCGCCCGACCTGGGTGCCGTTCACGCCCTGGTCGACGCTCGACGACTACCGGGAGATGCTCGACTTCGTCGCCGACGAGGGGCTCGTCGACCACGTCGATCCCGTCCAGTACTCGATCCGGCTCCTGGTGCCTCCGGGCTCGCTCCTGCTCGCGAGCCCGGCCATGCGCCCCTTCCTCGGCCCGCTCGTCGAGCGCGACTTCTACTACCGGTGGACCCACCCGGACCCGAGGATGGACCGGTTGCAGGAGGCCGTGCAGGCCGCGGTCGCCCGGGCGGCAGAGTCGGCCGAGGACCCGGTCGTGACGTTCGACCGCGTGCGGGCGCTTGCCCAGCGGACGGCGGGCGAGCCACCGCGGCCCGCGGTGGCGGCTCGGCTCGACCCGGGCCGGCGGCGCCCGCCCCGGCTCACCGAACCGTGGTTCTGCTGAGCGGAGCCCACCGAGGGCCAGTTGGCCCTTCGCGGGAAGTCGGGTACAGTATCAGTCTGAAAGGAGCTGATCATGAGCGTAGATCTGAAGAGCAAGGTTCAGGATTTGGTCGACACCTCGATCAATCCGGCGATCGCGGCCCACGGCGGCTGGGTCGAGCTCCTCGACGTCAAGGACAGCGTGGTCTACCTGCAGATGGGCGGTGGGTGTCAGGGCTGCGGTGCCGCCGACATCACGCTCAAGGCCGGGATCGAGCGCCTGATCAAGGAGGAGCTTCCCGAGATCACCGAGGTGCTCGACACGACCGACCACGCGGCCGGAGACAATCCCTACTACACCGCCGGCAAGTCGTAGCGAGGGCGGGCGGGGGTCGGCCGGGATGGAGCGCGCGCTACTTCTCCTGCCGACCACGACCTACCGCACGCAGGCCTTCCTCGACGCCGCCGGGGCCCTCGGCGTCGAGATCGTCTGCGCCTCCGAACGGCCCAACGTCTTCGAGGAGCGGGCGCCGGACAGGCTCCTGACGCTCGACTTCGACGATCCCGACGCGGCGGCCGAGAGTGTCCGACGGTTCGCCGGGACCTCCCCGGTCGACGCCGTCGTGGGCGTCGACGACCGGACGACCGTGGTCGCCGCCGCCATCGCTGAGCGGCTCGGCCTGCCCGCGAACCCCGTCGCAGCGGCGGCCGCCGCCCGCAACAAGCTCGAGATGCGACGGCGGCTCGCCGCGGCCGGAGTCCCGGTGCCCCGCTTCGAGCCCGTCTCCCTCGACGCCGATCTGGCGCCGATCGCCCGGGCCGCGACCTATCCGTGCGTGCTCAAGCCGCTCGCGCTCTCGGCGAGCCGCGGCGTGATCCGCGCGGACACGCCGGCGGAATTCGTCGCCGCCGTCCAGCGCATCGCCCGTATCCTCGCCGGGGCGGGGGACCCCTCGCGCACGCTCCTGGCCGAGGAGTTCGTCCCGGGCGCCGAGGTGGCGCTCGAGGGACTGCTGGTCGGGGGGGCGCTCCAGACGCTCGCGCTCTTCGACAAGCCGGACCCGCTCGACGGACCGTTCTTCGAGGAGACGATCTACGTCACGCCCTCGCGCCTGCCGGCGGTGGTCCAGGCCGAGCTCGCGACCGTGACGGCGCGCGCGGCGGCCGCCCTCGGGCTCCGCGAGGGCCCGGTTCACGCCGAGCTCCGGGTGGGCCCCCGCGGCCCCCGGGTCATCGAGGTGGCCGCGCGGTCGATCGGCGGGCTCTGCTCGCGCGCCCTGAGGTTCGGCACCGGGATGACGCTCGAGGAGCTGATCCTGCGCCACGCGCTCGGGCGGAAGATCGAGTCCTACGAACGCGAGCGCCGGCCGGCCGGCGTCATGATGCTCCCGATCCCGCGCGCCGGTCGACTCCGGGCCGTGACGGGGATCGAGGCGGCGCGGGCGGTCCCCGGGATCGAGGAGATCGTGATCACGACCCACCGCGGCCAGGAGCTCGTCCCGCTTCCCGAGGGCTGGCAGTACCTCGGCTTCGTCTTCGCGCGCGCCGACACGCCCGAGGCCGTCGAGCAGGCGCTCCGTGCGGCGCACGCGCGCCTGGACGTCGAGATCGTCTGAGCCGGCCCGCCGCCGGGGACCCGGCCGACCGCCGAACCGCCGGAGGCTCGGCGCGGACGCTAGGCGCAGCCGGAGCGGGGCGCCCCTCGCGGGCGGCGGGGCACGAGCGTGCAGGCGAAGGTCGCAGGCTGCCGCCGGTACTCGTCGAGCGTGGCTTGGAGGCGCGCCAAGGTGCGGTCGCGCCGGGCGAGCCCCATCCCGTAGATCGCCAAATCGTTGACGAGTCGGGTGTAGAACGCGTGCGGGTGGTCACCGCCGTCCCGCATGCACGGGGTCGGCTTCCGGGCCAGGCGCAGGAGGGGGCCGAAGGCCAGGACGTACTCCCGCAGCACCGCCTCCTGGCCGAGGTCCCGCGGCGCCTCGGGAAAGCGCGCCAGGAACTCGTCCGCCGTCATGGCGCCTCGGGTGGTGCGGGTGTCGAGCTCCGACGAGACCGGGATCTTCATGTCGTCGCCCCCTGCCTGGGATTATAGCGCGGACGGCGGCGACGGACGCCGCCCGGGAGGAGGCACCGGCTCAGTTCTCGACGAAGGCCTTCAGGTTGCGGCCGCGGAGCGGGTGCCGGAGCTTCCGAAGCGCCTTCGCTTCGATCTGACGGATCCGCTCCCGCGTGACGGCGAACCGCCGGCCCACCTCCTCCAGCGTGTGCTCGCCCTCCTCGCCGATCCCGAAGCGCAGGCGGAGGATTTCCTTCTCCTTCTGGCTGAGCGTCGACAGCGCCTTCTCGACCTGGGTCGTCAGATCCTGGCTGATCAGCGAGTCGTTGGGCGACCCCGCGGAGCGGTCCTCGAGGAAGTCGCCGAGCTCGGAGTCCTCGCCGATCGGCGTCTCCAGCGAGAGCGGCTTGCGCGACGACTCGAGGATCAGCCGCACCTTCTTCGCCGGCACGCCCGTGTGCTGGGCCAGCTCCTCCGGGGTCGGCTCGCGCCCCATCTCGCTCGTGAGGTTGCGGTTCACCCGCGAGATGCGGTTCAGCGTCTCCACCATGTGCACGGGGATCCGGATCGTCCGCGAGTGGTCCGCGATGGCCCGGGTGATCGCCTGGCGGATCCACCAGGTGGCGTACGTCGAGAACTTGAAGCCGCGGCGATACTGGAACCGGTCCACCGCCTTCATGAGTCCAATGTTGCCTTCCTGGACCAGGTCCAGGAGGGAGAGATCGCTCCCGAGGTACCGCTTGGCCACCGAGACCACGAGGCGGAGGTTCGCCTCCATCAGCTCGCGCTTGGCCTGCCGCACGATCCGATCGCTCCGGTCGATCTCCGTGATCGCGATCTCGAGGGGCCGGCGAGGCAGACCCGCCAGGCGCTCCAGCTCCCGGAGCTCGCCCCTGGCCGCCCGGCCGGGCTTCCGCTTGACGTGTCCGGCCGCGTCGACGATCCGCGCGTGGTGCCGGCGGACGCGCCCAACCAGCTGGTCGATGAGCGCCGGCTTGAGCGGCATCTCGCCGACCACCCGCTGGATCGCCTCGCGGTTGGCCGCGATCCACTTCTGATAGTTGGCGCGCGCGGAGGCGCTCCGACGTCGGGCGCCGAGGGCCGCCTCCAGGCGCTCGATCTCCCGGCTGAGCCGCCGGAGCCGCGCGAAGGCCAGCAGGACGGACCTGACCTCGGCGGTGTCGGGCTCGCCGCCTTCCGGCAGCACGATCACGTCGTCCGGAGCGATCTGCTCGTGGCGGAGCCGGTCGCCGACCTCGACGAGGGAGCGGACCGCCATCGGGATGCCGACCAGCGCGCGGCGCAGCCGGATCTGGCCCTCCTCGATCCGCCGGCCGATCTCGACTTCCTGGCGCGCGGTCAGCAGGGGGACCTTGCCGATCTCCTTCAGGTAGAGCCGGACCGGGTCCGTCCCCTTGGCGGCGAGCGGTTCGAGCGCCTCGGCGACGGGCGGCGTCTCGAGCGCCGCCTGCAGCACGTCCGCCGTGGGCTCCTCCACCGCGAGGGGCGCCTTGTCCAGCTCCTGAGTCGTCTCGCCTACCGGTTCCCTGAAAGTCATCGCCCTCACCGCCCCGCTACCTGCCAAGGGCCTCAACTATTTGACGTGTGACGGCCTGGTTTCGTTTCGCGCGCGGCACCCCTCCTGACGAACCCGTGCCGTGGGTTCTGGGTTCCGCGTGGGCCATCGACCTGGGCGACGGCCTCCGGTGCCCTGGCCCACACCGAACCGACTCGGCAGGCGTGGTCCCGAAGCGCACGGGACTACAGGCGAATGTCCCCCCGGGGGGCCCAGACCGGACCCCGACGGCCGGGACCCCGTCGCCGCCGCCAGCCTGACACTCGCCGTCTTTAGATGGCGGAGGGGTGCGGACTATTCAGCTCGCCGGGGAGTCTGCTATCATTCCGCGTTCGGGAGGCGGAATGCAGGCAGAAGTCTTAGCGGTCGGCTCGGAACTCCTCCTCGGCCAGATCGTCGACACCAACTCTGCCGTCATCGCCCGGCAGCTGGCCGCGATCGGGCTCGACCTCTACTACAAGACGACCGTCGGGGACAACCTCTCCCGGGTGGCGGCCGCCCTCCGCCAGGCCCTCGGCCGCTCGCAGGTCGTCCTGACGACGGGCGGCATCGGGCCCACCGCGGACGACATCACCCGCGAGGCCGTCGCCGCCGCCACGGACCGGGAACTCGTCTTCTCCGACCACCTGATGGCCCAGATCGAGGCCTACTTCGCGGCGCGCGGGGGGCAGGTGTCACCCTCGAACCGCCGCCAGGCGTTCATTCCCGCGGGCGCGATCGCCGTGGAGAACCCCGTCGGCACGGCGCCGGCCTTCATCGTGGAGGTCGGCGACCGATGCGTGATCACCTTGCCCGGCGTGCCGCGGGAGATGGAATACCTCCTGGTCAACCGGGTCATTCCCTACCTGCGCGGGCGGTACGGCCTCAAGGGCGAGATCCGCCTGCGCGTGCTCAAGATCGTGGGCCTCGGGGAGAGCCGGGTGGGCGAGTTGATCGCCGACTTCATGGAAAAGGGGCGGAACCCGACCGTGGGGACGCTTGCCCATCTCGGGCAGGTCGACCTGCGGATCGCCGCCAAAGGCGCCGACGCCGCCGAGGCCGAGGCGCTGATCGCGCCCGTCGAGGCGGAGATCCGGCGGCGGCTCGGGGACCTGATCTTCGGTGCGGACGCCGACACGCTGGAGAGCCAGGTCGGCGCCCGCCTCAACGCCCTCGGGGCCCGCCTTGGGCTGGCGGAGCTCGGCAGCGGAGGCGTGGTCGGCGAGCGCTTCGCCGCCGGCGTTGCCGGCGGCTTCGCGGGCGGCGTCATCCTCGCCGAGCCGGCGGGGGCGGCGCGGATCGGGGCCGACCTGGGCGCCGTCCTCGGGGCGGAGGACCGCGCGCGGGCGCTCGCCCGGGCGGCCGCGCTCTGGGCGGGCGTCCGGGTGGGCGCGGCGACCTACTTCGAGGACGTGCCGACCGTGGCGCCGCCGGTCACGCTGGTGGCGATCGCCGTCTCCCTGGACGGCCAGGCCGACGCGCGCGCGTACCGCTTCGGCGGCGACCTGCCCTCGATGCGGATCCGCGCCGCGACCTTCCTGCTCGACCTCGTCCGCCGATCGCTGCCGGCGCCGCGCTGACGCGGCCTTTGGCCTTGTGGACGCGGCCCGGCGGTGCGTACTCTACGGGTGCTCCATGAGGACGCCGGTCCCCCGTCGGACGGACGTGACGACGATCACCCCGAGCGCCAGCTACAGCCTCACCGTCCGCGTCGAGATCGCCCACAAGCCGGGGATGCTCGGGCGGGTCGCCTCGGCCATCGGCGAGGCCGGGGGGGACATCGGCGCCGTCGACCTCGTCGACACCACCCGCGCGCGCGTGGTGCGGGACATCACGATCAGCGCGCGGGACAGCGAGCACGGCCTGCAGATCGTGGCGCGCCTCAAGCGCCTGGCCGGGGCCCGGGTCGTCAGCGTCTCCGACCGCACCTTCCTGATGCACCTCGGAGGCAAGATCGAGATCCATAACAAGGTGCCGCTCCGCACGCGGGACGACCTCTCGATGGCGTACACGCCGGGCGTGGCGCGCGTCTGCCTCGCCATCCGCGAGGACGTCGAGCGGGTGTTTGCGCTGACCATCAAGCAGAATTCGGTTGCCGTCGTCACCGACGGTACCGCGGTGCTGGGGCTCGGCGACATCGGGCCCGAGGCGGCGCTGCCGGTGATGGAAGGCAAGGCGATGCTCTTCAAGGAGTTCGCCCAGGTCGACGCGTTCCCGATCTGTCTGGCGACCAAGGACCCCGAGAAGATCGTCGAGACCGTCAAGCTGATCGCGCCGGTCTACGGCGGAATCAACCTGGAGGACATCGCGGCCCCGCGCTGCTTCGAAATCGAGGAGCGCCTGCGCAAGGAGCTCGACATCCCCGTCTTCCACGACGACCAGCACGGGACCGCGGTCGTCGTGCTGGCGGCGCTCCTCAACGCCCTCCGCATCGTCCGCAAGGAGCTCCGGCGGCTCCGCGTGGTCGTGTCGGGCGTCGGCGCGGCGGGCACGGCCACCGTGAAGACCCTGCTCACGAGCGGCGTCACCCAGGTCATCGGCGTGGACGAGCACGGCACGCTCTACCGCGGGCGCCGAATCGGGATGGACTCCATGAAGGCGTGGGTGGCGGCGGCGACGAACCCGCGCAACCTCCGCGGGAGCCTCGGCGACGCGTTGGCGGGCGCGGACGTCTTCATCGGGCTCTCGGTGCCCGGCGTCCTCGCCGTGCGGGACATCCGGCGCATGGCGCGCGACCCCGTCGTATTCGCGATGGCGAACCCCGTGCCCGAGATCCAGCCCGAGCTGGCCGAGCGCCACGCGCGGGTGATGGCGACCGGGCGTTCGGACTACCCGAACCAGATCAACAACGTGCTCTGCTTTCCCGGCTTCTTCCGCGGCCTGCTCGACTCGCGGGCGCGCATGGTCAACGACGAGATGAAGCTCGCCGCCGCCCACGCGATCGCCGCCTGCGTCAGCCGGAGCGAGCTCGGCCCCGAGTACATCATCCCGAGCGTGTTCAACAGGGCGGTGGCGCCGGCGGTGGCGGAGGCGGTCGCGCGCGCCGCCCACCGGACGGGCGCCGCGCGTCGCCGGCGCCGCGTCGGCCTGCCCCGATTCTAGTGCCGGCCGGGCGTCCGCGCTGGTCCGTGGTCATCCCCGCCTTCAACGAGGAGGCGCGCCTGCCCCCGTACCTCGACGAGGTCGTCACGTTCCTCGCCGGGCGCGGGGAGGCCTGGGAGGTCATCGTGGTCGACGACGGGAGCGCCGACCGGACGGCGGCGGTCGTCCGCGCGGCCGCCATGCGGTCTCCCGGAGTCCGCCTGCTACGGCTGCCTGCCAACCGCGGCAAGGGCGCGGCGGTGCGGGCCGGGATGCTCGCCGCGCACGGCGACTTCCGGCTGTTCGCCGACGCCGACGGCGCCACGCCGATCGGCGAGCTGAAACGGCTCGAGGCCGCCTTCGGGGACGGCGCGGACGTGGTCATCGGGTCGCGCGCGCTCGACGACCCCGCGGTCTGTGTCCGGGCGCGGCGCCATCGCCGGTGGGCGGGGCGGGTGTTCAACGCCGTCGTGCGCGGCGCCGGGCTCCGCCAGGTCGCCGACTCTCAGTGCGGGTTCAAGGCCTTCCACGCTCCCTGCGCGGAGGCGCTCTTCGCCGCGCTCGAGACGACCGGGTTCGGCTTCGACGTGGAGCTCCTGCTGCGTGCGGGTCGCCACGGCTACCGAGTCGCCGAGGTGGCCGTCAACTGGACGGACCGCCCGGGCGGGAAGGTCGGGGTGCTGCGCCACGGGCCCGCGATGCTCTGGCAGATCCTGCAGGCGCGCCGTCGCCTCGGGCGGGCCGCCCCGGCGGCGCCGGCCCCGCCCCCCGCCGAGGCGTGCTGATGCGGCTCGCGCGCCGGGTGGCGGCCATCGACCCCTTCCTCGCCGTCGAGGTGTTCGAGCGCGCCCAGGCGCTCGAGCGCCAGGGCGTCGACGTCGTCCACTTCGAGTTCGGCGAGCCGGACTTCGAGACACCGGCGGCCGTTCAGGAGGCGGCCGAGCGAGCGATCAAGGACGGCCGGACCAAGTACGCGGCGAGCCTCGGCCTCCTGCCGCTCCGGGAGGCGATCGCCGAGCACTACCTGCGCACGTACGGGGTGACGGTCTCCCCGGATCGGATCCTCGTGACGGCGGGCACCTCGCCGGCCATGCTGCTGTTGTTCGGCGCCCTCCTCGACCCCGGCGACGAGGTGATCCTGTCCGATCCGCACTACGCCTGCTATCCCAACTTCGTCCGCTACGCCGAGGGCACGCCGGTCTGCGTCGAGGTCGAGGAGGCCGACGGCTTCCAGTACCAGCCGGCGGCGATCCGGGCCCGCCTGACGGCCCGCACCCGCGCGATCCTGATCAACTCGCCGGCCAACCCGACCGGGACGCTCCTGGCCGCCGACCGCATGGCCGCCATCGCGGAGCTCGGCCCCACCGTCGTCTCCGACGAGATCTACCACGGCCTCACCTACGAAGGCCGGGAGCGATCCATCCTCGAGTTCACCGACCAGGCCTTCGTGCTCAACGGGTTTTCCAAGGCCTTCGCGATGACGGGCTGGCGGCTCGGCTACGTCATCGCGCCCGGCGACGCCATCCGGGCGCTCCAGAAGGCCTACCAGAACTTCTTCATCTCGACGAACGAGTTCGTGCAGTGGGCCGGCCTGGCGGCGCTGCGCGAGGCCCGGGAGGAGACCTCTCGCTTCCGGGCGATCTTCGACGAGCGCCGGCGGGCGATGCTGGACGGGCTCCGGGCCATCGGCTTCTCGGTCGGCTTCGAGCCGACCGGCGCGTTCTACGTGTTCGCGAACGCGCGCCGGTACACCTCCGATTCGCTCGCCTTCGCCTGGGAGCTCCTCGACCGCGCCCACGTCGCCGTGACGCCCGGCATCGACTTCGGCCAACACGGCGAGGGCTACCTGCGCTTCTCCTACGCCTCGTCGGTCGCGCGGATCGGCGAGGGGCTCCGTCGGATCGGCGAGTTCCTCAGGGCGCGGCCCGGAGGCCGGTGACCCCTCCCCCGCACGGGCGGCCCATGCTGACCGCGCGCGGCGCCCCCCTGGCCCTGCTGGTCGTCTTCCTGGCGATCGCGGGCACCGTCCTCCTGTGGGTCCGGACCGACCAGCGCCCGCCGGCCTGGGACTACGCCAACCACCTCGAGCGCATGGTCGCGTGCGGGGACGATCT
>WNFJ01074420.1_pt1 | contig 14314 bp, 17 predicted proteins | sample 5400461 | NCBI WGS metagenome assembly WNFJ01 (sample SAMN13153349, study PRJNA577476) | soil metagenome | isolation source: 115 cm saprolite on Douglas fir-dominated hillslope | place: USA:California | collected 2013-09-17 | reverse complement strand
GTCATCCTGTTCGCGGTCACCGGGGTAACCACAATGGTCACGGTCAGCCGGAACCTCGGTCAGACCTTGATCGGCGGTGCTGTCATAGGGGCCGTAGCTTTGACGCTGTTCTGGCGGCGTAAGCCCATTGGGTAGCCGTCCCTGATCACATACTGGGATTCCGGTCCGCGTCGTCGTCCGGTCGGCGGCCTGCCCGGCCTCGATGTGCGCGTGTCGGCGCCGCTACGCTGTCGGCTCTCGCCGAGCATTGACCCGGACACCACTCGCCGCCAGGATTTCGCGCCAGCGAGGAACGACGCAGGATCGTAGGACCTCTCCCCGGTAGGTGATGACGGTTGCCTGGTGACAGGCTTGCATGCATGCCGACCTTGCAGATCGCGTCATATGACTTGGCCATCGACCTCACAGGTGGTCCCGACACGTTCTGGTCACGCACTGAGATCCGCTTTGGCTGCAGCGCGCCGGGGGTGAGCGCGGCCGCTGACGTGTACGCGCTGAACATCCGGCAAGCCGTGCTGAATGGGGCAGACCTGCAAGACGCCGCCGCCAGTGATGGCGGCCTTCAGTTGGTCCGGCTAGACGGCGATAACACACTTATTGTTGAAGCCGAGTTCGCCTACGCTCCGTCAGGCGCCGTCGGGTTGATGCGAGAGACCGGTCCCGACGGCTCCTCATACGTATATAGCAAGACCTATCCAGGCGGCGCGCCGCATATTTTCTGCTGCTTCGATCAGCCTGATTTGCGAGCCCCGTTTACGCTATCGATACGCGCACCTATTGGATGGTCGTGCCTCGCCAACGCGTCCTTGGCCGACAGGCTCCCCGACAAGACGACGGCTCTTTGGACATTCGCGGTCACCAGGTCGATCGCACCCTACCTCTTCAGCATATGCACGGGGCTATCTGCCGGACCTGCGTTTGCCTGCGAGCGCCGCGACGGATCACCGCTAGCAGTCACTACTCACGCTCTGCCGCCTGTCGCTGAGCTGCTCGATGCTGCGCTTAGCGCGGAAGTATTCCAGCAGCCATTGCTTTATTACGAGCGCATGCTGGGCGTTCGCTACCCGGACGATAAATACGATGTTGCGTTTCTCCCACGGTTCGCGGCTCTGGCATTTGGCGCCCCCGGCCTGTTGACCATCCGCGATGAGGTCTTGAACCTGAAGGACAAGCCAGAGGCTTATCTAGCTGCCGTAATTGCACACGAGCTAGCACATGCCTGGTTCGGAGGACTAATTGAATTTCAGCCGCTCGAAGACGAATGGCTCGAAGAGGCCATCACGACCTACGTCAGCCGCTCAGCACTGGAAGCACGCCATCCGGACGTGACTCCCTGGAGCGCCGACACGTCAAGAACCCTGCCAGATCACGCCTACGCAAAGTATGCCGCACCGCTAAAGCAGCTCGAAACAATGATTGGCAAGCAAGCAGTCATGGATGGGCTAGGCGACCTGCTACGTCACCACCCCAACGGGACGGTCACCAAAGACGATCTTGCACGCTCCTGGTCCCTTGCCAGCGGTCACGACCTCCGCGAATGGGCTGCAAACCAGCTCATTCCTGTACCGCCTGACGAGGCTTGACTGGCCTGCCCGGAGGGCCGGGCTGCCGGAGCCCTGCCTAGCTCCTGGCAATACCCCCCCGATCCGAGCCACCGCCAGCACCCACCGCTAACTCGGCCGAGTCCGCCGAGTCAAGGCCAAGCCGATGTGCGGTCGCTTCGCGAGCCTGGACACGTCGGCCACCGCCAAGGGTGGCAGCTACGAGGAGGACGGGGAGGAGCAGGAGCACGAAGATCGAGACCCAGTAGACGGCTCAATGTCAAGATGGCCGTGCCATTAGCGTGCCATTAGCCAAGGTGAAACGGGGGGTCTGACGGTCACCACGGACGACTCGCAGCTCAGGCCGCACAACAGGCACGAGCCAGCAGATTCCCAAGCTGACAGTGGAAGTTCGATTCTCCTCACCCGCTCCACAGCGGAGCAGGTCAGCGTCATGCTCCGAGTGTTATTGCGATCTTTCACGGTCGTCTGATGGCTCTCCAGACCATTAGGCAACCCCAATGGCGGGCATCGCGATTGACGGGAGTCAGCTGCCCTCCGCCCAGTACCGCTGCAGCCGGGCTATTGCTTCGTCCTTCCTCAGTGCCCCGATCGCAGAGTCACTCAACCGCACCCGCTCGCGTAGTAGGTATGCCACTTCCACGGGCAACGCTTCGGCGGGCGGCTCAGGGTCACCCCGCTGGGGGAGGGCCTCACCCCGGACGCACGCCCAGAAGACGGCAGCGTCAACATCCAACTGATCGCGAAGGATGTGTGCCCATATGTCGGCCCCGTATCCGCTGCGGTTCACCGGATGTGAGATCCGGGTCCGCAGGATGCGGCCGTCCGGAAGGTCCAGCTCATAGATGACATGATCGCCTGTCGCGCCTCGGGCGTTCTTCTGGAGTTTCCAGCCCTCCGCCCGGCAGAATTCCTCATGATCCTTCCGTGTCGGCGCTTCCCAACTCATTGGGGAACACCCTGGAGCCATGTCCTCAGCTCATCGTCAGAGCTGAGTTCGACCAGCTGCACCAGGCCCCAGTTGTCACGGTGGTTCGGCGCGTTCAGCAGCCGGTCCTGCCAGTCGTGCGCGTACTCGCGGAGCGCTTCGATCATGTCCGTGATTGCGTCGTCCAGTGAGTCTCCGTCAGCGGCGAGCGGCAGGCCGGGTATGAACACCGACCATCCGCCAGCCTCGGCCACCACCTTGGCCCGAGATGGGACCACTGCGGCTAGAAACTGCCGCAGACGCCCAGCATCGAGCACTGCGGCGGTACCGGAATCACGGCGGACCGTGGCTACTTGCCCCCTACCGGCTGCGTCCAGCAGATCCTTGAAGTTTGCCCGGGCAGCGCTAGAGCTTTCGTAGTGGACAGCGGGCATGGCCAGCCTTCCTTGGTCCTGGTCGTTATCCGGAGTTGTACCTAGCGTACATCATGTACATCAGATGCCTCTGCACTATGCTCATCGGCCACCGCTGGGTGATAGCAGGGCCGCTTCCGGCAGCTGAGCAACGAGCAGCTGGATCCCCCGCGAGCAAGATCGCTGGGCCATTAGCGAGCCATTAGCCAGGGTGACGACGGGGCAATCACGGTTACTGCGGGGCACCAGAGTCGGCTGGTCAGTACCGTAGGCAGCCGTGATCCCTCTATTTCCCAAGCTGACAGTGGGAGTTCGATTCTCCTCACCCGCTCCACGAAAGTACAGGTCAGCGCCGGTTTCCGGGTGTGGCCTGCTCTATTGAAGAGCCCGCTGCCAACAGTCCGGGCCTTAACGTTGCGTACGGGTGAAGCCACGGATGCTCAGCTCTCCAGGCTGACGGCGCCGGTTCGATGCCGTCGTCATTCCCGCGCCGAGAGCCGACTGCTGTGCAATGCGGCGGGTCAGCTCGCGACGTTCAGCGGGCGTATGTTATCGAGCGCAGCGCCGAGTCGGTCCTTCTCTATTTCAAGGTCGTAGCGGGCTTGCAGGTTCATCCAGAACCGCTCCGAGGTGCCGAAGTAGCGGGCGAGCCGAAGCGCGGTGTCGGCGGTGATACGGCGCTGGCCGTGCACGATCTCGTTGATCCGCCGCGCAGGGACCCCCAGTTCCTTGGCCAGTTGGTACTGGCTCACGGCAAGAGGCCCGAGGAACTCTTCGAGTAGGATCTCGCCCGGGTGTACCGGTGGCATGAGCGCGTCTACTGTCACACCTTCTCCTAGTGATAGTCGACGACCTCGACCTCCTCTGGTCCCGCGTCGGACCAGTGGAAGCAGATCCGCCACTGCCGGATGCTGTATTGCCCCGCGCGGTCCCCTGTCAGCTTCTCTAGCCGGTTGCCCGGCGGTACGCGCAGGTCCGCCAAGATCTCCGCCGCATCCAGCATCGCTAGCTTGCGCCAGGCGGCTCGTTGTGTTGTTGTGTCCAGTCTCCGCGATCGTCGCCGGTGCCAGATGGCTTCGGTGTCCTTATCCCTGAAGGATCGCAGCACACGCCTCATAATAACGCGACGCGTTATTAACGCAACATGCCACCACGAGGTGGCATGGAACCTCGGAGAGCTCCCGGGCTGCCGGGCAGGATGCGCGCATGGCGAAGAACATCGAAGTGCTCATCTCCGACCGGGACCAGCCTCCTGCGACAGTCTCGCAAGACAAGAAGGTCGTCGCTTTGCAAAAGGCACCCGCGCGCCCTTTGGAAGACTTCTCCGGTGTTCAGGCGGTGAAGAATTCCAGTAGTTCCGGGGCGAGCGCCGCGGGGGACACGTTGTGCGTCTGGCCCTCAAGGACGCGGTGGACCGCGCCTGGGAGGGTTTCCGCGACTGCCTTGCCCGCGTTGGACAACCACGGCGGGCTGTCCCCGCCGGTGAGCACGAGCGTGGGCTGGGTGATGGTGGCCAGCCGCTCGGCGGGCAGCGCGTTCCCGGGCCCCATAACAGCAGCCTCGTAGGCCAAGGTGTGCGCGACCGCCTCGGCATCTGACCAGGACGGCTGGAGTCGCATCGCGGCGATCGCCTCGACGGGGGCCCCGGCCGCCCTCACCATGAACAGTTCGACCGCGTCCGCGCCCCGGCCCTCCTTGACCAGGGCGTCGAGCTGCGCCGCGAAATCGTGCGGCAGGTCAGGTGCGTTGCTGTCGACGTGGTAGGGCGGTTCCCACACGGCCAGCTTCGATATGGCCGGGTTACGCGCCGCAGCCTCCAGCGCCAGGCCAGCGCCGGAAGAACCACCAAATACCATGACCGATCCGCCCGCTATCTCACCGAGCGCAGCCAGGTCCTCGATCTCGCGCTCGACGGCGTAGGGCCGGGTGTTCCCGCTTTCACCCCGGCCACGACGGTCGTAGTTGAACACCGTGAACCACGGTGCCAGGGCCGCCGCCACGTCAGACAGGATGGGGTGCGCCCGGCCGGTGAACGCGCCGTGGACCAGGATGATCGCCGGTCCGCCGCCGGACCGGTCGAAAACGATCGTGGTGCCGTCGGCCGAAATCACCCGGCCCGTTGCCGTCCCGCTCATCACACGCATCCGATCTTGTCGATCCGGGTCAGCCGTGCGCTGTCCGTTGAGTTCAGCCGGCCGGCTGCTCCAGGCACAGTGCCTCCCAGTGGTGGCCGTCAAGATCGGCGAAACCACGCTGGTACCTGCCGCCGCCCTGCTGCGGAACGCCAGCCGGGCTGGCGCCCGCCGCGAGGGCCTTATCGACCAGCTCATCCACCTGATCAGTGCGTTCAAGGCCAAGGGCGAGGATCACCTCGGTACTCGCGGTCGCGTCGGCGACGTCCTTGGACGCATACGAGGCGAACGTCGGCTCCGCGAGCAGCATTACCTGGGTGTGCTCACTGATGATCACCGACGCCATGTCTTCTGCCATGCCGAAGAAATCAAAGCCCAGGCCCGTGAAGAACGCCTGCGACCGCTTCAGGTCCTTGACCGGAAGATTGACGAACAGTTTCGTAGCCATCTGCGGGTTCCTCTCCCTCGTCGTCGCCTCGCCCGGGTGGGTGCGGATGCCTACAGTCTCAAGGCACGGGGCTGACCGGTCTTGGATGCTGGCGCCAGCTCGTTGACTTTGCGTGCACGGGTCGCCTGGGCCTGACCTTCGTGCGGCTCGCGGACGTGCCAGGCCGAGGTCGTCGTGCGGCTTCAGGCCCGGGAGGTGAGGTGATTACCGCGGTATTCGGCGGGCGGTAGCCCATAAGTCTGCCGGAACAGCCTGCTGAAGTGCGCCGAGTCTGGAAGGCCCCACCTGGCCCCCACGGCACTGACGGGCACGGCATGGAGTGCCGGATCGGCCAGGTCCCGGCGGCAGCGTTCCAGGCGCCGCCGGCGGATCCATGCGGCGACGGTCGTGTCCTGCGCCTCGAACAGCCGGTGCAGATAACGCACGGAGAGGTGATGCGCGGCCGCGACGAGGCCGGGAGAAAGCTCTGCCTCGCCCAGGTGCTCCTCGATGAACGCGTGAATGCGCAACAGCAGAGTTCGTTCCCGCGACTCGACGGGCAGCGCCTCAGCCTGATCGGCACGCTCCGCGACAGCCGTCGTCACCAGGTCCATCATCACCGTGCAGAGCCGGGCCGCGCTGGCCGGTGAATAGGTCTCCAGGTCCAGGACCACGCGGCGAAGCAAAGGCGCGGTCAGGGCGGCGGCCCCCTGGTCGGCGGCAATGGGGACCGCGGTGAGCCGGCCGACGGAATCCCGTGGGAGGGCAAGCAGGTCGCGCGGGAAGCCGAACACCGCCAGCTGAACCGCCGAGTCATAGGCCAGTTCGTAGGGACGGGTGAAGTCGTAGATCGCGAACTCGCCTGGCCGCAGCCGCGCGGGCCGCCCCTCTTGCGCGAGGCGGACGCTTCCCGACATGGGCAGCACGACCCGGTACAGCTCGGATCCGCCGCGGCGGATCAGGCCGGGCGTGCGGTGCACGCTGTGCGGTGTGGAAGTCTGCACCCTCCCCACGTTCACCGGCCCGAGATGGCCGGCCTCGATCTCACCCGACAGCGGCACATCGGGATCGCTCCGAAAATCCAGCGGGCCGAGCGTGTCGCACACGATGTTCCGCCAGGCGTCATAGCGGTACGCAGGCGGGACATCGCTCGTGCGGATCAGAACGGCCATCCATATCGCCCCTGTCGCTGCCCGCGGCCATCGTACGACGCCACACCACGGGCAGCCTGCGCCGTGCCCTCCGGGAAGACATTTATCGAAACCGCTTCAGGAACATCCGAGGCGGTATGTCGCCAGTGCCCGCTCAGGGGAACCCGTATGACAGAACGTGATACGCTATCGGTATGACGGTTGCCATAAGTGTGCGACTGGATGACGAGGCGCTCCGCGCGCTGACCCAGCTTGAGGCTTCCGGGATGAGCCGGTCGGAGGCGATCCGGCGGGCGATCATCGACAGCGCTGCGCGGCTGCAGCGCCGGAAGGCTCTTGCCGCTGAGGTAGCGGCGCTCGAAGCGGATGAGGCTGACCGCCGGGAGATGCGAGAGATCGCCGCTTTCATGGAGAGCATGCGTGCTGCGGGGTGATATCCACGAGTTCCGCGTGCCACGCGGCCGGGGACACGAACAGCATGGCCGGCGTTACGGAGTCGTGGTGCAAGCCAACGAGTTGCTACCGCGATCGGTTGTGCTGGTAGCTCCGACATCCCGCAGTGCCAGGCCCGCGTCGTTTCGTCCGGAGATCGAACTGCTCGGCGAAACAACGCGGGTCCTTGTCGAGCAAGTCGGTGCGGTAGACGCGGGCCGCCTAGGGGAGATGGTGGGGCGAGTCAGCCCGCAGCAGCAGTGGGGGATTGACGACGCACTCCTGACCGTCCTCGGGCTTCGGTAGGCGTGCCAGCAGGGGGCGGCGGCCGACGCTACAGGGTGCCCTTCAACGTAGTTGGTCTCCATCTCGAGCCGGGCAGGGTCCAGGCCCGGCGCGCTGGTGAACGTGCTGGCCGCCATCACGCCCGCGTTGTTCACGAGCAGGCTTACGTCCGCGCACTGCTGCGCGACCTGGGCAACGCGCTCCGGATCGGTGATGTCGAGTGCAATGGGTGTCACGCCCGGCTCGGTGACGGCGGCAGCATGACGCGCGGCTCCGTAGACCTTGGCCGCACCCCGGCTGACAAGTTCCCGGGCGTACACCTGGCCGAGTCCGCGGTCGGCGCCGGTGACCAGGGCAACCGATCCGTCGATCTGCATGGCTCTCCTCCTGGCAACGACGTGCGGCCCAGAGTAATGCTCAGCCCCGGCTGGCGATCGTGATGATTTCCGGGCTCGTATTGGTCAGTGGCTGCCGGTCCCAGTCCCCGAACTGCTCGTCGGTGACCAGGCCCGCGCTCGACAGGAACGACGACAGCGCGGCCACATCGAGGAAGCGCAGAGTGCTCTGGCTGACCTGCGGCCCGTCCCAGCTGGGGCTGGTGAATGTGGTGGTGAAGGTGACGGTGTTCCCGCCGACCGGCGTCTCGGCCTCGTGCGCCATCCGGACCATGGCGCCAGCCGGGCCGGCGACCTCGACCGCGTTGTCCGGAGTCCAGCTCTCCCACGCCCGGGCGGCCGGGTTGCGGGTCTCGAATGCGAACCGCCCATCGCGGGTGAGCGCTGTGCGGATGGCGGTGAGCGAGGCGCGTATCTCCTCGTCCTCGACGAGCACCTGGAAGGCATGGCCGGTCATGACGGCCAGGTCGAATTCCTGATCCCAGACGGCCGAGACAGCCTCCCCGAGTACCCACTCGATATCCGGTCGTTTACGGGCCTGCGCCAGCATCGCGTCGGCGGGGTCGAGCCCGCACAGCCGCCCGGTGTGCCCGGCCTGGCGGGCCAGGCGCAGCAGTTCACCGGTCCCGCAGCCGACGTCGAGCGCGGCCTCGGCGGCCATCACCAATGGCAGGTAGAAGCCGAAGTCGCCGCGCCGCTGCCACGGATGCCACGAGTCGTACAACCCGGCCAGGCTGGGCTCGGTGAACAACCGATCGGCCACCGCGCCAGCCTTTCAGGGCTTCCCCGGCGAGCGCGACCGGGTAAACGGCCCCGATGAGTTTCGCAGCTCCGGGTCGTCGTAGCTGGTGAACGTGGTGAGCGGGAACAACGAAGACGGGAAGAACGAAGACGGGGAAGACCAAAAGCGAGGGAGACAACGATGGAAAGCGGCACACGGATCACCGATGTGCGGACGGTCGGCGTACCGGTCCGCGATCAGGACAGCGCGCTTGATTTCTACATCGGCACACTCGGCTTCGGGAAGCGCCTTGACGCCCCGTTGCCGGGCGGCCGGCGCTGGATCGAGGTAGCACCGCCGGGAGCAGCGACGACGATCGCGCTCATAGCGGCGGGCGAGAGCCTGCCCACCGGCGTCGAGACCGGTATCAGGTTCATCACCGCCGACGCCGACGCCGACCATGCCTACCTGCGCGATCACGGCGTCGACACGGGCGAGATGCTGCGCTGGCCAGGCGTGCCGCCCATGTTCGCCTTCCGCGACCAGGACGGCAACGGTCTTGAGATCGTCGAGCAGCCCTGACCCGATCACCAAGAGGCTCATCGCTGCACCGATGACTTTTCTTGCCTGCGCGCGTCACCGAGGTCGGCGGCGAGGGTGCGCCGGAACCGCAGGCCGCGGAGGACTTCATCGCGGGGATGTCGGCACTGCGCCGGGCGCCCAGGCTGGCCGACGTCACCGAGGTCGCGGCGTTCCTCGCGTCCGACCGGGCCTCCGGCATGACCGGCGGGATGACCAACGTGACCTGCGGGCTCGTGCTCAAATGACGTGCGAGGATCAAGATCCTGAACGGCTGCCGCGGATGCGGCATCCATTAGTGCGGGGGGATCCCGTGAGGTGGAGCCCCCCGGGGTAATACAGCCTTAACCTGCCGCAGCGGATCGCCGGGCAATACGCTACAAATCTGATATGGCTGACCAGCACGGGCCGGGTGGTGATCAGGCGGCGCCGTTGCGCGTGCTGGTCGCCGGGGACTGGCACGGGAACCAGGCGTGGGCGCTCAACGTGATCGCGCGGGTCCCCGCGCTGCTCGCCGGCGAGCACGTGCGGCTGATCCTCCAGCTCGGGGACTTCGGGATCTGGCCGGACGTCGTCGGCCAGCGGTATCTGGCGAGCATCGACGGCGCTCTGGGCCAGGTCGGTGCGCACCTTTGGTTCATCGACGGGAACCACGAGGACTTCTCCGAACTGGCCGCGATCGACGTGAGGGCCGGGATGGCCACGAGGGCGGGGATGGTCGCGGCGGCCGGGATGGCCGGGGACGCTCGGCCGCCCGGCCGCGTCATGGTGCGGCCGGGCATCTTCCACCTCCCGCGCGGTCACCGCTGGCAGTGGCACGGCCGTACCTGGCTCGCCTGTGGCGGCGGGGTGAGCCTGGACCGGGCGGCCAGGACCGAGGGAACCGACTGGTGGCCGCAGGAGGAGATCACCGGCGAGCAGGAGGCCGCGGTCATCGCCGGGGGCCACGCGGACGTGCTGGTCTGCCACGACTGCCCCGCCGGCGTGGTGCACAAGTTCGGCCGCCCGCCATCCTGGTGGGCAGCCGCCGACCTCGCCCGCAACGAGGCGCACCGGCGGCGGCTGCAGCGCATCGTGGCCGCGGTGCGGCCGTCGCATCTCATCCACGGCCACCTCCATCGCACCTACCAGCGCACCTGTGACTTCGGCTACGGCCAGGTGCGGGTGACCGGCCTCTGCGCCGATGGCCGGCTGCGGAATTTCGCCGTGCTCGACGTGGAGTCGATGACCTGGCAGATGCGCCGCCGCGGCCTCCTGGACTTCGGCAGAAGCTGACCGGGTCCCGGCCGTTCCCCACGCGGGCAGCAGTTCCTCGAGCAGGGGCAAGCGGGCTTGCGGGTTACCCGTCCGTAGGTTACTCTCCGGTTAATTTTCTTCTGGACGACCGGGAGGCCCACATGCCCCGCTCCCCGCTCAACCGCCTGGCCGCCGGATCCACCGCGAAGAAGCCAGGGCCCGCCGCTCGATTAGCCGCCATCCTGAGCGTCACCACGGCCGTTGCCCTGTCGGCAGCCGCCACCGCCGCCGCTCCGGCCAGCGCCAGCAGCCTCCCCGTGATCTACAGCTTCGCCGCTGGCATCACGGCCGAGCTTTCCAGCCCGGGATCCGCCCCACCCGGCGCCAACGACTTCTCCTGCCAGCCGGCCGCCGCGCACCCCTACCCGGTCGTGCTCGTGCACGGCACGTTCGGGAACATGACCGATAGCTGGCAAGCGCTGTCCCCGCTGCTCAAGAACGCGGGCTACTGCGTCTTCGCGCTCAACTACGGCGGCTCGGCGGGCAACCCGCTGCAGGGATACGAGGAGATCGCCGCTTCGGCCGCCCAGTTCGCTGCCTTCGTCGACCAGGTCATTTCGGCCACCGGCGCGAGCAAGGTGGACATCGTCGGCCACTCGCAGGGCGGCATGATGCCGCGTTACTACCTCAAGTTCCTCGGCGGTGCGAGCAAGGTCAACGTCCTGGTCGGGCTCGCGCCGTCCAACCATGGCACGAACCTGGACGGCCTGCTCGGCCTGCTGCAGGCTTTCCCCGGTGGTTCGTCCTTCCTGACCTCACTCTGCGCGGCCTGCACCGAACAGTCCGCCGGGTCCGCGTTCCTCACTCGCCTGAACGCCGGCGGAGACACCGTCCCGGGAGTCGCCTACACGGTCATCGAGACCCGCTACGACGAGGTCGTGACGCCGTACTCGTCAGCGTTCCTCAGCGGCCCCGATGTCACCAACATCACCCTGCAGAACCAGTGCGTTCTCGACCTCACCGACCACCTGGGCATCATCTACGACCCGGTGGCGCTGCACGACGTGCTGAATGCGCTCGATCCCGCGCACGCGACTCCGCCGGTGTGCGTGCCCGTTTCCCCCGTGCTCGGCGGCTGACACCCGAGCCCGACATGATGGATACCGGGGGCCGTGAGATGAGCAACGGCCCCCGGGTGACGCCCATTCGCACCGGCGCCGCGGATCGCGTGGGCTATGACACATCCGATCCGCGGCGCCGATGGGCAGCGAACGCGGCCCGCGGCACATTGCCACGCCGTGACGTCGACGGCGGCTATGTCGTGACGGCGAGGGCGAACGGCAGGACCGCGGGCGCGCCCGCTTCGCGCAGCAGTTTCGCGGCCACCGTCATCGTCCAGCCCGTCTCGATCCGGTCATCCACCGCGAGCACGGGGCCGTCGAGCTGCGCCATCGACGCGCGCAGCGGTCCCGGGACCGTCATCGCGTGCCACAGCGCACGCAGCCGCTGCGCGCTGTTGTGCTGGCGCCCGGCCGGGCCGTCCCCCGCGTAGCCGAGCGCGCCCAGATACGGGAGGCGGCCCGTCCGCGCGATCTGCTCGCCAAGCGCGGTGATGAGCCGCGGGCGCGTGCGCGAAGGCAGCACCACGACCCCGGCCGGGCGCTGCGGCCAGTCCCAGGCGGCGAGCACCGCCACCACCGCGCCGAACAGCTCGCCGGGCAACGGCTCGTCCGGTGCGCCGTCGGCCAGCATCCGCCGCAGCCTGCTCCCCCAGCCGATGTCGGTCAGCCGGCCGACGGCCCGGCCGGTCTCCGCCCCGGCCTCGGCCGGGATGCGCCCGGAGACGGCGACACCGAGCGGTTTCATCCCGCCCGGCCACATCCGGCGCGGCGCGACCTCGACGCCAGGGCGCTGCAGCCGCGTCTGCGCGGCGGTGGCCGCCGCCGCGCTTATCTCGGCGTTCTGGGCGCGCCCGGTGCAGTTGTCACACCGGCCGCACGGCGCCGCGTGCGGATCGTCGAGTTCGCGGCGCAGGTACTCCATCCGGCAGGTCGCGGTGGCCGCGTACGCGAGCATCGCTTCCTGTTCGCGCGAGCGTTCCGCGGCGACGCGGGTGTAGCGCTCGGCGTCGTAGACCCATGGCTGCCCGGTCGCCTCCCAGCCGCCCCGCACCCGCCGCACCGCGCCGTCCACGTCGAGCACCTTCAGCATCATTTCCAAACGGCTGCGCGTGAGATCCACGCTCGTCTCGAGAGCCGCGAGCGATTGGGGGCCATTCGCGCTGGCCAGCGCGCCGAGCGTGGCGCGCACGACACGTTCGGGCGGGAATGCCAGGCTCGCGAAGTAGGCCCAGATGTCGCGGTCCTCGGCGGCTGGGAGCAGGATCACGTCGGCCCGCGCCACGGCACGCCCGGCCCGGCCGATCTGCTGGTAGTAGGCGACCGGTGACTGCGGCGCGCCGAGGTGGACGATGAAACCGAGGTCAGGCTTGTCGAACCCCATGCCGAGCGCGCTCGTCGCCACGACCGCCTTGAGCCTGCCGTCCAGGAGGTCGTCCTCCACGCGTAGCCGTTCGGCTCCGTCGGTCTGCCCCGTGTAAGCAGCGGCGGCGTGGCCCTGCGCGCGCAGGAACCCGGCGATGTCGTTCGCCGCGGCGACGGTGAGGGTATAGACGATTCCCGAGCCTGGCAGGTCACCGAGGTGGTCGGCGAGCCACGCCAGCCGCGCCGCGGGCGCGGGCAGGCGCACCACCGCCAGATGCAGGCTCTCCCGGTCGAGCGGTCCGCGCAGCACCAGCGTGGCGGGTGGCTCGCCCGCCCCGCGCCAGCCCGAGCTCAGCTGCTCGGCGACGTCGCGGGTGACGCGGGCGTTCGCCGTGGCGGTGGTGGCAAGTACCGGCACGCCGGGCGGCAGGTCGGCGACGACCGTGCGCAGCCGCCGGTAGTCGGGCCTGAAGTCGTGACCCCAATCGGAGATGCAGTGTGCCTCGTCGATGACGATCAGCCCGGCGGAGGCGGTCAGCTTCGGCAGCACGAGGTCGCGGAAGTCCGGGTTGTTGAGCCGCTCGGGGCTGACGAGCAGGACGTCGGTCGCGCCGGAGCCGATTTCGGCGTAGATCTCGTCCCAATCCTCCGGGTTGGCCGAATTGATCGTGCGGGCGTGGATGCCGGCCCGCTGCGCGGCCGCGATCTGGTTACGCATCAGCGCGAGCAGTGGGGAGACGATGACCGTGGGCCCGGCGCCGCGCGCCCTCAGCAGCGCGGTCGAGACGAAGTAGACGGCCGACTTTCCCCAGCCGGTGCGCTGTACGACGAGCGCGCGACGGCGCTCGGTGACCAGGGCACGGATCGCGGTCCACTGATCGTCGCGAAGCCGCGCCTGCGCACCGGCGAGCGCGCGGAGGCACCGCTCCGCTTCGTCCCTGACGGCAGCATCGCCCGCTGGGTCGGCCGCGTCCGCCGTGTCCGCTGTCATGGCGTCATTCGTACCACCCCCTGTGTGATGGGTGTGTCGCGCCGGTGGGTTGTGGCGGCCGCCCGGGCCGGGATTTGATGGCCTTGACTCCTCGGGATTTCTTCCGGAAGGTCGCGTGATGGGACGCTTGCCGGAGCCGCCCGACCCGGCGCCGGGTTCGCTGGCCGAGTTCGCCGTCGGCTTGCAGGCGTTACGCCAGGCCGCGGGCAACCCCTCGTTCGAAGAGCTCGCGCGCCGGTCGGACGAGGCGGCGCCCGAGCTGGCCGCGGCGGTGAGCGGGCGCATCGTGCCGTCGTTCCCGATCACGCTGGCTTTCGTGCGCGCCTGCCAAGGCGACGAAGACGAATGGGCGCGGCGGTGGCACATACTGCAGGAGCGGCTCGGGGCCGAGGCCGAACGCGCCGCGGCGCGACTCGCCAGGTCCCAGGATCCCTGGCTCGACGTGACGCCGGAGGACGAGTGGCTGGCTATGGCCAGTTCGCGGATACAGCTCACCGATGCGCCGGCCTATCCAGGCGACTTCTATCACGTGACCGCTTCCGCGGCGCGGGCGAACTGCTCGTGACCGGCAAGCCGTCA
>WNFJ01074223.1_pt1 | contig 14316 bp, 9 predicted proteins | sample 5400461 | NCBI WGS metagenome assembly WNFJ01 (sample SAMN13153349, study PRJNA577476) | soil metagenome | isolation source: 115 cm saprolite on Douglas fir-dominated hillslope | place: USA:California | collected 2013-09-17 | reverse complement strand
CTATGAGACAGTCCGAGAATGGTGCCTTAAGTTCGGTCAGACTTACGCTAATGGCCTGCGCCACAAGTCTCCTCGGCCGGGCGACCAATGGCACTTGGATGAGGTGTTTCTCAAAATCAACGGACGTCTCCATTACCTTTGGCGTGCAGTAGATCAGGATGGCGACGTGTTGGATATTCTGGTCCAGAGCCGGAGGGACAAGAAGGCAGCCAAGAAGTTCTTTCGCAAGCTATTAAAAGGGTTGCGGTATGTCCCGCGGGTGATTATCACAGACAAGCTGAGGAGCTACAGTGCGGCGAAAGCTGAAGTGATGCCGAGCGTCGAACACCTCCAGCAGAAGTATCAGAACAATCGAGCCGAGAATTCGCATCAGCAAACCAGATTGCGAGAGCGGGTGATGAGACGGTTTAAGTCAGCGGGCCACGCGCAACGTTTTCTCTCGGCATTCGGAATCATTACCTCACACTTCAGAGTGGGAAGACATCTGTTCAGAGCTCGCGCTTACCGAGCAGTGATGAAATCGAGGTTCGCCGCATGGGAAGAGGCGATCTTCGTCGAGCCGATCATCAATTGATTGGTGACGAAACGTGGACTCATCTTGTCTTAGTGGCTAATTTCGTTTCCTTCTTGATTTAAGTTGACAGTACCCTTTTGACACCACTTATTGGTTTCACCTTACTCGCACTCTCCGGTCAACAACTTTTGATGAAGGTATTTTGCCGTTACCGAACGTTATCGACTCGTTATGGGAAATGTTGTTCAAATTGGCAAGCGATAGCATTTCGAAAGAAGCATGGGTCGAATTTCGGCTTGGTATGAATCAAATCTATCAATACAATGAAAAAACCCAGGATCCGATTCATTCGGGACCGTATGGGTTTTTGATTAAGCCGCTTCTGATCGACGACTACGCGGCGTCTCGCTCATTCAGTCATTACCTCGACTCCCCTGAGATCATAGAAGATATCTGTCGACGGTGTCGGGATGTCTTTGGCCTGGACTTACTCACTACCTTTCAAGAAACGACTTCACCACGGATTATCAAGTTTAAGGAACAAGGATCAAAATTGGAACATCTGTGCGCCGCGCTCCGTTTTCTCTATTTTGAATACCATCGATATGATTTTTACGTGCATAACCCTATTCAGTCGGGTGAGGTTGTCATTTGATCAAATTGAAGCAAACACATTCCTTGATTGATTCTGCTATGGGAAGTTAGCGCGCACGCCGCTCGTATCGCTTAGACTAAATATCACTGCTTGCAAGCCCGACACCCTCAAGAGATGTTACCTTCTTAATTGTTTGTACTGACTAGTACTGACTATCTTTCTGAGGAGGCGCGCCCAGATAGGTGGTGGTCCATAATAGTTCTTGGTGTGCCTATAGTGTGCCAACTCATCCCTACTGATTAACAGGTGAGGCTACTCAGTGAAACAACGGGAAGAGAAATAACTGAATAAAACTCTACGTATTGCTAGTCACGTCTACTCAGCGCTACTTACGAAAAGTATCCCAAAAAGATTCGAAGGCAGATGCTCTATCCAACTTAGCTACGGGAGCCCTCAAATTTACAACGTGTTGAATAGTAACATGGAATTCCTTGGTTATGACTCGCTTTCGATATCGGGTGTTTCGACGAGCATTATGCTTGCGGCCCGAATTGAGTTTTGTTCGCCGTCGCTGTCTGTGAAGGTTATAAAGTCCTCGGCGGTTTTCTTGTAAAGCGCAAGGTGCTGGTTAAGATCGTCGATTAGCGTGTCGTCTAAATCAAACTGCAGTCCTCTGGAAAGGTCTATGTTGCTTGCAGCTTGAATGCACCTGGTTTTATCTACCAGGTCGTTCTCTGAAGGGGGCGTTAGTGTCAGTCCGTCGAGGTAAAATTCCACGGGTCTAATGCTCTGTTCGGAGAGGTCGGCTTTTTCTTCGCGCAAACCTGTATCGAAAAACGCTTGGTGGAATAATACAGAGTCTGAGTTGACGTGGACTCTTCGTCCATTTTCGATTTCGCGGAATACGATTAACTGATCAGGAAGCTGGTCTCGTTGGAAAAGTTCCGAGACGCGTTTCCAGTCGTCGATGTTAACGACATACTCAAATGGACGCGGGCTATTTTTGAGAATGAAGTTGAGGTAGTAATTGTCCCGGTTGTGTCCGTTTGTTGTCATGACGGTTCAGTCGTTGTCAGACTGCGAAGTCGTCCAAACAAAGAGACGGCTTCGAGCGAGCAGTTTGGAAAGAGTTCCAGGGCGCCGCTGGCGAGAGCCGCGTGGTCGCTGGGGTCTTCACACCGAAGGGCGTGGTCGAGTTGACGGAGAGCGGAAATAAGAGAATCGTTTTCCGATGGATTTCGATGAGGGATTGGCGTGTATTGATCGAGCGAAGGGTTGCCGTTCATAATCAATCTAGATGAAGACGATTAGGGTTCAAAGCCAGGCGCGCTACCAGCGCTAGATGTTACAACAGATCAAGGTTGCGGAACCATTGAGTATTCTTGTCAAGGAAAGTTGTGCCACCATAGTGCCACTGGATACAAATTATCCGCTTTTTTTCATGCCTTAAGTCATTGAAAATAATGGTGAGCCGAGCAGGGCTCGAACCTGCGACCCGCTGATTAAGAGTCTTTTTTCGGTAGTCCCGCGCAGTCCGGCGCAGTCCGGCACGGACGAGTTAGTGCAAATTATGAGGAAGAAGTGGACTATGTTGTCCCGGATAGTCGGGGGCCGTCAGGGTGTTCCCGCTAAGTTGGCCCACTAGTGGCCCACCAAAATGGTGTTGTTCGTTTATAGGGGCCAGCGGTTTTGCCTTGATAGCTAAGCCTTGGTGGCCTATCCTATCTGATCGTTTCAAGCGAATTTGCTCCTAATCGCGATTCAGTTTCATTGAGACAATTGAGTCGCGCAAGCGCAGCTGTAACGAGCACAAATTACAAGGCGCCAGATTGAACGAGTCTGAGACCCACATTTCTTTTGACTGTAGGAGAGAAGCTAATGGCGGAACTTTATTACGGTACGGACCAATTTGCTGTTCCGGAATTCAACGGTCGCAAAGTCATCGACGAAATTAAGATGTCGATGTCTGCTTTCGATTGTGTACTGCCGGATGATGCTGGGATTTATTGCAGCAGTGACATCACCACCGGCAAGAAGTTCTATTATGACGTGTTGAAGAAGTATACGGTGCGATCTGAAGGCGAATTGAAGGAGAAAATTGGTGAGGAGGAATTCAAGAAAATACAAACGGAGCTGATTCAGTTTAATGTCGCTCGCGGCGTGGTATTCGCCGAAAAGCTACGCGAGCGTGGACGCGTCAACGTTGTCACACCGGGGCCTTACTTTGCCCGGGGATTCGACCAGCAACACTATCTCTACTTATGGGAATGGTTCATCATCAAGAAGGTATATGAGGTGTGCCTGAATGATGATTGGGAATACAGTAATGGCTGTACGCTTGAATATGCCATAGCCGCCAAGAAGGGCATTCCCCGTTTCGACCACGAAGGCGCTGCTATCGATCTCCAGAGCGCGATAGAAAGAGTTGAAGCCGCGGTGAATGAACTGAGAGCGGATGGCTTCGTCATCGAGAAACTGGTGCACAATCTTGGGCTCTTGAAGGCGATTAAGGACTAGCTCAACACACTCAAACACTCTCAAACACCACCTCTGCCACAAAGGAGGCCGCTCACCATGGCTAAACTACTCTCGTGGTTCAAGCACTCATTCCGTGAGTCAGTGTTCAGAAACACCGGCATTCCTTACCGTAACCTGATCGGGATGATTCTTGGATCCGCGGCTTCGGTTCTGCTGTTATCAAGCGGCGTATTAGCTATCCGTGGAGTTACTCTTTGGTTTGTCGTAGCTCTAATCATCACCGCGCTGTTACTGGTTTTGGTTCGACCCTACCACGAAAAGAGGGTTGACCGATTTGCTTGGGGACTCCTCGTAATCATAGTTTTGGGCTTCGGCTTGGGCGCACTGATATATCAGTATCGACATTGGATAAAGTGGCTCTGGCATCAGTACTTGAGAATCAATGAGCCCCACGAACTTCTCCTGGAGGCACTCTTTCTACTCGGCGTCATCCTTGGATTCTTTGTGGTTCGTAATTGGGCCAAGGAACAAAAGGACTTTGTTTCCAGCCTGTCAGCAGTATTGGGCGGAGCGTTTGTCGCGACGATCCTCGGGAAACTACAGGGGGAAGGAATAAACGAAATCGGCGCGCTAAAGGCTTTCGCATACTACGCCCTTGGTTTCACCATGTCGGGAACTATTAATCTCATTGCCGCCGCCCGCTTGACCGCCAATTACATAAACAAGCGTTCTGTGGCAAGCCGAGCGATGCTGGACTTCCTCTACGGCAGCGACAGAACCAAACTGATCGATGGCTACTTCTTGAAAAACTTTCAGGAAGATACGGACTACGCCAAGAGATGGTTGACCGATACGCTTAACGAGTATCGCAAACTAATCAAACTCGAGTTTGCCGAGAAAATGCTGGAAAGAAAAACCAAGCGCGAGAAAGAACGTAATAAGGTCGTCCAGGAGATATGTAATAGAGCCAACGGTGTCAAGGCGTTGTCGAATAAAACGGTAACTAATGAGAGTCCGAGGTCAGAAGATCCGGTATCAACCGGAGCCACGCCAGGAGGTCCCGACGATCCCCCTTCTCCCCCCTCCACCACGCAAGACCTCGAATGTCTTGACCTCGAATGTCTTGGCTTTATACGTAATTATGTGACACAAGCGCGAAAGCAGTTGGAGTGTAGAAGAGAATTCGCAGAGGGATCGGCTGACCGCAAAGCGGTGGAGTCGAGCGATGAATGCACCGTGGATGAGCTATTAAAGGTGGTTGACCAAACGTGGCGTGAGTTGGTCGAACTGCAAAAAGCCGTAGACGAGGAAACAGAACTCCAGACTAAACTTGATTCATTGAAAGAATCTAAAAGTCAGGAGATAAAGAATAGACTTGCTGAACTTCATCCAAAGACGCAAGGGATAAAACCGAAAGAACTGGAGTGTCTTAAGCGAATATTGGGCCGCTTAAAACCATCTTATTATTATGAGTTAATTGCCATCGAGTGCGAAGAAGAAAAGGAGCGCGGTGAGAAAACAGCTCCTGCCGTCCCAGAAAAAGATCGCAAGTACAGCGTCATTTATAGGAGCATTGTTTCCAGTGCTCAATATGCCAAAGACTATCTCGCCAATAGGACCACTATCAAAGAGAGTATGTTTCGCGTCGGCATCGCGATGCGGCGGCAGGACAAGTTGGAATATATTATCGCCCCGGGACAGTACGGCGCCCCTTTTCCAGTGATGGGAAGCGTGGCGGGATTGGCTTTGTTGATGGGGCAAACCATCGTCATGGATCGCGACAAGAATAAGAAGTTTCGCTCGAAAGATTATGGACGAGGTGTGTGCCCGGTAGACATAGAGCAACCGCGCGGTCTGGATGAAATCACTTTCCTTTCTTACTTCTCAATACCTATCGTGGCCCGCATGGGTACTCCCGACGAGAACGCCTTGGGTATTAGCAATGTTGATACAAGGCTGTTCGCGACTCGTTGCCCACTGCCCGGCGAAGAGGTGAGTGGAAGCGAAGGTGTCTTCCGATTCCATCTCACCCAAGCTGAGTTGAGTGAATATGCCAGTAACCTTTACGAGGAAAACGATGAATCCGTCAAATACGTGGAGGAGCATACAAAAATCATAACGCCTGTGCTCGAGTTGTATGCGAAGTGCCGGGTGGGGGCTATCTAGGCGAAATCATGTTGCCCAGCCTGACGGAGAATGCGCTCTTAGTTTTGCGCAAGCGCATCCTGACGCGCAACGCACCCGGCGAAGTGAGCGAAACCCCGGAAGAAATGTTTCGCCGCGTGGCGCGCAGCATTGCGTCAGCCGATCTTGAATACGGCAGCGCTGAAGATGTCGCTCGGGCCGAACAAGCATTCTTCGAGGTAATGACCCGCCTCGAATTCCTGCCGAACTCTCCCACGCTAATGAACGCAGGTCGAGAGCTCGCTCAATTGTCCGCTTGTTTTGTGCTGCCGATTGACGATTCAATGGAAAGCATCTTCGGTACCCTTGCCGATACGGCCTTGATTCAAAAGAGCGGCGGCGGTACCGGATTCTCCTTCTCCCGGCTGCGGCCCAAAGAAGATCCGATTGCCTCGACGCACGGCGAGTCGAGCGGCCCCGTATCATTCATTCGCCTCTACAACTTTGCCACCGAAGTCACGAAGCTGGGCGGCAAACGCTCAGGCGCCAACATGGCCATCTTGCGCGTGGACCATCCGGACATCGAAGAGTTCATCAGTGCGAAAACCAACCCGCTGGAATTAAACACCTTTAATATCTCGGTCGCGGTAACTGATGACTTCATGAACAGAGTTAAAGCGGGCGAGCGCTACGACCTGACAAATCCCCGCACCGGACAGATCGTCGGCCAGTTGGAAGCGGGGGCAGTATTCGACAAGATAATTGAATCGGCCTGGCGAAACGGCGAGCCGGGAGTGATATTTATTGATCGCATCAATCGCGACAATCCCACTCCTGAGTTAGGTCGAATCGAAAGCACCAACCCGTGTGGCGAGCAGCCTCTCCTGCCTTACGAATCCTGCGTGCTTGGCTCGATCAACCTATCTCAATTTTCTCGGGACGGGCACGTGAATTATGACCGGCTGAAAGAGGTCGTCGCCATCGGCGTCCATTTCCTCGACAACATTATCGACGTCAGCCAGTTTCCTATCCGTCAGATTGAACAGATAACCAGAGCCAATCGCAAAATCGGGCTGGGCGTAATGGGATGGGCGGACCTGCTGATCGAGATGGGCATCCCATACGACTCTGAGCAGGCAATTCGACTAGCTGATGAAGTCATGAGATTTATCTCCCGCGAAGCGATGCAAGCATCGATCGAGTTGGCTAAGGGGCGTGGCCCTTTTCCGCGTTGGCATCAAGAGGCCATCTACAAGCAGATTGCTCAGGCACCTCGCCGCAACGCTACTGTCACTACTGTTGCGCCGACCGGGACCATTAGTTTGATAGCGAATTGTTCGAGCGGCATTGAGCCGGTCTATGCGCTGGTATACAGAAGGCTGTCTTTTGAATCAAAGGAAATGAGGTTCGTACATCCGTTCTTTGAGGAATACGCGCGGAGGCATGGCTTTTATAGCGAGACACTTATGGATTGCATTGCGGAAACAGGCTCACTTCACGACCTGACCGATGTTCCGAAAGAAGCCAAGCAGTTGTTTGTTACGTCCCACGAAATAGCCCCCGAATGGCACGTGCGCATGCAAGCTGCTTTTCAGCAACACATCGACTCCGCGGTCTCGAAGACCATTAACTTTCCGAATGGCGCAACTTGTGACGACGCGAGGAGAGCTTACCTTCTTGCTTTCGAGCTGGGTTGCAAAGGCATCACAATTTATCGCGATGGCTCGCGTGAGAAGCAAGTGCTTAGGGTGCAATCCGCCAACGTTCGCGAGCCGTTGACCCTCTCGGCCGCATCTCACCTCGAAAGATTGCGGCCTGAAAATCAGATGTTGGCGAAAAGCATCTGTCCTGATTGCGGAGCAATCTTGCAGCCCAGCGGCGGTTGTCTCTACTGCTCCTGTGGTTATGCTGTGTGTATGCAAGCCTAGCCGGCCAAACCCAAGCAGAATGGCTTTATTGAGAGATTGAATCACAGCCAACGCGAAGCGGTACTTTGACATGTTTGCGTTTCAGATTCTGTCCGAAGTGCGGGGCAAGCTTCAATGCTAAATGGCCCACTACCCAAGAAAGCTGTAAGTAGATTTGAATCGAGATTGGTCCGAGGAAGGCAATCGATATTGGGGTATGGAGGACCTGGTGCGCTCGCGATAGGGTCATCAAGTCTGCGGCGCGCGGATCAACTCTAAGCCGCACAGTTACCCCAATCGGCCCTCAAAGATGACGCCAGGAGGATAAATGCGCATCAAGAACACGAAAAGTAACTGGTGGGAACGCGCAGGAGCGCCTCCGACCGAATACGATGAATGTTATTCTCGCGCTTTGCGTCGCATGGCGGTTACCCTGAATTGTCACAAACCTCGAAGTACCCCATTTGGTCCCGCGACTCTTAAGAAATCGGATATCGAGCTTCGAGATCTTTTTCCGCTCACCAAGATCGGAACAGTGGACGCGAATGGAGCCCTGGTGAATCATGAGCGCATTGATCGACAGCAGGAACTTGAAGACTTCGATCGCGCAGAAAATCTTTTTTATGGCGATTTCAATTTTGGTGGTCCGCGCGGATTTAAGTATATCGTTAGAGTCACGCATCGCTCCACCCCTGCGTTTCGAGAATGGAGCTTCAAAAGACTTGTATGGCCACGCGTTGAAACTGAGCAAGGGACTCAAGAGTTGGTGAAAAAGCGAGCCAATGAAACAGATTCGGAATTCATGATGTCTTGTGCCTCCAACTATCTCCTCAAGAACTTTTGGCATAACTACGTCCACCGGGCGATTCAGGGGATTACATCGGAAAACTATCATAGCTTCGGAGGTGAGGCCCGCGATCAATCTGACTTCACGGCCGATAATGTCGGAACCATCCTATTCTTGCGATCATACGGAGTTGAAATTCTAACAAGCGGGCGATCGCGGTCCGAACGAAGTGCTGCAGTTCGCGACCTCTTAAGACGAAACAGGTGCAATCTAGTCTTCGCCGAGCGCGATCGTCTTCGAATTGAGCGCACCTCGAAACTGTCAACACACGAACGCTGGGAGGAAGCGCAATGGCAGTTTCGTCGTCGGGTGGCCATGGCAATTAGCAACCGGCTGATCGAGCGTGGGGCGGCAGTTGCGAGCTTGGGCGTGTATCTGCGCGGCGAGCGACCGACTCGAGAGAAATGGTTCTACCATAGCCAAAATGTGGTTGTTCAGCTGAATGGACGCTACTTGGTTTGCAGCCATGTTCCATACATTCCCGATCCCGCGAAAGATCAAAAACCACAGACGCGAGCAAAGGCGTACCAGCGACGCCAAGAGTTAGCCGAAAGCGCCGTTGGTCAATACATGTCTTCTCTTGAGCAAAGCAAAGAGTTGCGGAGATACTCGGAGCATTCCCTCGCAGCGTTATCCGCGCGTATCAGAATACCTTTGTGATGCCTGAGCTATGCTCGGACTCGCAGGGACAATGACGGGTGGTGCTTTCTAAGCTCGCCAATCAGGTGTTCCTTAACCACGTGCGTGTATCTTTGAGTAGTCGCTATGGATGCGTGTCCCAAAAATTCCTGTACCACCCTGATGTCCATACCGTTTCGCAGCAAAAGTGTCGCGACTGTGTGCCGCAGCATGTGTGGCGTAATGTGTCGTTCAATGCCCGCGTCTCGACGGAACTGAGCAATGATGTTCGCAATGCCCTGGGTTGAAAGACGCTCACCCGCGGCATTTAGAAATAGTGCGGGACTCTCCGAAACGAGTTGCGTGCGGGCCTCCAAATGCTGCTTCTGAATCAGGATGGTTTGATCGTCGACGACATAAGCTAACCGCCCCCTCCCTCCTTTTCCATGCCCTCTGAACATAAGTTCTGTTACAGAGAAATCGTCGACATTGAGTGAAGATGCCTCGCCTACTCGCATTCCGGTCGCAAATAGGAGATCAAGCAGGGCGAGATTGCGGATATCACGATAATCACGAGATGAGCTGCGCGTGCTCCGGCTGCGTGCAAGAACCGGACCTTTGCGGCGCACATTGCCGACGTGAGTTCGGCCGGCATGCGCCAACAAACTCTGAATCTCCGTTTCGGAGAGTGCTCGGGGTAGTTGTTCAATTCGGCCGAGGCTAAGCTTGACTCGCCAGAAAGGTGATTCGTTAAGTACTCCTCGTCGTAGCCAGTATGAACAGAACACCTTCAAGACAACCATCTTTCGTCGCATTGACGCCGGAGAATAACCTTCATTGCGGAGGTGGGCTGCCCAGGTTTCAATCAAGGTACCTCCTAAAGAGCTAAGTTCAAATTCTTTTCCTGCGTATGTGCCAAACTGCTCAAGGTCCGAACCATACGCGGTCTTTGTCTTCTTGCTTCGTTCGTGGGTCGAAAAGTAACCATTCACAAAATCGGCGATCGCTTCTTTCAGTTGCATGGGGCACACACTTCCTCCAATAGTCCTTCTGTGGACACTACGAGTTGAAGAGCTTGTTATCTTTTTTTCCTGGGTAGGACAGTAAAACGCGAGAGAGTTTAGTTTTGCTGGACGGTCGGATTCAAGGAAAACCGGAGAATCGTACGTCCAGTTCGGGGACCTGCATGACAAGTTTCGCCGCTGGCCGAGCTACCAATGATGCTTGCTGAGAGGAATATTAGTTGTCGCAGCCGAGATTTAGGAAGATAATGGAAATTATCGGCCTCGCCGATCCTTGTCTTCAATTTGATTTGGATAACAGAGAATTATCGTTAGGTCGCAACCGAAGTTGGGCGACTCACCCGCATTTATGGCTCGCATTATTCCCGAAGCCTTGTGGCGCAAATCTTTCCTCCTGCCTGATGGCCGATACGACGGAAAAAAGTTCGAGAATCTTGCATTGGAGTTACTTGAATGTCTCTACGGTCGAGGCTGGAAGCCCACGCAAGAAACTCGTGACGGATCGAGAGACTTTGAGAAACGTGATCGGCATGGATGGCTGTGGGCAGAATGCAAGGCCTATAACGAGCGGCTTTCGGTCTACGTCATTTCACCAACGTTAGTAATGGCGTTAATTGAGGAACCCCATACCGTGATTGTGGTTTCTCGAAGTCAGTTGAATGATAACGCCGTTCGTCACCTTGCCGCTTTTCAGCGAGCTTCCGGCAAGAGAATTGTAGCGTTGGATGGCACGGTGTTGGACAGCGCTGTCCTTGGAACCGGGTTGTTCGGCACCTTCTTTCCAAATCAGCCCTGCCCCCAAGCGTCCTTCTCGGGTCTGCAATTGCGTTATTCGGTGACGCCGGACGCACTCACTGAAATGATCGACGCTGATCTTGTTCCCCACATCACCGGGGCTGATGCTAAACGACCCATCCAAGCCGTTCGTTACGGACTCATTCGCATTGATTTTTCTGTCCGGAACTTAAGCAACGCTGCTTCCGAACTCAAACTGGAGCTAATGAAAGAGGAATTGGATCCACGCTTACACATAGTCTCTTTCGGGGGACACCGAAGAGCTAGTTCCGTAGCACTTAGAATTCCCGCCGCCGGCATTCTTCAAACATCCTTGATTCTCCAACCGCGTGAGGCCGGAGAGCGGCTTAGCCTGCCCGCCATCAGAGCGACTGGCGAGGGGATACCTAGTCGGCCGATTAAGACGGGGACGGTCAATGTATCCCACCTGTTTCAAATCGAAGTTGTTGGGAAAGTGCACCGCAGGATTCTTGAAAAGGCAACCAGCTTCACTCGGAATCGCCGAAAGCCGGTCGTCATTGTCACCGAAGGCGCTAGTGGAACAGGTAAGAGCCGCCTAATGTTGGAAATCGCGAGGGTCGGTTTGGAAGAAGGTTTTCGCTGCCACTTATACGATCCAGAGTACGAGGACGCGAAATCTGCTGACAATGTTGTGCGCGATATTATCGCCGATGTGAGCGAGTTGCCAAGGTTGAGCAGCATCGCCAATCAATCTCGGGTCTCCGAACAAGTGCCCTCCCACAATTCTATCCTTGCCTGCGCTCTTTACGATCCAAAGTTTGCCTTTTGGGAACACATCGACGACCTGGTTTCGAGCGTCATTTCTCTCTTATCAAAGAAGCCCACGATATTAATTATTGACAATCTCCAGTTCACAAGCGATCGATTCGCCGCATTTGTTGAGACGTTAATACTTCAGCTTCAACATTCGGGACACAAGAACATCATTTTGGTTCTTTCGCTTAACAGCGACTTCATTCCCCCGGAAGGAAAGCTGAGTGAATTAGCAGCGAAGCTGAGAGCGTTGGGCGAGGATACGCTAGGCCGCCGCAGCATTTATTACTCGGAGCTAAGAGAATTCGACATCGATGACGTGGCTGAGTTTGTGAGCGCGGCGCTTTCCGGCCGAGATTCCTCGTCTAAGGCTGCTCGGCTATATGAGAAAACGTTGGACTTGCTGGTTCGCAAGGTCCAACCTCGACCGTTAAATCTATGGCAGAGTTTGATGTATTTGGCTGACGAGGAGGTTCTTAGCCTTGAAGACGATCGTTTGAAGTTCTCTGGCGGCGAGCATCTGCTCAGTCGGCTCGATAACATTCCGGCCAGACTCCAAGACTTACTGGAGCTGAGTTGGGCGCGCATTAGGAAGAACGGCCGGGCCAGAGGCATAGCGGAACCCGAGTTGGACCGAACGGTTCGAGTCGCCTATTTATTAGGAAACGATGCCCGAGCGCAATTCTTGTCAATGGGTGCAACTGCGAGGACAATCGATTTTCTAATTAGGACGGGAATACTGGCCAGTCAGCGTGGCGGATTCATTCAATTCTTTCATAGTCAGGTCTTTAGTTTCTTCCGAAAACAATTCGGTCAACTAAAAAAGGGAACTGCTTTAGCTCTTAAGTCCAAGTTTCAATCGCTCGGGCTCACGAGCTCGAAGTTTCAGCAGTACTTCCTCTTGTGTCATTTTGCCGGCGCCGTAACCGGTGCGTCCGTAACGAACACTGTCCGTTACATGCAACACAACGGCCTCACGGCAGATTATTGGCGCCAATACACAGATGTACTGTTGACTTATCTAACCGACTCACGCAGGTCGCTTACTGGTACCGTGCTGACCGGAGTCAGGCTCATTGGAGATTCCCAACAAAGATTCGAATCACTTCTTAAGGGCTGCGGAACGCTCCGAACATTTCTGGCGCAGCGTCTGCTAAAAGGCTCTCGCAGATCCGTGCCGGGTGAGGCCCTCTTCGAATTCTACACGGCCACGGTGAACGCTTGTCTGGCTGTGTATGCCGATGCCGAGGCGCTCGAAGTAATAACGATAGCCCTAGGAGATCTCCGACAAACGAGTTTTGAAAATAGAGAGAGGCGCGAAACCTTCCTCGGGGCTATTTTGAATCGAAAGGCCGCCACCCTGAAGAACTTTGGTCGAGTAGAAGATGCCTTGGAGGCAGGACAAGAAGCGTTGAAGCGTTTTGAACGGATCGCGGACTACTCGATGATGGTTGAAACTCTCTTCGATCTGGGTGCAGTGCTGTTCGGGCTTCCAGAACGCAGAAGTGAAGCCCTCAAACTATTGGGCGAGGGATTCGAGATTTACCATCTGCATGGAAACGCGATGCGCGAACCAGCGCCTTGCCGATACCCCTACGTGAGGGCGCAACTGGCAATACGCGATCATGATTTCACTACTGCGCTCGATTTTTGCAAGAGTGGCGCCACTCATGCGGAAAGTGTCGGAAATAGTTTTTGGGGAGTTAGGCTCATTCTACTGGAAGCCATTGCACTTCTGCTCATGGCTGTCAGGGACCCAGGTAAGCTTAAAGCTGCTAACGAATCGCTGGTCAGGGCAAGAGATTGGGCAAACGTATCTCGTGCAGAAAGACCGCTTTGGGCGATTTCCTACCTGGATGGGAAATTTCTTGCCCGCACGCGTGAGTATGCGCGGGCAGCTCAGGCATTTTCGGAAGCCATCAATTCGCTAGCCCTGAAGCTCGTAAGACCAGAACAAGTAGCCTGGAAGAGCCCGCTTCTGCGCGACATTGCGGCAACGTGCCGACGATACAAATTGTCGTTAGACAAAACGGCGGTTTCCCTTCTGTCAAACGGGGCCGTACAAGCTGAAATACATCAAATCCTCGAGATGTCAGACAAAACCTTCGCGGCGTTTGAGCGACGCCGAATCCCACAATCAGCCTTTGTCTACAAGAATGAAGCGATCGAGTCTCCTTAGCGACGAGTGATCCGTAGGCCTTCCAGGTAGAGAACGTCAACCCCACTCTGCAGGAGGAAGCGTAAGGCCTGATCCGGAGTTTCTACAATTGGCTCGCCCGGTCCGTTCATTGATGTATTTAAGAGCACCGGAAGACCAGTCAGTTCCTTGAAGGCCACAAGCACCGAGTAGTAGTCACCGCTGTCGGCGGTCACGGTCTGTACACGCGCCGAACCGTCTACATGGGTAATCGCTGCCAGCGAACGATCGAGCACCTGGGTGGTCAGGAGCATAAACGGAGAATCTGCGGGCAAACGTTCAAAATCAAAATAGACTGAGGCATCTGCCTTGAGAACTGCGGGTGCAAATGGCCGCCACAGTTCTCTCCTTTTCATTCGGTTCACGAGTTCGTGCATTGCTCGCGGCCTAGGATCAGCAAGCACCGATCGATGACCCAATGCTCGCGGTCCCATCTCAGCTCCGC
>WNFJ01013385.1_pt1 | contig 14319 bp, 10 predicted proteins | sample 5400461 | NCBI WGS metagenome assembly WNFJ01 (sample SAMN13153349, study PRJNA577476) | soil metagenome | isolation source: 115 cm saprolite on Douglas fir-dominated hillslope | place: USA:California | collected 2013-09-17 | reverse complement strand
GGCGGCGGACTTGTCGCGGCCCCCGCCACCAGTCTTAAAGGCGCCGCCGATGGTGCCGCTGTTTACTTGGACCGGATGCTATGTCGGCGGCAATGGCGGCGGCCTGTGGGCCAAGAAGGACTGGTCGTCCTCGCTCACGGGCGTGGCGATCGCCAGCCAAGATATCAGCAGCTGGCTCGCCGGCATCCAGGCCGGTTGCAACTACCAGGTCAGCACGTGGGTATTCGGCGTCCAGGGCGACTATGATTGGACCAATGCCAAGGCCGACACCACGGATTTCTTCGGGGCAACGGATCATACGAACATCAAGTCGCTGGCGTCGGTGACCGGCCGGGTCGGCTATGCCTGGGACCGTTTTCTCGGCTACGTGAAGGGCGGCGGCGCCTGGGAGAAAGACGAGTACAGCATTCTCTTTATCGCCCCCGGAGCGAGCTTCGCGACTGCGAGCGAGACGCGAACCGGGTGGACGGTTGGGGTCGGCGGCGAGTACGCATTCACCGACTGGCTGACCGGGTTCGCCGAATATGATTACTATGACTTCGGAAAGAAGTCCGTCGGATTCAGCACCACCGTTCTGACGACCTTCCTTGACGACATTAAGGAACGCAAAAGCGTTGCCAAGGTCGGGTTGAACTTCAAGTTCGGCGGCTGGGGTGGGAGATACTGATCGGCGCGGCCTGCGCCCTTCGCTCGGAGATCAAGAGCCCCGGCACCCCCGGGGCTCTTTTCGTTTGGTGAGTAGTGATTAGTGAGTAGGGCGCACCGTTGCCGCCGTCTATTCGCCACTCACTACTCACTACACTCACGCTACTGTCATCGGGGCGACATGGAATCCGGGCATATATGCGTCGCGATGATCGACGGATCTCAAGCATGTTGATGGCGACCGGCACGCGGCGGTTTCGCGCGCTGTTCATTTCCGACGTGCATCTCGGCGCCAAGGGCTGCCAGGCCGAGCGGCTGCTCGACTTTCTGCGCGATCACGACGCCGACGTGATCTATCTGGTCGGGGACATCGTCGACGGCTGGCACCTCAAGTCGGGCTGGTATTGGCCGCAGGCCCATAACGACGTGGTGCAGAAGCTGCTGCGCCAGGCCCGCAAGGGCGCGCGCATCATCTACCTGCCGGGCAATCACGACGAATTCCTGCGCGACTATTACGGCACCCATTTCGGCGGTGTCGAGGTGCGGGACAAGGCGATGCACGAGGGCGCCGACGGCAGCCGCTATCTGGTCATCCATGGCGACCATTTCGACCTCGTGGTCACCCAGGCGCGTTGGCTCGCGCTCTTGGGCGACCGGGCCTATGACCTCGCCATCACGGCCAACCGCATCTTCAACGGGCTGCGCCGGCGCCTGGGATTTCCGTACTGGTCGCTCTCGCAATGGGCCAAGCTGAAAGTGAAGAACGCAGTGAATTATATCGGCCAGTTCGAGAAGACTCTGGTGGCCGAGGCGCACCGGCACGCCGCCGACGGGGTCATCTGCGGGCACATCCATCATGCGGTCATCCACGATGATCTCGGCATCCGCTATATCAATTGCGGCGACTGGGTGGAGAGCTGCACCGCCGTGGTCGAGCACCATGACGGCAAGTTCGAGATCATCGATTGGTCCAACAGCACCGGCAGCGTGCCCGATGAGGTCGAGCAAGAGGCGGCTTGATCGGTGATTGGCGATTGGCGAGTAGCGAGTAGCGAATAGCGAATAGCGAGTAGCGAGTAGCGAGTAAGGCAGATTGCGTTCTATTCGCTATTCGCCACTCGCTTCTCAAACCGTGCCGCTCGATTCGACCGGCCGCATCTGGTTGCCGCGCCAGACGAAGGCGCTGCCGAGCCAGCCATTGAACCAAATCGCCGGCAGCAGCAGATCGCGCAGCGCCCAGGCCAGCGGGGAGCGGACCCTCAGGTGCCATCCGGCGGCCCACGCCAAGACGGCTTCGCTGCCATACCAGACGACGGCCAAAGCCGGCACGCTGGCGAGCGGGAGCCCGGATTGCGCGACTGCAAATGCAACTGCGGCCAACGGCCACGCGCCGCCGGCCAAAATCTCGGGCATGAAACAGGCTTTGAACGATGTGCGGCGCAGCCGCGCCCAGCGCACCTGTCGCCGCCACATTTCCGCAGGCTTGCGATAGCCGAGCGGCTGCTCGAACGGCGCGTCGACCAGCCGCACGCGCAGACCGGCGCGCCGCACGACCTTGGTGGCGGCGGCGTCCTCCGCCAGCTCGGATGCCAAAGCGCGAATGCCGCCGGCCCGCTCGAGAATGTCGCGCCGCCACAGCATCGACTTGCCCTGCGCAAAGCCCATGCCGAGGCTGTCGGCGGTGTACTGAAAGCGCGCCTGATAGGTATTGAGAAAGGCGCATTCGAGCTCGGCCCAGAAGCCGGCGGGGCGGCAGCCCACCGGCGGCGAGCAGACAAGGCCGCTGCCGGGGCGCCAGGCGGAGATGAGGCGCTGGATATAGTCGGGCGGCATGAACACGTTGCTGTCGGCCAGAACGACCCAATCGTGAGCGGCGGCGCGCCAGCCCTTGTTGAGATTGTTGAGCTTGGGATTGTCGCTGATCTTCTCGTTGCCGACGAGCAGCCGCGCCGGCACCGCCGGATGGGCCGCCATCAGGCGTCTGACCGTGGGCAGGACGGGGTCTTGCGCCGACGCGACGCAGAAGATGATCTCGTAGCGCGGGTAGTCGAGGGCGAAGGCGGAAGCCAGCGTCTCTTCGACAGAGTTCTCCATGCCGCAGACCGGCCGCACGAGGCTCACGGCCGGCGCTCGTGCCGGCGGGCGCTGGCGGATGGCCGGTGATTTGCAGCGAATGACCGCAATCAGCGTGCTGGCGAGGTGAATTGCGGTGGTGACGACGCAGAATGCCTCGGCGGCCAAGATCGGAATCATCATGCTCAAGTCATGTCACGCAAGCGGTGACAGCGATGTGACAGAGGATAGAGGACGGAGGACAGGGGACAGGGGAGTGAGGAAAGATGACAAAAGCGCGTTTTCTGTCGTCCGTCCTCTGTCCTTCGTTTTCGGCCTTGCCGGGCAGGGCGCCGGGGCGCTACCGTCAGCGGCGATGCTGCCGTCCGCCGATACGCCATCGCCCTTGCCCACCGCCCAGGATGTCGACGCGGCGGCGCAACTCCTGGCGGGCGTTGCCCTGCGCACGCCGCTCATTGCTTCCCCGGTGCTCGACGCCTTGACCGGGGCGCGCGTGTTTCTCAAGGCCGAGACGCTTCAGCGCACCGGCTCGTTCAAGTTCCGCGGCGCCTACAACCGGCTCGCCTCGATACCGCGCGAACGGCGTGCCGGCGGCGTGGTCGCGTTTTCGTCGGGCAATCATGCGCAGGGCGTCGCCGCGGCGGCACGGCTCTTGGGCATGCCTGCGGTCATCGTCATGCCGTCGGACGCGCCGCAAGGCAAGCGCGCCCGCACGGCGGCACTGGGCGCGGAAGTCGTGCTCTTTGACCGCGCCAGTGACGACCGCGAGGCGATTGCCCGCGACATCGCGGACAAGCGAAACGCCGTGCTGGTGCCGCCCTATGACGATCCGCTCGTGATCGCCGGGCAAGGCACGGTCGGCCGGGAGATCATCGAAGACCTGGCGACGCTGGGCCTTGTTCCCGACGTCATCGTGGTGACCGCGTCGGGAGGAGGTCTTACGGCCGGCATCGCGCTGGCCGTGAAGTCACGCGTTCCCGGCGTGCGCCTGTATACCGCCGAGCCGGCCGGCTTCGACGACCACGCCCGTTCGTTCAAAAGCGGACGGCGCGAAAAGAACGCGGCGCTGACCGGCACGATTTGCGATGCCCTCATGGCGCGGATGCCGGGGGAACTCACCTTTGCCATCAACCGGGCCTTGGTCGGCGAAGGCGTTGCCGCGACCGATCAGGAGGTGACGGCCGCGATGGCGTTTGCGTTTCACGAGCTCAAGCTCGTGGTCGAGCCGGGCGGGGCGGTCGCGCTTGCGGCGCTGATGTCGAACAAGATCGCCATCAGGGGAAAGATCGCGGTGGCGGTGCTTTCCGGCGGCAATGTCGACGCCGAGCTGTTCCATCGACTGGTTGCATGATCGCAACGCGCTAGCCCAGCCAGGCAATTTTGCCCACCCTACACAACATTAGCTGAACAGCGCGGTCAGCTCGTGGTCCGACATGGCCTCGAGCGCCGCGAGGGGGTCGCCGCGCGGAGGTTGCGGGATCGGTGCGGCGGCGGCACGCAGCGGCGCTGTGCCCGGTTCAGCCGGCTCCGCGTCCGTCAACCCCTCGACTTGCGAAGCTTGCACGTGCTCGGCGGCTGCGTCTTGCGAGCTTGCCGGGGAGGGTGGCGGATCCGGCGCCGGGGAGATCGAGTCTGCGGGCGGCGCGCGGCCGGCGCGAGCCGCCTTGAAGCCCGGCATGTTCGAGCGCTCGGAGCGAAACAACGGTTCAATCTCCGAGAGAAACGATCGTGCCGTCACCTCCCGCAGCGCCGGCGAGGCGGCTCGAATGCGGGAGGATTTCGTCACTGATCGGCTTGAATGGATCAGCTTGACGGTCGGCACGGGCGCGCCCTGTGGCTGGGCGCGCGCCGCCGGCGCGCCACCATCGATCGATGTCGGTTCCACGCGGTCCACCGCGGACGGATCAGGTGGCGGCGGGAGGGAAGCCTCCTGCACCGCCATTTCTGCAGCGGGAGGAGGCGACAGGGCCGCGGCGTCGCCTTCGACGGCATCATCCTGGGCGGCCACCGGCGTGCTGCGAGAATCGGTCCACGGCGAAGGAGGCGAGGCGGGGCCTGCCAAATCGGCCGCATCGAGCTCGCGCTCCTCCATGACAAAAGGGCCCACGAACCCGCTTTCGGGCCGCGCCTTCCCGGCGGGCGCAGGCTCGAAGGCATGGTGATCCGGTTCGGGGGCCGGTTCGCGGGCCGATGCGTCGCCGTCCCTGCAGCTTTCGAGCAGCATGCTGATCCGATGCTCAAGGTATTGCAGGACCTCGCTCAGCTTGCTGGCGCGCCGGTCGGAGGGATCGCGAAGCGAGGATGCGGACAATATGGAAGCAGCGAGCTCCTCGAGCTGATCGCAGGTCGATGGGTCGAAGCCGTGCCCGCGCATGGCCCAAGTGACATCCCGGATTCGCTCGGCAGCGGCGAAGACATCGCGGGGTTGCGGCGGAGGCGGCAGCGGCGACGCCGCGCTGTCGGAGCGGGCCGATTGCGGGGGCGCAGCCGCGTCGGAACCGATCTCGGCGACCTCGGCCCGCGTCCGGGTGATGGTCTCGGCCATTTCGAGAAGGTCGGTGCGGAAGCCTGGTTGGGCCAGCTTGTTCCGTTCGGCGTAGACCACGGCCTCGATACGTAGGATGGCCGCCAGCAGGAGCTGGGTATCGGAACTGCGGTTTCGCTTGGCATACTCTTGCAGGAACGAGCGTCCGCGCTCGGTCTGCATCAAGGCCGCGCAAATGGAATTGTAATCGGTCTGCGCCGCCGGCGCGGGAGAGATCTTCGAAACTGCAGCGAGTTCTTCCGACATGTCGCGCGGCCCACACCCGCCGCCAAGATCAACATGATCGGGCGTGAAGCGCAATCGTCTTGCCGTCATCTAGTCCACAAGGCGGACACCGGGCGCTGCCCGGGTGCGCTCCACCAACGCTTGAGGCTTTCGGCCCAAGAGGCTTTCGGCCCAAGAGGCTTTCGGCCCAAGAGGCTTTCAGCCCAAAAGGCTTTCGGCTTGCGGCCCCAGAGCTTTGCGGCCCCGGAGGCTTGCGGCCCCAGTGAGCGCCGGCAAGCTCTTTCAGTTCCGGGCTTCGCTGTCGCCGCGCTGGCAGGGCGGATACATCGACGCAAGCTCGCGGCCGGTCAAGTACATCATATGGGGGGACAGGCCGCCGCGCCGGGCGATCCAGTTGCGCACCTGTTGCGGATAGACGGTCATCAAGAGCTGCGTTCCGTCTCGGCTGACCACCGGGCGACCGGTCTCGTTGGGCCGCCAAGCGGAATGAAATCCGAGCCGTGCTCTGGGCGTTACGCACAGGTGATCGCGCGGGATTACGCCGAGCACCATGGTGCAGGCGGAGAGGCAGGGGCCGTCGATGACCACGCGCTCGCCGGAACTGCGTAGCGACGCCAGATTTTCCAGATAGGGCCCGATCTGGCCTCCCGGGTCGCTGGTAATGCGCATGGTCGCCGAAGCAGGGAAAATCGCAAGCGCCAGCATGGCGGCGCCGGTCAAGGCCGTCAAAACCCGCATGTTCCACCCCTCTGTGCCAAACCCAGCGTCTTTATTCTTAGTGGATCAACGGGGTATAATGAAAGTCCTTTATAAATTAAATTTTTACTCGGCCTGAAATCCGGGGCCGTGCCCTACTTGATTACCCCCAAAGCGCCGGGGTGCCCGGATGGACCCGGCTATCCTCGTAGCGAAGGCCGTGCGGCCGGTCGCGCGCCAGCAGGAGGGCGCCGTCGAGATCGACGATGCGGGCGCGCTGGGCCACCAGGATGGCAGGCGCCATGGCGAGCGAAGTCGCGACCATGCAGCCGACCATAAGGCCAAAGCCGAGTTGCTCGGCCTGCCTCGCCATGGCGAGCGCCTCGGTCAGGCCGCCGGTCTTGTCGAGCTTGATATTGACGGCATCATATTTGCCGGCGAGCGCGGCCAGCGACGAGCTTGCGTGCACGCTCTCGTCGGCGCAGACGGGAAGCGGCCGCGCCATTTTCGCCAACGCATCGTCGCGATCGGCTGGCAGCGGCTGCTCCAGCAGGGTGACCCCGGCATCCGCACAGGCGGCGAGATTTTCGCAGAGATTGTCCGGCGTCCAGCCCTCATTGGCGTCGACGATCAGCTCGCAACGCGGTGCCGCGCGGCGGACCGCGGCAATCCGCGCCGGATCATCGGGGCCGCCGAGCTTGACCTTAAGGAGGGCTCGGCCGGCAACTTTCTCGGCGGCGGCCGCCATCTCCTGCGGCGCGGCAAGCGAGATCGTATACGCGGTCAAGAGCGGCTCCGGCGGCGGCAAGCCGGCGATTTCATGCACAGGCCGACCGCTCTGCTTGGCGGCCAGGTCCCAGAATGCGCAGTCGAGGGCATTGCGTGCGGCCCCCGGACGCATCACCGCCTGCAGCCCCTCGCGATCGAGACCGCGGGCGATATGCGCGCCCATTGCGGTGATTTCCGCCGCGACTGCGTCGAGGGTTTCGCCGTAACGCCCATAGGGTACGCATTCGCCGCGCCCCCGTCGTCGGCCATCGAACAGCTCGGCGACCACAACGGCCGCCTCGGTCTTGGCGCCGCGGCTAATGGCGAAGGAGCCGGCGATCGGCCAGCGCTCGGGACGGACCGAAAGCGAAAGGGGCATTCAGGTGTCAGACGACAGAGGTCAGAAGTCAGAAGTCAGAAGATAGAGGTCAGATGACGAACGGGGGAGAGCAGATCCTTCTGTCCTCTGATCTCCGACATCTGTCATCTGACATCTGTCATCTGACCTCTGATCTTAATCGAACCGTCCGGCCGCGTGGGCCAGCATGGTGTAGACCTTGCCGGTTTCCGAGGTGAGGTAGGTGCGCGCAACCACCTGACCGCGATCGTCACGCGAGACCTCGTCGAGCAAGCGCTCGAATTCGCCAATGTAACGATCGACAGTCTGCATGAATTCGCGGTCGCCGCGATATTTCCTGCGGATTTCGTCGAACGCCCGTTGGCCCTGCATGGTGTAGAGCTTGCGCGTGAACACGTTGCGCTCGCCCTGCTTGTAGCGGTCCCACAATTCGGCGGCGGCATCGTGGTCGATCATGCGCGCGATGTCCACGGCCAGCGAATCGAGAGATTCGATCGTATGGTGCGGCGGCCGATCGTCCCCGCGGGCGACGTCCGGCACGGCTTCACGCGGCAGGTCCGACTCCTCGCGCGATGCGCGGGTGAGCAGGTCCGAGAGCCAGCCGCCGCGGCCGGCGGCGCCTTGGCCCTGGCCCGGGCCCAGCGCGGGCGCTTCCCCCCGGCGAGCCGTCGCGGCCGGCGGGCTCATCCCGGTTATGTCGCCGCGGCCGCGCCGCTGCGTCTCGGGGCGGCCGCCTCCGTTGGCGGCCACCGATTCTTCGCGCCCGGCGCGGCGTGGCCCGCCGGCCACTGCCACCGGCTCGGTGCGACGAGCGGTCGGATCGGCCGCGTCGAGCCCGCGTCCATGGCGGGCGACGATGCGATTGAGCTCGGCGAGCGCCTCGATCTGATCGACGATGACGCGGCGCATCTGGGCGGCGCTCTCCGAGGTTTCCTGCGGCAGCTCGAGTATCCCCTTGCGCAACTCGGCACGCGTCGATTCAAGCTCGTTCTGCATCTCCGAGGTCATGCGCTTGAGCCCATCGACGACGTCGGCAAAGCGCTGAGCCGCCTCATTGAACATCGTGTGAGATTCGCCGGTCGCGCGCTCGTAGATGCCGCGCAACGCCTCCGTGGTGCGCTTGCCCTGCTCTTCGGCACTTTCGCGGATGATCTCGAAATTCTCGGCGATGGCGCGTGCTCCGCCGGTGGTCGAATCGGCGATGACGCGGGCGATCTCGCGCGCCCGTTCCGCCGCCCCCTCCAGCGACTGGTCGAGCAGGCCGGAAAACCGCGTGAGGCGCTGATCGAGATCGCCGGCCTTGCGGTCGAGGGTCTCCACCAGAGATTCCAGCGATTTGCGCCGGTCGCCGATGCTGCCCTCCACGCGCCGATTGCTCTGATCGATGAGCGTGGTCGCCTCCGCCAGCGAGCGGCCATGCGAGTCGAACTGGCTCGCCAGCTGCGACAAATCCGCGACCGTCTTGGTGGTCAGCGCCTCGAAGCTGGCGATGTGCCGTTCGACCTGGCTGTTGGCCACGCCGGTTTTCTGGGTGACTTCGTTCATGGCGGCGACGAATTCGGATACACGCGTCAAAAGCGTGCGCTCGATCTCGCCCATGTTCTCGTGGGCGCCGCTGAGGACCTCCTGCAGCAGAATATTGGCCTCGCGCAGCCGTTCGAACAAAGCCGTCGTATCGGAGCGCAGCATGCCATGCGTCTGCAGCATTTCGGACACGGCCGTCGCCGCGGTCTGCTTCGAGTGCTCGACCGCCGAGTGGGTCTGCTCCTGCAGGTCGCGCAGCGTACGGGCGACGGTCGAGGAAGCATTCCTCGACACTTCGAGCGAATTGGTCTGCAGCTCCTTGATCGATTGGTTGATTGCGCTGGTCGTTGCCTGGCTTGCTTCCGCCGCAGTGGTCTGGATCTGCTTGACAGATTGATTGATGGCGCTGGCCGTAGCCTGGCTCGCTTCCTGCGAGGTCGTCTGCATTTGCTTGATGGACTTGTTGACGGAATCGGTCGCGAACTCGCCCGCCTCGTTGATGAGGCGCGCGATTTGCTCGCTGTTGTCCCGCATGGTCTGGGCGAAGGTAAGACCCTTCACCTCGATTGCGTTAACCGCATGCTCGCTCACGCGGCCGAGCTCGCTGGCGAATTCCGAGCTCTTGCTGTCGAGCGCGGTGAGCAGCACGCTCGATTTCCCATCGAGAATCTCGGTCATCTCGGCGGCGCGCTGCCTGAGCTCGCTGGCGAATTCCGAGCTCCTGCTGTCCAGCGCGGTGAGCAGCGCGCTCGATTTCCCGTCGAGAATCTCGGTCATCTCGCCGGCGCGCTGGCTGACGGCAGCGGCGATCTCGTCCACCTTGCCGACAAAATTGCGCGCCACCTCGGCGCTGACGCTCAGCAGCGTTCGTTCGACGTCGTTGGCGTTCTGCTTGAGCGTGTTGCTCACGCCGGTCGACACCCCGGTCAAGGTGCGCTCGGCGTCCTGTGCGCTGGTGCGGATCGCGGCCGCGGTCTCGGTCAGCTTGCTCGCCATGTCGCCGATGGACGTGGAGGTGGAGGCGGTCACGGCGCCGATCGTGCGCTCCGCGTCGCCGGTATGGGCCTTTACCACCTGATTCAGGTTCTCGATCCGCAAGGCGATCGATTCGGTGGTCGCGGTGGCCAAGTCCCCGAGCACGTCGGCGGCGGCTCTGGTGCGGGTCTCGATCTCCTTGGTGACGATTTCGGCCCGCCCCACCAGCAGCTCTTCGAAGCGGCTGATCCGCGCATCCAGGTTGTTGGCGACCTCGATCGCGCGGCTGCCGATGGCCCGGTCGATGTCGTCGATATTGGCGCTGATCGTGTCGTTCAGCTTGGCGCCGCGCACGTTGATGACGTTGGTCACGTCGCTGATGCGCTGGTCGAGCGTGGAGACCACCTCCTTGCCGCCGTCCGACATCGTCTTTGCGATGTCCATGACGCGCGAGCTCAGCGCCTCATTGAGAGTCTGGGTGCGGCCGTCAAGCGCATTCTGGAAGCGGGAGAATTGCTCATCGACGGTGGTCGTGACCTCGGAAACCTTGCCGCCGATGGCGGAGACGTGGGCGGTGAGCTGGTCGTTGATGGTCTGGGCACGACCGTCCAGCGCGTTGTGGAAGCCGATGAATTGCTGGTCAAGGCTGCTCGTGACCTCGGAAACCTTGCCGCCGATGGCGGAGGCGTGGGCAGTGAGTTGGTCGTTGATGGCCTGGGCACGACCGTCCAGCGCGTTGTGGAAGCCGATGAATTGCTGGTCCAGGCTGCTCGTGATCTCGGTGGCCTTGGCGTTGACGCGGGTGTCGAAATTGTCGAGGTAGTCGCGCATGGCGGTAACGACTTCCTGCGTGCGCTCGCCCAGGCGCTCCACCATCTCGCCACCATAGGTCTTGACCGTGCGATCGAACTCGCCGAGATGGCGGGTGATCAGGTTGCCGAGCGTGGTCGAGTCGCGCGCGATGCGCTCGGCAAGCTCGGCGCCGCCGTGATTGAACATGTCTTCGAACGATTGCAGCCGGGCGGCCAGCATTTCGCGCACCGTGTCGCCGCGACCGCCGATGACCTCGGCGATCGATTCGGCGCTTTCACGGAACGTGTCGCTCACCTTGTTACCGCGTTCCACGATGGCATCGGTGATGTTGTTGCCGCGTTCCACGATGGCATCGGTGATGCGCGTGCCCGTCTGCTCGAGCTTGGAGACCACATCGCCGCCGCGCAAGCTCAAATCGAGCACCAGTGAATCGCCGGTGTTCTTGAGCGTGGTGTTGACCTCCTCGACGCGGTTGCCGATCGCGTCGGCGAGATTGTTGCCGGTCTCGACAACGAGCTCGGTGAGCTGCTGCGTGCGGCCGGTCATCATGTCGAGGATTCCCATCGACCTTTGCGAGAAGCCCTCGGTCACGCGGTCGAGCCGCACCGACATCATGTGCTGCAGGTTGGCAGCGATTTCGGTGAATTCATCGCCGATATGCTCGGTCTTGAAATTCAGCGTCGCGGTCAGCCGGTCGCTGGCGGCGGCGATCGCCTCGGTGGTGTTGGCGCTGGTGGTTTCGAGCCGCTCGAGCAGGTCGCCGCCGCGCTCGCCGAGCGCTTCGATCATGGTGTCGCCGGCGTGCCCGAGCGCGCGCGAGATGTGCTCGCCCTTCTCGGCAAGCGTATGGGTGATGCGCCGCGACGCCTCGTTGACCTGATCGGCGACGAGCTGGCTGATCTGCGAGATGTCGGTGCTGAGATCGAGATGGACGCCATTGATGGCGTCGCGGATCTGCTCCGCTTGGCCGACCAACGTATCGCGCTGGCCGCCGAGATCCTGGAGTAGCGCCCGGATGCGCACCTCGTTGTCGTTGTAGGCATGTTCGAGAGCGGACACCTCGTTGGCGACCAGCGTCTCGAGCTCGGCCGCGCGCGCCAAGGCGCGCTCGACGCCGTCGCCCATGGCCGCCACCTCGCGTCGGATCGCCTGACCGACGGTCACGATCGACTCGCGCGCCACCGTCTCGGGTTGGGCCAGCCGCATGGCCACTTCGGCCATGGATTGGGCGATCAGCCGCAATTCCTGCGACCGCCAGGCCATATGGGCGAGGACGTAGAAGAAGACGACCGGCGCCAGATAGATGACGCCCAGCACCACAAGCACGGGGGCCGTCAATCCGCTGGGACCGAGGGTCTCCTGAATATTCGGAAGATAGACCCGGCCCAGGGCCAGTCCGGCGATCACCCAGACGGCCGCGAAGACGCTGGCCAGAACGTAGGATGTCCGCGCCGGCCGGCGCTGCAGGGTGCGTAGAATCTGTCCGATCGACTCGCGGTCGTCGTTGGCCGGGCGCTGCAGCGTGTCGCTGTCCTCGGGGCGCCGCACTCCGTCTTCGAAACGGTCGGTCTTGGCCGAACGCAGGCCCGGCCAGGCACGCTCGGACACGGATTCGTCCGCCGGCATGGCCGCGATCGGGGGGCCAATCTCGGAAGGCTCGGCATCCCGCACATTGAGCGCTTCCTGGATGGCCGACAGCGCCGCTTCTGTCGGGTCCTTCATCTTCGGGGTGTTCGCCATGTCCGTTGTCGCCTCGTCAGTTACGCGGGACCAAGAGCGCGGCCCCGATGAATACCGGGCCACGTCACGAGCGCGTCAGCTTGAGCTCCCCCAGGTCGTCGTCGGGCAGCGGGCCTGAACGCGCCACAAAAGACATTGCTCTGCCGCCGGCACATCCTATCGGCTTGGCAGACCAAAGAAAACCGCTTGTTAAGTTCTCTTTAATCATCGTTAACGCTGCCGTAGCCCTAATTAGGGCAGGTGGAAGCACGTCCGACGATCAGAATTCCGCGCCCAAAACGCCTATTTATTCCGCGCCATTGCGGCCGGGATGGGGCCGGCAGCGCGTGCCGCCACAGGCATGTGTGCATTATTAACCCTGGGGAAAATTGCTTTTTCGACCATTCGGCGGCCGCAGCGGGCCGGCGAGGTCGCATGACCCCGCAGGCCCGCGCCCCGATGCTCGCCCCAGGGCGTGGGACCGAAAGAGCACCCCCGGGAGGCGCAACCGCCTGGCGCCTGGTGCGGTGGATTTGAGGTTTCGAGCAACATTGCGGCCTCGTCCGCAGAGGAAATTCAAATCAAAAACTGCATTAGAATCATAGAGTTGCCAGCGCACCTTTGATTCCAAAGTTCGGCATCGGTGCACCAGGCCGTTAGCTCGGCGTTAACCGCGCTGCCGCCAAACCGCGCTGCGGGTCGGCGCCGGCTCCATGTCTTTACCGGCCGTTGGTCGCTTGCCTGCCAAAGTCGCGCATTCAGGGGGCCAAAAGAGCCCTTGGGAGGCCGACATGAAGGCGACGGCGGACGCCGCCGCTTCGACTGACGCACCGCTGTCGGAGCCGGTCGAAGGCGCAATCGATCTTGAGCATTTGGCGCGCATGACGCTGGGGGAGCGCAGCCTCGAAGCCGAGGTGCTGACGCTGTTCGAGCGACAGGCCGCGGTCCTGCTTGCGCGCATGCGGGTGTCCGCGCCCGCGGCAGCGGCCGCCTTGGCGCACACGTTGAAGGGCTCGGCCCGCGGCATCGGGGCTTGGCGCGTCGCCGCGGCGGCTGATGCGGTGGAGTTCTATGCGACGCGCGCCGCTGCCGGCGGGCTCGCCGGCCTCGTGGCAAAACTGTCCGCCACCGTAGACGAGACAAAGGCGTTCATCGCGGATCGGCTGCGATCGCACGGCCCGTTTTAGAGCATGTAAGGGAATTGCCCAATCCGCTCATTCCCGCGCACCAAGTCGGGCTTGCCCGACTTGGTCATTAAAGAGGCGGCCGAAGTCGGGTAAACCCGATTTCGGCAGCGGGAATCCAGTCTCTTCGCAAAAAAGCCCGGGTCCCCGCTTTCGCGGGGACGGGCGGGTGCGGCCTTCGGCGATTTCCGCACGGCCCGCTCTAACCTGCGGCACGAAAGCGCGCTGGCGCGTTCGCCCGTCAACGGTTATAGGACCCGCCGCAACGCCGTCCAAACCTTCGAGCGCCCCTTCAGCGCCCCTGGAGCACATGCCCAAGATCACCTATATCGGCGCTGATGGCGTCAGCCGCGCTGTCGATGCAGAAATCGGATCGACCGTCATGGAGGCGGCGATCAAGCAAGGCGTTCCCGGCATCGAGGCTGAATGCGGCGGCGCTTGCGCCTGCGCGACCTGCCATGTCTATGTGGATGACGCTTGGCGTGCGATCGTGGGCGAGCCCTCGCCCATGGAGGAGGACATGCTCGATTTCGGCTACGAGGTGAAGCCGAGCTCGCGGCTGTCCTGCCAGATCAAGGTGACCGCGGAGATCGACGGATTGGTCGTTCGGGTCCCCGAACGCCAGGCTTGATCATTCCCCTCCCGCTCCCTCCCCCGCAAGCGGGGAGGGCTGGGGTGGGGGCATCCCAGCCGTTCCGGAGTCGGGGCTTTTCCCCCTATGGCGCCCCGGCTACACAGGCGCGGCGATGGACAGTCGCGCAGAGGCAAGGCGGAAGACTTATGAACGAACCGAT
>WNFJ01508354.1_pt2 | contig 14320 bp, 12 predicted proteins | sample 5400461 | NCBI WGS metagenome assembly WNFJ01 (sample SAMN13153349, study PRJNA577476) | soil metagenome | isolation source: 115 cm saprolite on Douglas fir-dominated hillslope | place: USA:California | collected 2013-09-17 | reverse complement strand
GCACGCAGCGCGGCGCAGGCGTCATCGATAACAGCCTGGCGCACGGTCTCACCCTCCGCGCCCGCGGCAGTATGGCCCGCGCTGAAGTCTAATATCACGGCTTTAACGCCGCTGCTGCCCTGTTTGTCAAAAGTAGTACAGGCGGTACTCAATTCCCTGAGCATCAGCTCGCCCGGATGCGGCGACAACACTATGCGGATGGTCTGCGCCTCGGCAACAATGCGCAGCGCCCGGTAGGCTTGTTGCATAATCAGACCTCGCTGCCGCCGCGCAGTATGAAGCGTTGAATCTTGCCGGTCGCCGTCTTGGGCAGCTCAGGCAGGAACTCGATCCAGCGCGGGTATTTGAAGGGCGCGAGCCGTTCTTTAACGAAGGCTTTGAGTTCGTTCGCGAGCGCCTCCGATGGCTCCTGGCCGCTCTTGAGAACAACATAGGCCTTGGGCTTGATCAAATCGTCCGCGTCGGCCTGGCCCACTACCGCACTCTCCAGGACGGCGGGATGTGCGATAAGCGCGCCCTCCACCTCAACGGGCGAGACCCACTGGCCGCCTACCTTCAACATATCATCTGAGCGGCCGCAGTACCAGAAATAGCCATCAGCGTCCTGGTAATACTTGTCGCCGGTATGAATCCAGTGGCCGTTGATGGTGTCCTTAGTCTTTTCATGTTTGTTCCAGTAGTACGCTGTCGTGCTGTCGCCGCGAATCAAGAGGTTGCCAATCTCGCCGTGTTTGACCGCGTGGCCGCTCTCGTCGGTAATCAGCGCTTCGTAGCCTGGCACTAGCTTGCCGGAACTGCCGGGGCGTATCTCTCCCGGGCGATTGCTGATGAAGATGTGCAGGATTTCGGTGCTGCCAATGCCATCGAGGATCTCCACGTGGAAAGTCTCTTCCCAGCGCCGCAAGATGTCCGCGGGCAGGGCCTCGCCGGCCGAGACGCAGAGGCGCACGGAGGAAAAATCGAAGCGCTTACCGGCCTCGGGCAGCGCGAGCATAGACGCGTAGAGCGTGGGAATGCCGTAGAAGATGGTCGGGCGATATTGCTCGACGCCTTTGAACATGTCTTCTGCCAGCGGCCGGCCAGGATAGTGAACGGCGCTGGCTCCGACGCCAAAGGGGAAGGTGAGGTTATTGCCCAGGCCATAGGCGAAGAAGAGCTTGGCGGCGGAGAAGGTGATATCCGCCTCCTTAATGCCGAGAATGGGTTTGGCGTAGTATTCCAGGCAGTAGGTCGTATCGTGTTGCAAGTGGACGCAGCCCTTGGGGAAGCCGGTGCTGCCCGAACTATACAGCCAGTAAGCGCTGTCATCTTTGCTCGTTCCGGCGGCTTGCAGCGTTGTGGAAGCTTTGAGCATCCACTTTTCAAAATCGTGCAGGGTCGCCGTTTCTTGCTCGCCATCCTGTGCCAGGCCGACCACCACGACATGCCGCAGGTATTTCAGTTCCGGCAGAATCTGTCGCATTTGCTTCCACAGGCTGGCGTGGGCAAAGAGGACGCGTGCCCGGCTGTCGTTGAGCATGTAGACATAGTCGGCGGGGCGCAGGTTCGTGTTGAAAGGAACGGCGACGGCTCCTATCTTTATCGCTCCAAAGAAGGCAGCGGTGAACTGCGGGGAATCCAGCAGCAGCAGGGCCACGCGCTGTTCCAGGTCAACACCCAGTTCAAGTAGACCGTTGCCCACGCGGTTGGCGAGTTCGGCCACCTGCGCATAGGTATAGGCAGCTCCCTCGTGATAAATAGCAGTTTTCGCACCTCGCCCCTCCGCGATATTGCGATCCAGGAAAGCGGTGGCGACGTTGAATTGGTCGGGCAGGACGACGCTGGGGATGGCATGGATGGTAGTCGACATTCAAAATACCTCTTTTCTCCTGGCACGGCTTCCAGGTGACTGCACCGTCGGCGGCTTTTTCCGACAAACTCGAATATAACAGAAACTCGCCAGGTTGTGAATCAGACCCCGAAGGGAACTTCATGTCATTTCTCGTGATGTAAACACAAGTATAGATATTATATCCCACTTTCCTCCCACTGCTACCTCTCACAAACACTAGCTTTATATGGTTTCTCGTGCTAAACTTACATATTGAGATTTTGAGAAAGGGAGCGGCCAACCTCCTTTTCTTTGTATTTTTTGGATGATACTTTACCATGCAACGGCTAAATCGTGGAGGAGAGTTACTGTGGCGCTTGGAAGACCTTTGTATTCTACGAAATATGGTTCCGCTCATATTGGGGATTCGCTTGATTTGCTCGACCAATTAGAGACAGATTCAATAGATTTAGTGGTTACCTCTCCTCCATTCGCGCTACAGCGTGAAAAGTCTTACGGGAATGTCGCCCAGGAAGCTTACGTCAACTGGCTTTTAGAATTCTGTAAGAAGGTTTATCGTGTACTAGCTCCTACGGGAAGTTTCGTTCTTGACCTTGGAGGAGCATATCAAAGCAAGCGACCAGTAAGATCGCTTTATAACTACCATATTTTGATCAGATTATGTGAGGAACTCGATTTTCGTCTTGCGGAGGAGTTCTTCTGGTTTAATCCGGCTAAACTTCCTTCTCCTATTGAATGGGTGAATAAAAGAAAAATTCGCGCTAAGGACGCGGTGAATACTGTATGGTGGCTTTCCAAAGGCGACTACCCTAAAGCAGATATCAGGCGTGTTCTTGTGTCGTATTCGGATCGCATGAAGAAATTACATCAGAACCCCGATAAGTATTATACCCCTAAAGTTCGACCTTCAGGCCATGATATTGGTACAGGCTTTGCGGTGGATAATGGAGGAGCGATACCCTCAAACCTCTTGCAGATACCAAATACGGAAAGCTCTTCCCAATATCTCCGGTTCTGTCAAGCTCTAGGGATCGAGTCTCATCCTGCTCGCTTCCCCGTGAAGCTACCAAAGTTCTTTATCGATTTCCTTACAGAGCCTGGAGATGTAGTACTGGATATATTTGCTGGATCGAACACAACAGGTTGGGCCGCTGAAGCTGCCCAACGACGATGGTTAGCGTTTGAACAAGAGCACCAGTATTTAGCCGCGTCAGTCTTTCGCTTCCTAGATAAAAATGTACCCGAGGGGCAAGTTAAGGCTCTATACACGCGCCTTCTCGACTTTCAAGAGACTATATGCATAGTGCATGGAAAAATTGAAATAGAGGAAAACCAAACAGAAATCCAACCCAGTCTATTCGAGGCCTGAAAGGCGCAATTGGGCTTCCAGTGCGTATTGCGCTTCTTTTTCTTTTATCAGTCTTGGTTTCCTCGCTCTTGGTACTGGTGGCTTATGGGGATTTCGATAAACGCACTCACCGCCTGTTTGAACGAACCACAAAGGGATTTTAGGATTATTTAATTCTTTACCTGCCCGGTCGATCTCTGCTGCCCAGTGCTTGAATAGCTCTTCCAGTTGAGAGGGAGGAATTTTCCATATTTCCCATAGTTCAATATCTTCGTAGATTGCGAAACACCAGGCTTTTACTTTCCTGTACTTGTCGAGAATTTCTTTGTTTAGGTGGTGATGAGTGGAGATCTGTGTAGTAAGAGCATAGTTCACCGTTTTAAGCTCGTACTCATTTCCCTCGTCGTCCACAGCATCATTCCCCTCCCGCCCTGGTGATATTTTTAACCCCAACATGATTAAGACTTGTAGAACTTTCCCCCCATTGTCCTGGAAGATATCCGCGATACCATACTCCGTAGCTAATTCTTGTAGCTCTTGCACCTTCTCAAAGGCATCTTGCATCCGTTCAAATTCTGATTTGAGTTTCTCCGCCGTTTTAATAGGCTCTTCAACTGGCTGGGGGAGAGAACTAGGGGGAACTGGCGCAGGGATTGATTCTATGCCATTCTCTTCGGTGGAGGTAACATCGAGCAGGTAGGGCAAGGAAACATCTAGTGCCTGAGAAAGATCCAGAAGCAATTCAAGGGAGGGTGCCCGCTCTCCTCGTTCAATAAAACTGATGTGCTCTGTTGCCTTATTAACAAGCTCAGCCAGCCTTTCTTGCTTGATCTTTTTTGTTTTTCGGATAAAGCGAATCCTTTCGCCTAAAAGTTTAAGAAAATCGTTGTAGTACATAAGCCACCTCATATTCCTAAAAAACTTGGAACAATTTTTTGTCCAATCATATGAGGAAGGAATATGTATGTACACGCACTGTAAGTACGTTTTATGTAAATATAAAACTGGCTTTCGAGCTACGACTAGTTCTGTCAAGAGGTTGTGTTTGGTACAATCAGCCCATTCCGAGCAAGGGAAGGGCGCGGTATGGTCCGTTTACGGGTCCGAGAGATAGCAGAACAGAAGGGTATCAGTCGAGGGAAACTATCGCGTTTGTCCGATCTCTCCTATCCCACCATTAGAGATATCTGGAACGATCCATACCGGGATGTCTCGGTGAGCACTCTTGAGAAATTGGCAAAGGCTCTTGGTGTCCCAACGATGGAGTTGATCGAGGATGTGCCAGAAGATAGAAAAGAAGAGCCCTAGTAGTTACTCCTACTGCTAGGGCTAATGACGGATAGCAAGGCTAAAGCTTTTTATTGGTCGTGGGAAATACCTGTTTACTGAATATTAAAGCTATAGGTAGCACTGCTATTAAATTTTTCTGTTCCCTCTATGTGACCATCTGGATAGATAGTTCCGTCAAGCGTACTTGTGTTACCGGCGGGAAAAGCGCATTTCAGAGCAATGTGATTACCACTAACAGTTCCTGTAAAAGAGCAGCTACTGCTTAGGATAGATGCTGTGCCTGAGATATTGCCTAGTAGGTCCTGCGATCTCACAGCTAATGTCATGGTATCTTGGTCATCACCACCGCTATATGAGGACTTTAAATGAGCAGGATGAAACAACGCGAAAGCAGTACCACCTGTGACAACACATAAGACCAAGAGGCCAAGTATGATTGCACTACGGAGAGCGTGTCGCTTTCTGAGTAATGGGATTGAGCCGGGTGATGGAGTGAGTGTTACAGAGGGTATCGATGAACGCGAAGATACTTCCGCGGGATCGGAAGGTAGTGAATCAGCGGGAGTGTGCTGAGTGATCCCTAGCTGAGGTGATGGAGTCGTTTCAATCTGCGTTTGTGTTACTGGCGGCTGTTCAGGAGGTATTGTAGCATTCCAAGCCTGTTCCAAGGCTGTTGCAAAGGCTTGGACGGAAGGCCAACGGCCCTCGGGGTTTTTCGCCAAGGCGCGTAGGATCACCTTATCAACGGTGACGGGAACAAGTGGGTTAATCGCGCTGGGAGGCTGCGGCTGCTTCACGAGGTGTTGATACATCACCTGGTGCATATTCCCTCGAAAAGGCAACCTTCCTGTGAGCAGGTGGTAGGTCATGGTGGCTAGGGCGTACTGATCGGTGGCCGCAGTCGGCCTGCCTGCCCATTGTTCAGGAGCCATATAAGCTGGCGTTCCACGAATGTTCTGGCTGACAGTTGCTGTGGCGGTATTAAATTTTGCGATCCCAAAGTCAGCGAGTAGCACGTCAAGGGAACACGATGTGTCTTCCAGATGCCGAATAAGAAAATTGGATGGCTTAATGTCCAAGTGCATCAGGTGGCGGTTATGCGCATGTTGAAGGGCATCTGCTGCCTGATGTATGATGTGTATCACCTGATGTGGTGATAGTGTGTTTGCATTCCCCTGTTGGCGGAGCCAATCGGCGAGCGAGCCTTCCGTACGAAAAGGCATGACCATGTAGGTAAGGGTTGTCTTATTGATCGTTTCTTCCCCGAAGTCGAAGGGCGGCAAAATGTTGGGATGATCAAGGGAGGCAATGGCTTTCATCTCACGCTCGAATAGACGAGTTGCATCTTTGGTTGCTTGCGCATCTGCACAGGGATCAATCTCGTTCTTCACGATCTTGATGGCTACCTTGCGGCTGATGCGTATATCTTCTGCAAGGTAGACTTCTCCCATGCCGCCGCCTCCAATGAGCTGCTGGAGCCGATAGTGTCCAATGTGCATTCCCTCAAGTATCATGGCTCTCTCCTTTTGGGACTAAAGTGTGCGACTGGACATGCGTGAATACAAAAAAGAGTATAACACAAGCATTGTGGGGAGGAAAGTGCGATGAAGAGACGATTCGATGGTCGGTTCTCTGAGGATGTCATGTTTCAGTTTGTCATGGGCCGAACAAAACAAACAGTTTGATAGGTTTACTGGGTGGCTGGACGAGCCGGTTTTGGCAAAGGCTGATCCTGTAACTCTAAATATAACAAAAACTCCCGATTGCCCTCGCGCCCAAGAATGGGCGAATCAGTCAAACCGCGTACAGACAACGGCGTATGCTGCGGTATCCAGTCCTGCAGCTCACGCAGGACGCGTTCATGCACAGAGGGGTCGCTAATCACACCTGCTCCCCGGTCGGCATCGGCCTTACCCGCCTCGAACTGTGGTTTGACCAGCGCCACCACCCAGGCGTGCGGAGCCAGCAAAGGTACAATCGCGGGCAGTACCAGGCGCAAAGAAATAAAAGAAACATCGATGACGGCGCACTCTACCGGCTCCGGCAGGCTCGCCAAGTGGCGAATATTGGTATGCTCCATCACCACCACGCGCTGGTCGTTGCGCAGGGTCCAGGCAAGCTGGCCGTGCCCGACATCGACCGCGTAGACGCGTTTTGCGCCGCGCTGCAATAGGCAGTCTGTAAATCCGCCGGTTGATGCTCCAACGTCAAGCGTGACGCGGCCCGAGGGGTCCAGTTCAAAGGTATCCAGAGCCTTTTCAAGCTTCAGCCCGCCCCGGCTGGCATACTTGAGTTCACTGGGGATCTGCGCTAAACGGCACTCCGCATCCAGCGGCACCAATGTGCCAGGCTTATCAACGAGACGCTCGCCGACGTAGACCTGCCCCGCCATGATCATTGCCCGCGCCTTCTCCCTGCTCGGGGCCAGGCCGCGCCTCACTAACGCGATGTCCACCCGCTCTTTATTTGCCGCCATGCTGCAATACCTCTATGTCATGCTTGATCGACCAGAAACCAGTATGCCTGCGGAAGTCGATGCTGCGCTTCTTCATACTCCGGGCTAATGTCCGGATGGCGATGAGCAGGCTGGAGAAATATATCCTCTGCTCATAGTCCTGCTGGAGTTGAACAACCTCTCTATAACCTTCCAAAAGATAGGGAAGCACTCGGGCGGGGAGTGTCTCTCCGTCGTGCATCTGGAAGTGCCCCAGGTCATAGAAGGGGTCGCCGCCCCGGATCTCGCCGAAGTCGATGATACCTGTATAGCGGCCGTGTTCCTGGTAGATGTGCGTCGCGTCGAAATCGCCGTGCGCAAGCCAGGCCTGATCGATGTCCAACCAGGCATCGCAGCGATCGATGATCTCCCGGATTGCCATGATCTCTCTAGTGTTCAGAACGTGCTCACTTAAAAACGCGAGGTCTTCCTCCAGCTGCTCAAAGACGAAGGCTCTATAAGTAGGTAATTCCGCCTCCAGGGCAGTGACTGCGCTGCTGTCTCGCCTGATCCAGCCGAATTGCTCTACAGGGATACTGTTGATGACAGCCAGGTCGCGGCCAGCTTCTACCAGAACGTTCCCGGTAACCTCGTTCACGTGGTGGTGGCCGATATGTTTTCCTTTGATTGCAGTTGTTACCATCACGGACCTTTGTACAGCCTCGTTGTAGTGCTCGAAGTACACCACCTCGGGAACCTTAACATCCTTCGCGCGCAGCATTGTATGCACGTACACCTCCGGCGCGAAGCTCGCGTTCACCTCGGGCAAGACGCGCAGGTAAAAAAGCTCGTTCCCGCGATATATCCTGTAGACGTAGGTAGAAACGCCTTCTTCTACTCGTTCCACGTGCGGAGGAACGGTGCAAGGAAATACCTGGACGACCAGGGCCTCTATCAAGCGTATATCGATGGTGTTACTGTGCATGCCGGTGTTTAGAACCTCTAAGGTCGTTTGAAAAAAAGTGCGTGAGTTTCCTTGTGAGCATCAGACTACTATGCTACACTTAGTATATTATATGGCATGGGAGGACATTGGACATGGGCGACTAGTCAGTCACGCACAACGATACCAGATTGAGGATGTTCAAGAAGCCTTGAGAAAGGTAGACAAAACCTATGAACCCTAACCACTACTCTATGGTCATCCAATGGGATCCAAGAAATAACATCTACGTTGTTACTGTCCCCGAACTTCCAGGATGCAGAACTCATGGCAAGACATTCGCAGAAGCGATTAAGAACGCCCAGGAAGTTATCGAACTATGGATAGAAGATGCGCAAAAAGCAGGCGAACCAATCCCCCCGCCGAGAGTCCTTGCCACAGCCTGACGGATCTTTGCCATGCACAACAACATATTCGCGCAGACACCAACATACCAAAAACTCGTAAAGCAGGGGCGCGAGGAGGGAATTGAAGCACTCCGTCAGACATTGGTCGATGTAGTGCAGGAGCATTTTCCAGAGGTAGTTGCCTTTGCGCAGAAACAGGTTGAAGGAATGGAAGATTTGACCTTCTTGCGCCAACTTATCGTCAAAATGAGTACTGCACGGACCGTCCAGGAAGCAATCCAGTTGCTGATCGCGGCAGACAGCAGCGCGAAGAAGGAATAATAGCAGAGGAAAAAGTTGTCCGCTGTGCGGGAATCGATAGGTTACCCATCACATGGTATACTATGCGGTAGGTAACTCTTGCGTATCGCACGTTACCCAACGTATGTTATGCGTTACTAGCACCAGGATGGTGACATCATGGCAGGGCACCGTCTTCCAGTCGTCTCCGAGAACCACTTGCTCTTGCCGGATGAAGGGGAAGGGCAACCGACCTCAATTGCCGTCGAGTCGGAGGCCTGGTACCACTGGCTGGCTGCTGAGCAGAATCAGTCCTTTGCCTTTCGGCATGCTCTGGGCACCTTCACCATGCGACGCGAACGCAAACGTCAGGGCTGGTATTGGTATGCCTACCGCAAACAGGAGGGCAGCTTACGCAAGGCCTATCTGGGGAAGACCGAGGAACTGACGCTCGTGCGTCTGAACCAGGTAGCAGCCACCATTGCTGCTCGCTCCTCACACGACCCTCTCTACCCAGAGGCAACCCCCACATCAGAACAGGCAGCCGAGCTTCCTCCTCCATCTCCTCGAGGAGCTTTCTCGCGGACACGCGCTGCTCTTCCAACCTACCTGACCTCACTGCTGGGGCGCGAGCAGGAGGTGCAGGCCATCTCTGCCCTGCTCGCTCGTCAGGAGGTACGCCTCGTGACGCTCACGGGGCCAGGTGGTGTCGGCAAGACACGCCTGGCTGTCCAGGTCGCGTCCCACCTGCAAGGCACGTTTGCCGATGGGGTCTGCTTTGTCTCGCTGGCCTCGCTCAGTGATCCTGACCTGGTGTGTTCCACGCTCGCCCAGGCGCTTGGCCTGCCAGAACCTGAACACACCCCGCTGCTGGAACACCTGAAAAGCTCCTTGCGCGAAAAACACCTGCTGCTGCTGCTCGACAACTTCGAGCAGGTCGTCAGCGCCGCTCCTCTCGTGGGCAAACTGCTGCTCGCCTGTCCCGCCGTGAAGGCTCTCGTGACCAGCCGAACGAGCCTGCGCCTGCACGGGGAATACGAATTTCCCGTCGCACCGCTGGCCCTGCCCGGTCTGCAGGAACGGCCAGATGCTCATGCAATAGTGCAGTCTGCAGCAGTGACGCTCTTTGTGCAGCGTGCCTCGGCCATCAAGCCCGGCTTCTCGCTCAGCGATGCCAATGCCGCCGTCATTGCTGCCATCTGCACGCGGTTGGACGGGCTGCCACTGACCATCGAACTGGCGGCAGCTCGCAGCAAGCTGCTGCCACCAGAGGCACTGTTGGCCCGGTTGCAACACCGGCTCGCTGTGCTCGTCGGCGGCCCACGCGATCTTCCTGCCCGGCAGCAGACGCTCAGGAACACCCTCCAATGGAGTTACGACCTCCTGACCCCTGATGAGCAGCGCCTGTTCCGTCGCCTCTCCGTCTTTGCGGGCGGCTGCCAGCTTGCGGCAGCAGAGGCGGTCTGCACCGTGGCGGGCGATGTGAGGATGAACGTGCTGGACGGCCTGGCCTCCCTCCTCGACAACAGCTTGCTGTCCCAGGTGGAGCACGCCGGAGAGGAGCCGCGCTTTGTGATGCTGGAGACCATTCGTGAGTACGGCCTGGCCTGCCTGGATGTGAGTGGGGAGACCGCCAGTATCGCAGCTGCCCACGTCGGCCACTATCTGGCCCTGGCGGAAGCAGCAGAACCACACCTCCTCAGTGCGGAGCAAGGCAGGTGGCTCAAGCGTTTGGAACAGGACCACGAGAATCTGCGGGCGGCGCTCATCTGGTCGCTTGAGCGCAAGGACCGGCTTTCCGCTTTGCGGCTAGCGGCGGCGCTGTGGCGTTTCTGGTTCATCCGTGGGCATTTGAGCGAAGGGCATCGCTGGCTCGAGCAGGCGCTCGCTGCCCCTGCTGTGGAGAAGGATTCCCCCCGCGCTCGTGCCGTGCGGGCAAAAGCCCTGGGTGGCGCTGGCATCCTGGCGCACTACCAGGGGGAGTATCAGCGAGCGAGCCGGTACTGCCAAGAGAGCCTGAGCGTGTTCCGCGCACTGGGAGATCGGCGGGGAATCGTTTCGGCGCTCAGCGGCCTGGCCTTGATTGCCCGGTCCAAACATGCCTTTGGCGAGGCCCGTCTGCTCTATGAGGAGAGCTTGGCCATCCTGCGGGAACAAGACGACCAGTGGCAGCTGGCCGACACGCTCTTCTCCCTCGCACGGCTTTGTGGTTTCCAGCAAGACTATCGCGCCGCGCACGCCTTCTGTGAGGAAGGCCTGGCGCTCTTTCGGACGCTTGGGGATCAGCGCAATGTCGCTCTTACGTTGATTGTACAAGGACTTCTGGCCCACCTTCAAGGGAACCATGCGACGGCCCACCAACTGATCCAGGAGAGCTTGCCGACCCTGCAAGCCCTGGGAGACCGAAGCGGCATCGGTCGCGACCTGGCCATCCTGGCGGAAATCGCGCTGGCTCAGGGAAACGTTGCCCAGGCACAGCAGCTGCATACCGAAGCGCTGGCACAGTTTCGTGAGGTGGGAGACCAGCGTTCTATCGCCGAAGGCCTGCACCGGCTGGCGACGACAGTCGCCAGACAGGGACACGTCGTATGGGCGGCACGGTTGCTCGGTGCTGCCGCAGCACTCTTCAAGACCCTGGACGCGTCGCCTTTCCCTTTCTTCCGGGCCGCGTATGACTACACGGTAGCGACGACCCGCGCGACCGTAGGCGAAGACCAGTTCGCAGCTGCCTGGCAAGAAGGGCAGACGATGCCGCTCGAAGCCGTGCTCACCGCCCCAGCTCCCGCGACACTGCTCTCCCAGCATCCTGCAGACGAGCTACTGCCGCCCTCACCTCCGCACGACCTGACCGCACGCGAAGTGGAGGTGCTGCGCCTGCTGGCCCAGGGGCTCACCAATGCCCAGATGGCCCAGCGCCTGGTCATCAGCCCGCGCACCATCCACGCCCATGTCCGCGCCATCTACAGTAAGCTGGGTCTTGCCTCGCGGGTTGCGGCCACCCACTATGCCCTCGAGCATCACGTGCTCTCCTCCTCTCCTCCCGACCATACCTAGGCATCTCCTGAAGGAGGGCATGCTCCTCACGCGGCATGTGCTCCGCAAAAATCCCCTGTTGTGCCGATGTCTTCTCGCCGCAAGTTGGCTAGACTAGAACCAGAACGTGTTGCAAGGGGACGGCTGGTCACCCACAATAGCAAGACACCAGAAGGAGGAGACGATGACCGTGACGCACTGGACCACCGGACCAACGACCACCCTGCACTGGCAAGCGCCAGGCCCCGGGTTCTGGCGGCAGGACGACTCGCATTTCCCAAGGGCGTTAACGGGGTACGCCATTGAAGCATTTACAGCAATCGGAAGCACTCCAGAGACCTGGAAGGGCTTTCGCGACTACGGACTGCTGGTGGCTGCCCTCGATTTTTGTGCCGTGAACAGGTATGTGTACCTGCGCCCCCGCATCGCCGCTGCCCCAGAGAAGCCGAGCAGTGGGAGTCCCCCACCAGTGCTGCTCAAGCTCCTGTTTGCGCTGCACCCGGAATTGCGCTATCGCAAACGGAGAGCTGCGCTCGTGTTCGCCACGAAGCGTTGGCGCCAGGACCGCGTGCGCTGGCAGCAGGACCTGGCGCCGCGACTGCGCGAGCGCCTGCTCGCCTTACAACAGGTCGATCCAACGACCCTGGACGATGCGGCGCTCCGCGCGCACCTGCACGCGACGAGAAAGGCGTTTATCGAAGGGGCTCAACTGCACTTTCACCTGTTGCCTGTCGATATGATCCCGGTCGGCGACTGGCTGCGGCGTACCTGCGCGTGGACGGGAGCCACACCAGCCGAGGCCATGCAGGTGCTCACAGGCAAAGCACAGGGAGCCGTCGCTCCACTCACGCTGCTGGATCACCTCGCGGATGTGGTGCGCCGCACACCGGCCGCCCGTGAGATGCTGCATGAGACGCACCTGGAGGCCGCCGACTGCGTGGAACGCCTGCGTGCCACAGATCCTGCCGTCGCTCACGCATTGGATGTCTATCTCACTGACTACGGGGATCGTCTCGTCACCGGCTACGATATCTGCGAACTGACCCTGCGCGAGCTGCCACAGGTTCTGCTGAGGAGCCTTGCTGCCACAGTGGACGGCCAGACGACCGTCCAGGTCAGCACGCAGGCCGAGGAAGTCGCTGCCCAACTCCGCATCCGCGTGCCGGCTTTCGCGCGCACGGAGTATGACGCACTGCTGGCAGAGGCCTGCTTTGCCTTCGGCTTGCAGGAAGACCATGTCGGGATGACCGAGTATTGGCCCGCTGGTCTGGTGCGCCGTGCCATCCTGGCAGCGGGGGGGCGGCTGGCCGCACGTGGACGCATCTCGAGCAGCCCGAACACCTGTTGGATGCCCTCTCCGGTGAGATCGACGCCCTCTTAGGCGGGCCGGGAACGGCACCTGCAAGGGACGAACTGGCGCGCCTTGCGCAGGAACGCCGGCTGCTCCAGGGTGAGCACCCGCCCGCCGGATTGGGTGAGCCGGAAGCGCCACCGCCTGCCGGGCTGCTGCCCCCTGTCCTTGAGCGCGTGACACAAGCGATGATGTTCTACCTGCTGAGCCTGGATGCCGATCCGACGAAGCGAGCCCAATCGACGAACGAGACGCTCAGCGGTCTGGGAGTCAGCCGTGGAATGTACACCGGGCGAGCGCGCGTGGTACGAAGCGCCACCGACTTTGAGAAGGTGGAGGCAGGAGATATCCTGGTCGCAGCGGTGACCTCCTCGGGCTACAATGTGCTCCTGCCGCTCCTCGGAGCCATCGTGACCGACCGGGGCGGTGTGCTCTGCCACACTGCCATCGTGGCGCGCGAGTTCGGCATCCCGGCGGTGGTCGGGACAGGGGAAGCGACGGCGCGCATTCCTGACGGGGCACGCATCAGGGTGGACGGGACGAACGGCACGGTCGTCATCCTGGCAGGAGATTGCTGAGCAAAAGCATGTGGACAGACAGATGAGGAGAGACACCGATGAGTAAACATCTGAGCGAAGCCCCCTGGCTACCGTTCCCACCAGCGGAGGTCATGTCAAACCGGGGACCCGCGCTGCTGGCCCGCCAAGCCGAGATGGATGGTCCAGTGCTGCGGTGGACCATGCCATATGGAGCGCTTGCTGGGCGCGAGATCGTGTTTCTGGTGGGTCCAGAGGCGAACCGGTTCGTGCTGCATACCCACCGCGAGTCTTTCAGCCATGAGCAGGGCTGGACGCCATCCATTGGCCACCTACTGGGCAAAGGCTTGCTGAACATGGATCCCCCGGAGCACACCCGGCATCGCAAGCTGTGGAATCCAGCCTTCACCAACGCCTACATGGAATGCTATCTCCCCTTGGTCCAGCGGGTGATTGCCGAACACACCGCTGGCTGGCTTGAGCAAGGCGAGGTAGACCTGTATCAAGCAATGCGGGAACTCACCTTTCACGTGGCTGCCTCGGCATTGGTAGGACTCGAGCGCAGCCAGAAGGCAGAACAGCTCCAGAAGCTGTTCTATACGCTGAGTAGAGAGAAAGTGTCTTCTCTCCAGAACTATGACGAGCACCTACAGAAAGCGCTGCGGACCAGGGATGAACTGAGCGGGCTACTCCTGGAGCTGATCGCAGAGCGGCGAGGCAGGCCTGTAGACCAGCCACCGCGTGACGTGTTGGGGCTGATCCTGCAGGCCCGCGATGAGGATGGCGAGCGGCTCGGCGATGAGCAGGTGCTGGGACACCTCACTATTCTGCTGGTGGCTGGTCACGAGACGACCTCCACCCTGAGTAC
>WNFJ01013774.1_pt1 | contig 14320 bp, 12 predicted proteins | sample 5400461 | NCBI WGS metagenome assembly WNFJ01 (sample SAMN13153349, study PRJNA577476) | soil metagenome | isolation source: 115 cm saprolite on Douglas fir-dominated hillslope | place: USA:California | collected 2013-09-17 | reverse complement strand
CGCTTGGCCGTGGAGAGCTAGGCCGTGAACCTCTGAAATAGTAGGGCGCCACGAGCCAGCCGTTAGGCTTTCCTGCCCCGCTCGCGCGTCTTCATCCTTATCCTTGCCACCGGATGGGACTCGCCAGCGGGACAGGCCGTGCACACGGGCTGTCTATCCGCAGCACCTCAGAGATTCGTCATTGGTTCAAACAGCTTTCGCTCCCGCACCTGCTTCGAAGAACCGCTCCATCCCCATTGTAGCCTCCGCGCCAAAGCCGCGTCCAACCGTCGTGGCGCCCCGTCGCCAAAAGGTTTAACTCCACCAAACACGACGACCGGAGGTAGAATCACTGACGGCAATAGGGGGAAGCGTCATGCGAAATCAGTTACGGTCAAGCTCCGCCTTCGGACTGCTCTTCATTCTTGCTCTCCAACCCACAGCGCTTCGGGCGGATAGCTTGTCCGCCGCGCCGCCCGATCAGCTCGGCAACGTGAATTTTCCCACGAGTTGCACCGCTGAAGTGCAACCCACCATCGAAAAGGGCGTCGCGCTCCTCCACTCCTTCCAATACACGGAATCCGAGCAGACTTTTGCCGAGGCGGCCACCCGCGAGCCGAAGTGCGCCATAGCACACTGGGGCAAGGCGATGGCGCTGTTCCATCAACTGTGGGATTTTCCGGATGACAAAACTCTGAAAGAGGGCCGCAAGGACATCGAGAAAGCGCAAAAACTCCATTTGAACAATCCGCGGGAACAAGGTCTTATCAACTCCGCCGCCGCTTTCTTTCAGAAAAAATCAAAATTGACCCACGCGGAGCGTACGCAGGCCTACTCCTCAGCACTTGAGAAACTTCACGCGCAATCTCCCGGCGATGTGGAATTCAGCGCCTTCTATGCCCTCTCCCTCGTTTCGCTGGCAGACGAAGACGTGGATACCACTGCAAATCTCCAGAAAGCCATTTCCATTCTTGATCCTCTCCTTCAGCAGCATCCCGGCCATCCGGGCGTGGCTCATTATTTGATACACGCCGCCGATCGTCCCAAATTTGCAGCGCAGGGCCTCGAAGCCGCCCGCCGCTATGCAGCCATCGCACCGGACTCTGCCCATGCCTTGCACATGCCTTCCCACATCTTCGTGCGTCTCGGTCTCTGGCAGGATTCCATCACTTCGAATATTGCCGCGACGGCTTCCGCCGCTCATGCCGCGGAAATGCACCAAGCGGAATTTCATTACCAGACCCATGCCATCGACTTCCTGAGCTACTCCTACCTTCAGAGCGGCCAGGAAGCCAAAGCGCGGGAACTCATCGAGCACGCCAATCACGTCGTCGGGGCGAGTGATGAAGATAAGGCCGACCACCGCGCCTATCTTGCCGCGCGGACCACGCTCGAATTACACCGCTGGAAAGAAGCAGCCGCTTTGCCGATTCCGGCGATCCGTAAGAACTGGAATGACACCACGTATTGGGCCCGCGCCATCGGCGAGGCGCGCAGCGGCGACGTGACCGGCGCGGAATCCGACGTCAAGGAACTTGCACAACTCGTCGCCGACCGCGATAAACGCTCTAAAAAGAACGGGTACACCGTGTCCACGGAAAAGGCCACCGATCTCCGCGAAGCCGAAGCCTGGCTGTCTTTCGCCAAGGGAAAATCTGACGAAGCTCTCGAAGAAGTGCGCGCTGCTGCCGACCGTCAGGACAAAAATGGCGGCGAATCCGTGGGCATCCCGGCGCGCGAAATGCTCGCGGACATGCTCCTCGAACTCAAGCGTCCAGCCGAAGCCATCGCTGAATACCGGACGGTCCTGAAGAACTCGCCAAACCGCTTTGACGGTCTTCTGGGTGCCGCGCGCTCTGCACAAGCATCCGGCGACGCAGGTGGAGCGCAGTCGTTTTATGCCCAACTCGCCGAAATCTGCGGCGCAGGCGCCGATCGGCCAGAGCTCGCGGAGGCGAAAACCTATCTCGCCCAGAAATAGAACGCCACTTTTTCCTGCGAGCCACATGCGCAAGGCGAATTTGGCGTGCCCTGGCAGCCGGCTTCGGTGGGCTCACTGAATTTTGTTGTGCTGCGCGTTGCCGCCCCACGCGTACCAGCCGTCAGCATCCTTGTTCCCGGTCTTCAGACAGATCAGCCGCCCATCGGAAGTCCCGGCATAGACGTTTCCTTTTGCCAATGCCGGCAGATTCACATTCATCGCCCTGCTCAAATCAATTCGCTGAGCAACCTTGGCAGGCCCGTCGGCGGCATTGCTTGGTGCTTTCGTCGCGGTTTTCACCTCCTGCCGCGAATCCGGCGTAAGCAGGGCAGAAACACTCAGGACCAGGCTAATGCTGGTGCAAAGCGATAACGTCCACGCACTTGGGGAAGACATAGGAACCTCCACGGCGCAACGCATTCGTCACCGGCGGTCGTGCTTGGAGGTAGAACGCCCAGGCCAAAAATCTTGCAGGAAAAATTTCCTATGAGCGGACTTAGGCGGACCGGAATCTCCGGCCCGCCTGCTATCTGGCATTTGTTTAGAAGTGGAAGCCCAGCTCCGCCGTATACGCTCGCGGCGTGACAAAGTGGGTCCCGCTGAACGTTGACAAGAAGTTGTACAGAGCCGTCTTGTTCGTCAGGTTGATAGCCGTGAGCCGCAGGCTCCACTTGTAATGGTCGCCGCGGAGTAAGTTGTCATCACCCACGCTCATGTCAAACAGGTTGCGTGGTTTGACGCGCGACGGGTTGTGATCCACGTCGAATGTCGCGCCCGCGATATTAAGCAGCTTTGCGCCTTGCGGCGTACCTGGGGCGCAGCTGGTGATCCGATTGGTAAGGGTCGCCACATTCGTACCGCAGAAGAGCCCAATAGCCGCCTGCTGAGCCGCATCGAGAAAACTCGCCGCATCCTGGAAATTATCAAGATTCGGATTGCTGGCCACCAGACCGCTGTCATAGCGCCAGTTGAAACCCACCCACGGAAGAGTTTTCCAGGGCTGGTACTGAAAATGTGTTGTCTGATTGAAGGCCTGGTCGTGGTCGATACGAAATACTTCACCGCCCGTGATGCTGGAGCCCAGTCCGCCGATCTGTGGTGGGAAATAGCGCGCACGGACGTGAGCAAGCACCGCAAGTGCCGTGAAGCCATGAAAATTCGGCATGCTCACGCGCACGGAAGGCCCATCAATCTTCGAGCTCTTCCAGGCGATCGGGAAAAAGATCGGTGTGTTGCCGAACGTGGAGAAATCGTACGCGTTGTGCGTGTATTTCCATAAATAGTCCGCATCCACCACTACGTACTTTCCGAAAGCTTGCTGAAAGCCGGCGTTGAACTGATTGCGCTGGCCCGAGCGAATTGACGATTGCAAACTCGCGCCGCCGATTACGTCCACGACGACCGGGTTGCTCGCTCCGAGGCTTGCCAGGATCAGGTTTTCGTTGAACGGCGTCTCCAGAATACGCGAGTAGGAAACCCGAAGAACCGAGTTCGTCTTCTTGACGTTGTAGGCAAGACCCACTCGCGGCTGTGGCTGCCAATCGTGAACGATCCCGCGGTACAAGTCACCCCGTAGTCCCACATTAAAAGCCCAATTGCCCACGTTGATGGTGTCTTGCAGGTACAGCCCAAGCTCCTTAACGTCCGTATGGCCGCGGAACGGAAACAACGAGGTTTGCGTGCTTGCGCAAGCGTCCTGCATTTGCGCTCCCGCCGTTAGGACGGGCCGCGCCAGGTCGAAGCAGCCGAGCGCCGCCACAAAGTTAGGATTCGGCTGAAGCGCGCCCGTGCACTGCGTCTGATCCGTTGGTGTTGGATTCGTGTCCGGACTTCCGTCAGCAGCATGCAGACAGACCGCATTGAACGCCGGAGCAGTAATTCCAAAGTTAAAATTCTCCGTAAGGAAAGTATGCTGAAATGTGGCGCCGGCTTTGACGTTGTGTTTGCCCTTCACATAAGACACATCCGTGCGAAGTCCCGCGTTGGTTAGTTTTCGTTGCTGATTCAGCGTCGCCGAAGAACCGCCGGGAATGAGCCCCGTGCCGTCCGCAAACACGTTTCCGCTAGGGTAGTAGTTAAAGCGATCCTGCCGGATGAAACCACCGAAAGTGAACAGCGTCGTAGAGCTGATCAGGCGGGTCCACACCGGCGCGATATTAAACGTCTTGATCTGCGCTCGCTGATCCTGCGCAGGCAGTAGAGCCCCTGTGAGAGGGTCGTTCACTCCAACGTTCAAGTTATCAATCGTATTGGGCGTCTGAAACCATGAACGCGTGTACTGGAAATTGGTGTGGATCGAATCCACGCTCGTTACGTTGTAATCGACGCGGTCAAATAGATTCTCCTCATTGCCCTTGTCGTGGATGGCATGCAGTTCCGGGGGATCGAGAAACCGGCTGCTGTTCAATCCGTTCGCGGCGATAAAGTTCCCCCACTTTTGGCCGCCGAAAGCCAGCCGGAAGCCTCCGCCGACTGAGCCGAAACTTCCGTACGAAGAGTAGAAAGTGCCCCTGGGCTTGGTCACGCCGAGGCCCGATTGCGTCGTCACTTTGATCACCAGGCTCGTTTTTCCGCCGTATTCGGCCGGTGGCCCGCCGGAAACGGCTTCCAGCGACTGAATCGAGTCCAGTGGAATCTGGTTGGAAAATACTTTGCTCTGCTGGTCTGTAATGGGCTGCCCATCCACGGAGAATGAATTCTCGGCGTGGTCGCCGAGTCCGTGAAACAGCCCGTTCGAGTCCGCCACCACGCCCGGCGTCGCCAGCGTCACCAGTGAACTCACCGAAGAAGACTGGCTTTCCAGCGGCATCCGATCGGTCAAGCCTGTGTCAACATCTGTATGGAAACTGGGGTCCTTCTCCAGCAGGTCGCCTCCATTCGCCTCGACTGTAATGCTGGTTGCCGCCGTGCCGAGTTTGAGCGCGATCGGTATGCCCGTCGGTACGCTGGAGCGTACATCCACGTCCTGTGTATAGGGCGCGAACCCGGGCGTCGTCACCACGAGGTGATAGGTGTTGAAAGGTACGTTGCTGAAACGAAAGGTTCCATCGCTGCCGGTGGTCGTTTCACGTTGATACCCGCTTACGGAATACGAGATTTCAACCTTCGCCCCGGGAACCACCCCGCCCGAGGAATCTTTTACCACTCCCTCAACCGACCCAGCGTTACCCAACTGCGCATTCGCCGAACCGGCCGCAAAAAACAATCCCAAAATAAACACTGCGCTGATACTCGATCTCTTCAACATTTTTTCTCCATCCCTTCGCGGGTTCTGTGTAGTTTTTGTGGATTGGGGCCGCCCGGAAAAATGGCGGTGACACTGGCCTTTAACCAAGCCGGCGCACGTAAATACACTTCAAGCTAGGGTAAAGAACTAGGCGGTGGGAGGTGCGCGCCCGGCGCGATGCAGAGAAAACGAATCGCTCGGCGCTGCGTGCTGCGGCAGCGAAGAATACCAGGTGACCATCTGAGGCGTGCTGACGAGATCAAGCCGGGCAGCCGCCAGCGCTGGCATGTGCAATGCCTGGCAGATATGGCAAGCGGTATCGGGCCCATTCGTATGTTCGTGGAAGAGTGACCCACCCGCGGCAAAATAAAACAGCGCGACGCAGGCCAGCAGCGCCAGCCCGCGGCGCACAACCGTTCGTCCGAAAGTGGCTTCCCGCGGATGCATCTATCTACACTCTACCTTAGCACTTTGGATGACTGAAAATCCCGATTAGTTGCAAACAGGCACCCAGGAAGGAAATGGTTTTCTTGACCCCGCAACCATTCTTGCCTAAGCTTCGTCTTAATAAGCACATGCAGGCCAAGTCTCAGCGCATCCGCATTTTGGCGTTGCTCCTCGGGGTCTTTTTCCTTGGGGCGCAGTTCCACTTTTGCACGGACTTGACGACCACGCCGTCCGCCTCGCACATTTGCCCGGTTTGCTCGACAACGGGCTCGATCGTCGCCGCACAATCGGCCAACTTTGCCTTCATGCCGGTCACGAACCGTCTGGAAGTCGCTCCTTTGGTTGTTTTGGTATCCTCAGCAGTTCCGCGCGCCACTTCTCCCCGCGCCCCTCCCGCCCGGTAGTTTTCTGCGTTTTTCCCTTGGTTGTCTCCGCGTTTCTTGTAACAAGGGCTCAATTCCATCGAACTCTAGGAGTAATGTCATGAAACGATTCGCTGCTCTATCCGTTTTGCTGCTGTTCTCCTCAGTTGCTCATGCCCAGGACGCGGGTTCTGTAGCGGTTAAGCGCGACGTTTCCGCTGTAAACACGGAAAACGCACGCATGAAGGCCCTCGAAGACCAAGTCCGCACTCTCGCTGGCGAAGTAGCACTCTTGCGCAGCGAGCTAAAGGAACTTCGCGAAACGAAATCACCGGAACCATCTTCCGGCCCGCAAGTTCTGCTAGCTGCCGCGCACCCCGAGCCGGGTATGCTGCCCTCCTCTCCTGCCCCGGCCGCAGCGCAGGTCGCGCAAACACAGACTTTCGGAGGACTCCTCAATCCGGACATCAGCCTGATCGGCGATTTCATTGGCACCGCGGGCCACAATAACGTCTCGCCAGGACGTTCGCTGGAGATGCACGAATCGGAAGTGGGTCTCCAGGCCATCATCGATCCTTATGCGCGCGCCGATGCCTTCATCTCCTTCGGCGAGACGGGCGTAAACGTCGAAGAGGCTTACGTCACCTTTACTTCGCTCCCCGCAGGTCTGTTGCTCAAGGTCGGTAAGAAGCGTGCCGACTTTGGGAAGGTCAACACCATTCACAATCACGCTCTGCCGTTCATTGACCGGCCGCTGGTCACCAACAATTTAGTCGGCGGCGAGGACGGCATCGATGACGCCGGCTTCTTCCTCTCGCGTTTTCTGCCCGCGCCCAAGAACTGGTTCCTCGAAGGGAGCGCGGAGGTATTACGTGGTGATTCTGCGGATGTGTTCCAGGCCAGCCGCCGCCAGGATGTCAGCGTCGTCGGCCACCTGCGCGCTTATCGCGACCTGTCCGAATCCACCAACCTGGATCTCGGCCTCTCCTACGCGCGCGGCCACAACAATCTCGGCTCGAACTTCCTGACCAATCTGTATAGCGGAGACGCGACACTCCGCTGGAAGCCGCTGCGCCGCGCTATCTACAATTCCTTCTTGTTCCGCACCGAGCTGTTCTGGAGCGCGCGTGACCAGCTCTCCGCTGCGGTCCCGAATCTTTTTCAGACGCAACATGCTTTTGGCATGTACTCCTCCGCGGAATACCGCGTAAATCGCCGCTGGACCGTCGGCGGACGCTTCGACCGCAGCGGCCACGCCACCGATGCCCGTCTGACGGATACCGGCTTTTCCGGTATCCTCACTTATTGGCCCAGCGAGTTTAGCCAGATCCGGGGGCAGTACCGCTTCGGTCATCTGGCGACCGGTCCATCCGATTTCTCGAATGCCAATGAAATTCTTTTCCAGTTTCTCTTTGTGATGGGCGCGCACGGCGCTCACCCGTTTTAAGCCGTTCCAGGAGATTTCGATGCCACGCTTATTGACAAAGACTTGTTTCAGCGGGCTCGCCTCGTCCTTTGCGCTCGTGTTCGCTTTGCTCTTTCCGGTCACTGGGCGCGCGGACAGCAAGATTCGCATCATGACTGCCACGACCGACCTGGCGTCCCTCGCGCAGGAAGTGGGCGGCGACAAAGTTGACGTTGAATCTGTCGCTCGTGGCTATCAAGACCCGCACTATGTCGATCCCAAGCCGAGTTTTCTTCTGAAGCTCTCCAAGGCCGAGTTGCTCATCGTCGTCGGCCTCGAACTCGAGATCGGCTGGCTGCCGCCGCTCATCACGCAGTCCAGCAATCCGAGGATTCAGGTCGGCGCGCCGGGTTATCTCGACGCCTCGCGGTTCGCGAAAATCCTGGAAATCCCTACCGGCCAGGTTACCCGCGCCGAAGGCGACGTCCATCCTCTCGGGAACCCGCACTACTGGCTGGACCCGGATAACGGCTTGCGCATCGCCAAGGGCATCCAGAACAAACTCAGCGAAATGCGCCCCAACGATGCAGCTTATTTTGCGCAGCGCTACGATGCCTTTGAGCAGCGCCTCAAGCAGTCCGACCAGCAATGGCTGGCGCAGATGAAGCCCTACGCCGGCCGCAAGGTTGTTACCTATCACCGTTCCTGGCCGAATTTCGCCGAACATTCCGGCCTCAATGTCGTCGGCTACGTCGAGCCGCGTCCCGGCATCCCCCCAAGCCCTCAACACACCGTGGAATTGATCGGGCTAATGAAGCGCGACGCCGTCAAAATCATCATCGTGGAACCATACTTCGATCTCAAAACGCCAAACAGCATCGCACGCGAGACGGGCGGGCAAGTCGTCGTTCTGATGCCCTCGGTTGGCGGCGAAAAAGAAATCACCGACTACTTCAAACTGTTCGACTACGACATCGCCAAGCTCAAGAAGGCTTTTGACGAGACCCGCTAGGAGAGCATTCGATGGAGATTCTTCCGTTTCTGATTTTGCCTTTCTTGGCGAGCCTGATCCTGACCGGCATCCATTCCTATCTTGGCGTGCATGTCGTCGAGCGCGGCGTCATTTTCGTGGACCTCGCTCTCGCACAAATCGCTGCTCTCGGCGCCACCGTGGCCATTATCGTGGGGATGGACCCGCACGGCCGCGGTTCCTACTGGATTAGCCTCGGCTTCACGTTTCTCGGCGCGGCCATTTTCGCCTTTGCGCGCACGCGCCGCGGCCATATTCCGCAGGAAGCCTTTATCGGCATCGCTTATGCCGTTGCTTCCGCCATGGCCATTCTTCTGATGAGCAAGGCCACCGGCGAAACCGAGCATCTCAAGGACATGCTGGTCGGCAATATTCTCGCCGTCTCCCGGCCCGAGGTGATCAAGACCGCGCTGCTCTACAGCGCTATCGGCCTCTTTCACTTCATCTTCCGGAAGAAATTCCTGCTCATCTCCATGAACCACAACAAGGCCGAACAAACCGGCCTCAACGTACGTTTCTGGGATTTTCTCTTCTACGCTTCTTTCGGATTTGTGGTCACTTCGTCGGTGGCCATCGCCGGCGTCCTGCTCGTCTTCTGCTACCTGATCGTGCCAAGCGTGGGAGCCATGCTCTTTGCCGACCGCATTGGTCCGCGCCTCGCCATCGGCTGGACCATGGGCACTCTGGTCTCCGCGCTGGGCGTGTATCTTAGCGTCCAATTGGACACGCCCACCGGCGCCACCATCGTCGTCACTTTTGGCGGCGTCCTCATCATGATGTTTCTACTTCACCTCGTCCTGCACCACGGCCGCTCCGCCCGCGAATTGAAAGGCGGCGTTTCCGCTCAGCGCGAGCTCGAAGCGGCCACCCCTTCGTCTCGGGAAGCGTAGCTTTCAGAAGTGAAGTTGAAGCTCTATTTCTTCTCCGGCTGCGCCGTCGGCGGCAAAATCCCATTCAACCGCAGATAAATGGCCTGCGTCGCATAGTGGTCGGTCCAACTGCCTCCCAGCGCCACCAGTGCTCCTCCCCGCGAGATCGGCCGGTTGCCGAACAGCACGAATTGCTCTCCCAGTTTCGAATCGTCCACCTTGTCCAGCGCCGTGGTGCAAAACGCAAACGAATCCTTAATCGCCGCCACCAGCTTATCCTTCGGGTCCGTCTCCGCCATCTTCACCTCCGGCGCCGTCTGCCCGGAGATCTTCGCACAGAAGGTATTGTTCGTTTGCGCGATGTGTATCACCAAGTGCCCGAACGAATTCATCTCCGGCGAAGGCTTGAAGCTGTATTTCTCCGCCGGCATCGCTTCCGCCGCTGAGATCATGTTCTTCCCGTACCGCGCCACCCCCGCTTTCACGAAACCGCTCACCGGATTCGCTACCGGCGTCAGGTCCGGCGGTGCTGCTGCCGCTCCGCTGGGCGGCGGACTTGCCGCTGGTGCTGCCTGCTGAGCTCCCGCAACTCCCACCGCCGTCAACATCGCCACTGCCACAAACAACCCCCCACGTATTTTCATTGCCGTCTCCTTCCCCACAAAATCCGCAGTGAAGCATACCCCCGCCCCGCTCCCTCAACAAGCGCCACTGGAGGGCCAGCAATCCTCCAGCCACCATTTTCTTTTTTTTTCAGAAACATTTTCCTCTCCGCCCCGTCTCTACCTATAGCTATCTATAGGAGCGCCTATGCTCAAGCCCAAGAATGACCTTCTCCAGGGCACCCTGGCCCTTCTTGTCCTCAAGACCCTTGCTCGCGGCCCCTCGCACGGCTACGGCATCACCCTTCATATCCAGATGGTTTCAAAGGACATCCTGCGCGTCGAGGAGGGCTCTCTCTACCCCGCTCTCCACCGCATGGAACAGGACGGGTGGGTCAGCGCGGAATGGGGCATCTCCGAGAACAATCGCCGCGCTCGCTACTATCGCTTGAGCGCCAAAGGCCGGAAACAACTTGCCGAAGAAGAAAAGAACTGGGAACGCCTCACGCAGCCCGTCGCCCACGTCCTCCAGTTCGCCTGAAAGACCTGAAAGGAAGGTGCACCGTGTCCTGGATCCCTCGCCTGCGAGGCATTTTGCGAAGAGAACGCTTAGATCAGGACCTCGACGAAGAGCTGCGCGCGCACCTCGAAATGCGCGCCGCAGACAACGTCGCCGCGGGAATGTCGCCCGAGCAAGCGCGCCACGAAGCGCAAAAACGCTTCGGCAATACCACCCTCCACAAAGAAGACACTCGCGAAGTAGACATCATCGGCTGGCTGGACGAAGCCGCACGCGATTTTCGCCACGCACTCCGCATGCTGCTTCGCAACCCCGGCTTCACCGTCGTCGCTGTCCTCACTCTCGCCCTCGGCATCGGCGCCAACACCGCGATTTTCTCGGTCATCAATTCCGTCCTCCTTCACCCGCTGCCGTATCACGATCCGGACAACTTGGTCATGGTCTGGGAAAGCAATTCCCAGCACCCCAACCCTCATAACACCGTCTCTCCGCCGAACTTTCTCGATTGGCAAAGCCGCAATACGGTTTTCTCGGACATGGCTTTCATCGTCGACATGCGCAACAATCTCACCGGAAATGGCGACCCCCAGGAAGTCGTCGTCCAGGCCGTCTCCGCGAATTTCTTTTCCTTGCTCGGAGTCCATCCCATCATCGGCCCTGGGTTCACTCCCGAAAATGGCCAACCCGGTCGCGACAACGTCGTCATTCTCAGTTACGGCCTTTGGAAGGAACGCTTCGCCGGCGATCCCGCCATTGTCGGCAAATCCATTCTCCTCGATGGGAAGCCCGAGACCGTCGTTGGCGTCGCGCCACAGAATTTCAATTGGTTCATCAAGGACGGCTCGCTCACCGGCGCAAAGCCGCAAATGTGGTCTCCCTTTGTTTTTCCGCAGGCCTTTCACGATCACAAACAGATCGGCCGCTTCATGACCGTGGTCGCGCGCCTCCATCCGGGTGCCACCCATTCGCAGGCGCAGACCCAGATGAACGCCATCGCCTCCCAGCTGGAGCAGGAATATCCGGATTTCGACGGGCACTGGGGTGTCAACGTCGTGCCGCTGCGCCAGCAGATTTCCGGCGAAATCCGTCCCGCCCTGCTGATCTTGTTCGGCGCCGTCGCATTCGTCTTGCTGATTGCCTGCGCAAACGTTTCCAGCCTGCTTCTCGCCCGCGCCGCAAGTCGCGAGCGCGAGATGGCCATTCGCACGGCCCTCGGCGCGAGCCGCTGGCGCATCGCGCGCCAGTTGCTGATGGAAAGCTTGCTCCTCGCGCTGATCGGCGGTGGAATCGGCGTGGCGCTCGCTGTTTGGGGCACCAACGCTCTCCTGGCTGCCAGCCCTAGAAATCTCCTCGACCTGCGCTCTATCTCGATGGATCTCGGTGTGCTCGCTTTCGCCGTTGGCGCAACGCTCCTCGCAGGTTTGCTCTTTGGCTTTCTCCCTTCCTACATCTCGGCACACTCGCGAATCTCGGAAACCCTCAAGGAAGGAGGCCGGGGCTCCTCCTCCGCAAACCGCCGCGCCTTCGCGCGCAACGCCTTCGTGGTTGCGCAGTTGGGCTTGGCCCTCGTCCTGCTCACCGGCTCCGGCTTGCTCATTCGCAGCTTCGTCCGGCTAATTGGCGTCGATCCGGGATTTGCTACCGGGCATCTGTTGACCTTCAAGATCACGCTTCCCCGCTCAAAATACGGTACCGACCCATTGTGCCTGGCTTTTTTCCAGCAGCTTCTTGCCAGAATCAGCACCGTCCCCGGCGTCCGCTCCGCCAGCATGGAAAACTTTCCTCCTTTGGCAGGGCTAGGCGCAGCTACCGGCGTGCACCTTCTTAGCCAGCCGTTGCTCGCGCTCTCCGATCTTCCCGTGGCCAACGTCCGCGTCGTCGGTCCGGACTATTTCAGCACCATGAATATTCCCCTGCGCGCCGGCCGTCTCTTCAACGCGCACGAGCTGGCGGAAGAGAAGCATGTAGCCATTATCAATCAGGCTTTTGCGGACAAATATCTGCACGGGGCCAATCCCCTCGGCCAGAAAGCCTCAATTTATATGAAGAGCCTTGTGGAGAACGAGAATCAAACCTCGGAAATCATCGGTGTCGTTGGCGACGTCCACCAGATGGGGCTTGATGCCGCTCCAGAGCCCACCGTTTATTGGCCGCACCCCGAGCTTGTCTATTCATCAATGACGATTCTCGTACGCACCTCAAACGACCCGCTCGCCCTGGTATCCGCAGCGCACACTCAACTTCAGCAATCAGACCCGGAGGTGCCCATGGCCGCCGTCGCCACCATGGACCAGCTTCTCGCGGATTCCCTTTCCCGCTCGCGCTTCACCATGCTTCTTCTTGGCATCTTTGCCGCTGTCGCTCTGGTGCTTGCGTCCGTCGGCATCTACGGCTTGATCGCCTATACCGTCACGCAGCGCACGCAGGAACTTGGCATTCGCATCGCGCTCGGCGCCCAGCGCCGCGATGTTCTGCGCCTCGTCCTGGGCCAGGGAACGCGGCTCACGCTCTTGGGCGTCGCCCTCGGCGTCCTCGCCGCCCTGGCTTTCTCGCGCCTCTTGGTCACTCTGCTTTTCGGCGTCAGCCCCACGGACCCGCTTACTTTTGCCGGCGTCGCCGCCCTGCTGGCGTTCGTCGCTCTGGTCGCCTGCGTAATCCCCGCCCGCCGCGCCACCCACGTCGATCCCATCGTCGCGTTGCGCTACGAATGAGGTTCTCCCTTCCAGGGCTTTCCCTGCCGCGGAATTGCCAGGCACGTGATCTAAAATTGAGTCGACAGTCCGGCTGACGTAGAATCTTCACTCGTGCGAAGGTTCATCTCGCAAAGTTCCATCGAACCACTAAACCGTGCCCGTCTCGCTTGAGAATTCGAAGATCATCTACACCGCGCTGAAAGCCTGCGGCGTCCGGCTGCTTTCCGCGCTCCCGGAAACCTGGCTGGTCCACCTGATTCATATTGCCGAGGGCGATCCGGAAATGACTCTTGTGCGCCTGGCCAAGGAAGAGGAGGGCGTCGGCTTGTCCGCGGGTGCGCACTTTGCCGGCGTGAAGTCCGCGATGCTGATGCAGAACCACGGCTATCTTGCCTCCATCAACGGCATCGTCTCCTTCGCCCATCTTTACAAGATCCCGCTGTTGATGCTCATCACCTATCGCGGTTCGTTTGGCGAGCGTGACCCCTGGCAGACGCAGGGCGGGAACGTCACCGAGGCCTTGCTGCGCGCGATGAACATTCCCTATTCTTTTCTCGACGCGCCCGCATCCGTGGAAAAGCGCATCCGGCAAGCCCACACCCTCGCCGAGAGCAGTCTGCAGCCCGTTGCTCTGCTCCTGACGCGCGACCTGATGTGGGTGGAATGATGTGGGAGAAATGATGCTCCGCACCGACTGTCTCCGCTCCATTTGCTCCCAGCTTGAAAACTGTCTGGTAGTTACCATCATGGGTGCCGTCGCTGCCGAGCTGCAGTCGCTCGGTCATAGTCCTAATTTTTTCTACCTGCAGCACGCCATGGGACTCGCCTCCTCCACCGGCTTGGGCCTCGCTCTCTGCCTGCCCCATCAGAAGGTCGTGGTCTTCGATGGCGATGGCTCGCTGCTGATGAACCTCGGCACCTTGAGCACCCTTGCGCGTTACCAGCCGAAAAATTTGGTCCACGTCGTTTTTGACAATGAGAGCTTGCTTTCGGTCGGAGGATTCCCCACGGCCACGAGCACCGGGACGGACTTGGAAGGCATCGCGCGCGCCGCGGGCATCCCACGGGCTTCGACGGTGCGCACTGTCGAGGAATTCAAAGCTGCAACCCGCCAGGCCATCCGGGGCGATGGATTGCAGACCATCGTTGCCAAGGTCGAGCCGGTCGGCCCCAAAGCTTTCGTCACGGACCTGGGCCTGCTCGAAA
>WNFJ01074007.1_pt1 | contig 14322 bp, 11 predicted proteins | sample 5400461 | NCBI WGS metagenome assembly WNFJ01 (sample SAMN13153349, study PRJNA577476) | soil metagenome | isolation source: 115 cm saprolite on Douglas fir-dominated hillslope | place: USA:California | collected 2013-09-17 | reverse complement strand
CCCCAGAGGCCAAGGCGATCCATGTAAGCCATGTGTGAAACTTCAACCACGGACGTGGCTGAAGAGTAGACAAAGCGAAGGTTTGGCCGTTCTTCGTGGCTTTGGAGTTCGAGGACCGCGAGGCCTGTTTGAGTTGCATTTCCGTTCTCGGTTGCTAAAGCATGCTGGGCGCGCTGGCATTCATCAAAGATTACTACTCCGTCTTCACCGAGCCAGTTTATTAGCTGTTGGAGCCTGGTATTTGCGGTCGTCTTACTCTTGGCGATCAGGGTGCTGTAACTGCAAAAGACTACGCCCTCGCCAAAGTTGATACTTTCGTTAACCTCCCATTCGTTTAACTGGTGCAGTGGTATGTGGGCAGAACTAAGATCCGTTAGATCGCGGCAGGTGGATTCCAGCAACTGGTTGCTAATGCTGAGCCAGAGCGTGCGGGTTCGTCCCTGGTTGTAGTTATCGACGATGATGCCGGCAAGGCAGCGGCCTTTGCCAAACCCGGTGCCGTCGCCGATGAGGTAAGCAGCGCGGGCGCCGGAAGGAAGTCTTTGTGAGTGCCGTTGCCCAGCGTAGCAGATTCTCTCGAGTTGGACGTTGGATAGGGCGCCTTCGGTTATGAGTCCAGGATCCAGCATTGGCCGATAGGCGATCGGGGGAGAAACGACTGCGGCCATTGCTGCGGTTTCTACCAGCGCCGCTGGGTGGGGAATGCCGCCAGTTAGCCTTGCAGAGATATAAGGGACGAATCCTTGTTCATCTTCCTCCGTACCTTCTTCCGCGGCGGTGCCGTCGGCGGAGGGTTGGGCCGTTGTGATAGAGGTCTCAAGCGGAGTGGTATCGGTCTTGACGGTGGGAGGGGTTTTCGTTGCGGCTGTTAAATCGGTAACTTCAGCTTGCCGGGGTTCAATATAGAGTTTGTGGTCTTTCACTAACGTCAGAATTTCGGGCAATGTAGCTTCGCCGTATCGGATGTTGCTGACTTGCTCGCTCCAGTTGCAGCCGGGCGTGGGGCCTGTCTTTTCTATTACGATTAATTGAGTCTCCCACGCAGTTCCGAACTTGGTGAAAGTCGGGGCCGGCAATGAGAGATTGATCTTGATCGTGTATTGGGCTGCGATGCGTTGCCAAAAGTTGGTGGCCTTTTGTCTGTCCAGGGCGAGGCCGCATCCGGTGATTGCAACGAGGCGACCGTTATCGGCAAGGCGACAGAGTGCAGATTCTACGTGACGGGCGCCGAACATATTGTTGTTCTGTGAGAGGCGGCCGGCGGTGGAGCTGAAGGGAGGGTTCATCAGAACAACGTTTGGAACGATTTCAAGTGGCAGAAGATCGTTAATCTTTTCGGCGTCGACGGAGTAAACAGGAAAACCGAGAAAGCGAAGAAATGCTTTGCGACGCGTCGAGAGGTCGTTGGTGAAAACTTGGGCGCCGAACGCGCGCGCTATGCAGGCAAGCGCGCCAGTGCCGGCAGAGGGTTCGAGTAGAACTGGATTGATGAAGCCGTCAAGGGCGAGGTAAGCGGCGACGAAGGCCAGCGGGGCCGGAGACGAGAATTGTTGATAGAGCGTTTGTTCGTTGGTTCGGACGCGCTGAGTTGGCAGTTGCGATAGAAGCCTTTCAATGTGTTGGAAAGCTTCGGAAGAGTCCATATCTCGAAATGTGGCGGCGCGCTTTTCAATAACCAGGTGAAGCGCCGTTTCAATCACGTCGTACAGATAGCGGAAGTCGTACTGTCCGGAATTAACGGGCTCCTTCAGATAATGTTCGGCGCGCGTAAGGAGTGTCTTTGTTTTAAGAGTGTGCCCGAAGTCGAGGCTGGCGCGGAGGTTCTCGATGAGGTCGGTCGTGCCAGGGAGCAGTTGGAAGTCAGGTTTCATGGCTGTCAGTGACACGTGTTAAAGCTGGATTGAGTTTTTGATCGAGAGCGGGGGTTGTCTGCCGCTTAATATTTGGGTTTTGGTTAGACTGCGTGGGAGTGGCAGTAATGAATTGCGAGCGACGAGGTGCTACGCGGCGTTTCGCCGGCGAGTCTTTCTCGACTCTGTTTGGGTGGGGGCGACAAGCGTAAGTAGTGGCTGCGTTAGGGCGGTCTCTGCCGGCTGGTTGATGATGGGCTCTTCGGCTTCGGCGGGGGCTTCAACTCCTAGCGCATTCTTCACGGTGAGGCTGGCGCGGAGCGCTTCCATTATGTCGACAACCTTGCCGCTCGTGGCTGGCTTTTCGACTTTTGCGATCTCTTTGCCGGCGATCTTACTGTCAAGCATTGCGCGCAACGCTGCGCTTAATGAGAAACACTCGCGTGTTGGGAAACCCACTGATTAATCTCAGAATACTTCAACCGGGTTAAAGCATAGTGACGTATGCAGAATCGTTGCGTAGTGATGGGCATGACGAAGCTTAGCTTCTCTGATTGTCGACACGGCGACACTCCGATGATTTTGAAAACTATTAAGGCATTGACGTCATAGAGTATAACGGTGGGCAGATTAAACCGCGTCAGAATTACTTTGCTCTCGCCAAACTGTTAACGCAGCGCGTGCTTGTACGGCGTTCGGGTCTTGAAGATGCTCGAAAATCTTCAGCGCGGCCTCTGCGTAAGTGACGGCGTGCTCAATCTCATCAGTAATGGCGAGCAATTGAGCCAAGTTGATGAGGATAATCCCTTCACCGCGAACATCGTGGATCTCCCGAGCAATTGATAAAGCGCTTTCGTACGACTCGAGTGCCTTCTGAAAGTCGTCGATTCTCATCGATGCAATTCCCAAGTTGCAGAGGGCAGTAGCTTCACCGCGTCGGTGGTTAATTCCGCGAGCAAGCTCTAACTGCTGACTATAGAGCACCATCGCCTGCTCAATTTCTCCGTTGTCTTTATAGACTAGCCCCAAATTTCCCAGAGAGTCACACTCTCCCCGCCTGTCTCCAATCTGCCTCTGAACGGCTAAAGATGCTTCGTGGAATTCAATAGCACGCTCGCTGTCTTCTAATTGATGGTACATCAAGCCTAAATTCCCCAACGCTGCTCCCTCACTCAGTCGGTCACCTATAGCGCGAGCTAGATTCAGGTGTTGATCATAGTAGTCAATGGCCTCACGGGCGTCTCCGGCAGCAGCACATATGTTACCGATACTACTCAGAATAAGAGCAACACTACGATCATCACCTGTTTCGCGCTTAATGAGTAATGCATTTTCTAGTAACTCCCGAGCTCGTGAGACTTCACCGAGGTAAAAATAACCGAGACCCAAGTTGCCAAGTGCATCACCAATGTATCGGCGATTTCCAGCTTCTTCAGCGATAGCAAGGGCTTTTTCTGAAAGTTGAACCGCACCCCTCGTATCCCCCACATCAAAGTAGGCTCTAGCGAGATTCCCTAGATGCCGCATTTCCGCATCGCGATCTCCGACTCTTCGAGCGGCAGCCAGGGCGGCTTCCAGCCAGTCGATGCGCGCGGAGGGATGCTGGCGGAGGTCCAGCAAGTACAACCCGACATCAGGGTAATAACAGCAATAAAGTGAGGCTGCATAATCGGATTCAGCCGTCGTCGCTGCCCAAGCCTGACCGACGGACACGTTATTCCATTCGACATCGAATGCGCTGAACGCCGGAACAACATTGTCACCCCCTCGCTTGTACAAGTCTCCAGCTGACTTAAGGACGAGCCAATAGAACGCTGCGTGTCGGAGTTGGGCTTCATAGCGGGTGGGCATAAGGTCTTCTCAGGTTCAAATTCCATCCGAGGAACGCCATCGTGTCAGTCGCTCGCTAACCTTGGTCGCATGTGGAGATTCGATCTCTTTGTAGATTCTCAGCGCTTCCTCAGCGCGCGCAATAGCGCTAGCTCTCTGCCCTAAGCCATCGACCACGAGGCTGATATTCCAAAGTGCATTTCCTTGACCGAGTTTGTCGCCCACCGCGCGAGCAATTTCCAAGTGTTGCTTGTAATACGCAGCAGCAGTCCACAAATCGCCTCGCAAATGGTACACGTTACCCAAATTGCCGAAAGTCGTGCCCTGAGCTTGCCGATCATCGGTTTCTTCGTAAATGGCGAAGGCTTTCTCGAAATGGTCGATTGCCCGTTGGAATTCGCTCAATCCCATGTAAACCAGACCGATACCAGCTAAAGCATTGCCTTCGCCATGCCGATCTCCAATTTCGCGCAGCAAGACCAAATACTTTTCGTGACACTCAAGGGCCTTAGCCAAATCTCCAATATTCCTGAAAGCTACTCCGAGATTATTGAGTGCTGCCGCTTGGCCCACCTTGTCCTCAGTTTCTTGAGCAGTGGTCAAACGTTGTTCATAAAGCTCTACCGCCTTGTCGTAGTCTCCAAGCCGAAGATATGACGCTCCGAGATTACTCAGCGCGGTGCTCTCTGCCTGGAGGTCTCCGAGTTGGCGAGCAATGGACAATTGACGCTCGTGGAACTCGATTCCTTTACGGACATTTCCCAAAATCGTCTGAGCGATGCCAATGTTGCCAAAAGCATTAGCCTCGCCGCGCCGATCGCCGATCTCTCGGGAGATTAGTAATGACTCGTCATGTAATTTTATTGCTTGCTCAGCATCGCCAATTTGCCGATAACACAAACCGAGATTTCCCAACGCCAGCGCCTCTCCTCGACGATCGCCCAGTTCACGCGCGATTCTTAGTCCCTTATCGTAAGTATCGATGGCGCGATGTTGATCGGCCAAAATCGAATAAGCGTTGCCGAGGTTGAGTAGGGTGTGCATTTCACCTCGATGGTCACCAGCTTGTTGCTCTATGACCAGAGATTTTTGGAAAAACTCAATAGCGGTGCGAATCTCTCCTAGTTGCAAATACCCTAACCCAAGATCGTTTAAGCTTCTCCCTTGAGCGTCTCTATCATTCAATCGTTCGGCGGTGCTCAAAGCCGCCTCAAGCCAATGGATGCGCTCCCGAGCACCTAATCGCAGGTCGAGAATGTGAGCACCCCAGTATGGGTAGTTGATACAGAGACTAGCTGCTTCTTCATCGTAGCCAGCATTATCACGCGCCCAAGCGCGTCCTTTTTGAATATTGGACCATTCTGAATCGAAAAGCTTAAGTCCGGGTTCGAGGGTGTCGTGGCCTAAGTAATAGTTCCTATCAGCTTCTCTCAATATCTTGAGGTAATGAGAGGCATGCCGCAGATGAGCTTCGTGAAGCGTGGCTGTGTTCTTAAGAATTGCCGCCACTTTCTTAGTGCACCATCCTCGCCTGTCATAACTACCTAAGAACCTTCCCAGCAGATGGCTGAGGTTGCCCATATTTTACTATCGAGTAGGAAAGAAGCAGAATTCACAACTGGGACCTTAGCGGTCACCATATTGAAGTGTTTAGAGAGCGTTTTGAAGCGAACCTTCGCCACAAGCGAGGCCCATCATGCCAAGCATTCGTGAAGCGCGTCTTCGACACGCTTCACATTACATGAACGTTCTACGGGAGGCTGACGAGTCCTACAGGCAAGGCGGCGCAAGTTCAAGCCGCGGCCTTCAGTTATTCAATACGGAGTGGACAAATATCCAGGTTGCGCAAGAAAGACTCGCAGAATACTCTGACCGGGATCGTGCAGCTAGCAACTACTGCAGCGAATATCCTCGAGGCGGAAGTTATCTTCTCAACTTACGTCAGTATCCTCGCGACCGGATTCGCTGGTTACACTCGGCGTTAGCCGCGGCTCGCCGTTTAAAGCACAAGGATGCTGAGTCCAGTCACCTAAACAACCTGGGTTTGTCTTATGCTCGCTTAGGAGAATCGCGCCGGGCGATTGAATACTATGAGCAAGACTTGATCGTCACGAAGGAGATCCAAGACAAACGCGGGGAGGCAATCGCACTTGGTAATTTGGGCATTGCGTACAAGAACTTAGGAGAATTGGCCCGCGCCATTGAATTTCTCGAGCAAGCCCTCAAAATTGACCGTGAGATAAACGATACGCGGAATATTGCCCTCGACTTGGATGGGCTAGGCGTAGTTTACACCGCGGCGGGCCGGTCTGAAGAGGCGCTCGGACTTCACAAGCAAGCCCTAAGCATTTTCCGCGAGATTGGTGATCGTCAGTGGGAGGCTAACACCTTTGGCAATCTCGGATTCGCATATGGCGCGATCGGTGATCACAGTCAAGCAGTAAGATGCTACGAACAGGATTTAGTGATTTCTCGTGAGATCGGTGATGTGCGTGGTGAGAATACCACCCTAACCCGCATGGGTATGTCTTACGCTGCTTTGGGCGAGCACAAGCACGCGCTCGAATTCTACGAGCACGCGCTCTCCCTTACTCGCGAGATAGGTAATCGCCGAGGAGAGGCTGACGTGTTGTGGAACATGAGTTTAACTCTTGATAAATTGAATCGGCGCGCCGAAGCTTTGTCACGGGCCCAGCTTGCCTTTGAGTTATATACAGCCATCGAAGATCCAAACGCTGAAAAGGTGCGAACATTAATCATGCGATGGTCTGGAAGACCTGTCGGGTAATTCGACGTGCTGAAACTATCCGAACGACTGCGACGTCACAGCGATCATTATCCCCCGGTTCGTAGAGTTTGTTGGTAGAACGCAATACAGCGGCTCAAAGCCTACCCATATATATGCGGTCGGCGTGTGCTGACTAGCCTATGTCTAGACACACCGCTACTTCTTGAGCAATTCTTTAGTCTTACCTGCGATTGGGCTACCAATCTCTAAGAAGATTTCCAAAGCTGCGCCAGCGCATGAGTCGGCGATAACTTCGTCTCCAAGGTTCTTGTAAGCTTGGCTCAGGTTATGGAGCGCGCATGCTTCCCCATGACGGTCACCACGAGTCCGACTAAGCTCAAGACATCGTTGTTGAACCTCGACTGCTTTAGCATATTGGCCTATGGTGTTGTACGCCACGCCTAGCTGAGATCGAATAACTACTTCGTGAGTTGGATCGACTGTCATTCCTAAAGCCTTAAGTAGATACGAGATACTTTGTTCGTTGTGCATGAGCAACAGTGAGATAATCCCGAGCTCCGCCAGACAGTGGCTTTCTATTTCCTTAACGCCCAGAAGCCGAGCCAACACCAGAGCATTTTTCAGGAGGCGGGTGGCCCTATATAAGCTGCCAATTCTCATATGGAAGAACGCGATCGAAATGAGATGCTTGGGCAAACTACGCCGACCAGATAACGTGAAGCCCTGGACGTAGACAGATCCAAGAAGACTTCGCGCGACCGCTAGATTTATTTTGTCGCCTGTCTTCTTAGCCAGACGTAGGGTTTTCTTGGCTACCTTGATGGCTCTGCGATGCTTTCCTTGTCGACTGTATTGCTGCGCAATGGTTCCTAGACAGCTTACTAGAGTGGTCAATTCCTGGTTGTCACCACCCGTTGGCAGCCGACGAGATAGCGCGAAGGCCAGTTCCAATCGCGCTATGGCCTTTTTAGACTCACCCGTGTGCAGATACAGGAGGCCAAGTTCATTTAAGATTCTTGCTTCAAGCCTTTGATCGGACAACTCTCGAACCAGCTTAAGACCCTCCTCAAGAAGTCTTTCCGATTCGACGACATTTCCATTGCGCCGTTGCGCCCGGCCGCAGTTAGCCAAAAGACCACAGAGCAGATCGCGCTCCTCAAAGTGCTGGGCGGCTTTAACCGCTAGGCTTAGCCACTCCACTTCTTGGGACGGAGTCAAGACGACTTGGTAACACCTCGTCCATTGCAACTGCATAAGCGAGAGCAAGTCGTAGAAATTCTTCATCTTGATCTGCTTCCGCCGAGATACAATTGAACGATTGGAAGACTTGCGGCAAATCACGTTGGAGCGACTCGAGCGATTGAAAAGGGCCAACGTTATTCTTAGCAAACAACAATTCTTCGGATTGTGAGCACACACGCAGATAGTACCCGGCATGCCGTAGAACAGCGCGTCTCTTCTTTCGGTTCATCCTTCACCAAAGCGGTTTGAAACGAATCAGCGACAATGAACTCGTCGGCATCGTCTCAAGACAAGTAAATCACCCCTATTGCGAGACTAACCGATTTGCTCGAGTGGATGCTGCCGAAAAGAAGGGATGATTGGCCACGACGGGTAATCAATGCACATCACGCCAGTTGCCTCGTCATCTTCAGCGTTTGCCGGAGCCCAAGCTTGCCCGGCCTGAATGTTGCTCCACTCCGAATCGAGCAAATCAAGCCCACGGTCTACCATCTCGCCACCTTGGCATTAGAGATTGTCAGCAGCAACCGGTGAAAGACCGTAGTAGGGGCAAACCGTACCTGAGCTTCGCGAAGGTTGGGCATTTCTATCTCAGCATTAGCCTCGTAATAATATTAGGCTTCCGCGTAGCAGCGTTGCGCCTCTATAGTGACTTGCCACGATTATCAAGAATGGTGAAATTTTCGCCCAGGCGTCTTGATTGCTGATGGAGGGTTGTGAAATCAAGCAATGCGGTGGTTGAGGACTTTCCATGCTTTTTCCATGCTCAAGATTTGCTGACGAAGTTGTTGTCGCCAGTTATGAACGTGCTTTCTGTAACATCTCCACTCGTAGTGATGTTCCTCTCGCCGAATACGATCACACTCCGGCTGTCCGATCTCTTTGCTTCTTCGACTAGCTTGTTGACCGCCGCAGCAAAATCAGGATCACCATTCATTTTTTCTGTTAGCACCTCCTTCAGGGTCAGCACCCTACCCGGAGACTCCGGCTTTGATTCAAAAACGGCCAAAGCCTGTTGGGCATCGCTGTCGCTGGCAAATTTGGCCTTAACTATTCCATACAAACTGCCGGCTTTCTCGGCCAAGCTTTCACCAGCTTTCTTGGCAAACCCTTTGCCAGCTTCGGCAAAATAGGGCCCCAAAACGGCGATTGTTCCGGCTGCTATAGTTTCGACTATCATTTCGTTTTGCCTCAAACCCGTCGTCTACTGGAAGAGTCGGCGTTGACCGCCCAACTGGAGTTCGAAAAGTTCGCTAAAACCTTCTGACATTCTACTTTCGAATTGGTTGTTCATTCAACACAATGCGTTCCCAGGGCTTCACTCTATCTCAATGCACTGCTGCCTAAACACGCTGCGGTGAACCGTTGAAACTTCTGATCGGCTTTCACAGAATACTGCTCTTGCTGTTCTCAACCGTTTGACATAACTTGTACTCTCTAGTACGGCTCGAACCCAAAGTTCTGCCATTGCCGGCGACTCTCTAAGTGGACCTTTTCTTTCAGCCATCTATACAGGAGCACGACCAATGAGCACCCCAAATAACCTCAAGGCTTCTCTTGATCGCCTTGTCTCCGCGACCGGTACCGACGAAGATCGCAAAATTATTCAACACGCCCTCCTAGCGGGCCACATTGTCTACTCTACGGGCGATCGGAACGTGGCAATCGGTGGAGATGCTTCTGGAACAATCATAATCACCGGGGATCAAAATGAAGTTAGGTTTGATCTACCTGAAACTGCTTACGCGTCGCTGCGAGAACGGCTCTTCCCGACGCCACACGGGATCCCGCCGCCTTTCCCAGAACTGATCTTCATTGGACGGGAAGCGGCACTACAAGATGTGAAACGGCTAGTCGGAATCAACGAAAATAGAGACCCACAATCACGGACATCAATCGTTAGAGGGTGGCCGGGCGTCGGCAAGACGACTCTCGTAAGCGTCCTTTCCCGCGATCCCGACGTCGCGCGTGTCTATCCAGACGGCGTCTTATGGGCATCACTCGATCAGAAGCCTGCATTAATGTCTATCTTAGCCGGGTGGGGTCGATCTCTCGGAAGGGACGATCTACTTAGAGTGCCTACGCCTGACGAAGCCGTCGAACAACTGTCTGCAACGCTTCAACGAAAGCGCATGCTCTTGATTGTTGATGATGTGTGGGAACCAGCTCATGGTGCCCTCTTTCAGCAAGCGCGCGGAGCCAATTGTGGGCTGCTAATTACCACGCGTCTAACCGAAGTCGCGAATCTATTAGCTCAGACCGAAGAGGCAGTCTACAACTTACCGGTTCTTACAGAGGATGATGCGCTCAAGTTGATGCGAATACTTGCGCCGACCATAGTCGATTCTTATGAAGATGATTGTTTGAGCTTGGTTAGGAGCCTTGAGTGTTTACCTCTGGCTTTGCATGTTGCGGCGCGGTTGTTACGATCTGAATCCAAATTTGATTGGGGCGTGACTGATCTTCTGAAAGAGATTACAGACGGTGCTGCTGTGATCAAAGCTGAGGCGCCTGCTGATCGAGTGGAGGGGGCGAACATCCCCACCGTTACAGCCCTCTTGCAAAAGAGTACCGACGTCTTGGATGAACATACTCGCGACTGCTTCGCCTATCTCGGAGCTTTTGCACCTAAACCGGCTACCTTTGATCTGGCGTCGATGAAAGCTGTATGGCAGGTTGACGACCCGAAACCCACCGTTCGCGAGCTCGTGGATCACGGCCTGCTTGAGCCAGTCGGATCAGGAAGGTTTCAGATGCACGCGCTTCTGGTCATGCACGCTCGCTCCTTACTGACGGAGTGACTTGATATGCCTAGCATAAGCGAAGCGCGTCTTCGCCATGCGACCCATTACTTAACTCTTGCACAATCCAAGCTTAAAGACTGGAAAGGATCTGATACTGACTGGAAAAAGTTAGAGGAATACCTTAATCAGGTCCGTTCTGCGTGGAAGTGGCTAAGTCAAAATCCCCGTGAACCTGTCGCTGGGAATCTAGTAGTAGCCTATGGTGAATTGGCTTGGCAATTATTGGATATCACTCATGACCGTCTCTCCAATTTGCTCGTTACTCTTGAAAATTCAGGATCCGCGAGCAGAAGTGAAACCTTTCAAGAACAGATGATTGCGAAGCTTGATGAAATAATCCTTACACAAAAGAGAATCCAACCAGCCTTACCGGATGTTTCTGTCTTTGGTGATCGCAATGTAACGGCCAATAACATTATAAACAGCACGATATATACAGGTGATATTTCACAAAGATCAAAAGAAACAGCCGAAAACGGTGAGGGGAAATGAGCACACCCGCGGAGAGTGGTGTCTAACCATCTAAGCCAGCTGGCGAGGATGGGTTGCGTGAAGGTCACGTTTGCTGTGTCCACATGATGATTGCCCTCTCAACTTTCTCAGCGAAAGGGTCTCTAATCTCCTGCAAGATTTTAAGTGCTGCTTCGCCGTGAGTTATTGCCTGAGGCCGATGGCCGAGCCTTTTGAGCGCGACTCCCTTACGGTAGAGAGCAATGCCTTCAATCCTTCGATAGTCAATCCGGCGAGCGATGATCAATGCTTGTTCAGATAATTTGATGGCCTGGTCAGGATCGCCAAAGTCTATGTAGGTTGTCGCCAACCGATCGAGAGTGTCCGCCTCCACTGATCGATCTTCGATTTCCCGGGCAATCGATAACGCATGTTCAAAAGCCTGAATCGCACGATGGCGATCACGTAGACGCGAATACCCTTGCCCCAAGCGGTTTAGTGCAGAGATTTGGCCGCCAAGGTCGTCAAGTTCGCGAAACGCAACTAAAGCCTGTTCATAAAGATCAAGGGCTTGTTTCCAGTCGTTCACCTCTTGACTCGCAAATCCGCCCAGATTGTAAATCGTCTCAGCTTCCTTTCTGCGATCGCCGAGTCTGCGGAAGAGGATTAGGGCTTCCTTGAGGAACTCGATCGCGCGCTGCAACTCACCAAGTTCAGCATAGATGACGCCCAAGTTGCTCAGGGCACCCGCCTCGCACCGCCAGTATTGCATCTCGCGGGTAACCGTTAATGATGCTTCGAAAAAATTGATAGCCCGCTGCGGCTCGTGAAGTTCCGCGTAAGCGGCCCCAAGGTTCACGAGTGCATTGGCCTCGCTAAACCGATCACGGCTTTCGCGATTGATAGCTAAGGATTGTGTTAGGAGTTCAATGCCTCGCTGAAGATCGCGTGACTCAATGTAAATCAGGCCCAGATTCCCCAAGTGCCTCCCTTCTGCAACGCGATCTTTCAATCGTCGCGCGGCTGTTAATGCGGCTTGCAGAATTTGGATGCGGTCGTTTCGACGCTTCCGCAAGCCAAGGAGGGCTGCCCCTTCATAAACGGCACCACTTAGAAGTGAAGCCGCCTTATCGTTGAGGCCGCTATGTTGTTCGGCCCACGCCCGACCCACCTCAATATTACCTCGCTCTGAATCAAACGCGACTAGACCACGTTCAAGTGCCTCGCCACCCTGCTGATAAAGCTCGTTTGCCCCGCGAAGCAAATTTAGGTAGTACGACGCATGGCGAAGGTTTGCTTCCGTAAAGCTTGGCATGAATATTCGAACAATCTAACAGTCCGGTTTGCCTGATCTGATGTCAGGTAATTGATATGGCACACTACTTCCTGAGAGTGCCGGATGTGAGCTTCGCAAGAATTTGGCATTACTTAAGCAGAATATATGACCTGGCGGCTCTCGCATCTCAGCCGCGATTTTGTATTCTACGCAGTTGGTGATGCTTCTTGAACTTGCGGTAGGTCGAATAACATCGGATTGCGGTTCATCCCCGAAGATGGCTCTGATAATATTCGAACCAGTATTGCTTCATGTCCTCTTCCCTACTTGCCCTCCAGTATTCCTCATGAAAGGGGTCAACCCCTTTACTCCCGAACTTATTAAGAAGGTTCGCCGTATCCGGCTGGCCGCCCCTGTTTGAAATCTCTTTCAACCGCGCCTGGATGCGGCCCTCCTCCCTCTTGTCGTCCAGCGATCTGTAGGCAGACTTCATGTCCTCAAGTTGTCGCACCTGATTCTGGTGGTCACCCATCTGCTCTGATATTGCCAGTGCTTGTCTATAGCAGGCCAAGGCACTCCTGATATAGCCGCCTTTAGATAGTACCCTCCCCAAGTTGCCCAAGTGCCTGGATTCCGCTCGGTAATCGCCGGTTTCGCGAGCAATTGTCACTGCCTCTCGGAAGTAGTCTGCTGCCCTTTTAAGAGGAGACTGATGGAAATTCTCTAACTTCAGTCTGTCCTCCAGGTCCTTAGGTAGTGACCCATCTAGCCGTGTATTACGCATGATGATGTTTGGGTGGATCGGCAGATCCCTTGTATTCGCCAAGTTCTCTCCACGCTCGAACCAAACCATCCCGAGACAGCCAAGATGGCTTATTTCTCCATCACGGTCGCCGACTGCGCGAGCGATCCCGAGGGCTTCATCAAAGTACGCAATCCTTTTACGTCCCTCGCTGATTAGCCCGAGGCTGCCCAGATGCCGGCCTTCCGCCCGGCGGTCACCCATTTCACGAGCGATCACCAGGGCTTTTTCAAGACTGATTTTTGCTTCGCGTCTGTCGCCCAGCATTAGGTAAGCTAATCCAAGGCTGCCCAGTATTCGCCCTTCCTTTTCCTTATTTTTGAGGACGTCGCGGACAATTATCAGGGATTCCCTATAATGATCGATCGAAGTCTTCCAGCTTCCGAGTGCGTCGTTGGCGGATCCTAAATGCCCCCAAATCTCAGCTTCTAACTCACGTTGGCCGCCTAGTCTCGCGGCCTGAAGACCTGACTCTAGCCATTCGATTCGTTCAGCGGGAGGAAATCTCAGCGACAGAAAAAGTGTGCCGGCGACAGCGTATCCGAGGGACAAATCAGCGCCCCAATCGTCCGGGTCGATCCGTTCGGCAGCGTAAGACTGTCCTAGCTTGCACTGGTCCCACTCCGAGATGAAACTGGTTAATGCGGTGGAGGCGTCTGGACCACCTTTTTGGTAGCGCAAATTGAGCTCATGCAGCTTCTCCAAATAATACTTAGAATGGCGACATTGAGCAGTATTCACGCTAGTCATCATCTTATCCTACACCAAGAATATCCGTCCTGGCTTAAGCAATATTTCGACCTTCATCGTAGATGTAGGATTAGTTGATAGAATACAGTTTGTAGAACTTCTCACCTTCTTTCTCAAGCTATCCTGACCAAGTTGCCAAGATGCTTACCTTCGGCCGCATGATCTTGTCAGAATGCGCGAGACAGGCATTTATGTCAGACTTGCAGTGCGGCGTCCGTTGGTAAGAAACAACCTTAGCGCACGTATGCAACATAAGCACCAAGTTTACATAAATGATCTTATGTTCTACTTAACATAATTTGTATTTGAATTGATCTGGCTGCCGTCCGGCTTTGTATGGAGAGTGCCTGGCTTTCAGGACAATACCTTCGAGATTGTGATCGTGGATTGTTTGCAGGAGCGTCAGTTTGCCGGCCTGTCGGTACTCGGTTCTTACGGATTTGATCCTGGGTAAACCGGCGATTGACAGAATGCGATCGAGTTGGTCTTGTCGTTCAGAGAACGGAAGTCGCTTTATGTCTGTTCCGTCTACTTCGAGCAGATCGAAGGCATGGAATGCCTTGGTTTGG
>WNFJ01073566.1_pt1 | contig 14325 bp, 17 predicted proteins | sample 5400461 | NCBI WGS metagenome assembly WNFJ01 (sample SAMN13153349, study PRJNA577476) | soil metagenome | isolation source: 115 cm saprolite on Douglas fir-dominated hillslope | place: USA:California | collected 2013-09-17 | reverse complement strand
GCCGTCGCGATCCTCTCAAAGAACTGGGCCAATGTTGGTCAGTTCTGGATTGCCCAGATACTGGGTGCGTTTGCCGGTGCGACTTTGGTCTGGCTGGTGTACTTGCCGCACTGGAAAGAGACTCCGGATGCTTCGGCAAAACTGGGGATCTTCGGCACTCAGCCAGCAATTCGGAACATCTCTGCGAACTTCGTTTGTGAAATGATCGTCACGATAGTTCTGGTCGTCGTCGGCTTCAGTTTCGGAAGCAAAGAGTTAGCGCCTGCCGGGCTCGCACCTGGCTTCAGCCCGTGGTTCTGGGGAGTACTGGTATGGGTTCTTGGACTGAGCCTTGGCGGGCCAACTGGCTACGCAATCAATCCGGCGCGCGACTTCGGTCCGCGTCTCGCGCACGCGATTCTTCCTATCAGCGGGAAAGGCGGCTCGGACTGGAGCTATGCGCTTGTTCCGATCGTTGGCCCTCTTGTCGGAGGCGCAGTCGGAGCGGGCATTGTGAAACTCGCTGGAATCAGTTAACGCGGCTTTGCCGGCTCTATGGAGCAAAATCGGACACTTGCTGCGATGCGACCCGTCTCATTACTTCTAAGAATTCCGAAATTCCCGCGAGCGGTTTCCCCGATCTCAACCACTGGCTCTCAACCCTGACTCGAAAGTAAGCGTTCGACCAACACACCTGTTCGGGGGAGACGTGTCTGTGTTGAAGTAGCTGGATGACCGTAGAAAAAGACTTGTCAGCGCCCAAGCGACGTACGCGAGCGGAAGTTCAGCGGTTGGTGGCGGAATTTGTGAACAGCGACATGCGACGCAGCGAGTTTTGCCGGAGTCGGGGGTTGAGCTTCGGCACGCTGAATCGGCATCTGAAGAAACGGCGTTGGAAGAGAAGGCGTAAGCCAATTTCCTCGCCCGGTCGGTTGGTGCCGGTGGAGTTGGCCGCGAGGAAATCGCCAGCGCAGCACGAGTCGAGTTGCGGACTGGCCGTGGTGCTGCCGGGTGGGCGCCGGATTGAGGTACGTCCTGATTTTGATACGAGTACGTTCGAGCGACTGGTGGGCATCCTGGAGCGGGCGTAAGCCGTGTTTGGACTTGGCCCAGCTACACGGATCTATCTGGCCGCCGGAGTCACCGACATGCGCAAGGGGTTCGAAGGGCTGTACGGTCTGGTCCGGGATCGATTGTCGTGTGAGCCTATGAGCGGTCACCTGTTTTTGTTCTGCAACGGCCAGCGCAATCGGCTGAAGGTCCTCGTCTGGGACGGAAGCGGACTCTGGGTCTGTGCCAAGAGGTTGGAAAGAGGGCGTTTCACTTGGCCGCAATCCGGTGATGCGCAGGGCAAAGTCGTACTGAGTCACGAGGAGCTCTCCTTATTACTGGGTGGCATCGATCTGGCCGAGACCAAGCACAAGCAGTGGTACCGGAAAGTATCACCAGAAGAACATGCTGGCGCGTGACTTGCTTGAGCGTTTCGATCGACTCTGGTAAATCAGTAACCTGTGAGTGCGCCTCCCATTCCTTCAGCACCAGCCGATCTGGAACTCATCGCACAACTGAAGAGCCAGCTGCGGTACGCTGAGCTGCGGATTCGTGTGCTGGAAGAGCGGCTGCGGCTGATGCGGCTCGAGAAGTATGGTGCGGGCGGCGAAAAGCTCCCCCACGCACAAATGGAATTGTTCGAACTTGAGCCCGTCGTCACTGAAATGATCGAGCAGGCGGAGAGTGAGCACGCGGCAGGGCGGCGCTCGACGAACAGATCCTGCAATCATCCGGGCCGCCAGGAATTGCCCTCGAATCTTCCTCGCGTGGAGCGGATTCTGCCTTGCACGGCGGATCAGCGCCTTTGCAAACGCTGCGGCAGAGAAACGGTGGTGATCGGTTACGAAGAGAGTTCCCAGTTGGATGTGGAACCGGCGAAGTACTTCGTACTGGTCACGAAACGAGAGAAGCGGGCTTGCCGGTCGTGTGAGTATCTCGGCGTCGTCTCAGCGCCCCTGCCGCCACGGATCATCGAGAAGTGCCTGGCGAGTGACCGGATCGTCATCGAGACAATCATCAGCAAATACTGCAATCACACTCCCCTGAATCGGCAGAGCATGATTCTGGAAAGAGACCTCGGCCTGGAAATCAGCCGAGCGACGCTGGACGGTTGGGTCCTCAAGGTCGGCGAGTTGCTGATTCCAATGGTCGCTGCGATGAGGCGTGAGTTAATCAGCGGAAGCTACATCCAGGCGGATGAAACCCCTGTGGATGTGCAGATGCGCGAGGGCCGAGGAAAGAATCATCAAGCCTATTTGTGGCAGTATAGCCGACCCGGAGGATGCGTGGTGTTCGACTTCCGCCTAGGCCGAGGACGCGATGGACCGAAGCGGTTCCTGGGACAGTTCGAAGGCATTCTGCAAACCGACGGCTATACCGCCTACGATCAAATCGGTGGGCCGAGGATGGTGCATGCCGCTTGTTGGGCGCATGCGAGAAGACAGTTCTTCGAGGCAGTGCAGCTAAATCCCCGAGACCCGATCGCGACTCCGATTGTGGCGCGCATGGACGAGCTGTTTGCCGTCGATGCTGAAGCTCGCCGCAGAGCGCTGAGTGCTGCGGCGCGCCATGTCCGGCGTGAGGAAAGAGCCAAGCCTCTCCTGGATGATATCCGGAGCAAGATCGAGGTAGCACGATCCATTGCTTTGCCCTCAAGTGCACTTAGCAAGGCCTGCCAATACGCGCTCACACTGTGGAGGAAACTTACGCGATTCCTAGAATATCCGGAACTGGAGCTGAGCAATAACCTTGCGGAAAATTCAATGCGTCCCGTGGCCCTGGGCCGGAAGAACTGGATACACATTGGCAGCCCTGTGGCGGGACCTAAGGTTGCGGCGATTCTCTCGGTCGTGGAAAGTTGCCGCAGGTTGAAACTCCCAGTGCGCGACTATTTGGCCGCGGTTCTCCCGGGGTTTGCCGATCTCCCGATCCAGCGCCTCCCAGAGCTCACGCCCGCGGCGTGGATCGCCCAGCATTCATACTGAAGCGACCTGGTTGCAGCCGTGAAGCGACGATTCGAGAGCTGCTGCGCCTATGCTTCATCTGTTCGCTGTCGAACACTTCCGGCGCGAATCCCAAGATGGTCAGGCAGGCGCGGCGTCTGAATAACGAAGTTGATGTTCTCGAGTCGCCGCATAGGACTTCTGCTCGCTGCCCCTGTTTACAAATAAAGGACTTGATTCTCTCTAGTTTCGGGATACAGTGTTACTCGCTTCCGAGCGCCACGAAATTTAGCCTGATGGCACCCACTTCCGCCATTACCGTCCTCGTCCACGAATACGCCAACGGCGAGAAAGGCGCACTCGACCGTTTGCTCCCTCTGGTTTATGCGGAGTTACGCCGGATTGCCCAAAAGCACTTGCGGGATGAGCGGCGCGGCCACACTCTTCAGCCTACCGCGCTCGTGCACGAGATGTACGCGAAGCTTGCCGCCGAATCTGCGCCCGAAGTTCGCGACCGGATTCATTTTCTAAGCGTCGCCGCTCACGTAATGCGACAAATTCTGATCGATCATGCTCGCACGAAGTACGCGCAAAAGCGCGGCGGCCGGCAAGAAAAGTTTTCGCTCGATGAAGCTCGCGACGCCTGTATAGAGAAGCCGGCCATCATGGTGCGAATCGACGACGCGCTAAACCAGTTGGCGCGCCACGATCCGCGCAAAGTCCAATTGATTGAAATGCGTTTCTTCGGCGGACTGACCGCAGAAGAATCAGCTGCCGTGCTCGACTTGCCGGTTAATGTTGTGCGGCGCGAGCTACGGGTGGCCCAGGCCTGGCTGCAGCGCGAATTGGACCACGGATCGGACGAGGTCTCATCGCGAACGGCTGCGGGCGCTGAGGGCTAAGGCGCCCTAGGGCTAGAATAGGTCGGCCTCCACATGGCCATCGATGAAAAGTGCCAACGTGTCCAAAGCATTTTCCTGCGGGCGTTAGCTTTTTTGCGCCGCGCGGCATTACTGCACTCGTTGGCTCGCGGACGAAAACTGTTTGCTGTAAGCCCGGACCAGCGAATGAAGACCCAACCTGCGATGTAGCCAATGCGCGAGGATTGTGTTCGTCATAACGTGTGAAGTGAGTTGTTCAGCGGTGAGTCGTTGCCACTCCGCTTCAGTACTTGCCTTGGCGGTCGCCACATCCCGATGCTCCACGCGGCCGTTTTCGATGCGATAGTCCTCTGCGGGCGATCCATCGGTAGCATCGATGCGCAGCCTCTGACACCGCGGGTTGCGCCGCTCCGGTAATTCCATGCCGCCGTTACTGCTGCCAACCGTTATGCAAGAATCTGTGTTGCGAAACATTGCCGTCTCTCCTCTCGATTGACTCCGTTCTGCGGAAGCCCTCTATTTAGGTAGGCGAAAATCGGCGGAAGATTTTGCGGGTTGAGGAAAGAAAATTTTCAGCGGTCACAAGAAAGGGATATGCGGATCCGAACCCGGTTATCCGAAACCTAGTTTGGATGAGCGGCGAATTCGATGCCACGGTACTCTTCAGCACACCTGGCTCCGCTTCTTGACCAGCAGGTACACGACGGAGCTGCTGGGATCTTCGTATACCGCATAGCTCTGGATTTGAGCCGGTTCGACCTTGGCCAGGAGCCGGACCATAGCCTGTTCGTCGCGGTAAATCAGAGTCCAGTCCATGAACGTCTCCATGTACGCTCGGTCAAGCAACTGGGGTGCGAAATTGGGAATCAACATCTGGCCCCCTGGATTCACCATTTCAAACAGGCGGGCCGACAGTGTCTGGGCTGTGTTTTCGCCGAGGTAGTCGTAGAGCCCCGCGGCATAGACGAAATCGAACGCTCCGAGCCTGACCTTTCGCATCAGGAGGTGACGAACCGACGCGTGAACGGTCTCCACGCCTAGCCGCTCATAGTGCCTCTCGACGTCCCGAAGGCTTTCCGCGTCCGCATCCAGCGCAACAAATCGGCTGAGGTGTCCAGACGCGAGAGCGCTTGAAAGCTCAGCCTCGCGTAAGTGACCGGAGGCGACGGCCAGAACGCTTGGGCGGGATCCACCCATTGCCATCCCATCGATCAGTTGAGCGATATGCTCGCGGCGGTACCTTACCGCTGATGGCGCCAGACTTCCCCGGATGTATTCGTAGATCTCCCGCCCGAGCTCAGAGGCCTCGGCGGCCGCATCATGGTAGCCGTGAATCCCGTAAAGATAATCCATCATGACCGCGTCGCCCGCGTACCCGCGAGGCTTCTCGTACGCCCGCCTGGTCATGGGATCTTGATAGACCCAGTTCCCCAATTCATGATTCTCGCGGGCGTAGCGCGCGAACTCGGCCCAGTCCTCACCGGACATATTGTCACGGGTGCTCCGGAGGCCAGTGAAGACATCATCCATGGCCTCATTCACCCGCCCCGATTCGATGCAGGCGGCAGCTCGATCGAGAATTGTCAGACCGGACCAAGCAGCATTGTTGTGGAGCACGTTGTTCGTCAAAGTTTGCATTGCAGCCATCCTCTCTTTCGCGGTTACGATTGTCCTTCTGAGAATTGGTGAACAGCCAATTTTGCGGCGTCACTTGTTAAGGCGAAAAACAAAGAGGAATTTTGCGGGTTGAGGGAAGAAAAGTTTCAGGGGTTAACTACGAAAGGGCAGCAAGCAGCGCTCGCTAGAACGCTGCTGCCAGCTGAGGGAGTGCGGAGTTCTGAGAAATCCGCTGGCTGCACTGGCATATTGGACAAGCCGCCAAGTCCGACTCGTAATAACTTCGACAATTCGCGCATGGGAGACCGTAGAGGATTTTTCGGCGCAGTTCGCGTGGTTCGGCATGATTTTCCATCACAGCACCCCTCCTTGAATGATTTGTGTTGGTCAACTTTCCCGAAGTTCGAGCGTGGTCATCGGGAAGGGGCCACTTTGTGGCCTCACTTGTTTAAGGCGAAAAACAAAGGTGAAATTTTGCGGGGGAAGGAAATCTTTTTTGCAAATGTGCGATCTAGCCTTGAAGCAAGCTTCCGCTCGAACCACTTCGGCACGGTCCGCGCGGCAGCGTGCCAGAAAGTAAAAAGCCCGTCCGGCGGGCGGACGGGCTTGGCAGAGACTGTTGGAAATCACACTACTGATTCGGCACCAGGTAACCGTGCATCTGGTACTCTTGTGAGAAACAGTTGGGCCCGAACGCGCGTAGCGTGGGATCAACCGTCATCGCCACACCAGTGGTCAGGTGCTCGCTGTTCGCGGCAAAGTTATCGGCGGCCGCTACCGCAGACGAGGAAAGAACCACGATATTGTTGGGGGCGAGTCGAAGGTCCGTAAAACAGGTGTTCCCAGGCGTTCCTGCGGATCGCCAATAAACGTCCGTTATGACTAGCGCCTGGCCGGGATAATTCGCCATGTCGAAGCATGAGGTGCTTCCATCAGCGTTAAGCTGAAGCCAATTGGGACCCGTGCATGTACCGGCTCCTGCTTGTAGCGTCAATTGCTGGCTTGCCAGGCGGCCGACATTGGTCAAAGGTCCCGGCGCGGTGATCGTAGCCGTCACGGCCGGAGTGCCAGCAATGCTCACCGCCGGCGTGTTCGCGACATTGACACTTGGGGTATTTGCCACAGTGACGCTCGGGGTGTTCCCGACGTTGACTGTCGGCGTGTTTACCACGTCGACATTCTGAGGAGTGGTGTTCGATGCCCCTCCGGCGACTGCGGTTCCCGCCGCGAAGACCGTCATGACGATAACGGCTGCCGCAGCTACCGCGAAGTTAAAACCTTTGCCGAGCATCCCGTTCGTGGACGCGGCGATTTTCTGCTTGCTCATTGTACTTCTCCTGTTTTTTAGATTTGGCTCGAATTCGGCCTCATTGTGTTAAGGCGAAAACGGAGAGGGAATTTTGCGGGAAGGACGAATTTTTTTTGCAAATGGCCGCTGGGCTTGCTAGGTGGCAGGTACTGCGGCGGCGCCGATCTTCATCTGTTCGTTGACGGCCTGGATAACGGCGGTCCAAGCGGCACGCACTTCGTTGTCGAAACCCGGCTGCAGCGCTTGGCCGAAGGCCCAAACCAGCGCCGAGCACAAGGTGTCATACTGCTCCTCCTTCACTCCATAAGTCACATGGCGTTGTCCCAATTCGCGCAATACCGGGACGATCCTCTCCCAATCGTCGATGCTCTCCACGATGGCGTCGAGCATGGCGACCAGCTTTTCCGACTGCTCCTTCATGTCAATGTGGAACAATCGGCGTAGTGATGGGTCGAGGTCGAAGAGGCGTCCGTAGAAGAGCAGGGAGACAGGAATGGCGATCTCCCGGATCAAAGGGAAGGTTTCGGCTACGATCTGCTTCTGTCGTTCGGTCACGTGGAACTCCACTTAAAGCGCAAAAGCTGTACGATTTCGATCACGCAATTTTCACTCTTTTACGTTCACCCGCTGACGCGCCTGGGCCAGCGTTATGCCAGCGGAAATCCGATCACGCCAAGCACGCAAGGCATGGTCATCATTAGCGCCATCAGGAATTTGCGCTCCCGCCTGCTGGTACGCGAGAAGCGCGTCCTTCCAGTTTTGTTCCTGCGCATAAGAATCTCCCAATGCCAGCAGTAATTCGACGCGCTGCTTAGGTGAAACGAACCGATGATCTATCGCAAGCGACGATCGCGTCAACCCAGGCCCACTGGGCAGCAACCGGTTGCGCAAATCGGTGCCGAGTAGCCCTGCAGAGAAGGCGACCACCAGGGCCAGCCCCACTCCCAACGCTAACCGGTTCCTACGAAGAAACTTGCGCGAACGGTACAGAAAATGATCTGGCCGCGCGGCAATGGGCTCATCCGAAAGATGCTTCCGTATGTCGTCGGCGAATCGTTCAATCGTCTCATAGCGTCTTGCCGGCTCTTTGCACATCGCGTGCAAAATGATCGTGTCCAGGTCGCCGCGCAATCGCGCAGCCAGCTTTTCATTCCTCTGACGCGCCACCTCGCTGGGTACGATGACATCCCGCTCACACACCACCTGCTCGACCAGCTGCGGCGTGAATTCGGCAAAAACGTGCGGACGCGCGCCCGTCATCAATTCGTAAAACACAGCGCCCAGCGAATACACATCGGAGGCGATGGTTACTGGCTCGCCTCGAACCTGTTCAGGGCTCGCATATTCGGGCGTCAAGGGACATGCGCCGAGTCCGCCGGTGTGGTGACGGTCGCCATCCGCCTCGCGGTAGAGTAGTTTGCAGATACCGAAATCGAGCAGTTTGGGCTGCCCTTTAGAGTTCACGAGAATGTTTCCGGGTTTGAGGTCGCGATGCACCACGAACTGCAAATGCGCATAGTGGACAGCGGAACACACGCGAAGGAACAGGCGAAGCCTCTGTTCGACACCAAGAGTTTTGGAGTTGCAATAGCGCGTTATCCAGTCACCGTCGATGTACACTCCATTACGAAGTAAGGAGCGCCGTGCCGCCATCGAGCAGCCGTCCGATATTGGGATGATCGAAACGGCCGAGGACCTGGCGCTCGCGGCGAAAACGCGCCAGGATAAATTCGGTGTCCATGCCGGGTCGCACCATTTTGATCGCAACTTGCTTTTGAAACTGCCCATCGGCACGCTCGGCAAGATACACTGTGCCCATACCGCCCCGCCCGATCTCCTTCAGCAAGCGATAGGATCCCAATCGGGTATCGACAAGCGAAGGTCCGTCCAGCATCGAAGTGACTTCAGACTCGATGGCCGCGCGCACCTCGGACCCGCCGGTGGAGTCCGCACGAAGGAGCGATTCGACCTCCATCCGCAACTCGCTATTGCCGTCGCAGGTTCCATCCAGGAAAGCAGCGCGTTCCGATGAAGGCAGATTGGCGGCTTCCAGAAAGAGCTCCTGAATCCGGTTCCAATCTTCGCGCGGCAAGACGTTTTCCTCGGTCTTAAGATGCGATCCCTTTAATGAACCGAAAAGGCGAGGCGCGGCCAATTGTACCCCACATTTGGAGCCTGGAAATTGATATTCGCAGCGCGGCGGCTTGTGGATGTGGGCAAGAATGAGGAAGCGATCCGCCTCATCATCATGGCCAGATACCATGCAATGGGGTTGGGCGGGCGCCAGGTTCGACGCTCCGCCCACTAGCTCAACTCGTGAGGCCGCCTCGTAACAACGATCAGTCCATGAAACCTGCTGCGTCACGGCAGATTGACGTAATAGCCGGTCACCGTCACCGAGCACGCCCCAGATGACCTTGACTCCTTTAAGCTTTCGGGTACAGTACTGGCTACTGGACGTGGGGGATGAAGTAAGGTCCGGGTTCGACCCCAACTACCATGCCGGCGCATGCTTGGAGCGAATTCTGCCGTGGGAAGGCTCGTCTTCAGCGCCCGAGTCTGGAAGGTCTTGACTTCCCATGAGAGCGGCAACATCCAAGGGTCGGTGTTTGAATAGCACGAACCTGACGTGCACAGGATTGGCGCTCAAGACAGCACAACGCCGACTGCGTGTGGCCCAAGCATGGCTCCGGCGCAAGCGGGGGAAAGCTCTCGCCCAGCATAGGCCCGTATTAGGCGCGCTATGAGTGATAAGTGGGAACGTATTCAGAGCCTTTTCCTGAAAGCGCTCGATCTGCCCGCCGAGGAGCGCGCGCCGTTCCTGGACACGGCTTGTACTGATGACGTGGAATTGCGCCGCGAGGTCGAATCCTTGCTCGCCCATGACGGTGCCGATGAGCAAATCGCGAATGCGTTCGAAGGAGCCGCGCAATCACTGTTCTCATCCCTGAGCATCAAACCCGGCACAAAAGTTGGAGACTACCAGATACAGAAGCTCATCGGTTCCGGTGGCATGGGCGAGGTTTATCAGGCGCGAGATGAGCGTTTAGCGCGAGATGTGGCCATCAAAGTATTGCCCCCGTTTCTGACGAATGATCCCGACCGCCTTCGGCGCTTTGAACAGGAGGCGCAGGCGACGGCCGCGCTGAATCATCCCAACATTCTCGCCGCCTACCAGATGGGTGTTTACGAAGGCGCGCCGTACCTGGTTTCAGAACTGCTCGAAGGCAGCACCTTGCGCGAACTAATGAAACGGGGTCCGCAGCCGTCGCGCACTGCAATTGAATACGCAGTGCAAATCGCGCGCGGACTGGCGGCGGCACACCGGAAAGGAATCACCCATCGCGATCTGAAGCCTGAAAACCTGTTTGTGACCAAAGATGGACACGTCAAGATTCTCGACTTCGGGCTGGCCAAGCTTACCAGCGCTTCCAAAGCCGGTGAACCCGCAACCGAAGCAGGGCGGGTGATGGGAACCGTCGGCTATATGTCGCCGGAGCAGGTGCGTGGCGAAGCCGCAGATTATCGCACGGATTTCTTCGCTTTCGGCGCGATTTTCTACGAAATGCTGTCCGGCCAGCGCGCGTTCAAGAAGCCGACCACAGCCGAGACCATGAGTGCAATCCTAAACGAAGATCCGCCTGGCATTTCGCAGCTTGTCCCAACTGCGCCGCCAGCCTTGCAGCGGGTTGTCCATCGCTGTCTCGAAAAGAGTCGGGAGCAACGATTTCAGTCCGCATCGGATTTGGCCTTTGCCCTCGAAGCATTGTCAGACTCGGGGGCAATCGGCGCCACTGCTGTGAAAACCGGACAAGTGCACTGGCGGAGTCTAGCCGGAGTCGCCCTCGTGACGGCAATCGTTGTCGCTGGACTGGCAACTTGGTGGAGAAGCCCTGCATCCGTGCCTAAAGTCGAGGCCGTGAGGCAGTTGACTGACGACGGTGAACCCAAGGCTGCTTCCCGGCCTGCCTTCCTCGGTTCGCTGGCCAGTGATGGCTCTCGTGTGTACTTCAACGAAAAACGGGCGGGTAACTGGGGGATCGCTCAAGTTTCAGCGATGGGCGGACAAACGGCACCCCTGAATTCGGCGGTGTTCGAGCCGATCATTGCAGGCATAGATCCGGATTCGTCCAACTTGCTCACGCTCAACGGCTGGCTCCTGCCCGTTCCGGCGGGCAGCCCACGGCGATTGGGAGATCTGGCAAATCTCGAGGTCAGCTCAGCCGAGTATTTTCCTGATGGTCAGCACATTGTTTACGCGAGGGGACCAGTAATCTACATTGCAGAAAAGGACGGAGCGCACCCCAAGAAGCTCGTGGAGGTAACGGGCGAGGTCCGCAACCTCAGTGTTTCTCCGGACGGAGGACGGATCCGTTTTAGCCTTATAGGCGACGCCAGCGACTCTCTGCGGGAAATCCACTCGAACGGAACCGGGCAACGCGAGGTCCTTCCCGGCTGGAAAGGGGCGGATTTTGCATTCGGCGGGAAATGGACCAAGGATGGCCGATATTTCGTTTTCTTAAGCGAAAGGCTTCTTCGAGAAGGAACATTTGACATATGGGCACTGCCGGAAGAGAAACGCCCGTTCAGTGGTACTCCCGCCGCGCCAACGCAACTGACCAATGGGCCACTCTCGTATCAGCAGCTCCTTCCGAGTACCGATAATAAGACGATCTTCGCGCTCGGCACGTTAGAAAAAGGCGAACTGAGCCGCTATGACACCAAACGGGGCGAGTTTGTGCCGTTTCTGGGCGGGATTTCCGCCACGGATGTTACGGTGTCGCGCGATGGTCAATGGGCAGTTTTTTTGTCGTATCCGGACGGCAGCCTCTGGCGCAGCCGCTTGGATGGCAGGGATCAGATGGAACTCCGCAAGGGTCAAGTGGTGTTCCCTCACATTTCACCCGACGGGAGCAAGGTTGCCTTCGTAGCCTGGGAGCCTAGTGCGGGGCAATGCGCTTATGTGGTAGGGGTGCAAGGTGGCACCCCTCAGAGAATTAGTAAAATCACCAATTTTGCCGCCTGGTCTCCCGACGGCAACCAGTTAGTTCTTGAGGCCGGGGGCCCGCGCCTGTCGCCAGGCGTCGAGATACGCACGATCGATCTGCGCACGGGGGAGATTCGCGAAATTCCGGATTCTCGCGGCAAGGTTGTTCCTTACTGGCCCAACCCCGACACCCTGGTCGCAGGGTTAGCGACCCCCACGGGTTCAGCCACCCCTTTGGTAGTATTCGATTTTAAGGCCCAGAAATGGTCACCACTCACGGTCGACGGTGTCGACAACTGGTTCCCGTCGTGGGACGGCAAGTACGTGTATTTTGAAAAGTCTGATGCCTCAGGTCAAAAGGCGTTTCGAATTAACCTTGCCGATCGACGCATCGAACCAGTGGCAGACCTTTCCAGTGTGAGGCACGCAGAACAATACGGGCCTGGCAGCGGGTTCAGCGTCTTATCGGATGGATCAATCGTGGTTACCCGTGATATCGGCACACAGGAAATTTACGCGCTTGATGTCAATTTGCCATGATTGCAACGGCCCCACTGCTCAATGCCTTCATCTCGACGATGCGATCTTCTGGCTGACGAAGTCCTCCATGTAGGAATCCCTGTCCCGCCTTCGGTCGCGGGTTTCGGGATGTACACGACAAGAGATTTTTGGCTAAGCGGACTGGGGTACAGCGAATAAGTCCACGGTCTCAGCCTCGGCTGCAGCGCGTTGCATCGTCGACGAGAGCAGCGAATATGCGCTTGTCCACGCATCGCGAACCTCGGCGGTAAAGGCCTCACCCAGCCCAGTTTGGAGCGTCCACAACAACGCTGTGGCAACTGTGGCGTAATGCTCTGGCCGCACTCCATAGGTTGAGTGTCGACGGCCGAGTTCTTCTACTGCCGGCAAAATTTGTTCCGGGCGGCTCAGACCTTTTACAACGACCGTGAGAACGTGCGCCAGCTTGCGGGCCTGCTCCGGTTGAGGTGTCCGGAACATGCGGCGCAAGGACGGATCGAGTTGGAACAGCCGGTCGTAAAAAATCATGGTGGCCGAGTCAAGAATGGGTATAACCAGATTGAAGCTGCTTTGCACGAGTTCGATCTGACGCGGGGTCATGGTGAAATCTCCTTCAATTATTTTGACGAACTTGCGCGTTGGCGGCGGCGCCCCAGGCTAAAGTTATCGCGATCAGGCCTGCGAAAAGGCCTCGTGCTGCTTTCATCCTCGATTGCTTCTGATGTACGCTCTGAGTCTGCGTCATGTTTTTCTCCTTCGAATTTTTTTATTTTTCTTTCGTGTGCGGCACCGTTAGGCGTCACGCAAAATCTGGGTGTTCTACCTGTTTCGCCCCGGATGAAATTCGCTGATCAGTCCACGATCAGTCCGCGAGAGATTTTCGATTCGAAATCACCCTCTAATTGGGTAGGCGAAAAGCAACGGAGGATTTTGCGCGGCAGAAAAAAATATTTTTTAAGGGGCGATTGCAGAACATCGGCTCTCTTCTCCCTGAGGTTTGAGCCGACAATTGCGATCCGCATTTTAGGGTATCAACAAGCGCACGAACTCAGGGGAATCGTGGAAGAGAAATTGCCTCGCCGGGTTCCGCTCCTGAGAATTTGCTAGTGAAGTGCAAAAGAAAATAGGGAGTGGAATTCAGGAAGGTCGGTTAAGGCTGAGAATCTTAGATTGGAGCGCCAAAAAAATAGTAAAGGCTGTGACATTGGTTATGCTCTAGCCATCAGCTCCGGCGAGGAAGCTAACAGCGTGGATGCATGCACCGTCACAGCCCTTGATGCGATCACTGCTTTCGCAGTTCCAAACCCCAACTGCTCCTCGCAGAATCAGTCGGTTTTTTCGGGTCTGGCTGCTCTCCGGGTTGCCCCGGTTAGCAGATCACTCAGCCTAGTTTGGACTGGCAAAGTTTTAATTAAGCCAACCCTTTCAGCCGTCGACGTGAGCCACGTTAAATAGTTGCGGCATCGATGTCAATGCTTCTTTTCATCGCTTATTCAAATATCTGTGGATGTAAATGTGGAAAACCGGAGCGAATCTCGGCACCGCCGCAACAGCATGAAAGAGAACCAATTCAACGTCTTGACGGCGGAACCCATGTCACGCATTGTTGTTCCAGCACACGATCATAAAACATGTCGGATCTGGTTGCCTATGTCGATGGCGGATCACTCGGGAATCCCGGCCCTTCCGGCATTGGCGTGGTGATCGACGGTTCTGCCGACGGGACGATCAAAATCAAGAAGTGGATCGGCCACCAGGACAATAACGTCGCCGAGTACGTCGCCCTTCTTGAGGCACTCCAATGTGCCCTAGAACTTAGCGCTAGAGCACTCCACGTTTTTTCCGATTCCGAAGTCGTGGTCAAACAGATGACGGGGGAATACTCCTGTCACAGTTCGCGGCTCTATTCTCTACATTGGACCTGCAGAAAATTGGCCCGTGCGCTCGACTTCTCCATCTCCCATATTCCTCGTGAAAACAATGCTGAAGCCAACCGGCTGGCTAATTCCGCCGTCCGACGACGGACGTCGATAATCGCTA
>WNFJ01609894.1_pt2 | contig 14328 bp, 14 predicted proteins | sample 5400461 | NCBI WGS metagenome assembly WNFJ01 (sample SAMN13153349, study PRJNA577476) | soil metagenome | isolation source: 115 cm saprolite on Douglas fir-dominated hillslope | place: USA:California | collected 2013-09-17 | reverse complement strand
CGTTTTGAACCGGCGCTGGGCCCGGCGACGCTGTGCGGCGTGGCGGTCGAGATCGGCGCCGACGGGTTCGCGAGCGCCATCTCGCCGGTGCGAATCGGCGGCCTGCTCAATTCCGCCGCGCCCGAATTCTGGCCCTAGGGGAATGATGATCGCCCCGACCATCGTCTATGATCTCGACGGCACGCTGGCCGACACCGCCGGCGACCTCATTGGCGCGCTCAATGCGGTCTTGACCAGGGAGGGGCTTGCGCCGCTGCCGGTCGAGAACGCACGCTCCATGCTCGGCGCGGGCGGGCGGGCGCTGATCCAGCGGGGCTTCACCGGTTCGGGACGGGAGCTGGGCGTCCCTAAGCTCGAGGCGCTGTTCGGGGACTTCCTCGCTCATTACAACGCACATATTGCGTATTTAACGCGGCTCTACCCCGGGGTTGAGACCGCGTTGGACGACTTCGCGTGCGCCGGCTGGCGCCAGGCGGTCTGCACCAACAAGATGGAGGGCTCGGCCAGGCTCCTGATGGAGAGGCTCGGCATCGCTGACCGGTTCGCGTTCATTTGCGGTCAGGACACGTTCGGCGTCGGCAAACCGGACCCGAAGCCGCTCTTGGAGACGATCGCCGCGTCCGGCGGCGCCCCCGCCCGCGCAATCATGGTCGGAGATTCGGCCACCGACATCAAGACCGCGCGCGCTGCCGGCCTGCCGGTGATCGCTGTCGACTTCGGCTATACCGATGTGCCGGTGACGGAGCTCGGCCCCGATCGGGTGATCTCGCACTTCGACGAACTGGCGGCTGCTTGCGAGGGTTTGATAGAGGCCTGATTTATTTGGAAAGAGCCATTAAGCCAGCGACGCCCGACCGGGTCGCGGGCGGAGAGGGTCAGTCCTTCGCCCGTTCGACATAGCTGCCGTCCTCGGTCTGAATAACGATGCGCGTTCCGGCAGTAATATGTGGAGGAACCATCACCCGCGCGCTATTGGCGAGCTTGGCCGGCTTGTAGGACGACGAGGCGGTTTGGCCTTTCATTGCCGGCTCCGTCTCCGTCACCTCCAGGGTGACGCGCGGGGGCAATTGGATTGCGACCGGCGCCTCATTGAACATGGACAGGATGACCTTCATGCCTTCCTGCAGCCACTGCGCCTGGTCGCCGATCACCTCGGCCGGGACTTGGATCTGGTCGTAGGTGTCGGTGTTCATGAAATGATAGCCGTCGGCATCGCCATACAGAAAGTCGAAGTTCTTGTCCTCGACGAACGCCCGCTCGACCTGCTCCGTCGTTTTGAACCGATCCGTCACCTTGACGCCGTCGGAAAGGCGTCGCATGTCGATCTGGGTGGTCGGCGTGCCCTTGCCGGGATGGAAGCTTTCGGCGGAAAGAACGACGCAAAGCTGACCGTCCTCTCGCTCGATGATGTTGCCCTTGCGAATCGAGCTTGCGATAACTCTCACGACTTGGTCCTCGGAATATGGCGCCTTGGTCTTCTCGCGCGGCGGGCGCACGCTTCAAGCGGAGGCTTGGCGATCGCGGCGCAACATACTGGTTTTGGCGTCAAAGGCCAGTCGGGATCGTCCGCGATCCTCTCCTCTCGCGCTCGGGGTCCGTTGAGTTTGTCCGCCTCGCCGCCATTTTGGCACAGGGACCGACACGCCGAGCGGCGAGGCAGCCTCGTTGCGCGCGCGAGGGTGGCGAGCTTCGTCCGCCGCTGGTTCGACGCCAAGGGCTTCCTCGAAGTGGAGCCGGCCGCCTTACAGGCCTCTCCCGGAAACGAAACCCATCTGCATGGGTTCCGAACGGCGCTCCTTCGCCCGGACGGATCCTCAAACGACGCCTACCTGCATACGTCGCCGGAATTCGCGATCAAGAAGCTGTTGGCGGCGGGAGAGACGAGAATCTTCGCGCTCGCGCATGTTTTCCGCAACCGAGAGCGGACGGCGTTGCATGCGCCCGAATTTACAATGTTGGAGTGGTATCGGATCGGGGCGCCGCTGGAGCGCTTGATGGACGACTGCGCCGCGCTGGTTGCGCTCGCCGCCCATGTCACGGGCGCGAAGACGTTCGCGTTTCGCGGCCGGATGACTGATCCGTTCGAGCCGTCGGAACGCCTGACGGCGCGCGACGCGTTTCGGCGTTACGCCGGCATCGATCTCTACGACAGCCTGCCGCCCGGAGGCGACCCCGATACGAGGGCCCTCGCCCGACAGGCTAAAGAAACCGGTCTGCGCGTCGCGGCCGACGACAACTGGTCGGATATCTTCAGTCGCCTCCTCGGCGAACGCGTCGAACCGAATCTCGGCGTTGGGCGGCCGACCCTCCTCTATGCCTATCCGGCAAGCGAAGCTGCGCTCGCGCGCGTGAGCCCGAACGATCCGCGGGTGGCGGAACGCTTCGAACTCTACTGTTGCGGGGTCGAACTCGCCAACGCATTCGAGGAGTTGATCGATCCCGCCGAGCAGCGCCGACGATTTGCAGCCGACATGGCGGAGCAACAGCGGGTTTATGGGGCTTCGCATCCAATCGATGAGGATTTTCTCGCTGCGCTCACCGAAATGCCCGCCGCGAGCGGCGCAGCGCTAGGCTTCGACCGCCTGGTCATGCTGGCGACCGGCGCGGATCGGATCGAGGCCGTGCAGTGGACCCCCGTCTTCGACCCCGGCGAGGCGAGCCTATGACGCCCGACTCGCCGCTGATGGCCAAGGCGCGCGCTGCTTTGGCGGGCGTCTATGGTTTCTCTGCCTTCCGACCAGGGCAGGAAGACATCCTTGCCGCCACGCTCGAAGGCAAGGACGTGTTGGCGGTGATGCCGACCGGCAGCGGCAAGTCGCTTTGCTTCCAGCTTCCGCCGATCGTCCGCGAGAGCCTGACCCTAGTCGTATCGCCGCTGATCGCGTTGATGCGCGATCAGGTTGCGCAGTTGCGGGAGCTTGGCGTCGAGGCGGCGAGTCTCAACTCGTCCTCCGGCGTCGACGAGCGTCGCAGGATCTCGCGAGGCCTTCGCGACCGCTCGCTGCGCCTTCTCTATGTCGCGCCAGAAGGGCTCCTGCGCGACGACATTGTCGCGGCCTTGAAGGAAGCGCCAATCGATCTTTTCGCAATCGACGAAGCGCATTGCGTCTCCCAGTGGGGCCATGACTTCCGGCCGGAGTACTTGCGCCTGCGTCATGTCGCTGAGGCCTTCGACGGCGTCCAGACCATCGCCGTGACGGCGACAGCGGATGCGCCAACCCGGGCCGAAATCGCGGCAAAGCTGTTTGTTCGCCGTCCCCAGATCTTTGTGCGCTCGTTCGATCGTCCAAATCTGTTTCTGGCGATGCGGCCGAAATCGAATGCGACGCGCCAACTCATCGAACGCCTGGACGTCCATCCCGGGGAGAGTGGCATCGTCTACTGCGCGTCGCGACGACGCACCGAAGAGCTCGCCGAAGAATTCGCCCGCATCGGCCGGCGAGCGTTGCCCTACCATGCCGGGCTCGATCACTCCGTGCGCGCCCGAAACCAGGACGCTTTTCTGCGCGAGGACGACTGCGTCGTCTGTGCGACCATCGCATTCGGCATGGGCATCGACAAACCGGACGTCCGCTTCGTCTTTCACGCCCACATGCCTTCGTCGATCGAAGCCTATTACCAGGAGATCGGGCGGGCCGGGCGCGACGGCCTGCCGGCGGACGCCTTCACGCTTTACGGCGCGGGGGACATCGAATTGCGGCGGCGTCAGATTCTCGAGAGCGGCGCGCCGGACGAGCGCAAACGCGTCGAGATGGCCAAACTCGACGATCTCGTGGCGCTTTGCGAGACGGCGCGCTGCCGCCGGCAAACGCTTCTTGCAATGTTCGGTGAGGACTCAACTCCTTGCGGCCACTGCGACGTCTGCCGAGGCGGCGTTCGATTGATCGACGGGCGCGTCGACGCGCAGAAAGCGCTGTCGGCGATTCTGCGCACCTCAGGCCGCTTCTTTTTCGGCCATCTCGCCAATATCCTCGCTGGCAATACGACGGACGCGGTGTCGCGGCACGGGCATGATCGCCTGAAGACCTTTGGCGTGGGCAGGGACAGAACGCCCGCCGGTTGGCGCGGCGTCTTGCGCCAGTTGCAATCGGCCGGTCTGATCCAACGCGACCGGAACGACCGCGACCGGCTGATGCTGACCGACGGGGGGCGGCGCGTTCTGCGCGGCGAGGCCCCGTTCGCCCTGCGCGAGGACATCGTTGCTACGAGCGCGGGCCGGGGGAAGCGCGCCTCCGTCGCGCCGCAGGACGCGGACGCTACCCTGGTGGCGGCGCTGAAAGCCTTGCGGGGCGCGATCGCGGCGGCGCTGAAGCAACCCGCCTACGTTGTTTTCCCCGATCGAACGCTGATCGAGATGGCGAAAGAGCGGTCCCAGACGCTCGATGAACTCGGCCGCATTCACGGCGTTGGCGCGGTAAAGCTGCAAAAATACGGCGCGGCCTTTCTCGCCGTGATTCGAGACCATGCCGATGCCTGAACTACCGGAGGTCGAAACCGTGCGGCGCGGCCTCGAGCCAGTGATGCTCGGCGCTCGTGTCGACAAGCTGGAGCTGCGCCGGATGGATATCCGCTTTCCGCTCCCTCCCCGATTGAAATCGCGGCTCGAGGGACGCCGGATCGTCGCTTTGCGACGCCGCGCGAAGTATCTCCTATTCCAGCTTGACAGTGGGGAAGCGCTGATCGCGCATTTGGGCATGTCAGGCTCGTTTCGCGTTGAAAAAGCGCAGGCTTCGGCGACGCCGTCGACTCCCGGCCGATTCCACCACAAACGCTCCAAGGACCCCAGGCATGACCATGTCGTGCTCCATCTCGATAACGGCAATGTTGTTACGTATAATGATCCGCGACGCTTCGGCTTCATGGATCTGGCCGCACGTGGGACGCTCGAGACGCATCCAAGGTTGCGCGCGCTCGGCGACGAGCCGCTGGCGCCTGAATTCGGGGCTGATCGTTTGGCGAAGCTGTTTGCTGAAGCGCACACGTCGTTGAAAGCAGGACTGCTTCACCAAAAGCGCATTGCTGGATTGGGCAATATATATTTTTGCGAGGCGCTGGTTCGCGCCCGCCTGTCCCGCCAATGTCCTCGCCGACGCCCGCGGCGCTCCGACCCGCGCCGCCGCCGCGCTGGCGACTGCGATCCGCGACGTCCTTGAGGAAGCAATCGAAGCGGGAGGCTCCACCCTGCGCGATCATCGGCAGGCCGACGGCGGGCTGGGGGATTTCCAGCACGCCTTTGCAGTCTACGATCGTGAAGGGCTGCGGTGCCAGAGGCCGCGCTGTCGCGGGATCGTCGCGCGGATCACCCAGTCTAACCGCTCGACGTTCTACTGTCCGATCTGCCAGAAGTAGGGGCGCTGCGGCGCGCACGGCTCCGGCGCTCGTCATTGACAAGGCGCCGCGCGCCTCCTATCTCACCGGCAACCCTATTTAGCGGCGCGAAAAGGGGCGGGTTGATGCGGCCTTTTTCGCGCCTTTTGTTGTCGCCGTCATGGTCCGCCATACCCCATTCGCTCGACGTTCGTCGAGGCGGAGCGCCCCGTGGGGCGCGCGGCATTGGAAAGATCGAAAATGTTCGGCTCTGCTCTGCAGTTCGACTCGGTTCTCAAGAAGGTCTTCCGTTCGTCAAACGATCGGCGACTAAGGGGCTATCGCCCGAAAGTTGCGGCGATCAATGCGCTCGAGGCCGAGTTCGAGGCGCTGAGCGACGAGCAGCTGCGCGCAAGGACCGCCGAATTTCGCGCCGAGCTCGCGGCCGGCAAGAAGATCGACGACCTGATGGCGCCCGCCTTTGCAGCGGTTCGCGAGGCCGCCAAGCGCACACTCAGGCAGCGCCATTTCGACGTTCAGCTGATCGGCGGGATGGTTCTGCATGAGGGCGCGATCGCAGAAATGCGCACGGGCGAGGGCAAGACTCTCGTGGCCACCACCGCTGTTTACCTGAACGCTCTCGCAGGAGAGGGCGTACCCGCCGCGACGCCGAATGGATGGGCCAGATCTACCAGTTCTTGGGCATGACGGTCGGCGTCATCGTGCATGGGCTCGACGACGATCAACGTCGCCAGGCGTATGCCGCCGACGTCACCTACGGCACCAACAACGAGTTCGGCTTCGACTATCTGCGCGACAATATGAAATACGACATGGCCCAGATGGTCCAGCGCGGCCACGCATTCGCAATCGTCGACGAGGTCGACTCGATTCTGGTCGACGAGGCGCGCACGCCTCTTATCATCTCGGGCCCGTCGGACGACCGTTCGAACCTCTATGTCGCGGTCAACGCGATCATCCCCCAGCTGGCGCGCGAGGACTTCGAGCTCGACGAAAAGCAGCGCACCGTCAATCTCACGGAGGGCGGCAATGAGCACGCCGAGGCGTTGCTCTGGTCGGCGGGGGTAATGAAAGAGGGATCGCTCTACGAGGCGGCCAATGCGACGCTCGTCCACCACGTCAATCAGGCTTTGCGCGCACACAAGCTCTTCCAGCGCGACAAGGACTACATCGTTCGCAACGACGAAGTCGTGATCGTCGACGAATTTACCGGACGCATGATGCCCGGGCGGCGCTATTCCGAAGGACTGCATCAGGCGCTGGAGGCGAAGGAGGAGGTGACCGTCCAACCGGAAAACGTCACGCTGGCCTCGATCACGTTCCAGAACTATTTCCGTCTCTACAGGAAGCTTGCGGGCATGACCGGCACGGCCTCGACCGAAGCCGACGAGTTCGCGGAGATCTACAAGCTCGTCGTCGTCGAGATTCCAACCCATCGCCCTCTCGTGCGTCTCGACGAGGATGACGAAGTCTATCGGACCGCCGACGAGAAGATGCGCGCGGTCGTGCGCGAGATCGAAGACGCCAACGCCAAGATGCAGCCGATGCTGGTCGGCACCACGTCGATCGAAAAATCCGAGCTGCTGGGAGAAGTGCTTGAACGACAGGGTTACAAGAAGATCGACTTCACCCGCCCGGACGCATTGAGGGCCCTTTATTCCGCTGCGCGCGCAGGCAAGCCGTCAAAGAATTTCGCCATTCTCAATGCCCGTTTTCATGAGCAAGAGGCGTTTATCGTCGCGGAAGCGGGCGTTCCGGGAGCGATCACCATCGCCACCAATATGGCCGGCCGCGGCACCGACATTCAGCTCGGCGGCAATGTCGAAATGCGGGTCAAGCAAGAGATCGATCCAGCGGCTTCAATGGAAGCGCGCCAGGCGCAAGAGGCGTCGATCCGGGCGGAAGTTGCGGATTTCAAACAGAGGGCGATCGACGCTGGCGGCCTTTACATTATCGGCACCGAGCGGCACGAAAGCCGCCGAATCGACAACCAGCTGCGCGGACGGTCCGGCCGGCAAGGCGACCCGGGCCGCTCGAAGTTTTACTTGTCGCTCCAAGACGACCTCATGCGCATTTTCGGCGCCGAGCGCATGGACGCGATGCTCAAGCGCCTTGGGCTGAAGGAGGACGAAGCGATCGTCCATCCCTGGATCAACAAGGCGCTCGAGAAGGCGCAGCAGAAAGTCGAGGCCCGAAACTTCGATATCCGCAAGAACATTCTCAAATTCGACAACGTGATGAACGACCAGCGCAAGGTCATCTTTGAAGACCGGCGCAAGATGATGGCCTCGGAATCTCTGGAGCCGACGATAGAGGATATGCGCACCGGCGTCATTGACGACCTGGTGGCCAAGCACATTCCACACGACGCTTATCCTGAGGCCTGGGACATCGCCGGGCTGAAACAGGAGGTCGCCAACAAGCTCAACCTCGACCTGCCGGTCGACGAATGGGCAAAGGAAGAGGGGATCGCCGACGAAGAAGTCGCGATCCGGCTCCACAAGGCCGCCGAAGAGGCTTACGCCCAGCGCGTCGAGCGCAACTCGCCCGAGGCGATGCGCTATGTCGAGAAGCAGGTGATCTTGCAATCGCTCGATCATCTCTGGCGCGAGCATCTCGTGACCCTCGACCACCTCCGTCAGGTCATCGGCTGGCGAGGAATGGCCCAGCGCGACCCGCTCAACGAATACAAGTCCGAGGCGTTCGAGCTTTTCCGCGGACTGATCACCCAATGGCACGAAGCGGTCATCGCACAGATGTCACGCATCGAAGTGCGGTTCCAGGAACCGGAGCCGCCGCCACCGATGCAGTTTCAACATCTCGACCCGGCGACCGGCGAAAACGAATTTCCCTTCGCCTCGACCGCCGAGCCGGTCAGCGTCGGTCTCCTCGCCGCAACTTCCGGGCTCGCGGTCGCCGAGCGCGATCCGAACAACCCTGCGACCTGGGGTAGGGTCGGCCGAAATCAGCCGTGCCCATGCGGTTCAGGTAAGAAGTTCAAGCACTGTCATGGCCAGGTCGCTTGAGTAAGGTCGGCGCCTTCCGCGCTTCGACGAGTCGCGCCGAAGCGCTCGCTGGCCTTGCCGAAACGTTCCGCCGCTCTGGAATCGAGGACCCCGCCCGCGAAGCGCGGCTGACTCTCGCCGCGGCCTGCGGGCTTTCGCCTCTCGCCTTGATTGTCGCGCCAGAAGAGCCGCTCGGTGCGCGGGCAGATAAGCTTGCGAATTTCGCCGCCCGGCGCGCGGCAGGCGAGCTCATTTCGAGGATCGTCGGCAAGCGGGAATTCTGGGGTCTGGCGCTCACAATCGCGCCACAAGTGCTGGATCCACGGCCCGAGAGCGAAACTCTCGTCGGGGCTGCGGTCGCAACATTTCGCGATCGCCGTTCGGACGCGTTGCGAATCCTCGATCTCGGCGTCGGCTCAGGCGCCTTGCTGTGCGCCCTGCTGGCCGAATTCGCCAATGGGCGCGGGCTTGGGGTGGACGTCTCGGCGTGTGCGGTGAAGGTAGCCCGCGGCAATATCGAGGCCTGCGGCCTGGCGGGGCGGGCGGAAATTCGCGTCGGCGATTGGACCAGGAATCTTGACGGGCCCTTTGACCTGATTGTCTCGAACCCGCCCTACGTCAGGAGCGCCGACATCGCCGGACTTTCGCGTGAGGTTCGTGATTACGATCCACGGCTCGCGCTCGACGGCGGATTCGACGGGCTCGAGGCCTATCGAGCGATCATGCCGGCGTCGGCGCCTCTGCTCGGCAAGGGAAGCTGGCTCCTGGTCGAAATCGGCGCGGGTCAGGCGACCGGCGTGCTTTCAATCGCGGCCACCGCCGGCTTTCTCGCCTGCAGGACCTACAGGGACCTTGCAGGTCTCGAGCGCGTACTGGCGGCGCGCTCGCCGCAGGCAGCATGACCGCGTCCGAATCGGGAGGGCGGCGCGCCTGGGAGGCGCAAGACTAATTAGTCGTCTAGCCTGCGCGCCTCCTCCGGCAACATGATCGGCACGCCGTCGCGAATGGGATAGGCGAGCCTCGCCGCACGCGAAACAAGTTCTTGTCGCGCGGCGTCGTAGCTAAGCTCCGCCCGCGTCACCGGGCAAACGAGAAGCTCCAGCAGCCGCGGATCGACCTTCGGTGGCCGGTCAGGCTCCGTCGGCGGCGCGGGTCCTGCCAAGTCTTTGCTCATGGGTCGGTCTTCCGCCTCAGTTCAGCCGTTCATTGTCTCGCCCCCGGGGCGGTTTGGCAAATTTCACCGCCGGAGACAAGGGAGCCGAGCCCGGCGAAACGTTTTCCGCCTGGGGCTGCTGAATCTAGAACCGCAACGCCGCGGCCTGGCGAACGCCCTTGATCTTACTGACTTTCTCCAAAACGTCGGGAGGCGCGGAGCCGTCGATGGAGACGAGCGCGATCGCCGAGCCGCCCTCTTCGTCCCGGCCGAGCGCGAAGGTCGCGATATTGACGCCCGCGTCTCCCAAGAGACTGGCGAAACGGCCGATGAAGCCCGGCTTGTCCTCATTGGTGACATAGATCATCGAGGGCGTGAATTCCGCCTCGACCTTGATGCCCTTGATCGACAGGATGCGCGGCTTGCCGTCGTGGAACACGGTTCCGCCGATGGAACGGGTCTGCTCGGCCGTCGCGACCGTCAGGGTGATGAAGCTTTCGTAATCGCCTTGCGACGCGCGGGTCATTTCTTCGATCACGACGCCGCGATGAGCGGCGATCGCGGGCGCGGACACCACGTTGACGTCGACAAGCGATGGCCGAAGCAAACCCGCGATCGCCGCCGAAGTCAGCGCCTTGATCTTGAGATTCGCGACAGCGCCTTCATAAGTGATCGTGACCTTCTCGATCGGCGCCTGGGTGAGCTGGCCCGCGAACGAGCCAAGCCCTTCCGCGAGGGCGATGAACGGCTTCAGTTTGGGCGCTTCCTCCGCGGTGATCGATGGGAAGTTGACGGCGTTCGAAATCGCGCCGCGCATCAGATAGTCCGACATCTGTTCCGCGACCTGGAGAGCCACGTTCTCCTGCGCTTCGGTGGTCGACGCGCCGAGGTGCGGGGTCGCAATAAAGCCGGGATGGCCAAACAGCGGGTTGGAGGTCGCCGGTTCCTCGACGAAAACGTCAAAGGCCGCGCCGGCGACGTGGCCGCTGTCGAGCATGGCGCGCAGCGCGGCTTCGTCGACGAGACCGCCGCGCGCGCAATTGATGACGCGCACGCCCTTCTTCGTCTTCGCCAGATTGCCGTGTGACAGGATGTTGCGCGTCTGCGCCGTTAACGGCGTGTGCAGAGTGATGAAATCGGCGCGGGCGAGAAGATCGTTCAACTCGACCTTTTCGACGCCGATCTCGGCGGCGCGTTCACCGCTCAGAAACGGATCATAGGCGATAACCCGCATCCTCAGTCCGATCCCGCGCGAAGCGACAATCGATCCGATGTTGCCGCAACCAATTACGCCCAACGTCTTGCCAGTCAGCTCGACACCCATGAAGCGGTTCTTTTCCCACTTGCCCGCCTGGGTCGAAACATCCGCGGTCGGGATCTGGCGCGCGAGCGCGAGCATCAGCGCGATCGCATGCTCGGCGGTGGTGATCGAATTGCCGAAAGGCGTGTTCATCACGATGACGCCGCGGGCCGTCGCCGTCGCAATGTCGACGTTGTCGACACCGATTCCCGCGCGGCCGACGACTCTCAACTTCGTCGCGCGCTCAAGCAATTTGGCCGTAACTTTGGTCGCGGAGCGGATCGCGAGCCCGTCATAGTCGCCGATGATCCCGGCAAGCTCGTCCTTGTCGAGCCCGGGCTTGACATCGACTTCGACCCCTCGCTCTTTGAAGATAGCGACGGCGGCGGGGGAAAGCTTGTCGGAAATGAGTACGCGAGGAGCCATGGTGAAAGCCTCTTGGCTGGCGAGCGGCCCCGGGGCTGGGGCAGATCGATCGCTTGAGCGGTTGGCGAACCGTCGAATTTCGGCTGATCGGTCCGACGCCGGGTCCGGGAGAGCGCGCCCTCTCGCGTCGAATCAGCGAAATAAGGCTGAGATGGTCAAGCCGCCTTGGCGAGTTTGCCCTTTTCTAATGCGAAGGCGTAGTCGAGCCATTGCGTCAGCGCGTCGACATCAGCGGTCTCGACCGTCGCGCCGCACCAAATCCGCAAGCCGGCCGGCGCGTCTCGATACGAGCCGATGTCGAAAGCGACGCTTTCCTTCTCAAGAAAGTTCGCGAGAGCCTTGGCGAACGCAGTTTGGTCGGCGGCGGGCAGCGCTGCGATCGACGGATCGACCACTTTCAGGCAGACGCTGGTGTTCGATCGCGTCGCGGGAAGCCGGGCGAGGAACTCGACCCATGGCGTACGCCCGACCCAGTCCGCGAGCGCTTTCGCATTGGCGTCCGCGCGTGCGAACAAAGTCCTGACGCCGCCCAGCGACTTCGCCCAGCGCAGCGCATCGATATAGTCCTCCACGCAAAGCATCGAGGGTGTGTTGATAGTCTCGCCCTCGAAGATTCCCTCGATTAGCCTGCCGCCGTTCGCGAGACGGAAGACCTTTGGCAACGGCCACGGGGGCGTGAAGGTCTGAAGCCGTTCGGCGGCGCGCGGGCTGAGGACGATCACGCCATGGGCCGCCTCGCCGCCAAGCGCCTTCTGCCAAGAGAAGGTCGTGACGTCGAGCTTGCCCCAGTCGAGGTCCTGCGCAAAAGCTGCCGAGGTCGCGTCGCAAATCGTCAGGCCTTTGCGATCCGCGGCGATCCAATCCGCGTTGGGCACGCGCACGCCGGACGTTGTTCCGTTCCAGGCAAACACAACGTCATTGTCGAAGTCGACCTGCGCGAGATCCGGCAATTCGCCGTAGGGCGCTTTCAGCGTTCGCGCGGATTTGAGCTTGAGCTCATTGACGATGTCCTTGACCCAGCCCTCGCCGAAGCTTTCCCAAGCCAATACATCGACGCCGCGCGCGCCGAGAAGAGACCACAGCGCCATTTCGACGGCGCCCGTGTCGGATCCCGGCGTGAAGCCGATGCGAAAGTTGGTCGGAACTCTGAGCACTTCGCGCGTGAGTTCGATCGCAAGTTTGAGCTTGGATTTTCCGAGCTTTGCTCGATGAGAACGTCCTAGCGCAGCGTCATTTAGAACTGCTGGCGTCCACCCAGGGCGCTTGGCGCAGGGTCCGGAAGAAAAGCACGCATTCGCAGGCCGAACGGCGGGCGTCTTCGTCGTCATATTATGCCATCCTCTCAGATGGGCGCCTCTCGTTGGGAAGAGGTGTCCCGCCGTGGCTGATAGCGCAATGAGGTGGTGCCGGCAAGAAGACTCTTTGTTGGAGCTTGCATTCAACGCCGTCTCGATCTGGCTCTTCGGACACGGCCGTCGGCGTCCTGCTGCGGCGCGACGGGGGCCTCCGCAGCCGGCGCGAGCGCCTCCTTGCCCATGCGGCTATAGCGAACCCCGGTAAAGAACAGGATCTGCGCGCCGCCCCCGAGAGAAACCGCACGACCGGGAACTCTCGCAGGCCGGAATGGAATGAGATCGTTCATCGCCGCCCCCACTGCGCGGGAATCAATCAGCGCAATGATTCGGAATTTCGGGGGGCGAAGGTTAATACTCCGTCAATGACGTTGCGCTAATTTGCCATAAACTTCATCCAGTTCGGTGGACCGTTTCGTGCACGATCTCACGCTCGCAGCCTTCCCGTTTCTTGCCTCCCTGGCAGCCAGCGAGAGTGCCAGGGATCGCAGGATTTGGCTTCGCGTGGCAAGCGATCATTTCGTCCAGAGCCGTCCGAGCGATCCCGAGGCGATCGAGCGATTCGCCGACGCGATGGCCTCCCGTCTGAACGCTGCGGATGCGGTCACACGCCTCGAAATCGCGCGCAAACTAGCGCCGTGCGGGCAAACGCCGCTCAGGTTGCTCTCCTTATTCGAATCGGTCGACTCTGAGGCTGGCGACTACGTTCTTCAACACGCAGTCGCCTACAACCATCGCGTGCTCGCGCAGGCTGTCGCGCGCGGAAATCGACGCCCAATCGCCGTCGCGAGACGCAGAAAACTCGACCCTCGCCTCGTCGGGATCCTCGCCGAGCAGGATGACATCGACGTCCTGGTCGCGCTGGCCGGCAACGATTCAGCCCCTCTTGAAGGCGCAACATTGGCGCACTTGCTTCGATTGGCGCGCCGACAGGCCGAGGAGGAAAGCGACCATCGACTCGCCGACGCGCTACTTCAGCGGCGGCCTGTGCGACCTGAAAATGCTGCCCTCTTCCTTTCAGCAAAGCCAAACCAGCGGGTGGAGATCCTGCTCGCCGTTCAACGCACGCAACTCGGTCGCCCGCCAGGGTCGCTTCTCGCCGCGGGGCCGAACAAGCTGGACGAGATGGAACTGGCGGCCGTCGCCCGCCAGCCTGATCGGTTCGTCGTCATTCTCGCGGAAGCGCTGGACTGCGAATTGGGTCTTGCCCAGCGGATCGGACGACCCGTCCGGCGAGCCTCTCGTGGTCGCCCTGGCGGCCCTCGGCGCGGCGAATGAAGTTCTCGTGCGGGGGCTGATCTCCAACGACCTGTCGGCGGGCGCCAGTTATCAGCGCATTCGCGCGCTGGCGCGTCTCAACAACGCGCTCAATCGAAACGCCGCCATCCTGGTGATCGCGGCGTTGCGTGGCGAACCTGTGGCCCCCCAACGTTATCCGACGTTGTCCGACACTCAGGCCTCGGCTGCGCCTTCGCGCACGCCTCCAGCGCGCCTAACGACCGCCGCGACCTCGGCCGCGCGCCCGCCGGCGACGCCAGTCGAGACGCAAGAGCGCATCCTCGTGAGGTGAAGTCGCGGTGGTTGCGGCACCGGCATCCGCGCGAAGGCGGTTGATCGAAACTCGGATGCAATCATCCTAGTCGCCAGCGTCATTGAATCTGTGGCGTTTTTCTGAATCTCTGTCGCGGCGATGCGGCGATGGAGGTGATTCGTGGCGGGCAGGGAGATTTCGGTCAAGAAATATGTGGTGAAGTTGAGCGCCGA
>WNFJ01681883.1_pt2 | contig 14329 bp, 15 predicted proteins | sample 5400461 | NCBI WGS metagenome assembly WNFJ01 (sample SAMN13153349, study PRJNA577476) | soil metagenome | isolation source: 115 cm saprolite on Douglas fir-dominated hillslope | place: USA:California | collected 2013-09-17 | reverse complement strand
CGGCCGGGCGCGCAACCGCGCGTACGATATACAGACGAAGCACGGGCAGACGCAGGGGGTGGACCTGGGACCGTGAGCGGCCCGCGTTAACGCAGAAGCCCCCGAGAGGCCCTAGCAAGACCCTCGGGGGCTTAGCGCTCACTCGCCGAGGCGAGCGAGAGCCTCGCTTCGCTTGTGGCCGTCGTGTTGACTCACGGCCCCACCTCCTCGGGTGGTGTTCGCCACTACCGTACAACGCCGACTCGATCCGCGCCACTGTGGTGGGCGCGCAACGCCGCCATTGGGGAGCTTAGGCTCGGCAAGAACTCCTGACGCCGGACGCCGTGTAGGGGCGCAGCACGCTGCGCCCCTACGTCTTACCCAGCCCCAATGTAGATTCTTGCGGCGCACTGGCCCCTCGTCCAACGGCAGGACACCAGACTTTGGACACGGCCCCCCGCATGGGGGGCCGTTGTTTTGTGCTCGCGCGTGCCTGTTAAGAGCGGCTAATGCCGCCTCTGCCGCTCACGCTCGGGAAAGTCGCGGGAAAGTTTACCCGCCAAGGTCGGCCGGGATTATGACGGGATACTCGCGGGAGTTGCCGCGCTTGCGCCGCACGAGGTCCAGGAACGCCTTTGGGTCTGGCCTCTTCAAGCTGCCCTTCTCAAGCAAAGTGATGACTGTCCCCGCCAAGCGATATCCACCACACTGCGGACACCTGAACACCGTGCTGTCGCCGATGTGGTAGCCGCCGTCAGCGGCGGCGCCACACATCGGACATGGCACCTTGTCGGCCATTGGGCTACCTCCCTTCGCCGGCCGAACCTGCGCTCGGCATTCGATGCTTACGACACTCTGTCAAGAAGCAGAATAGCCAGCGTCGCCAACGGTCCGAAAAACAGCGAGAGCAGGAACCAGCCGAGTCGGCTGCGGTTCTTTGTTTGGGCCAGCGCGGCATTGATGAGTGCGAGCGTCCCCCATCCGACAAAGTATTCTCCGCCAAACCCAGTGTTGTCCATATATTATCGACGCTCGCGTTGAAACTGCGCGCCAAAACGCGACGACGCAACGGAGACAAAATGACCGAGCCAACCTTTAGCCTCGTGCTCACCGCCGCGCAGGCACACCAACTCTTCCGGCTCGTAGGCATCGGCGAGCTGGCCCTGACCGAGCGCTCGCGGGCGTGCCGGGCTGCCTCATTCACGACTTGAGACGAGGCACCGCGCCCGACTTTATTTAGGCGGGCGTAGATCGCGCCGACGTGAAGCTCTTGTGCGGGTGGGAGACCGATAGCGGCTTTGAGAGGTACCTCGTTCGCAACGAGGCGAACCTCGCCCGCGCCGATGCCAAGCGCTTCAAGGGAAGTAGCGGGAAAGTCGGAGCCTTCCAGCGGAAACCCTGACTCTGTAACTTCAGGCGCCACAACGTAGCTGGCCCCTCGTCCAACGGCAGGACACCAGACTTTGGATCTGGGTATGGTGGTTCGAATCCACCGGGGCCAACTCCCTTCTCTGCACCGCCCTCACCCGCTGGAGGTGCACCGATGGATGTTCGAGTGATCCGGACGACGGCTCTGCTGGCGCTCTTGACGCGCGCGCTGGACGCCCAGACTCCGCAGACGGGGTTCCTGGACCGCCGCGTGTCGGTGGCGGGCCAGCCTCACCACTACCAGGTGTTCGTCCCCTTCACCTATACGCCATCACAGCGCTGGCCCGTCATTCTCTTCTTGCACGGCGCCGGTGAGCGCGGCGACGACGGTCTCCTTCCGACGCAAGTGGGCTTGGGCGCCGCCGTCCGCCTGAATGCCGCCCGTTTCCCAGCGATCATCGTCTTTCCACAGGTGCCGGCGGAGTCGCTCTGGGCGGGAGTGCCCGCGCAAGTCGCCATGGCTGCGCTCGAGCAAGTGAGCCGAGAGTTCCAAATCGATTCGGATCGCGTGTACCTCACGGGCCTCTCGATGGGCGGCAATGGCGTGTGGTACCTCGCGTATCGCTATCCGTCGCGCTTTGCGGCCCTCGTCCCAATCTGCGGTTTCGTGACGCCGTTCTTTCCTACGGCCCGGCCGTTCACGCCGGTCGTTCCCGCAGATAGCGGCCCACCCTTCGACGCTCTGGCTCGGCAGCTGCGGCGCGTCCCGACCTGGATCGTCCACGGTGAAATCGACGGGGCGGTTCCGGTCGAACAGTCGCGTCAGGCCGCGGCGGCCCTGAAGGCCGTCGGCGCTCCCGTGCAGTATTTCGAGGTGCTGGGGACGAATCACAACGTGTGGGACGCGGCATACGGGTCGCCGGCGCTCGCGAGTTGGCTCTTCGCGCAGCGCAGGTCCCGCTGATTGAGGGCTGCGCGCGCGTGGCAGGTTGCCACCCGCCCGCGGCGCACGTAGCGTGAAGTCCGCTAGGTCCTGGCGCAAACGTTAGAACTGGAGTTGGTGGTTCGAATTCCACCGGGGCCAATCCCAACTCACGCGTAAGGGCGATGACCACTCACCGCGCGCCGCTCAGAACCCTCTTCACACTCGTGTCGTGCTGCCTCCTGACGGAACCCGCCTTCGCACAAGCGCTCCCGCGCGCCCGTCCCGAGGATGTCGGCCTCTCGACCACGGCGCTGGACCGCATCACGACCACGCTGCAGTCCTATGTGGACTCCGGGAAATACCCCGGCTTCCTCGCGCTCATCGCCCGGCACGGTAAACTCGCCTACCTCGCGTCCGTGGGCTGGATGGATGTGGAACACCGGCGTGCCATGAGCCCGGACGCGGTATTTCGGATCTACTCCCTGACCAAGCCGATCGCAAGCACGGCCGTCATGCAGCTGTACGAGCGCGGCAAGCTGCGCCTCGATGACCCGGTCTCGAAATACATTCCCGCCTTCGCGGGGGTGAAGGTCTACGCTGGCGGCAGCGCCGCGACGCCCGTTCTGCGCGATCCCGAACGGCCCATGACGATCGCCGACCTGCTCACCCACTCGTCCGGGTTGACCTACGGCTTTTTCGGCAACACGCCTGCGGATTCGATCTATGGCCGCGCGGGGCTCAACGACCCGCACTGGACCTTGGCCCAGCTATCGGACAGTCTGGCGCGCCTCCCGCTGGCATTCTCGCCCGGGTCACGGTGGAACTACGGCTATTCCATCGATGTCCTCGCCCGCGTCGTCGAAGTCGTGTCCGGCATGACGTTCGATCGCTACCTCGACAGTGCCCTGTTCCGGCCGCTCGGTATGTCGATGACCGCGTTCCACGTCACGCCCGCTATGGAGGGCCACCTGACGACGCTGTACACCTCCGGCACCGATGGAAAACTCCGGGCGAGCGCGCCGTTGATCGCAACGGCGTATACGCCGGAAGGTAAGATGCTCTCCGGCGGAGGCGGGCTGCTCTCGACCATCAGCGACTACCTCCGGTTTGCCCAGATGCTCTTGAACGGCGGTCAGCTCGACGGACGTCGGGTCCTCAAGCGCGAAACCGTGGCCCTGATGATGAAGGACCATTTGCCTCACGGGCTCACGCCGATCCCCGGGCCCGCCGCCGACTGGCCTCCCGGAAAGAACGGCTTCGGGTACGGAGGTGCCGTGCGGGTGGATTCGGACAAGACCGTCCCCGGATCAGCAGGTACCTTTCGCTGGGCGGGGGCCGCGTCCACTTTTTTCTGGGTCGATCCCCAGGCGGATCTCACTGCGATGGTCTGGACCCAGTACCTCCCGCCCTCATGGTCGCTGGACGCGCAGTTCCAACCGCTGGTGTACGCCAGTGTGAAAGGCAAATGAGAATGACCCACGACGTGACGCGTCGGGAGTTCGTCACGACCACCGCCGGCGCACTGGCCGGTTCGGCCCTCTTGCCCTCCACCCCCGCAGTCGTGCGCCCCACTCCCCCAGCCGACGGCACGGTGGTCCTCTTCCAGGGCGACTCCATCACCGACGCCGGTCGAGACCGCGCCGCGGCGGATCCGAACGCGGCGCGCGCCCTTGGCTCGGGGTACCCACTGCTCGTCGCCGCGGCCGCGCTCGCGGCTCATCCCGATCGCGCGCTGCGGTTCTACAATCGCGGCGTCAGCGGCAACAAGGTCCCGGACCTCACAGCCCGCTGGGCCACCGACACTGTGGCGCTGGCGCCGGACGTGCTGAGCATCCTGATCGGGGTGAACGACTTCTGGCACAAGCTGAGCAGCAGCTACACCGGCACCGTCGAGGACTACGAGCACCAATACACGGCCCTGCTCGATGATACCCGGCGCGCCCTGCCGCGCACCCGCATCGTCGTGCTCGAGCCGTTCGTGCTGCACTGCGGCGCGGTGGACAATCGCTGGTTCCCTGAATTCGACCAGCGTCGCGCCGCGGCCGAGCGCGTCGCCCGCCATGCGGGAGCGACCTTCGTGCCGCTCCAGCAGATGTTCGACGACTTGGCGCACAAGAGCACGCCGCAGTACTGGGCCGCTGACGGCGTCCATCCCACGCCCGCGGGACACGGCGTCATCGCGGAGCGGTGGCGCCGCGCTGCGAAGCTTTGAGACCGATCGTCGCGGCCGCCCTCGGCCTGCTGCTCAACGCCGCCCGGCTTGCGGCTCAAGGCACGGCGCTCGACGCCTTCCACGGCAACATCACGGCCATTCACGCGCGCAATCGCGCCGCCTACCTGTCGCACTACTTGCACACACCGACCCTGGCGCGCGTCGGCCCCGAGGGGCTCCGTCAGGGTTACGACTCCTTTGCCGCCGGAGTGGGCGCGTCCTGGCCCGACACGCTGGTCGCGACGCACGTCCGCGTCGTGCCGGTGACGCCGGACGTGGCCTACGGCGTGTACCGCTACCGCGTGGTGGACTCGAGCGGCAGCGTGCGCGGCGTGAGCGAGCGCGTGCTGGTCCGGACCCCCGCCGGGTGGAAGATCGCGGTAACGACCGCCTTCCCGACGCCCGACGCGGCGCCTCCGCCGATCGCAATCGTCGGCGCCACGCTGGTGGACGGCACCGGCGCGGCAGCGGTACGGAATGCCGTGGTCGTGATGCGCGAGGGCCGGATCGCCTGCGCGGGGCCGCGGGCCACCTGCCAGGTGCCCGCCGACGCCGATACGGTGAGCGCCGTGGGCAAATGGCTCATCCCGGGATTGATCGACACCCACGTGCACTTCTCCCAGACGGGCTGGGTCGACGGACGACCCGACGCGCTGGACCTGCGGGACCACTACCCCTACGAGACCGTCGAGGCGGACCTGCACGCGAGACCTGAACGGTTTTTCCGCTCGTACTTGTGCAGCGGCGTCACCTCGGTCTTCGACGTGGGAGGCTACCCCTGGACGCTGGAGCTCCAGGCGCGGACGGCTCGGAGCACCTCGGCACCCCGCGTGCGGGCCGCCGGGTCGCTGCTATCGACCATCGATTTCTGGCTGAACCTGCCCGACCAGCGCCAGTTCATTTATATGGCGGACGAGGCCACGGTGCGGCAGGCGGTACGCGCGCACAAGACCTGGGGCGCCGCGGCTATCAAGGTGTGGTACATCATGCCGCCCCAGCCGCCCGACACCGCTCGCATGTCGGCGCTGGTGCACGCCGCCGGCGACGAAGCGCGCAAGGTCGGGTTGCCGCTGATCGTCCACGCCACCGGTCTGTGGGAGGCAAAGGATGCGCTGCGCGCCGGGGCCCGCGTCCTGGTGCACTCGGTCTGGTCGGCTCCAGTGGACGACGAGTTTCTCACGCTGGCCCGCAGCGCCGGCGCCGTCTACGTGCCTACCCTCATAGTGCCGGACGGTTACGCCCAGGTATCCGCGCGGCGGTTCGTGCCCGACCGCCCGGCGCTGGCGTGCGTCGATCCCGCTACGCGCGCCAAGGCGTTCGCCACCGACACAGTGGCGCTCGCGCGACGCCCACCCGAGTCGCTGCGACAACGGGCCGGCCGGATCGCCCGGTCACTGGTTCCCGGTCTCGCGCGCAATCGGCGCCGCGAGCAGGGCGCGGCGAATCTGAAGCGAGTGTTCGACGCCGGGATACCCGTCGCCCTCGGCACCGATGCCGGCAACCCGCTGACCTTGCACGGCGCATCGGTGTTCCAGGAGCTCGAAGCGATGCAGGCCTCCGGCCTCGCGCCGCGCGACGTGCTCGTTGCCGCCACCGCGAACGCGGCTCGGGCCCTCGGGCTCGACAGTACGGGGACGGTTACCGCGGGCGCCACAGCCGACCTGGTCGTGTTGGACGCCGATCCACTCAGCGACATCCGCAACGTCCGCCGAATCGCACTGGTGGTACGCCGGGGTGAGGTGTATACCCGGCACGAGCTGGAATACTAGGGTCCTTTCCCTGTCAACCTTGCCACGAGGTTCCGTGCGTATGCGCTTCGCCGCTCGTCCGATCGCCGCTTGCGGTCTCGGTCTCCTGCTCATCGGCCTGGCCCCGGCGTCGACCGACGACCTCCGCGGCTTCACGGCCGCATCCGCGAAGGCCCAGCGCGAATGGGAAGCCAAGTTCCGCGCGATCCCGTCCCCCGACTCGCTGCGTGCGTACATGCGCCGTCTGTCGGCGCGCCCGCATCACGTCGGCTCGCCGTACGACAAGGACAACGCCGAATGGCTGCTCGCCAAGTTCAAGAGCTTCGGCCTGGACGCGGCGCTAGAGACGTTCGACGTGCTGTTCCCGACGCCTCAGGAGCGCGTCGTGGAGCTCCTGGCGCCCACCACGTTCCGCGCCAAGTTGCAGGAGCCGCCGGTGCCGGGCGACCCGACCTCGAGCCAGCAGGCGGAGCAGATCCCCACCTACAACGCCTACTCGATCGACGGCGACGTCACGGCGCCGCTCGTGTACGTGAACTACGGCGTGCCGGCGGACTATGAGCGACTGGAGCGGCTGGGCGTGTCGGTCAAAGGCGCGATCGTCATCGCGCGCTACTTCGGGTCGTGGCGCGGCATCAAGCCCAAGGTGGCCGCGGAGCACGGCGCCGTCGGCTGTATCATCTACTCGGATCCCCGGGAGGACGGCTACACCCAGGGCGACGTCTATCCGCAAGGTCCCTGGCGTCCCAGGGACGGCGTGCAGCGCGGCAGCGTCATGGACATGCCGCTTTATCCAGGCGACCCGCTCACGCCCGGCGTGGGAGCCACCAAGGACGCGAAGCGGCTCGCGGTGAGCGAGGCGCCCACCATCACCAAGATCCCGGTATTGCCCATGGCCCTGCGCGGCCCCACGGCGCCGGTGGAGTGGCGCGGCGGACTCGGCATCACCTATCACGTGGGCCCCGGACCCGCCAAGGTGCACCTGCGCGTGAAGTCCGACTGGAGCTTGAAGACGCTGTACGACGTGATCGCGCGCATTCCCGGCGCGACCGCGCCCGACGAGTGGGTGATCCGCGGCAACCATCACGACGCCTGGGTGAACGGCGCCGAGGACCCGATCTCGGGCCTGGTGCCGCTGCTCGAAGAGGCGCGCGCGTACGGCCAGCTGCTGAAGCAGGGTTGGAAGCCGCGCCGCACCATCATCTACGCGGCCTGGGACGGTGAAGAGCCCGCGCTGCTCGGCTCGACCGAATGGGTCGAGGCCCACGCCGATGAGCTGGCCGGCAAGGCCGTGGCCTACCTGAACAGCGACACCAACAACCGGGGCTACCTGGAGGTCGGTGGCTCGCACACGCTCGAAGCCTTCATCAATGACGTGGCACGGGAGATCGACGATCCCGAGACCAGGCTCACCGCCTGGAAGCGGGCCCAGCTGCGCGCCATCGCCGACGCGAGGACGGCCGACCTCCGGCAGGAGGCCCGGCAGCGGGCCGACTTGCGCATCGAGGCGCTCGGATCGGGCTCGGACTTCACCCCGTTCCTGCAACACATCGGGGTCGCGACCTTGAACCTCGGCTTCGGGGGCGAGGGCGGCGGCGGGATCTACCATTCGATCTACGACGACTTCAAGTGGTACACGACGTTCGACGACAGCTCCTTCGTGTACGGGCGCGCCCTGGCGCAGACGGTGGGGACCGCGGTGCTGCGGCTCGCCGATGCCGAAGTCGTACCGTACCAGTTCACCGCCTTCGGCGAGACGGTGGGCCGCTACGTGAAGGAGGTGGAAAAGCTGCTGCAGGAGAAGCAAGACACCGTGCGCGAGCGCAATCGCCAGCTCGACGAGGGCGTCTACACCGCGACCGCCGACCCCCGGCAGCCCTCCGTACCTCCGGCGCGGGAGGAGCTGCCGCCGTATCTGAGCTTCGCGCCGCTCGACAACGCGGTCGACGCGCTCAACCGGACAGCGGAGCGCTACGAGCGGGCGTTCGCGAAGGCCCAGGCGAACGGCGGAGTCGCGTTCGCCAAGCCCGACGTGCAGGCGCTGAACGCCACGCTGCGCCAGAGCGAGCGCGCGCTCATGAGCGCCACCGGTCTGCCGCGGCGACCCTGGTACCGCCACCAGATCTACGCGCCCGGGTTCTATACCGGCTACGGCGTCAAGACGCTGCCCGGCGTGCGCGAGGCGATCGAGCAGAAAAACTGGTCGGAAGCCGAGCAGCAGATCGCGGTCACCGCGCAAGCGCTGGCCGCGCACACGGGCGTGGTCGCTCGGGCGGCCGAGCAGCTGGAGAAGCTCGCGCCCTAAGGCCACCGTTGACGCCGCCGCCACTCACCACCTAGAATGCGAGGGGAAAGCGACCGGGAGGCCCGCATGCAACGTAGCATCCGCACCGCTGCGCTGACCGCCATTCTGCTGGTGCCCCTCGCCACCGCCGATCCGGCGGATTGGCGCACGCTCAACTCGGCGCAGGCCGCGCCGTCCTCCACCTATCGGGGCACCATTCGGGCGATCAATGCCCGGACCGGAACGCTCGAGCTGATCACCGGCGTCGGGTTGTCGCTCCGGGTCGTGGAAATCACCACGGCACGGACGACCCGCATCCTGACCGCCAGCGCAACGCCGCGTCTCGCCGAGCTGAAGCCCGGCGACGTCGTGCGCGCCGAGTGCCGGCGCACCAGCGCGGGCCTGGTAGCGGACCAGATCGAAAAGCTTAAGGTCGGCGCACCGTGACCCGCCCCGGGGTCGCGGTCGCCATCCTGCTGTTCGCCCTCGGCTGCAAGAAGCCCGTCCAGCCCGGGGATCCCCTGTCGGGTCTGTTCGAGCAGCAGCTCGACCGGTTCGCGCGCGGCAAGATCGTGTTCGACAGCGTGTTCACGCCCGCGACGGGGCTCGGCCCCCTGTTCAACTCGGTCGCCTGCGGCGAGTGCCACGAGAAGCCGGCGGGTGGCCGCGGCGACGAGGTCGAAGTCCACGCTACGGCATTCCGCGGCGGGGTGTGCGACGCGCTGGTCCAGGAGGGTGGGCCGGTGATCCAGCGGCACGCCATTCCCGCGCTCAAGCAAGCTCTGGGCATCGACAGCGAGCCGTTCCCGCCGTCGGCCACGGCGCGCGCGCTGCGCACGTCGCCGGTGGTGTTCGGGCGCGGCCTCTTGGACTTCGTTCCCGACTCCGTCATCCTCGCCTACGCCGACCCCGATGACAAAGACCACGACGGGGTGCGCGGGCGTCCCAATCGCTTCGTGGACGGCCGCATGGGCCGATTCGGCCGCAAAGCCTTCGTCCCCACCCTGCGGGAGTCCAACGCGGGCGCGTTCGTCACCGAAATGGGCGTGACCGACCCCGCGCAGCCGACCGAAGAGAACATCGGGGGGAAGCCGATCCCCGCCGGGGTGGACGCCGTCGCCGAACCTGACGGACGACTTTGTCCGCTTCCTCGCGCCGCCGACGCCCCTGAAGGTGGGTCAGGAAGGACGGCGCGGCCGCCAGGTCTTCTCACAGATCGGGTGCGCCGCCTGCCACCGCCCCACGCTGCGCACTGGGCCCCGGGGAATGCCCGCTTTGCGCAATCGCGAGTTCGCCGCCTACACCGACCTGTTGCTCCATGACATGGGGCCCGATTTGGCCGACATCTGCCTCGGCCAAGCGGGGCCGGCGGACTTCCGCACGGAGCCGCTCCTCGACCTGCGGAGCGCCGAGCATTTCCTGCACGACGGGCGGGCGACCACGCTGGAGCAGGCGATCGAGCTGCATGGGGGCGAGGGCTCCGGCGCCCGCGACCGCTTCAAGGGCCTGTCGGCCACCGACCGGGCCGCGGTGGTCGCCTTCCTTAAGTCTCTGTAAGGAACGCGACCGGGGGCTTGAAGAAATCCGCAGGGGTTTTTAGCATCCCTGCGCCATGCCCTTCCTGTCTGTCAGCGACGTTTCCAAGCGATTCGGCGGCGTGACCGCGGTCGACCACGTTTCCTTCGCGGTCGACCGCGGTCAGGTCGTGGGCTTCCTCGGTCCCAATGGGGCCGGCAAGTCCACGACCATGCGCATGATTACCCAGTACTACGAGCCGGACACCGGCACGATCGCGCTCGACGGGGTCCCGCTCGCCGACGCGGCCCGGGCGGCCAAGCGCCACATCGGGTATCTCCCCGAGAACAACCCGCTGTACGAGGACATGCTGGTCTGCGATTACCTCGCCTTCATCGCCGATCTGCGCGAGCTGGCGGGCCTGCCGCGCCGTCAGGCTTTGGATGAAGCCGTCACTGGGACGGGCATCGAAACGGTGTACTACCGGCCGATTTCCGAGCTGTCGAAGGGTTTCCGCCAGCGGGTCGGTCTCGCGCAGGCGATCCTGCACCGCCCCGACCTCCTGGTGCTCGACGAGCCGACGGAGGGGCTCGATCCCAACCAGCGCGTCGAGATCCGCCGCTTGATCGGCGCCCTCGGCAAGGACCGCACCGTCATCCTGTCGACCCACGTGCTCTCCGAAGTCCAGCAGACCTGCTCGCGCCTGCTGATCATCAGCCGGGGGAAGATCGTGGCCGACGGACCGGTAGACCAATTGATCGCCAAAGCCGCGGGGGCGGTCGAGATCGCTGTCGAGGCGTCCGGCGCGGGTGTCGCGGACGCGCTCGGCAAGCTGCCCGGCGTTCGCCGCGTCACGCCGGCACCCAGTGTGGGCGACGGCCGCGTCGCCGTCACGCTCACCGCCGATGGCTCGCGCGACCTGCGACCGGAGATCTTCGCGCTGGCCGCGTCCCGGGGCTGGACCCTGTATGAGCTGCACCGCCAGGCCGGCAGCCTCGAGGACTTGTTCCAGCAGCTCACGCAGGCGCCGGGAGAGTAGCGATGCGGGCCGTCTGGACCATTGCGCGGCGCGAGCTGAAGGCGCTGTTCGATCAGCCGGCGGGCTACATCCTGTTGATCGTGTTCACAGCCGTGAACGCCTTCCTCTTTTTCCGCCAGGCGGACCTGTACGGCGTGGCGTCGCTCCGCCCGATGCTCGATTTCCTGCCCTGGATCCTGCTGCTGCTCGTCCCGGCGGTGACCATGCGCGCACTCGCCGAAGATGTGCGCTCAGGTACGCTCGAGGTGGTGCTGGCGCAGCCGATCAGCCAGCTGGAGCTGCTGCTCGGCAAGTATCTAGGGCAGGTGCTGTTCCTGTGGCTCGCGCTGGCCATCACGCTCACCATCCCGCTCGGGCTGGCCTTGGGGACCGCGCCCCAGCTGGGCATCACGATCGCGCAATATGTCGGCGCGGCCCTGTTGATCCTCGCGCTCGCCGGCATCGGCATCTGGGCGTCGAGTGTGACGCGCAATCAAGTCACCGCGTTCATTCTGGCGGTGACGGTGATGTTCGTCCTCATCCTGGTCGGGCTCGACCCGCTCATCGTGGGGCTTCCCGCTCAGCTGGGGGCGATCGCCGCGTCGCTCGGCGTCCTGTCGCACTTTTCGAGCATCGCCCGAGGCGTGATCGACCTGCGCGACGCGGTGTATTTCGTCAGCCTCGCCGTGCTGTTCCTGGTGCTCGCCTACTTCGCGTTGCTGTCCCGCAAAATGACGCCCCAGGGCGAGGCCCTCAAACGGCTGCGGCTAGGCACCGCGTTACTCGCGGTGGCGGTGATCGTGGTGAACCTGCTCCGCATCGGCGGCCGGATCGACCTGACACCCGGGAATTCGTTCACGCTGTCGCCCGCAACGCGGCAGCTGCTCGGCACGCTTCCCGATCTCGTGACCGTGAGGCTGTTCACGTCGGCGGCGCTACCGCCCGAAGTGTCCTTCCTGAAGCGCGACGTCGACGATCTGCTGAGCGACTACCGCGCGGCCGGGCACGGCAAGCTCAAGCTGGTCATCGCGGACCCGGCGGCCGACAGCGCCGCGTTGCGAGAGGCCCGCAGCCTGGGCATCCCGCCCGTTCAGTTCAACGTGCTGGGGCAGTCCGAGCTGCAGGTCAAGGAAGGGTACCTGGGAATCGCCGTGCGTTACGGCGACGGCGTGAAGACCATCCCGTTCGTGCAGCAGACCAACGACCTTGAATATCGGCTCACGTCCGACATCCGCGCGCTGACGCACCCCGAGAAGGCGGTCATCGCCTTCGGTGAGATCACCGACGCGCGCGGCCAGCGCGGCTTCCAGGCGTTGCGCGAGCGGCTGGATGCCCGGTATGAGGTCCGCCCCTTCGGGGTGGCCGACACGACCATCGCGGCGGACGTGCGAGTCATCGCTGTCGCCGGCACGCCCGATTCGCTCAGCCCCAACCAGGTCACCCGGCTGAAGGGATTCCTCGACCGCGGCGGAAGCCTGCTCCTGATGGCAGGGGGAATGCAGCTGCAGCTCTCCCAGCAGGGGCCGCCGTTCGCCGGGTCGCGGCGGGTCGGGTGGAACGAGCTGCTCAAGCCGTTCGGCGTCTCGATCGCGTCCAACATGGTGTACGACCTGGCGTCGAACGTGCAGGTCGGCATGCCGTCGCAGTTCGGCCAGGTGCTGGTGCCCTATCCGTTCTGGCTGCGGGCACTCAGCACCAAGGCGGCGCCCGCCAACGCCGACCTCGACGCCGTGGTGCTGCCGTGGACGAGCCAGATCGACACCACCCACACGCCGTCCACCACGGTGACGCCGCTGTTCGTCACCAGCCGCGCCGGCGGCGCGCAGGAGACGATGGTGTTCCTCGACCCGTCCCGACCCTTCAGCCGCGACAGCCTGCGCCGGCGGCTCGTGGGGCTGCTCGCGAGCAGGGCGGGATCCGATACCGCGAAGGGAGCCCCCCGCGGCCGTCTGGTGGTGGTCGGCACCAGCGATTTCGCGAGCGACCGGTACGCGCGCAACTCCCCCGAGAACGTCGTATTCGTCGAGAACGCGATCGACTGGCTGGCACAGGACGAGGCGCTGATCGGCATTCGCTCCAAGAACCGCGCCCCGCCGCCGCTCGTGTTCACGAGCGCCGTCACGCGCGGCGTCGTCAAGTACGGGAACCTCATCGGGGTGCCGGTGCTGCTGATTGTGGCCGGCGTGCTCCGGCTGTTGCAGCGTCGCCAGACGAAGCGTCGGCCGTATCGTCCGCTCGCCACCAGCGCCGCATGAGCGCCAAGCACCTCAAGCTCATCGCCGGCGGTCTGGTCGTCCTGCTGCTCTTGTGGGGCGGCAGCGAGCTGCTGTCGCGCGGCTCCGACTCGGTGGCCGGTTCGCTGGCGCTCCCCGCGCTCACACAGGCGGACGTGGACACCATTTCCGTCGTCGGCGGAGCGGACTCGATCGTCCTCGCTAAGCAGTCAGCTACGGCGTGGAGCGTGAACGGGCACCGCGCGGCGCCCGACGCCGTGGGCGAGGTGTTTCAAGCCCTCGCAGACACGGCGCGCCGTGAGCTCGTGGCGCAGGCGCCGTCGTCCTTCGCGCGACTCGGCGTGGACAGCGTCGCTGGACGGCGGTTGCGGCTCGCTCACGCGGGGAAGCCGCTGCTCGAGCTCATCATCGGCCGCGCCGCCGAATACCAGAGTACCTACGTGCGCCGCCCGGGCGACGCCCATGTCTATCTCTGGAGCGGCCGCCTCGTCTCCGTGGTAGACCGCCCGGTGGACGGCTGGCGCGACAAACGCATTGCCGTGCTCGAGCCCGACAGCATCGCGGCCCTCGACGTGGTGCGCGGCAAGGACCGCTATTCCCTGAAGCGGGCCGGCAAGGGCTGGACGTTGAACGGGCGGGCAACCGACTCCGCCGCGGTAGCGCGCTACCTCGACCGCCTGAAGACCATTACCGCGGTGGGGTTCGTCGCGCCCACCGCCGTGGACTCGGCCAAGGCGCGCGGCGTTCGGCGCCTCGGCGTGCGCGGCGGCCGCGAGGTCCTGCTCACGCTGGCGTTCGATTCGACGACTACCGGCTTCCTGGTGCGTCACCTCGCTGGCGTGGGGGGCGAAGGGGCGACGCTGTTCCGCATGAATTTTTGGGATGTGGACGGGCTCACGCCGGCGAGTCGCTCACTGCTGCTCGCGAAATAGGGGACCCCCGACCCCAACCCCTTGGCTTCGCGCAGTTTGCCGTCTATTTTGCAGGGCTCACATGGCGGACCTCTCGCTCTCGCGGAGCCAGCTGTTGCTCCTCGCCGGGACGGC
>WNFJ01195857.1_pt1 | contig 14329 bp, 15 predicted proteins | sample 5400461 | NCBI WGS metagenome assembly WNFJ01 (sample SAMN13153349, study PRJNA577476) | soil metagenome | isolation source: 115 cm saprolite on Douglas fir-dominated hillslope | place: USA:California | collected 2013-09-17 | reverse complement strand
CGGTTTCGACAAGCTCGGCCAGGTGGGCGTGCTCTATCACGGGCTCGAGGTTCTCGGCGGCGGATCGATCCTGACCGGTCTCGTGCTCGGCGCCATCGGTGTGTTCGTGATCGAGAAGAAGTTCGCGGAGGCTTCGGCCTTTGCTTTGTCGGGCGCGGTGCTCACCTTCTTCGGCTTCATGCACGGTGAGTCGGTGGGATTGGCTGTCACCCCCACCGTTGCGATCGCCTACGTGATCATGGCCGTCTTCCTTTTTGCCCTGAGCCGCTCGCCGGCAATCTCGGCGGCGGCGGAACGACCGGAACAGAACGCCGTCGCCGCAACGCCGGCCGAGTGAGGGGCGGGCCTTCGCCTCCGCCTGCCGTCATCTCAGGCGCTGGATCTTCTGGCCTGATGCCAAGGGGCAAGGCGGGGGGGCCGCCTACTTCTGCCCGTAGGTCGCTTGCAGCGGACCGCTTCGGCCTTCGCCTTCTGCTCGGCCGCGTCGAGCACTTCAAGCACGACGTCGCGCGGAATGAAGCAGACGCCGGTGTCGTCGGCGACCACCAGGTCGCCGGCCGCAAGCCGAACCTCGCCGATCTGCACGGGGCCGTTGATCTCCACGGTCTCGATCCGCCACTTGCCGGTGACCGGGGTGATGTCGCTCGCCCACATAGAATGCGTTGTTGCCAAATCAACTTCAGCAGGTCGGGTTTGGGTTCGTTCTGCCAAATACAATCCAAGATTGTCGTAATTGTAGGTAACAAACTATAGATCGTGCAGCCCCGGAATGTTTTTTGCACAGTCGGGTCTTCTGTAGCTCACGGGGGCAGGCACCCTTGCCCGGAACGATGCGGTTGACTCTTAGCGGTCGGGGAGGCGCGTAAACTTGAGGGGGCCGCAGCAAGTGTGCCGCGCTGGATGAGTCGTGTGGCACATGCTGTTCGGATTTTGTTGCTTAGCTGCCTGTCGGCGGCGGCGGCCTGAGCACTCCGCAGAAAGTCTCTGGACCGTGTGGTCACGAGATGTCGTCACTTAAGCCGATACGGATTGACCGTCTTCTTTGGGCAGGCACAATCTAACTCAAGCAGGTCGATTAGAAATTGCGATAGATGAACATAAGAGGACGAATGCGCTGCTATGGCTAAAAAGAAAAGCACTCGAAGGCAGAAATCGCGTCGAAGCTAGCGCAGGCGCATGATCTAGCGACGCAAGGGAAACTACAAAGCGATATTGCGCGCACGCTTGGTGTGAGTGTGATGACCTTGCACCGGTGGCGCAAGGCGCGGCCTGGACCTCAGTCTGAGTTCGTCGCAAATCCAGGAGGCGGGTCAGCCCGACCGGAGGCGCGGCGGGGGCGACCGAATTGCTGAACTCCAGCTCGAGAATTCACGGCTGCGCCGACTGGTGACTGATCTACTTCTTGAGAAGATCAAGCTCGAAGAAGCTGTCCAGAGTCAAAATTCTTCCCGTTACGGCCTGAGACGAGCATCTCGATAACGATTAGGCTTAGCCGAATGGTAACTCGCACCGCTACGTGTCGCCTGCGGGACCTTTGTGTTAGACGTTAAAGCGCGATGTTAGAGCCATAAATTTTTGTTAGGAAACAATCACCCTTCTTCGCGGACGACTGCTCAAAAAAGACTGCATCGAATTGGCTCGCGGCGCGCGCGGAGCCGGGGAAACTGCCGACCATCGGATTCCAGGCTGGAGCCGTGCCGGTGCACGCTGGCACCTCGTCGCGTGCTCGTCGTCGGCAAAAGGCCCGCGCGGTTCTTGTTCAACGGTCCGCTCACGGGCGTCGCGTCAGATGAAAGCTGCTGATTGCCATCACCAGTTAAAAAATGCCCCGGCTGGGGCGTACCGGGGGCAAAACACCCGCTAGGTGGTGGTCGGTCGGTTAGAACGAACGCTTGCAACCTACACAAGGACCTTACTTGGTTGGACAAAATTCTAGACGGGCGCGGCTCTTCATGGTCGGGCCTACTTGCCGCTGGGGAGCGGCTGCGCCCTGAAGACCAGCCGCGTGAGTTGTTTGGTGATCACCCTCAGCTCGTGCTCCGCGCCGGCTTCGTTGAGCCGGTCGATCATCGCGATCAGCGGGCGGATATGCTCCTGGGTTAGCTCAAGGAGTTGCTCGGGGGTCTGGGCTGGCACCGAGCGAGCAGTGGCAGAACGACGACCCTTGGTCATGATCAGGCCCTCCCTGCTTGCTGAGACCAGATAACGTTGCGTCAGCTGCAAGGTTCCTTTTGCGGCACATTTTTCGCGGCAGAACGCACGACATTGCGTCCGCGGTTACGCCTTACCGTTCCAAATTTTCCGATTGCCCAGTCGGCGCGGTAGCGAATAGCTACCCCAACGTTGATCTGCTGTGGGACAATGTAATTGCGGGGCTGCCCTCTTGGCCCCGCAACGGTGCTAGCTAGCTGCAAGTCCCGGCCCGTCGTCACCCGATGCGGCGGGTCGGGACCCTTACGATATTCCAAGCGGGTGAATTTTCAATTGGGAGATGCAACCCCGCGCTGGCACGGATCAGTTCGTCATGACGCGCCCACCCCGTACGTCGTGGCAAGTCCCGGCCCGCCATTCCTCCAGATCCTTTGGCGGGTCGGGGCGCGCTTCATGTCAAACACTCGGGCGGGTTCTCGTATCGGAGGAACCAGATGGCTGAACAGCACAGCCCGATCATTGAGTTTCCGCGCGGGAAGTACATCGGCCGTCCAATGGGCGACCCGCCCAAAGACGAAGCCGAGCGTCTTTATCGATGCCCAGCGTGCGGCGGATGGGTGGATTGCCGCGACCTTGGCCAAGTGTTCGACCATCAGGGGCCGCTACCGCATCCGGCCGAAGATTGGCGCCAACAAAATTTAATCGCGCGCTAACCGATCTTGCGGGACAGCTTACCTGGACGCGCCAGAGGTTCCACTTCTCCCGCTGTCAGCTCTTGGTGAATGCCGCCATTGCGAGCTCGCGCCTCGCTGCGTAACCGTGGGTCGAGCTTCGATCTTCGTGGTGACCGAAGAGCGGCGGGATTGGAGGTCTACGACATCGCCAACAATCAAATCACTCGCGCGCGGCCTTCCTGGGCACGGTCAGGCTGGATTGGTAGTTCGCGGGCGTCGCGCAAGCCCACGGTTCCGGCGCGTTCGATTCGATCCTGCGCAACGTCAACATCGGCGCATTTCGAAGTCTGAGCAGCTTCTTCGAGCCTGATCTTCTCAAGAAGTAGATCAGTCACCAGTCGCCGCAACCGTAAATTTTCGAGTTGGAGTTCAGCAATTCGGTCGCCCCGACGCGCCTCGTGGGTCGCGACAAATGCAGTTTGAGGCCCAGGCGGTACCTTGCGCCACCTGTGCAAGGTCATGACGCTCACACCAAGCGTGTGCGCAATTTCCCTTTGCGATTTCCCTTGCGTCGCGAGATCAGCTGCCTGCGCTAGCTTCGTGGCGATTTCCACCCTTGAGTGCCTTTTCTTTTTAGCCATAGCAGCTTGCATTCGACCCTCCCTATGTTGCCGCAGTTTTTCGTTGCGCGTTAGGTACTGCAAAGCAACGCGTTGTTGCTTGCCCGACAATGGCAACCATTTGTCGCGCCGGAGATTAACATAAAGGGTGGGGCGTTGCGTGGTGCGCAGGTACGGAATGTTAGATCTGTGTTTGCGGTATACGCTGGTCAATTGCTCGTCACGGTGCGTGTGACGAGATTCTCCTTTGCATCACACAACGGTACCATCCAACTGGGGGCATCACACAACAGTACCATCCAACCGGATGTTGGTGTTAGGGGTTCACGAACAAGATATCTCGATCAGACAGGAGAGAGGATGTGCGGATCCTGCAACTTGTACGTGAGCGCACTTCGCAACCAACAGGCGGTTCGAGTGTGTTGTCAGTGAATCAGAGACTACTTGAGCGGCTCGAGGCCGAAAATGTCGTGCTCCGACGCAGTGTCGTGGAACTTGTGCTCCAGATTCAAGCAATGCGTGATGCACTCGGCCATCCGCAGTCCGGAATTCAACCCAATAGGTCCGATCGGCCTTCGGGCCGTGGGCGATGACCTTGACCGTCGGTTAGGGACGCATCATTTCAACCCCGCGGTTTCTTCGGCGTCAGCTTGATCAATGAGGCCGGCCGGTGGCGTGCCGTCATTTCACGCGGCATGAAATCGAGCGCCGGACAGACAAAGCATTGGGTCCGCGGTTTCGCATTACCGTTCCAAAATTTCCGATTGCCCGGCCGACGCGGTACCGAATAGCTACCCCAAGCTGGATCTGCTGTGGGACAATGTGATGCGGGGCCGTGGGGATGGTCCCGCTCTGCAGTGCTAGCGCAAGTCCCGGCCCGTCACCCCGCCATGCGGCGGGTCGGGACACTTACGATATGCCCAGCGGCTGAATTTCAAATTGAGAAATGCAACCCGCTGCTGGCAGATGAGTTGGTCATGACGCGCCCTAACCCCGTGCGTCGTGACAAGTCCCGGCCGCCGGTTTTGAGTCCCCGGCGGTCGGGGCGCGTGGATGGCTTCGGCCTTCCAACTCCTGGGCTTCTTTGGAGGCAGCTTGTGCATGAGCTGCGGCCAAGCCGTGTGAGAGTAAGTGCCGTGGAATACAAGGGTCACTTGATTGAAGCTTTCGAAGATCAGCCCGGAAGATGGTTTGCATACTTTAGGCGCTTGGATGGCCAGAGCATCGCGGGCACCGAATCCAATAGTCTTCGGACGCCTTCTGCCAGATATTCGAAGGAGGACGCAGTCGAGTTCGCCAAAGAGGCGATTGACGGGTTGCCTGACTTCTAGCGTGCAGCAAGGTCAAGCTTTGCATCATAGAACAGCGCAAGCTCACCCGATTGCTGAGATCGGCAACGTCAGCCTGCGCCAATAGCAATTCTGCCGCACGTTGCCATTGTGCTACCCTGCGGCAGGTCGGGGCGGATCGCTGCTATACCGAGATAGCAATTCTGCGCCTTGCGTGACTAAGATAGTATCAACGCGTCTGGCATCTTGATCCCGAGATGGTTGCTGACTTCTTGGAAGCCCCGGACCCCGGGGCTTTCTTTATCCGCGCGGCGATCAAAGTTCGGCACCTATCGCTATCATTCCGATGGCGAGCTGGTTGAGTTCGCACGCCGGACGGCCGGCACAAGATTACACAAAGAGACGGATCGTCCACGACGGGCCTTGCAAGGCTTCTGCTTGGCGAGCTGGCGCTCCAGCGCGTCCGCGGCGGTTGGTGGCGCCGCCGGCAACGAGGCGAAATTGAGCAAAACGTACCCACGTGCGGCAATATCGAGTAAGTTATTCCGCTATCGCCCATCCATATCATCCGCTAGCGCGGAAATGTCGGAGGTCCTACCATGTTGAAGTTGCCGAAACCGGCTGCCATCGCGATTCAAGCGACATTGGGGATCGCACTCAGCGCCTCGTGGGCGGTTTCAGCCCTCGCCACGGAGGCATTCGGCGGATTTCAGTCTGCCGGCTTCCCCGTTGCCATGGTCGATGGGCCGATCACACTACCCCCGGTTAACGTACGTCCACAAACAAGTCCTTCCGAACGGAGCGACCATCCCCCGGGTGGTGCTACCCCGGGTGGTCCTACCGAAGGGAGCGACCATCCCCCAGGTGATTTGGGCAGCGCCGGACAACCCAATCAGAGTCCTACCGCACAGAGTATCAACCAGACAAGGCAGGTGAGACCGGTCAACCCGACCAGGTCAACGAGCGGTTCGACTAGGCCTGCGCGGATCTTACCATCGCAACAGGGCACCGGACCATTGCAACAGGGCACCGGCACCGATCAGACAATTGGCGTTCCGCAACTGAGGCCCGCGCTGGTATTACCATTGCAACGGGACACCGTGTTCAATCAGACGGTATTACCATTGCAACAGGGCACGAGTACCAATCCGACAATTGCCGTGCCGCAGGTGAGGCCTGTGCTGGCATTACCACAGGGCACCGTTCAGACGGCATTACCATTACCATTGCAACAGGGCACCGGTACCAATCAGAAAATTGGCATTGGGCAAGTGAGGCCAGCCAACGCGGGCACGTCAATGCGCGCTCAGGGTGTGATCGGTAAAGGTCTTTAGAACCAGCCGACCACACCTGGAATGCAGGACCGGCCGACTACGGGCCGAGACCAGCACTGACCTGTCGGAGAATGCCGCGGGACGTGTCATGACCGCGCTGCACGCAGCTTGTCGGCTTTGGGTCCTGAAAGCGGACAAATGGCGGACTCGCCGTTCATTGGAGCAAGCGGCGTATCAGCATGGCGAGTGTGGCAGACAGAGCACACTGTCGGAGGAATCTAAGGGGGAAAGAAAGAAAAGGCGGTCGCGGCGGGAACTGTCTGAAAGCTTGGATGTTGGCCGTCCCGAGATGTTCGGGGGGCTTGAGTTCTGAACATTTCTGGATCGATGGGCTGCGACTGCGGGCCGCTACGAAGGCGCCACAGCGGAGAAGGCTGTGCCGTTCCCGAGCGTTGCTCGTCGATCCTAATTCCTTCGCTTTGGTGCGATCAACCTGCTTCAACCGACGGTACTGGTGCCTGGGGGTGGTTCATGAACGAGATTTCTCGATCAAACAGGATAAAGAACGTGCTGAGTCTGGAGATGGCCCGTGAGCACGCTCGGCAACCGAGAGGCAGTCCGAATGGACATGTCTCCAAACGCAGCAATCAGAGACCACTCCAGCGGCTCGAAGCCGAGAATGCACAGCTTCGAGAGTGTGTGGCGGATCTCATGCTCCAAATTCGAGCATTGCGCGATGGTGGCAAATAGATCTCGCCGGCCACCTTGCATGCGACGGACTGTAGCGTTCCCGGCAGCGAGCATTGTGACGCCGATAGCTTGAGCCGGCAATCAGCAACGTTGGGGTCTGAGGGGGAGGGAAGGGTGGCGCTCGACGGCATCGTTCGTACGGTCGATGCGTTCTTTCGGCATTGGGACGACACAGAGAAAATGTGGTCGGAGTACGAGCGCGCTGGGTTTCGTCTCGTCGTCATCGGCGGCGAGCTACATCTTTCCGAGCTTAGACCGGTCGAACGGATGAAATACCGATGCAAGCATCGACGATTGGTTGAGTGCTGGCGCGACATGCGGTTGGAAGGATCGAAGCTCGACGGGGTGGTGGACGCCGGCGCACTCGACGAAGGCCGCGAGCTTGGCCTGTTCGAGGACACGGTCGAGGGTTCTGATCTTGGATGTGAGGGAAAATCTGCCCTTGTCTAGCTAATGCGCAGCAGACGCGCTGCGAGCGGACAGGTCGCCGCGCCGCCCAGCAGCGTGATGAACTCGCGGCGCTTCATTGGACCGCCGATACTTCACAGCGGCCGTTGCTGACGACTCCTCAGCACGCTTGAGTTCGCGATAGGTGTAAGCCGCCTAACGATGTCCGCCATGGGTCATGGGCTGCGGACTACACCAGCCGGTTTCGCGCGGCGATCTCCCGGTAGAATGATGCGCTCAGCTTCGGCGTGCGCTGCTGGGTGGTATAGTCGACGTAGAGCAATCCAAAACGAGTGCTGAGGCCATCGGCCCACTCGAAATTGTCCATCAGGCTCCAATGGAAATACCCGCGCACCGGCACGCCCTCGGACGTTGCGCGCTGCAATTGCGTCAAATAGCTGCGCAGGAACATGATGCGGTCGGTGTCGTAGACGAGGCCATCGGTGGCCGGCACGTCGGTCGCTGAGCAGCCGTTCTCGGTGATGTAGATGTCGCTCACGTTCCAGACCTTGGCCACGTTGCGGGGCCCCCAGTAGAGCGCCTCGGGACCGATCTTGAGCCAGGATGAATTCATCGTCGGATGCTTGGCCGGGAATGGCACCGAGACGAAGGCGGGAGCAGCATCGGACGACCTGATGTAGCTGCCCGGCCCATAAACGTTGATGCCGACGAAATCGACTGGAGCACTGATCGCGTTCATATCCTCGGCGGCGACCTTCGGGGCGTCCGCACCGGCAGCCGCCAGGAAGGACTCGCGGTAGCGGCCTTCCATGATCGCGGTCAGGTAGGGCGCGTTGAGCTCGCGCGTGGCGAGCTCGGCCGCCGCGATATGCTCGGGCGTCTCGATGACTGGCACGCAGACGCTGACGTTCTCCGCCGGCCCGGTTTGCGTGCCCGCACGCGAGCGCGCGCGGATCGCCTGCACCGCAAGCCCGTGGGCGAGTAGCGCATGATGCCGGACCTGGTTCAGTCGGTCGGGCGGCAGCTTCAATCCGGGCGCGAACACGCCGGTCGTATGGCCCAGTTCCACGAACGTCGCGCACTCGTTGAGCGTGAAGAAGTGCCTCGCCCGGTCGCTGAGCTTTTCGGCGACGTAGCCGGCATAGTCCGCGAATGCCACGGCGGTGTCGCGCCTTTCCCACCCGCCGCGATCCTGCAGCGCCTGCGGCAAGTCCCAGTGATAGAGCGTCGGGAACGGCGCGATGCCATTGGCGACGAGGTTGTCGAGGAGCCGGTCGTAGAAGTCGAGGCCCTTCGGATTTGGCGCGCCGATGCCCTGCGGGAATATCCGCGGCCACGAAATCGAGAACCGATACGCAGTGGCGGCGAGCGCCTTCATCGACTGCACATCGTCTCGATATCGGTGGTAGTGATCGTCGGCGACGTCGCCGTTGTCGTCGTTGCGGATTTTTCCCGGCGTGTGCGTGAACGTGTCCCAGATCGAGGGGCCACGGCCGTCCTCGCTGACGGCGCCTTCGATCTGATAGGCGGCGGTAGCGGTGCCCCAGAGAAATCCCGTGGGAAAAACGCGCGAGGCTTCGCGCGTGGCGGCCGCACCGTCGTCCGGCCGAGTGCCCGACGGGGCGGCGATCGCCGACGCCCCGAGGGCGGACGCACCGACCGCGGCAGCCTGGCGTCGCGTGAACCGTGTGGGCATGGGCAACTCCGCAATTGAACCGCGCCCTACGCTACAGTTTGTCGCTAGCTGGCCCGTTTTCCAATGGTTGGGGTGACCGGTAAAACACACGCCTATCTAATGCGCCGTATCATCATGCCGAAGGTCAGTCCATTCGACTTCGGCCGGAAAATTCAAATTGAGGCATGATCCTTACCCGCTGTTATGCCTCCACAAATCGCCAAACCAGGCGGACACTTACCCAGCGGTATGTGTTAAACGGGCCACACTGCTGAGCGATGTGAATGGGGACCTCACAGAAAGCCACAATGCGGGCATAACGTGCGAAGCGGCTGGATGTTAAGCGGCTAGGCATTCGGGCGGGGGAAATGAAACGCAATACCACTTTCGCGTACTGGATCGAGGGGCGGCGTAATATGGGCCGCTCCGAAGGTGTCGCAGCGGAAGAGACCGTGCCGTGCTCGAGCCTTGCCCGTCGACCACATTTCTTCTTCGCTTCCCTGGCTCAACCTGTTTGTCCGGCGTGATCGAGCATGCATCGGGCATGGCGATGACCAGCGCGCAAGGAACTAGCAGAGCTGCTCAAGGCGGCGGGAATTGACAGAGGTTGGCCATGAACGCGATCAACAAGGAGCCAGAGCGCCACGAGATCGAAGCTCTGCTGCCGTGGTACGCGGCAGGGACGCTGAGCCGCCACGACGCCGATCGCGTCGAGCAAGCGCTTGCCGGCGACCGCGAGCTCGCGCGGCGCTATGATCTCGTCCGCGAGGAGCTTGCGGAGATAATCCACCTCAACGAGACGCTCGGTGCGCCGTCGGCGCGTGCCATGGAGAAGCTGTTCGCCGCGATCGACGCCGAAGAGGCGCTTGCGCCGCGCCGCCGGCGTCAGCGCATCAGCCGAACGCCATCGCTGGCGACGGACTCTATCTTGAACCAAAATACGGACTAGGGTGCAGTTGATAGGTCGTTGGGAGGCACGGATGGGCGGCAAGGATTCCGCGGAGTGGCGGGAAAAAATCGCAAGCATCAACCGCGAAACCTCCGAGCGACACGACGCTTCAAGCATCGTTGACGATCTCATACAGGCAACGGCCAGTGGCATCCCCTGCGAGGAGATTCCTGCTTTGGGCAACGTTAATCCCCCGGTCAGGAAAACCTAAGGAAAGCCCCGCCGGGGCGGGGCTTGAGTCTCAGGCTGTGGGGATCGTCAAGCCCGACGTCTCCTAATTTGCAAGATCAGGTTCCCTAACGGGGGCCCGAAGGCCGGCGCACGGCCACCGCAGCGTCGGCGGGAGAGGCTCGCTGCCCAGGGGGCCCGGCAGCTGAAGAAAGCGCCCGCGGCGACGAAGGCACGACCGCATCCTCACCACCACCATCCGGGGCGCAGATAGGGCCGGCGATGGACCCGGTGCATTGCGTGAATCGACACTCGCTGGTGCGGATAGACTGCAGGATAAGGGTAGTAAGCTGGTGGATAGTAGGAAGCTCCATGAACATAAGTAACGCAAGGATAACGCACCATCAATTCCCAACCGCGCGGATACCAAGGTGGAAGCGGCTGGCAGGCCGCGAATTCGACCGGATAGAAGGTGGTACCCGCTTGTGCGCGGGCCGCCGATCCGTAGCATAGCATTGTCGCAGCCACAGCCAGAGTCAGAGCCAGCCGTTGCACCTCAGCCTCTCGATCTACCATCCTGGGAACATTAGATCGATTTCCGTTTTGTTGAAACCGGAATCCGCCCCAATTGTTGTGTTCGACGTTGGGAGCCAGCCGCGAGAATCTGTCGCAAACGCTGCCTACGTCGGTCGACTACTCTAAGGCCGACCGTGGGCATCGTCCGGGGCCCAGCTTGCACCTCATAATTGCCGGAGCTGGAGGGTCGAAGATTGAAGGCGGCTCATGAAGCAAGCTCAATTCCACGCGACGGTGATTTGACGAGAACGTAGCCACCCCGTCGAAATACGTGTCAGGATAGCGGAAAGAAAAAGTGAAGCTCGGAACCCAAGGCACCCGCACCCTTGTTCCGGTGCGAGCTAGCGCCTGACGCAGGCAAACCGGCGAGGTTCAAGCTCGTGCCCGATCAGTAGAGTCCCCTCCGACGAGGTTCCGCTCGCGACGGTGAATCGAAAAAAATTGGCTCGCTCAAATCCGGTGGGTCGGCGGGTTCTATCCTTTCCGGCCCGCGCTGCGCCGCCTCAATCTCCGCTTCCTCCAGTTCCTTGAGTTTCCGTAACGACGACATGGCTTCTTGCACTTGCTCGGAATCCGAAGATGACAATTTGTCGTAAAGCCGAGCATATTCGCCTTCGGGCACATCGACGTAGCCAAGCTCCGGCACGTTAAGGATGACTGGGACTCCGTAGTACGCGACCACCGGGAGCACGAGGACACCGCCGGCGATGTTGATGCGTCGGGCGACTTCCCGATAGACAGCGCGTGGGTGCACCTGTTGGACGCCGCTGCTTGGCAGATGTTTTATGCCCGTGAGAGGAGGGCGGTCGGTTCGCGACCGCTGTTGCGGCTCGTCCCGAGCTGCGCCTACATCCGTCGCTGAACGGATTTGCTTCGGAATCCGGTTCTCCTGTATCGGCTTGATCGCTGGAACCGGCGCCTGTTCCCGAGGCGCATTGAGGCGAGCGGGTTGCGTGCCATTGCTCTGCTCGGCCATCGCCGCAGACGAACCGGCAACAAAGGCAAACACCGCAAAGCCCACGAATGTCGTGATCGGTTTCATGGGAACCAATCCGTTTGGGTAACCGCCTGAGGTGCAGCAGGCCTACCGGAGCGCTTCTTTAGCGGATTTTACCGGCTTGGTGTCCTCCGTTCCATAACATGTCTTCCCGCAATGGGATTTTTCCGACCTTGGTCGCTGATTTCGTCCTCCCGGCCGACGTTGTGTCGTTTCCTCAATGAAAACTGCTGAGGGAGCAAATTGCAAACAGGGTCGGCCACACACCCGATTATTATCGGGATGTTCGTCCTCAGTCCGTCAGGCAGAGATTTTTTGTCTCTGGGCGGCTTCTTCGAGCTTGATCTTCTCAAGAAGGAGATCGGTCACCAGGCGTCGCAGCCGTGAATTTTCGAGCTGAAGTTCGGCAATTCGGTTGCCCCCGCCGGGCGTCCGACCAGGCTGGCTAGCCTCGTGAGTCGCTACCAACGCGGGCCGAGAGCTAGGCAGCGCCTTGCGCCATCGGTGCAAGGTCATGACGCTCACGCCAAGCGCGCGCGCAATTTCGCTTTGCAGTTTCCCTTGCGTTGCCAGATCACGTGCCAGCGCTAGCTTCGACGCGATTTCCACCCTCGAGTGCCTTTTCTTTTTAGCCATAGCAGCCCGCTTTCAACCTCCGGTCTTTATCCATTCGATCTGCTTGTCGTGAGCACGAGACACACGCAACTCGCTCTCATCCCGGCAAAGCCTTGACGCATCCCGGTTATCTGCACGCGGCAGTTCGATTCAAACAATTGGTCGCCAAACGGCCTTCCTTGGTTCAAAGGTTCTCTGTTACCTGCTTGGCACAATTATGACCCATTACGTTATGGCCTATCACAATTTATCGGCCCGTCACAATTGGTCGTAGTCGTATTGACAAGAAAACCGTCGAGGATCGGGCGCTTTTGCACAAATTAACGCCCGGCGGGCCGAATCAGCGAATGTGTGAGGGCTGTGTTTTGAACTACTTTCCCGGCCACAGAGCGGTAAGGAGTCACGGTGTTTGCTATTATGACCCGAAGATCGTTGAACGAAGCGAACTGCTGACCCGGCGGTACGTGTTAAACGGGCCACACTACTGGTCGATGTGGATCGGGAGCCCAGAAAGCCGCAATACGGGCGGAACCGACCAAGGGGCTGGTCGTTAAGCGGCCAGGTATTCGGGCGGGGAGATCAAACCCAATAGCGCTCGGTATATCGGATAGTCGGGCGGCGAATAGCCACAGCGCAAAGGGCCGTGCCGTTCCCGGCGCGCTGTCCGTCGATCCGAGTGTTCTTGGTTTCGCCCGCTCAACCCATTTTAGGGGGACGGATCACGCTCAAGGTATTGGGATGGGAAAGCGGCGCGTGTTCCCGCCTCAAGCGCAGGGCGTAGGATGTGTTGAGCGCAGCGAAACGCTTTGGGAGAGCTTTCGATGCTGGGTGAGCGGAAGTTCCTGCCGACTGTGAGCCGTCTCGCTGTCATTCTGGCTCTCCTGCTCGTCGCATCGCTGGTCTGGGCGTCCTATCGCAATCATGCTTCGTCGGCTGATCCGGCCAAAGCGGTTACAGCGGGCTGGTCATCAACATTGGCATCGATGTCGCAAGAGATCGCTCACATCGGTTCGTCCGGCAGCGAGGGATTGAGCAACACACAGAGTGCGATCATGTTCTCCATCGCGCCGCTGACGTCGTTGTCGGCGATGACGACGCCGGCCGATCCGGACCCAGTCACGAGCTTCCGCAACCTCCTTGCAGTGCCGCCCGATACCGCGCGTGAAGCGCTTCACATCGATCCGCGCCGGATGCGCACGATGGTCGATCGTGGTGTCGTCGAATACGCGTCTGCCAAAACCGATGGAGACCGTGCAAAAGGCGCGGGCTTGATCCAAACTGCCGCCTTGCTGGGCTACCCTCCGGCGCGCGGCTTGCTCGCGCGCAACTACCCGCAATCCGAAGCGGTGCGTTCGGTCGTTCCTGCGAAGGATGTCATCCGCTATGCGCTGGACCCCGTGATGGATGCGGCAGCAACGGGCGAGGAGTCGAAGCAAATATTCCTCGCGCTCGGACAGCATTTCGCACTTCAAGGACAGGTGGACCTGTTCGCCACCCAGATCCTTACTTCACTACGCGGCGACTCGCGTCCGCAGCTCGGTTACCGGATCGACACCTTGCTGGACTTGCTGGCGCGCGTGCCCGGGGCCTGTGGCGCGCTTGCCCGGCTGATACCGGGGGAGGGCAGCGCTGCCGACCAGGAATGTTCTTTCAGTCAAAATCTGCGTAAGCACATCGAAACGACAGCGTCGGCCCGTGAGGAGGAGGAGGAGGAGTCGAAGCGCCGCGGTTTGCTTATGTTGAATCAGCTCAGTGGACGCTAGCGTCGCGGCGTCGCCTTAGGGCTACTCGGCTGCAGTGGGTAGCGATGAGGCTATAGAACGGACGGTTCGACGCTCACTGGCTAAGGGCGAAAAGCCCGGATGGCGACGGATTGCGCGGCAGGTGGGCGAAGGACTAAGTACCTATGTAACCGTGTGAATTTTTTGTCCATTTCGAAAATTTACAACTCTTACGTGTATTTTGCTCGTGGTGCTCTCATCGTTGATCTGTCGAATGGTCTGGACATGGAGGTCTTATAGGAAATACGCGACCCGGCAGGATTATCGCGGTACGAAGGAGCGCGGGCTGATCGAGTTCTTTTCTGATATACCGGGTCTACGCGACGACCCGAAAATCGTCGGGCGAGATGATACGAAAGTTGTCGGTGATTCGGTCGCGAAAGCGGTCCCATTTTTTGGGAA
>WNFJ01169137.1_pt2 | contig 14329 bp, 13 predicted proteins | sample 5400461 | NCBI WGS metagenome assembly WNFJ01 (sample SAMN13153349, study PRJNA577476) | soil metagenome | isolation source: 115 cm saprolite on Douglas fir-dominated hillslope | place: USA:California | collected 2013-09-17 | reverse complement strand
GCCGCGTTGGGCAGAACGTGGCGAAAGATAACGCGACCGGCGCCCGCGCCCAGCGCCCGCGCCGCGGCCACGAACTCGCGCTCGCGCAGGCTGAGCACTTCGGCCCGCACGAGCCGGCTCGTCCCGAACCACCCGGTGAGACCGATCAGCAGCACCAGCACCCACAGGGCGATGTGGTCCCACAGCGCCACGGCCATCAGCAGGACAAAGATGCGCGGCATGGCGAGGCCCACGTCCACGAGCCGCATGAGCAGGCTGTCCACCCAGCGCCGGAAGTAGCCTGCGACCGCGCCTACCGCAGTGCCGACGGTCGCGGCGACCAGCATCGCCACCGCCCCAATGCCGAGCGAGACGCGCGCTCCGTAGACGAGGCGGCTCCACACGTCACGGCTGAATGGGTCGGTGCCGAGCAGAAACTGGAGGGAGGGTGGATGGTTGGGGTGGCTGATATCGATCTGGTAGTAGGGCGGGTAAGGCGCTACGACGGGTGCCGCGATGGCGATGGTCACGAAGAACGCGAGCACGAACAACCCGGGCCCCGCCGTCGGGTGACGGAAAAAGCGACGGCCCGGCGCGGTCCTCCGCACGCGTCGTCGCAGCGCCGCGACCACGGCGAGCGCCAGGACCACGGCCCCGCCCAGACTGAGCCAGTTCCAGACGTTCAGTCTCTCCCCCCTCCCCCTCCCCCTCCTTCTCCCGCCCGCACCCGGATCCGCGGGTCCGCCACGGCATACAGCGCGTCGGCGATCAGGTTGCCCAATACCACCATCGCGCTCGTAAGCAGCGCCGCGCCCGTCACCACGGGGTAGTCGCGCTGCAAGATCGCGCTGACGGCAAGCCGGCCCATCCCGGGCCAGGCGAACACTGTCTCGATCAACACGGCCCCGGTAAAGAGGAAAGGAAAGGCCAGGCCGAACAGCGTAATGATCGGGAGCATGGCGTTGCGGAGCGCATGGACCAGCAGCACGCGCCGTTCCCGCAGGCCTTTGGCGCGGGCGGTCCGCACGTAGTCCTGGCGGACGACCTCGAGCATTGCCGCGCGTTGGTAGCGCGCCGTACTCGCTGCGCCCACGAGACCGAGCGTGAGTGCGGGGAGTGTGAGGTGCCAGAGGAAATCGAGCACGCAGTACGGTGATTCGATCCTGGGACACAGGACGGGATCTGTGATCCCGCCCGCGGGGAACCAATGGAGCCATTGCGCGAACACGAGCAGCAGTACCAGCCCCAACCAGAACACCGGCATGGAGTTGATGAGTAGCGCAACGTTCCCGACCGCGACGTCGCCGAACCCGCCCGCCCGTACAGCCTGATAGATCCCGAGCGCGAGGCCGAGCGCGAAGTCGATGAGCAGCGCGGCGAGCGCGAGGATGAAGGTGTTGGGGATCGCCTCAGCGAGGGCATCGGCAATGGGCCGATGCAGGCCGATGGACTCGCCCAGGTCTCCATGGCCCAAGCGGGCCAGGTACATCCCGTACTGCACCAACAGGGGTTTGTCGCAGCCGAAGCGCCGACACAGCTGCTGGCAGACTTCCGGCGGGAGCGGCCGATCTTGCGACCCGCACGGGGTACCGTGGGCGAGGTGAACGACGAAGAACGTGATGGTGACGACCGCGAAGACGATGGCGATCGACGCGACCAGCCGGCGCACCAGCCACGCCGCCACCTAGCGCTCCACGCGGTCTCGATCCGTCAGTCGGTCAGCGGGAATGCGCCACGTGCGGAGCAGCGCGAGCCAGGAGTCGGGCCGGATCGTCACATCCACGATCCGCTTGTGGACGGCCGCGACATTGGAGGTGGCGAACAGGAAAATGCCGGGCGCGTCCCGGTTGAGCGTCTCGACGGCAGCCCGCCAGGCGCGCCGTGCCTGGTCGCGGTTCGCGGCCGACGCCTCCGGGTTGTCGTACCGTGTGTAGTTGGAGCGCCCAAATCCCGCCGGCGTCCAGGTCTGGGGAAAACCCGACGAGGGCGTCGGGTCGGTGTTCCACGTGTTCAGGAGGGCGTCGAACCGGCCCGCGCGAGCGCGCTCGTTGTACAGGCCGAAGTCGACCTCGTCGAGCTGCACGTCTACGCCGGCGATCCGGAATTGCTCCTGCAGGAGCCGCGCGTACTGCCGCCGGATGGCACTCGTCGTCGGCAGGAGCAGGCGGAAGGCGAGCGGCTTGCCGTCTTTGTCGCGGATGCCGTCGCCGTCCGTGTCGATCCAGCCGGTGCGGGTGAGGAGCCGCGCCGCCTGGCCGCTGTCGTAGGGCAGCTCGCGGATCTCCGGATCCCAAATCCACCACAGCTGCGAGAGCGGGCCGGGCGGGACCTTGGCGAGATCGCCGAACACGTTGCGCAGCAGCCGCTCGCGGTCCGTCGCCATGAACAGCGCCCGCCTCAGGTCACGATCCCCGAACAGGGGGTGAGGCCGCGTCGAATCGCCGGGCGCGGCCAGGTTGAATCCCACGTAGCCGTACGCCGACCCCTTGTAGGGGTAGGTGGCGAGCTGGGTGTCGGCGCGGGCGCGCTGCACGTTGTCGGGCGTGACCAGCACTTCCACCGCGTCCGCGTCGCCCGCGAGCAGCTGGGTGACGGCAACCTGCTGGTCGGGTGTGAAGCGCCAGATCACGCGCCGCAGGTGGGGGCGGCCCAGGAAGAACGCCGAGTCCGCGGCCAGCTCGATGCTCTCGCCGGCCTTCCACGCGACGAAGCGGTACGGTCCGTCGCCCACCGGCGCGCGCCCGAACGCCGTACTGCGCCACTGCTCGCGCGGGACCTCGCGCAGGAGGTGCGCCGGCAGGATGCGCATGTGATACACGGCGTCGTAGAACATCTCGGGATAGCGCTGCCGGAACCGGAACACGACGGTGAGCGAATCGCGCGTGGTGACGGCGGCGACGTGCCGCAGCGACGAGCGGAACGAAGAGTTGACGAGCGTATCAGTGTAGGCGTCGTACGTGAAGGCCACGTCCGCGGCCGTCACGGCCTGGCCGTCTTGCCACCGAGCCCGCGTGTCGAGGTGAAACACCAGCGTAGTCGGCGCGTCCCATTCCCATCGCGCCGCCAGCTGGGGTTGGAAGTCCTCGTCACCGATCGTGTTTCCCGACGGCCCCAGGTCGGCGAGCTTGAGAAACAGCTGGTCCGTCACATCCCGCGTGATCACGAATTCGCTCACGGGCGGGAGCAGGATGTCCGGCTCCCCTCCCCCGGCGATGACCATGGTGCCGCAGTACTCCCCGGTGCAGCCCACCGGGCGCTCACACCCGGCGACGAGGAACAGCACGGCGAGGGGAATCAGGCCGGTGGATCGGCGGGCGTTTGGCATGGCGCCTAAGATTTCACGCGGCGCCGAGCGGCGCCAGGTCCAAATGCGAGGTTGTGGAGGTTGGGGGAGGTTGGTGAAGGTTGGGGGAGGTGCCTTCGTCACGCCACGCCTGCAGGATCGCCTCGACTACCTCGTCCCACGTCACGCGTCGTCCCAACTCCGCGAAAAGCGTGGTCGCCGCACTTGCGACGTGTGGCATGCGGCTGACGGCTGCAATGATCGCTTGCGAGCCGTCGAGCAGGATCGACCCATGCTGCAAGAATGCACCTCGCTTCCTGACTTGCGCCGAGCCCACCAGCTTGCGACCGGTGACGAGTACCTCGCCGCCGACCGGAGTCGCGAAGCAAGACGCGGGCGGGTCGACCCTCCCGGATGGTGGAGGTTGGTGGGGCGCGAGGGTGGCATCGGCACCGAGGGACCGGAGCGCGGCGGCGATCCGTTCATGGATGGTGTGGTACGCGTTTCGTAACGAGCCGAACGCCGCCACCGGGGCGGCTACCGCGTAGGTCACCTCGTGCTCGTGCCACACGGCGCGACCACCCGTCGGTCGCCGCACGACGTCGAGCCCACGCCGCGCGATCTCGGTGTGATCGTAGTGGGCCGCAGGCTCGTTGCGACCCAGGGACAGACAGGGCGGGTCGAAGCGGTACAGCCGCAAGAAGCTTGCGCCCGTGCCGTCGGCCCGGTCGAGCAGCGCCGCGTCGATCGCCATGTTTTCGGCGCCGGAGCGGCCGGCGGCGTCGAGGGAGAGGTGGAAGGCGCATGCCGCCTCAATCCGCGGCGAGCGCATAGGCCTCCATCGGCGGACACACGCACACCAGGTTCCGATCGCCGTACGCGCCGTCCACGCGGCTCACCGACGGCCACACCTTGTGCGCCCGCGTCCAAACGGCGGGGAAGGCGGCACGCTCACGCGTATAGGGGCGGTCCCACGCGTCGGCGATGAGGTCTGCCAGCGTGTGCGGCGCATTCGTGAGCAGGTTGTTGCTGCGCGGCTGCGTGCCGTCCTCCACTTCTCCGATTTCCTGGCGGATCGAGATCAGCGCGTCGCAGAAGCGGTCCAGCTCCTCCTTCGACTCGCTCTCGGTAGGCTCGATCATCAAGGTGCCCGCGACGGGGAAGGAGACCGTCGGCGGATGGAAGCCGTAGTCGATGATGCGTTTCGCGATGTCCTCCACTTCGATGCCGGCGGACGCCTTGAAGGGCCGGCAATCGATGATGCACTCGTGCGCGACCAGGCCGTTCTGCCCCGTATAGAGCAGCGGGTAGTGCGCCGCGAGCCGCCGCGCCACGTAGTTGGCGTTGAGGATCGCGATCCTGGTCGCCTCCACCAGCCCCTCGCGGCCCATTAGCGCGACGTAGGCCCAGGAGATCGGCAGGATCCACGCGCTGCCCCACGGCGCCGCCGACACCGTCCCGCACGGCTGCTGTTGGCGCAGCGGTACTACCGGGTGGTCCGGCAGGAACGGTCCGAGGTGCGCCGCCACGCAAATCGGGCCCATGCCGGGTCCGCCCCCACCGTGCGGAATGCAGAACGTCTTGTGCAGGTTAAGGTGGCACACGTCGGCGCCTATGTCGGCGGGGCGGACCAGGCCCACCTGCGCGTTCATGTTCGCGCCGTCTATCCCTGCCCGCCGTGCGCGTGGATGATCTCGCACACCTGGCGGATGGACGCATCGAAGACGCCGTGGGTCGAGGGGTACGTGATCATCAGCGCCGCGAGCGTGTCCTTGTGCTCGGCCGCCTTGGCCCGCAGGTCCGCCAGGTCGATGTTGCCCCGGGCGTCCGACTGCACCGGCACGACGTCCAGGCCGGCCATGACGGCGCTCGCGGGATTCGTCCCGTGTGCCGACGTCGGGATCAAGCAGGTGGTGCGGTGCCCTTCACCGCGGGAGCGGTGGTAGGCTCGGATGACGAGCAGTCCCGTGAACTCGCCCTGCGCCCCCGAGTTCGGCTGCAACGAGATCTTCGGGAAGCCGGTGATCTCGGCCAGCATGTCCTCGAGCTGGCGGAACAGCGTGCGGTAGCCCGTGGCCTGCTCCCGCGGGGCGAACGGGTGCAGCCGGTTGAACTCACGCCACGACAGCGGGACCATCTCGGTTGTGGCGTTGAGCTTCATCGTGCACGAGCCGAGCGGGATCATCGCCGACGTGAGCGACAGGTCGCGCGCTTCGAGCCGCTTGATGTAGCGCAGCATCTCGGTCTCGGAGCGGTAGCGGTGGAACACCGGGTGCGTCAGGTAGGACGAAGTGCGGTGCAGCGACTCGGGGATCGAGGGGCCGGCCTTGGCGCCGAGATCCTCCACCATGAAGGGCAGCACCTCGTTGAGCGAGAACGCCGTCACGAGGTCGGCGAGGTCGCCGAGCGTGGTGGCCTCGTCGAGCGAGATGCCGATCCGCGTGGGGGAGATGACCCGCAGGTTGATGCGGCGTGCCCGGGCCGCGTCGAGCAGCCGCGGCAGCACCGACGACTCGACCTCCACACACAGCGTATCGAAGAACGACGAGTGCACGACCCGATAGCCCAGCCGGGTGACGGCCTGCGCGAGCAGGACGGCGAGCGTATGCACCCGCTCCGCGATGCGGCGCAGGCCGTCGGGCCCGTGATACACGGCGTACATGCTCGCCATCACGGCGAGCAGCACCTGCGCCGTACAGATGTTGCTGGTGGCTTTCTCACGCCGGATGTGCTGCTCGCGCGTCTGCAGCGCCATGCGCAGCGCGGGGCGACCGGCGGCATCGCGCGACACTCCGATGATGCGCCCGGGCACGTGGCGCCGGTGCGCTTCGCGCGTGGCGAAGAACGCCGCGTGCGGGCCGCCGTAGCCCATCGGCACGCCGAAGCGCTGCGAGTTCCCGACGGCGATGTCCGCGCCCCATTCCCCGGGTGGCGTCAACAGGGTGAGGGCGAGCAGGTCGGTCGCGACCGTCACGAGCGCCCCCGCCGCATGCGCCCGGTCGCACAACGCGCGATAATCCTCGATTTTGCCGTCCGTCGTGGGATACTGCAGCAGCGCCCCGATCACACCGGGGCGGAACTCGAAGCCCGCGGGATCGGCGATGACGGTCTGTACGCCGCGCGCCTCCGCCCGGGTCCGCACCACGGCGATGGTCTGTGGGTGGCATCCCTCGGCGATCATGAACATCGGAGTCGTGCCGGGGGGCACCTTCGCGACGGCTTCGGTCAGATTCATCGCTTCGGCGGCGGCGGTGGCTTCATCGAGGAGGGAGGCGTTGGCGATCGGCAGGGCGGTGAGGTCGGCGACCATCGTCTGGAAGTTGAGCAGCGCCTCGAGCCGGCCCTGCGCGATCTCCGGCTGGTACGGCGTGTAGGCCGTGTACCAGCCCGGGTTCTCGACGATGTTGCGTTGGATGACCTGCGGCGTGAACGAGTGGTGATACCCCATCCCGATGTAGGAGCGATACAACTGGTTCTGGGCGGCGAGCCCGCGCAGCGCCTGCAGCACCTCGCGCTCGGTTCGCCCCGGCGGCAGGGCCAGCGGGCGCCGCAGTCGGATGTCCGCCGGCACCACGGCGTCGATGAAGGCGTCGAGCGACTCGTTTCCCAGCGTGGCCAGCATGCCCCGGGTCTCGTCGGGACTCGGTCCGATGTGACGGGTCACGAAGCGGTCGGCGGGGGCGAGCGAAGCGCGTACGGTCGGCATATGGAGTTCTCAGTATGCCGTCATCAGTCGGCCTTTACTGCGCTGATGACCGATGACGTCATTGTCCGATCTGTTTCTTGTAGGCCTCGCTGTTCAGCAACTGCTCGAGCTCGCCGGCGTTCTTGGCCCTGAGCTTGAGCATCCAGCCCGCGCCATACGGGTCGCGGTTCACGAGCGCGGGATCGCCTTCGAGTGCCTGGTTCACCTCGGTCACGGTCCCCGCGAGGGGTGCGTACAACTCCGAGACGGCCTTCACCGCCTCGATCGTGCCGAACACGTCGCCGCGGCCGAAGCTGGCGCCCACCTTGGGCAAGTCCACGTACACCACGTCGCCGAGCTCGCCCTGCGCGTAGTCGGTGATCCCAATCTGCACGATGGCGTCGGCGCCGGTCTGTTTCACGTATTCGTGCTCTTTAGTGTAGCGCAGATCGGCCGGGATATTCGCCATGCAGGGTCGGGCTCCGCGGGCGTGAGAGGTCGGGGCGAAGGTTATCGGAGCACCGAACCCCTGTCAAGCCAATGGGTTGGCCGATGGAAACAGGTCGGGGCGTGGCGCTAGTCCCGCCGCGCCGGGCTCGACGAGCAGGATCCGCCCGGCGGCCCAAGGGCGCAGGTCGAGCCGCACGGCGACCGGATCGGGGTCATCGGAGAGGGACGTGAGCACGCCGGGACGGCCCGCGCGCTCCCATGCGTGCTGCGCGGCCGCCGCGGCCGCCGCAGTCGCGACGATGGCGTCGGGCGGCACGGATTGGCCCAACGCCTTCGCGATCGCGGCCGCATCGCCGGCCACGCGGCGGACGGCGAGCCCCGCGTCTGCGTAGCGCGCCGCGATCGGGTTGAGCGTCGGCTGCTCGCGCGCATCCGCCGCGGCGAGCAGCAGCACGCGCGCCGGTCGCCCACCCACCGCGGCCACCGCCGCGCGGTGGCGCAGCTCGTCGAACGTGGCGCGGGCCTTTCGCTCGAGCTGCTTGAGCGAGCCTTCGTTCTCGATCACGAAGTCGCTCTTCGCCCGCTTGCGCTCGGCGGGCATCTGCGCCGCGATCATGCGGTCGGCCTCGTCGTTGGAGAGGCCGCGCATGGCGCGCAGCCGGGTGCGCCGCAGGGCCGTGCTGGCGTCCACCAGGACCACGACATCGAACTGGGCCGGGTCGAGCGCCTCGAAGAGGAGGGGGATGTCGTTGACGACGAGCAGGTCGCCGCCCTCCGTGGCTGCGCGCAGCAGCTCGTCGCGGCGGCGGCGCACAGCGGGATGGACGATCTGGTTGAGCGCGTCGAGCGCCGCCTGATCGCCCATCACTTTCCCCCGCAGCGCCGCGCGATCGAGCGTCCCATCCGCAGCCAGGACGTCCGCGCCGAAACGGCCCGCGATCGCCGCCAGTACCTCACCGCCGGGCGCCTGGGCCTCGTGGGCGAGCGCGTCCGCGTCGATGATCGTCGCCCCCCAGCGCTGGAACAAGTCGACGACGGTCGACTTTCCCGCGGCGATATTTCCCGTCAACGCGACGTTTAACACGGAAACACGTGCGGAATGGGGAGTGCGGAATGCGGAGTAGGGGGACCGGCTTCGATTCCGCACTCCGCATTCCGCATTCCGCACCTAGAGCAGTGCAGTCTGATCCTCATCCGCCCTCGGGACCTTGTGGCAGTGTCTGCACCTCGCCTCGTACGACTCGCGGCCCCCGACCATGATGATGGGGCTTTCCCACACCGCCGGCCGTCCGTTCACGAGACGCTGATTGCGGCTCGCCGGTCCGCCGCACACGACGCAGATCGCCTGGAGCTTGTCGACGATCTCGGCGACGGCGAGCAGCGTGGGCATCGGGCCGAACGGCAGGCCGCGGAAATCCATGTCGATCCCGGCCAGCATGGTCCGCACGCCGCGGTCGGCGAGCCCGTTTGCGACTGCCACGATGCCGTCGTCGAGAAACTGCACTTCGTCGACCGCCACCACCTCCGTGTTGGGTCGCACGGCGCGCAGCACGCCTTCCGAGGAATCGACCGGCTCGGCATCAACCGTCCCGCCGTCGTGTGTGCTCACCGTGTAGAGCCCGGCGTAGCGGGCATCGAGATGCGACTTGAAGACTTGCACCTGCTTACGGGCGATCACCGCCCGCCGGACGCGGCGCACCAGCTCCTCGCTCTTCCCGGAAAACATCACGCCGGCAATGAGGGTGCCGTGGAACAAGCCTAACTCCTGATTGAACACAGGCGTCTTGAAACGGCGGGGAAGGGTAGCCGGTGGGAGGGGGTGGGGTCAAGGAAGTGCCCGTCTCTTGCGGATTTCCGGGGTGGGGGCTCATATTGTGGCGGTTTTATGCGGGTTTTCTCGGGCTACCCCGCGAAACGGGCGGAATTCCAAGGGTTTTCGCCTGCCCTAGACCCTCACAAGGAGACGCCGTGAACAAAGCCGAGCTGACCGCGGCATTGGCCATGCGAACCAAGATGTCGAAGGCCGACGCCGGCCGGGCGATCGAGGCCCTGTTTGACGACAAGGGGATCATCGCCGGCGAGCTCAAGAAGGGCGCGAAGGTGCAGATCACCGGCTTCGGCAACTTCGAAGCCCGCAAGCGTGCGGCGCGCGTGGGCCGGAATCCCAAGACGGGCAGCGTGATTCAGATCAAGGCGTCGATCGCCCCCGCGTTCCGAGCTGGCAAACAGTTGAAGCAGGTGGTGAACAAGAAATAACCCGACAAACCAGCGTCGGGTTTGCTGTTCACGGGCCGCCCCGCTGGGCGGCCCGTCGGCGTTTGGGGGCGCTCTAGGCGCGAGATCGAGCACCTGCTCGGCGCCGCAATCGGGACAGATGCCGCGCGCGTCGCGTTACCGCTCGCGGTCGCGCCGGGCCAGCACCCGGCGCCCGCGGATGGTCGCTCCGGTGAGACCCCGGATGGCCCGGTCCGCCGCTCCGGCCGCCACGTCGACGATGCTGAACGATTCGCGCACCTCGATCCGGCCGATGTCCTCCTTGGCCACACCGGCTTCGCGAATCAGGGCGCCGACGAGATCCTTGGCGCTGGCGCGGTCCTTCTTTCCTAAGCCGACGAAGACTTTCACCCGCGCGCCCTCGACCGGCGCTGCGACTGCCACGTCCTGCGTCCCGCTGGCCGCCTCGCCTTGCAACGCCAGCAACGCCGCCGCGACCTCCGCCGGATCGAACCGCTCGAACAACGGATCCAACAACGCGAGCTCCGCGTCCACGCCCCCTGCCCTGAGGACCCCTGCCACCCGCTCGCGCAGCGCTTCGGCGCGATCGCGCGCGCGGTCCGCGCCGGACGCCAGCACCAGGGGCGTGAGCGTCGCGACCGAGCGGAGATACGGCAGCTGGGCCGCGGCGATGAAGACCACGGGCTCGCCGGGGCCCAGGCGGGCGAGTGCTGCGATCTCATCGCGGCTGGGGAGCGCCGTGCAGACCACCGCATCCGGGCGCGCCTCGGGCGAGGCGATCGGGCCGCCGTTCCAAACGAACGGTGTCGTTGCGCTCATCGTGTCGAGGGCGTCGCGCACGGCGAGCGAGCGGCCGAACGACGGGACGACGGCGTAGCGGGCGCGGCAGACGGGCGGGAGCGGACGACCGCTCTCGTCCACCGGCGGAGTCCCGACGACGAGGGCGCGCCGCGCATGTCGCTCGAGAAAGTCGCCGAGCGAGCTGGGATTCCAGCTCAAGACGATGCGCCGCGCGTCGCGCGCTTCGCCGAGCAGGGTATCGAGCGCGGCGGCGCCGTCGCTCGTGACCAGCGCTTCGGGCCACGCGAGGACAACGTGCGCGACGGCGTCGAGCTTGAGGGTGGCGCGCTCCAGCAGGGCGGCCAGGTCCTTGGCTGCCCCCGCGAGGATGTCTACGGACCGTTCCTTGAGGATTCGGCTGGCGCGGGCGAGGCCGGTGACGGCATGGATGCGGGCGTCAGGGGGTGCGGCGGCGACCCACTCTGCCGCGCTGGCGTCGTCCGCACACAACACGAGCACGCGGGGACCCACGCCGGGGCCACGTACCGGCGCTGGCGGGCCCAACAGATCCCACACGTCTCGTGCCTGCTCCACCGCCGGGGGCCGCACCAACACCACCGGCCGGCCGCGCTCCAGCGCGGCCTTCGCGTCTGCTTCCGTCACACGGTCCTCGATTGTCAAAGGGCGATCCGTCGGGAGGGATGGTATGGGGCGGCGCAAGGAAAGGCAACCGTACCCCGTCATCCCCACCCTGAAGCGTGGGCCCGGCGCGGCACTGCCCTTCAAGGGCCGCCTGGGAACACGGTTGCGTGCGATGACCGGACGGGGCTATCGTCCCGCCCATGACTCCGGGGTCCGGCCTCTCACCCAACCTGCACCACCTCGAAACGTCTGCGACGATCGCCATCTCGCAGGAGGCGAAGCGGCGCAAGGCGGCCGGCGAGGACGTGATCGATCTGGGCGCGGGGGAGCCGGATTTCCCGACGCCGGCGCTCCCGTCCGACGCCGGGGTCCGCGCCATTCGCGAGGGCAAGACCCACTACCCGGCGAACGAAGGGATCCTGGAGCTGCGCGCCGCCGCGGCGAAGCACCTGTCGCTGCTCTCGGGCGGCCGCCCCGTGAACGCCGACAACATCGTTGTATCGAACGGCTCGAAGCAGTCGTTGTTCAACGCGTGCTTCACGCTGTTCGGCCCGGGAGATGTGGTGGCGATTCCGGCGCCGGCGTGGGTGTCGTATCCGCAGATCGTGTACCTGTCCCGCGCCCGGCCGGTGCTCGTCCCCGGGGAGGCCGAGTGGAGCCTCAAGGTGGCCGTACGGGATCTCGATCGCGTGGTTCCGGGAGCGCGGGGGCTGATCCTCTGCTCGCCCTGCAATCCCACGGGCGCCGTATATACGCAGGCCGAGATCAAAGCGATCGCGCACTGGGCGCGCGACCGCAAGGTGTGGATCATCGCCGATGAGATCTACCGTCGCATCCATTACGGCACGGGCGCGGCGCCGTCCTTCCTCGACTTGCCGGACGATCTGCTCGAGCGCGTCGTGGTGATTTACGGGGTGAGCAAGGCGTACGCCATGACCGGATGGCGGATCGGGCTCGCGCTCGCTCCGGGCCCGATCGCGAAGGCGATGGCGGCTCTGCAGTCGCACACCACCACGGGCGCGAATCATCCCGCCCAGTTCGCCGCCGCCGCCGCCTTGGGAGACGACCAGGTCGAACGGGATGTCGCGCGGATGGTGGCCGAGTTCCGCAAACGCCGCGATGTCGTGGTGGCGCGCTTTCGGCAAGAGCTCCCCGGCGTCGAGTTCGTGGAGCCGCTTGGCGCTTTCTATTTCTTCTTCCGCGTCGATTCCTTCGGAAGGATTACGGGGGCGGAGTTCTGCACCCGGCTCGTGACCACCACGGGCGTGGCGCTCGTGCCGGGCTCGGCGTTCGGAGACGATCGCTACGTGCGGCTATCCTACGCGGCGTCGTTGGACAACATCCAGAAGGCGCTCGATCGGATCATCGGGTTCGCGAAAAAGCTCGCCGACTAGAGCTTCACCGCTCGCTGGCTCAGGGCCTCCACACCGGTCGCCGTCATCACGCAGTCATCTTCGATCCGCACGCCGAACTTCCCGAGCTGATAAATCCCGGGCTCGATCGTGAACACCATGCCGGGCTCGAGAGGCGTCTTGTTGCCTTCGACGAGGTACTCGGGCTCATGGCCATCCATGCCGAGCCCGTGGCCCAGGCGGTGCGTGAAGAACGGGCCGTAGCCCGCGGCGGTGATCGTCTTGCGCGCGGCGCGGTCCATCTCTTGGCACGGCGTGCCCGGGCGCCCCAGCTCCATCGCGGCGGTCTGGGCGTCGTGCACCACGTTGAACACCTTGCGGAACTCGTCCGACGGGCGATCGCCGAACCAGATGGTGCGGGTGATGTCGGAGGTGTAGCCGCCCACGCGGCAGCCGCAATCGATCAGGACGACCATTTCGCGCTCGAGCTTCGGGCCCCCCGGTCCACCGTGCGGCAGCGCGCTGGACGGGCCGAACTGCACCAACCCGTCGCCCGGCGCGCCGCGCTGCTGCATCTCGTGCTCCAGGATCTGCGCCACGTCTCGCTCGGTCGTACTGGCGGCCAGCTGGGCGAAGGTGGCGCCCATCGCGTCCAGCGTGATCGCGATCGCTCGCCGCAACAGCGCGATTTCTTCGGGCGCTTTGATGACGCGCAGTCGTTCCGTCACTGGCGCGGCATCCACGAACTTCCAGTCCGGGAGCGCGCGCCCGAGGCGGAGGAACGTCTGGTACGCCGTGGTCGACTCGAGTGCGATGGTGCCCTTGCCCGACCCCGGCTTGAGCCGGCGGACGGTATCGCGCACCAGCGCGTGGGGATCCTCCTGCTCCTCCCAGCCGTGCAGCTCGGCGATGACGCTGTGACGCTTGACGCGCTCGACCTCGAAGGAGGGGCAGACGATCGCCGGCGGCCCCGCGACCGGCAGCAGCAGGGCGATCAGCCGCTCGCTTCGCCCCGGGTTGTAACCGGTGAAGTACTCGTAGTTGGTGCTGGGCGTCGCGATGAGGAGGTCGAGTCCGCGCGTTTTCAGCTCGGCCCGGGCGCGCTCGAGGCGGCGCTGGAAGACGGCCGGGGCGAGGGAGGGCTCCTGCCCCGATTGCGGATTGCGGATTGTGGATTGCGGATTGGGCGGAGGGGAATCCGCAGTCCGCAATCGCCAATCCGCAATCGCGGCGGCGCCAGCCGCCACAAACCTTCGCCGCTGCATCGTCCTAGCTCCTCCCGAAAGTGCGGCCTATATTACCCGCCCTTCGCGGAAGCTGGAAGGCGGGTTCCCGATGCAATTCGAAGCACGGATCGAGCCACTCACGGGCAAGCTGCCGAAGGTCACCTATCGTTGGGACCCGGAGACCGACATCCTCTCCGTGGCCTGTAAGGGCACGGGGAAGGCCACGGGGCTCAATGGGACGGTGGACCTGGAGGGCGGCGACGGCTCGTTCGTGGTGATCGACGTCGCCGGCGGTTGCATCCACGGCGTGGACGTCGTCACCTGGCCGGACGACATCCGCACCCGCGACGCCCTCCCGATTCCGGAGCCCGCCAAGGACGGACGCGTCGTGTTCCCGGGGCGCAAATCGCAGCCGCGCGTGGCGGCGGTCGAGGTGGACACCGCGCTCACGGTGGAGAAGAACGCGAACGAATCCGTGCTCCATATCCGTGTGGGGCGCCAGCGGGTTGCTACCGTGGTGCGCGTGGCCGACCTGTTGCTCGTCGAGGTGGACAAGAACTCGCGCCTGGCGGGGCTGTGGTTCCTCGAGGTGCCCCCGTTCCCCAATGTGGAAGCGACGGCCTGACGGAGGTTGGGGGAGGTTGGTGGAGGTTGTGAAGGGTGGTGGAGGTTGATCGCGGTGTAATGATTCTCCACG